>Ga0308309_10000720_pt1 | contig 20417 bp, 18 predicted proteins | sample HubBroMetageWFT5_FD_192491 | JGI IMG/M metagenome (GOLD analysis project Ga0308309, IMG submission 192491) | Warmed and freeze-thawed soil microbial communities from the Hubbard Brook experimental Forest, New Hampshire - Hubbard Brook CCASE Soil... | ecosystem: Environmental > Terrestrial >...
GGCGCTCGGGCTTGGACAGGCGCAGGGCGTGGAGATCGCCAGCGTCGAGGCCGAAGGTCCCGCCGCCAAGGCCGGGCTCCAGCCGGGCAATATCGTGCTGGCGCTCGGCGGCGAACCGGTGACCGGCGCCGACGACCTAGTGCGCCTGCTGGGCGGCGACCGCATCGGCATCGAGACGCCGCTGTCGGTGATCGCGGGCAGCGAGCTCAAGCAGGTGGTCGTGGTGCCGGCCGAACGGACCGGCGGCGAAGGAAAATAAAACCGATCGCCGTCGTCGCGACCGTCGCCAACCGCTAACCTCGCGCGCGCCCGAGCGCGGCCTCGGTCTCGTTCGCCAGGGCAGCGATCAGTTCGCCTGCCGGCATCTCGCGCGCAAGAGACGGCGCCTGGCCGCTCCACAGCGGCATAAAGTCGGCCGAGCCCTTGGCTTCGGCGGCGACGCGCAGCGGTTGGGCGGCGCCCGCCGCCAGAGGGAATTGCGGCGCATCGGCGCTCATCGGGCCGACCTCGCGCAGGTAGCGATTGACGATCGCGCGCGCCGGCCGGCCGGTGAACAGGTTGGTAAGCGTGGTGCTGTTGTCGCTGGCCTGCTTGAGTGCCGCCCGATGGAGCGCCGATGTCCTTGCCTCGGGCGTCAGCAGGAAGGCGGTGCCCATCTGGACGCCTGCCGCGCCCAGCGCGAGCGCGGCGGCGATCCCGCGGCCGTCACCGATGCCGCCGGCGGCGATTACCGGCACCTTCACCGCATCGACGACCTGCGGCACCAGCGCCATGGTGCCGGCCTGGCGCGCGATATCGTCGACCAGGAACATGCCGCGATGTCCGCCCGCTTCCAGGCCCTGGGCGATCACCGCGTCGGCGCCGTGCGCCTCCAGCCAGCGCGCCTCCTCGGCGGTCGTAGCCGAGCTAATGATGACGATCTTCTCCGCCTTCAGGCGTTTTACCAGGGACGCTTCCGGCAAACCGAAATGAAAGCTCGCCACCCTGGGCTTGAACTCGAGCAGCAGGTCGCACAACGCCGCGTTGAACGGTGCGCGCACCGGCCCTCCGGCACCGGCGTCGGCGGCCAGCCCAAACTCGCGGTAGTAAGGCGCCAGACGCTCCCGCCACTTTTTCTCGCGCGCGGCGTCCGGCTCTGGCTGGAGGTGGGTGAAGAAATTGACGCTATAGGATCGGCCTGTTGCCTGGCGCACGATCTGCAGTTCCGAGCGCAGGCTCTCCGGCGTCGCCATGGCGCCGGCGACCGATCCCAGGCCGCCCGCCTCGGAAACGGCGACGGTCATGGCGGGCGGGGTGAAGCCCGCCATCGGCGCCTGCACGATCGGATGGTCGATGCCGAACAGGTCGAGCAGACGACGGTCCTGCCACTTCATGCGCGTTCCTCCTCCGGCCATCGGAGCTTAACATGGTAGGGTCCGGCACCAATGCAAGGAAGTCGACTGATGATGCGCGGCAGCACCACCGTCATGACCGTGAAGAATATCCTGGAAAGCCTTGCCTACTACCGCGACAAGCTCGGCTTCGACGTCGCCTTCGAATACGGCACGCCCACCTTCTATGTCGGCTTGTGCTCGGGCGAGGTCACGCTCCACCTGATCGCCGCCGCCAAGGCGCCGCGCCCGCCCGGCCACGGCGCCGTCAGCATCTTTGTCGATGATGTCGATGCGCTCCATGCCGAGCTGGTGAAGCGCGGCGCGAAGGTCCTCAAGGCGCCGAAGGACTACGACTATGCCCTGCGCGACTTCGACGTTGCCGACTTGGACGGCAACATGATCTTCTTCGGCATGGAATCGAAGAAGAGCTCATGAAAATCGCGGCCGTCCGCCTGTTCGTCGAGGACGTCGCGGCTGCCCGCGCCTTCTATGCCGACCTGCTGGCCTTGCCGCCGGTGTCGCTGGAACCGACCGTGCTGGTGTTCGATGCGGGCCCGCTGCTGATCGTCGAGCAGGCCGACGCCGAAGCACGGGCGGAGGGCCTGGTCGGGCGGTTTGCCGGAGTTTCCCTCGGCGTGTCCGACATCGAGACGCTGCACACGAGACTGAAGACAAGCGGCTGCACGATCGTCGGTCCGCCCGAGCGGCAGTCCTGGGGCGGCACGCTCATGCATGTGAAGGATCCGGGCGGCAACATCGTGTCGTTCGTCCAAAGCTAGTCGGCATCGGAAGGAACGCATTCATGGAACTCTGGCAATACGACGCGACCGACCTCGCGCGCCTCATCCGTACCGGCCGAGCCTCGGCGCGCGAAGCGGTCGATTCGGTGCTGGCCCGCCTGCATAAGGTCAATCCCGCGATCAACGCCGTGGTGCGCGTGCTCGAGGAGGAAGCTCGTGCCGCCGCCGAGACCGCCGACGCCGCCCGCTCGCGCGGCCACGCCCTGCCGCCGCTGCACGGCGTGCCGGTCACGACCAAGGTCAATGTCGACCAGGCCGGGCTGCCAACCGACAACGGCGTGGTGCCCCTGAAGGACTTCGTGGCCACGGAGGACAGCCCTGTCGTCGCCAATCTTAAGCATGCCGGCGCCATCGTCGTCGGCCGCACCAATGCGCCGGCCTTTTCGATGCGCATTTTCACCGACAACGCACTGCATGGCCGCACGCTCAACCCGCGCGATCCCGCGGTGACGCCGGGCGGCTCGAGCGGCGGCGCGGGCGCAGCGACCGCCACGGGAATCGGCGCGATTGCCCACGGCAACGACATCGGCGGCTCGGTGCGAATCCCGGCCTACTGCAACGGCGTGGTCGGCTTGCGCACGGGGTTCGGCCGTATCCCCTCCCTCAACCCCAGCGCGCCGGCAGGCCGGCCGATCGGCGCGGTGCTGATGGCGGTGCAAGGGCCGCACACCCGTACGGTGCGCGATGCGCGGCTCGCGCTGCAGGTCATGGCGCGCGGCGATCGGCGCGACTGGCGCTGGAACGACGTGCCGATGGAGGGCCCGCCGCCGGCTCGGCCGATCAAGGTCGCGATCGTGCCCGAGGTGCCGGGCGGTCCGACGCATCCCGCACAAGCTGCCGCGGTGCGGCTGGCGGGCAAGCACCTGCAGGCGGCGGGCTATGTCGTCGAGGAAGTGCTGCCGCCCGACATGGAGCGCGGAGTCGAGCTCTGGCACACGATCCTGATCACCGACGTGTTTGGCGGTCTATGGCCGCAGATGCAGAAGATGGGCGATCCCGACGGCATCGTCTCGATGAAGGGCTGGCTCGATTTGTACAAGCCGGCGGACCTTGCGACCTATGTCGGTGCGCTGACCGAGCGCGAGGGCCTGCTGCTGCGCTGGATGACCTTCTTCCAGCAATGGCCGTTGGTCATCCTGCCGACACTCGCCGACCTGCCGCCCCACCAGGTCGCCGACATCGAACCGGGTGGTCAGAAGAAGCTCCTGGAGCTGATGCGTCCAGCGCTGCTCGCCCCCCTGCTCGGTCTTCCTGGTCTTGCCGTGCCTGTCGGCAGCCACGGCAAGCTGCGCACCGGCGTTCAGATCATGGCGATGCGCAACCGCGAGGATCTCTGTCTCGACGCCGGCGAGGTGATCGAAGCCGCCGAGGGCGTGGTGACGCCAATCGATCCGCAGCGCTAGCCGCGCGGCGGCAGGTCGATCCTGGTGCTGGATGGATAGCAGGTGAAAGGTCTACGCCAGCTTTCCGGCGATAAACTGACGGTGAGTCCGCCTTGATCACCTCGCGGGGCGAGTTGATCGGGGCGGCCAAGGGCAAGGTCGCCCCGATCGACCCGACGTTCGACTAGCTGCGGTTTGGCAGGTTGACCTTGGCGTCCTGCAGCTTGCGCTCGAGGACGGGGATGCCGTGGGCAGTATCGCCTTCCTTGCACTGCGCCATGGCCACTTGGCCGTCGATGCCGCCCGGCTGGTTGCTGTGACCGTTCATGTTTTCCACGAGTGCCTCGTAGCGAGCGGTGAGCCTCCTGCAATACGTGGCATCGCTGGTCTGCGCCGACGCCACCAATGGGAGCCCGACTGCAACGAGAGGCACTAGCCACTTGATGCTTGCAATCATGTCTACCTCCATGCTCGTGATCGAGCGATGTCGAGGTAGTGCCCGATGGCGGCCTCAATGCGGCCATGCGATTACTGGGCGCTGACACACGGCTGACAAAGTGCTTACTTCAGCGGCGCACGAACGATGCAGCTTTTTTTGGCGTCGTCACTCCAAACTGAGGTGAAATTCGCAACGCACGATATTTGCAACGAGGTTCCCTTCGCATGACTGGCAAAGCATCGCACGATATCGGCTGGATCGGCCTCGGCCGCATGGGCGAGGCCATGGCCGCCCGCCTGGTCAAGGCAGGCCACGCGATCTCGGTGTGGAATCGCACCGCGTCGAAGGCCGACCCGCTGGCCCGGATCGGCGCCGAAGTGGTGACCGACAAGACGGCGATGGCCCACTGCGCCACGGTCTTCACCATGGTTTCCACGACCGACGACCTGAAGGATATCCTGTTTGGCAAGGGAGGCGTTCTGACCGGAAATGCGCGACCCAAGCGCGTGGTCGACATGTCGTCGATTTCCGACTCGGGCTCCGCCGAGATCCGCACGGGACTGGGCGAAGCGGGCGTGGCGTATCTCAGCGCGCCGGTGTCGGGCAACGCCAAGGTCGCCAAGGTGGGCAAGCTTTTGGTCGTGGCGTCCGGTCCGAAGGCCGAATACGACGCGGTGCAGCCGCTGCTGGCAGCGCTGGGCCGCTCGGCGATGTATGTCGGCGAAGGCGAGCTCTCACGGATCTGGAAGATCGCCCACAACACGATGTTCGGAGTGATCATCCAGTCCCTCTGCGAGATCACGCTGCTTGCCGAGAAGGCCGGCATCCCGCGCCATGTCTTCCTGGAATCGATCAATCAGAGCGTGCTGGGTTCGACGTACACCCGGTACAAAACGCCGGCGCTGGTCAACCTCGACTTCACCACCACTTTCACACCCAAGCTGTTGCTGAAGGACATGGAGCTCGGCATGGGCGCCGCCAAGTCGTTCGGCGTGATGATGCCGACGGCGTCGGTGACGCGCGACAGCGTGCTGGCGCTGTCGCATCAATACCCCGGCGACATCGACTTCTCCGTCCTGCTGCTCGAGCTGGCGCGCGCCGCCGGCATGAAGCTCGAGCCGGAGAATGTGACGGTGAGCGATGGTCTGCAGTAGCGCGGACCGCGGGCCTCCAGGCCCGCATCATGATCATGAGCGGGCCTGGAGGCCCGCGGTCCGATGACCGAGCTCCTGCTGAAATCCGGCATCGTCGTCACGCAGGATGCCAAGCTCGGCGTGCTGCCGACCGGTGATGTGCTGGTCGAGAACGGCCGCATCGCCGCGGTGGCACCGAAGCTCGAGGCCGATGCCGAGACGATCGACTGCGCCGGTCACTTCGTGCTGCCGGGACTCATAAACGCCCACATGCACACCTGGCAGACGGCGCTGCGTTCGGTGGCCGCCAACTGGACCTTGCTGGAATATTTCCGCCACGTCCACGCGGGCCTCGCCACGGTGTTCGTGCCTGAGGACATCCATATCGCGACCCTGGCCGGCGCGCTCAATCAGCTCGATCACGGCGTGACGACGCTGGTGGATTGGGCGCACAACAATCCGACGCCCGAGCACACCGACGCCGACATCGCCGGGCTGAAGGAAAGCGGCATCCGGGCTGCCTTCTTCCATGGTTCGCCCAAGCCCGATCCCAAGCCGGGCGAGCCGCATTTCTCGGAGGTCCCGCACCCGCGCCGCGAGATCGAGCGCCTGTTGAAGGGCGCACTGGCCGATCGCAACGCTTTGGTCACGCTCGGGATGGCGGTGCTGGGTCCGCACTATTCCACGCTCGAGGTCAGCGCCCACGATTTCGCCCTCGCGAAGGAAATGGGGCTGATTGCCTCCATGCATCAGGGTGGCGGCGAGGCCAAGACGCCGGGCGGCTGGGAGACCTTGATGGCGCAGGGCCTGGTCGGTCCGCACATCAATATCGTGCATGGCAACAACCTCACCGACGCTCAGCTCAAAGCCTTCGTCGATCTGGGCGTCAGCTTCTCGATCACGCCGGCGAACGAGATGACGCAAGGTCACGGCCATCCCATCACCGGCCGATTGCGCGCGCTGGGTTCGGCACCGTCGATCGGCGTCGATCTCGAATCGGCGATCAGCGGCGACATGCTCACGGAGGCGCGCATGGCGCTCGCCTCGCAGCGCGCCCTCGACAACGCGGCGGAACGTGGCCGGAGTGGCGGCATCCCGGCGACCTCGACCGTGCCCGCAGCCGAAGCGCTCGACTGGATCACCACCCGAGGCGCGGCGATGCTGGGCATGTCCGACCGCATCGGCAGCCTGACGCCCGGCAAGCAGGCCGACATCGCGGTGATGTCGCTGGGCCCGCTCGCCATGTGGCCGGTCCACGATGCCTTGGCTTCGGTCGTCATGCAGGGCTCGGGCGCCAGGGTGCGCGACGTGCTGGTGGCGGGTAACTTCGCCAAGCGCGACGGCCGGCTGCTGCGATCGGATCTCGGCGCGGTACGCGCCAAGCTCGCGGCCTCGGGCGAACGCATCCTCGCGCATCTTGATGTCAAGAGCGTCAGCCGCCAGATTGCCCGTCAATGAAAAGCGACAAGAGGAATTCGATTCGTCTCATAGTGACGGCCCTGGCAGTTGCGCTCGCGGCCTCGGCCACGCAAGGATAACGCCCAGCTCGTGAACAAGGCTGGCATCACGGTGCAATGACATGACGGACCCGCTTCTGCAGACCACGGTTGTCGGCTCCTATCCGCAGCCCGACTGGCTGGTGAACCGCCCGCTGCTCAGCAAGGGCGTGCCGCGCACGCGGCTGCGCGAGATCTGGCGTGTGCCCGAGCCCTTCCTCGAACAGGCGCAGGACGATGCCACACTTTTGGCCATCCGCGACATGGAGCGCGCGGGCATCGACATCATCACTGACGGCGAGATGCGGCGCGAGAGCTACTCCAACCGCTTCGCCACGGCGCTGGAGGGGATCGATGATGAGCATCCAGCCGAGATCGTCAACAACCGTGGCCAGAAGACGACGGTGCCGCGCGTGGTCAGCAAGGTCAGGCGTAACAAGCCCGTCGAGCTGCGCGACATGCAGTTCCTGCGTGCCAACACTGACAGGCTCGCCAAGATCACCCTGCCCGGTCCCTTCACCATGGGCCAGCAAGTGAAGGACGAGTTCTATAAGGACGCCGAGGCGATGTGCATGGACTATGCCGCCGCGGTGAACGAGGAGGCGCATGAGCTGGTCAAGGCCGGCGCCGACGTGATCCAGCTCGACGAGCCTTGGTTGCGCAACAATCCCGAAGAGGCCAAGCGTTACGCGGTGAAGGTCATCGATCGCGCGCTGCAGGGCATCACGGTCCCGACTGTGGTGCATCTCTGCTTCGGCTACGCCGCCGTGGTGACCGGCGGCAAGCCGACCGGCTACGCCTTCCTGCCGCAGCTCGCCGACAGCATCGCCCAGCAGATCTCGATCGAATCGGCGCAGCCCAAGCTCGACCTCGGCGTCCTGAAGGACCTGGCGCCCAAGAAGGTCATGCTGGGCGTGATCGATCTCAACGATCCCGAGATCGAGACGCCGCAAAAGGTCGCCGACCGGATCCGCGCCGGGCTGAAATTCATGGCGCCCGACAAGCTCTTGCCGGCGCCCGATTGCGGCATGAAATATCTGCCGCGGATAACGGCGTTCGGGAAACTGAAGTCGTTGGCCGAAGGGGCGGCGATCGTGCGGGCGGAGCTCGCTTAGATTCATGTCGTCCTGAGCGTAGCGAAGGACCTCATCGCTGCTTGCAACTGGCATGACATCCTTCGCTGCGCTCAGGATGACAGAGCGGAAGGCCCGCGGTCCGCTTGCCTCAGCGTGCGATGACGTCGCCTTTCGGACTGATCGTCACCTGCTTCTCAACTCCGTTCTGCGTGGCCTTGCCGGTCCACTGGCCGTCGTAGCCGCGCCGCAGGTCGTGCACGTCGCCATAGTGCAGCGCTTCGAGATGGGTCTTCACGCCTGCGGTTCCCATCATGCCGCCGAGAGCGGATTTGCTCTGCGCATCGGCCGCGCCGGCAAAGCCGACCGCGATCAGGGCGAGAAGAAGAGTCCTCATGAAGCGAGTTTACCCTTCAAAACATGGCCGAAATACGCGCCGGTCGCTTCGCCGTCCTCGAACGCCACGGCGCCGTTCACCACGGTGGCCTTGATGCCTTCGGCCTTCTGCACCAGCCGACGCGCCCCGCCGGGCAGGTCCTTTTCCACGGTGGGCATGGAGGGCCGAATGCCGTTCTCCTCGAACAGCACCAGGTCGGCCTGGTAGCCCTCGCGTACCAGCCCACGGCCCTTGAGCTCCCAGGCCATGGCGTTGTCGTGCGTCAGCTTTTTCACCGCCTGTTCGAGCGTGAAGGCGCCGCGCTTGCGCACCCAGTAGCTGAGCATATGCGTCTGCAGCGACGAGCCCATCTCCTGGCAGACATGGGCGCCCGAGTCCGAGAAGGTCGCGAGCGTGCGCGGATGCTTCAGGATACCTAAAACGTCGTCGGGTGATTCGTTGACGATCGGCTGGATATAGACCTGATCGTCGTTGGCCAACGACAGATCGATCATCACCTCGACCGGATGCTGGCCGCGCGCCCGGGCGAGCTCGGCCACGGTGGGGTCGTCCCAGTCGACGCCCTTCATGGCGAACAGGTTGGCGTAGTCGGGCTTGCGCGGATCGGTGGTGGCCGCACCGCCGCCCTGCACGACATTGTCGCGCGGTTTCATCTTGGCCTCGGCCGCCACCAGCTCGCGCCGCACCGCCGGGTCGGCCAGCCGGCGCTTCTGCTCGGCCATCGGCAAAGCGCGAAGCTCGCGCCAGCCCGGCAGCACGTCGAACGGCAGGTAGGATTTCAGCGAGAAGATCGCGTTGATCGACTTCGTCGTGCCCTGCCCGAACATGCGGCCACCCGCCGCCACCGTGTCGTCGATGTAGCTGGTCTGATAATCCCAGCGGTTGGGATCTTCGCCCTGTCGGGTCGCCAGTACGCCGAACATGATTGGCCGCTTGAACTGCAAGGCGACCTGCCGTAGCCGCGTCAGGAAGGCGCGATGGGCCGCGCCGCTGCCGATATCGGGCCCGATCTGGAAGATGCCCGCATCGAGCTCGGCCATGGCGCCGATGATGCGGTCGATCTCCTCCCACTGGGCGATGCGGCTGGCGACCGGCGTGTCGTCCGGCGTCACATGCGTGGAGGCGCGCGAACTGGAGAAGCCCATGGCGCCCGCCTTGAGCGCCTCCTGCACGGCAGCGGCCATGCGGCTCATGTCCTCTTCGCTCGCCTTCTCCGACAGAGCGCGCTTGCCCATGACGTACATGCGCAAGGCCGAGTGGCCGATATACATGCCGTAATTGATCGCCTTGGGCAGTCGTTCGACGGTCGCGAGATATTCCGGGAAGGTCTCCCAGGTCCAGTCGATGCCGGCGGCCATCGCCTCGGTCGGAATATCTTCGACGGCGGAAAGACAGCGCGCATACCACTCGCGGTCCGCGGGCTTGCAGGGCGCGAGCGCAAAGCCGCAATTGCTCATGACCACCGACGTGACGCCGTGCCAGCACGAGCAGCTGCCCAGCGGATCCCAGGCGACCTGCGCGTCCATGTGGGTGTGGCCGTCAATGAAGCCCGGCGCCACGATCAGCCCGTCGGCATCGATCGTGCGCGCCGCGCTGCTGTTGACCCGGCCGATCTCGACGATGCGGCCGTCCTTGATGCCGAGGTCGGCGCCGAAGCGCGGCTTGCCCGAACCGTCGACGACGGTGCCGCCGCGGATGACGAGGTCTAGGGCCATCAGAGTCGGTCCTTGTGCTCGACGATCTTCCAGTAGGTGTCCTTGGCGCAGATCTTCCCGCCACGGAAGGTGTAGATGTCGCAGCCTTGGTAGTTCAGCTGCTCGCCGTCGGCGCCCTTGCCCTTCACGGTCCACACCGAGATCGCGCGATTGCCGGCATAGATGTACTCTTTGTGGTCCCAGCGCATGTCGGGAATCACCTTGAAGCGGTCGGCCAGCGTCTTGCGGATGGTCTCCTTGCCTTTCAGCGTGCGCCCGACCGGCTCCGGTCCGCGCGCCAGCCAGAAAGTGGCGTCGTCGGTGAAATGCGAGACGATGCGATCGACGTCGCGGCTGTTGAAGGCAGCGGAAATCGACTTCATGAGCTCCGGCGTGGCGATGTCGGGGTTTGCGGCTGTGATGTCCGGCATACGAAACCTCCCTCGCTGACTTGGCCAAACGATTGCAGGCTTGATGACGGACGGCAAGGTTGAACGCAGAAACTCGCCCGCAGGCGTGCTAGCGTCTGCCCAACAAACTGGGGAAACGCCTGTGTACGACTACATCATCGTCGGCGGCGGCTCGGCCGGCTCGGTCATGGCCCATCGACTATCGGCCAAAAGCGGCAATAAAGTGCTGCTGTGCGAGGCCGGCCAGGACACGCCGCCCGGCAAGGAGCCGCCCGAGATCGCCGACAGCTATTCCGGCACGGCCTACTTCGACCCGCGCTTCCATTGGACCGAGCTCAAGGTCCACACCCAGGTCGTGTCGCACAACAATCCGCAGGAGAACCGGCCGCCGCTGCGCAAGTACGAGCAGGCGCGCGTGCTGGGCGGCGGCTCCTCGATCAATGGCCAGATGGCCAATCGCGGCGCACCGACCGACTATGACGAGTGGGTGAAGCGCGGCGCCGACGGCTGGGGCTGGAACGACGTGCTGCCTTACTTCAAGAAAGTCGAACGCGACCTCGATTTCGACGGGCCGTTCCACGGCAAGGACGGCCGCATCCCGGTGCGCCGCATCCCGCCCGAGCATTGGACCGGCCATGCCAAGGCAGTGGCCCAGGGCTTCGAGGCCAAAGGTTTCAAATTCCTGCCCGACCAGAATGGCGAATTCGTCGATGGCTATTTCCCCGTCACCCATTCCAATGCCGAGGAACGGCGCGTGTCGGCCGCCATGGGCTACCTCGATGCCGAGACGCGCAAGCGCTCCAACCTCACGATCTCGACCGACACCCAGGTGAAGTCCCTGCTGTTCGAGGGCACGCGCTGCGTCGGCGTGACCGCCATGGTCGCGGGCCAGGAGCAGGAGTTCCGTGCCAACCGCGAGGTGATCCTGTCATCGGGCGCGATTCACACGCCGGCCCATCTCATGCGCGCCGGCATCGGGCCGGTGGGGCATTTGAGCGACCTCGGCGTCCCCGTGATCGCCGCGTCGCCTGGCGTCGGTCAGCGCTTGATGGATCATCCCTCGATCGCGCTCTCGTCCTTCATCCGCCGCCGCGCACGCATGAACAAGCATACGCGTCGCCACATCCATCTCGGGCTACGTTATTCCTCGAAACTGCCGGGCGTGCCCATGGGCGATATGTTCGTGGCGGTGGTCAGCAAGTCGGCCTGGCATGCGGTCGGCGAGCAGATCGCCTCGCTGCTCACCTTCATCAACAAGACCTACTCCGAGACCGGACAGGTAAAGCTCGCTTCACGCGACTACCGGAGCGAGCCCGTCGTCGAGTTCAACCTGCTGTCCGACAAGCGCGACCTCGACCGGCTGATGAGCGGCTTCAAGCTGATGGCGGCGGTGCAGATGACCGACGCGCTGAAGAAGGTGACGGATGCGCCCTTCCCCGCCGCCTACAGCGACAGGGTGCGGGCGATCGGCGTGGTCAACACCAAGAACAAGCTTCTCACCAGCATCGTCGCCCAGTTCCTCGAGGGACCGGCGCCGCTGCGGCGCTTCATGATCGACAAGTTCGTCGTCGAGGGCTTCACCTTCGACCAAGTGATGACCGACGACGAGGCGCTGGAGGCCTTCGTGCGCAAGTCGGCGATCGGCGTCTGGCACGCCTCCTGTACCTGCCGCATGGGCCGGCCCGACGATCCGATGGCGGTGGTGGACACGCAGGGCCGCGTCAAAGGCGTGCAGGGCCTGCGCGTCGTCGACGCCTCGGTGTTCCCGGTGGTGCCCTGCGCCAACACGAATTTTCCGACCTTGATGACGGCGGAGAAGATTTCTGACGCCATGCTATCCACTGGCGGCTAGGGCTGTCCGAATAATCCCCAAAAACACTTGTATCTAAAGCCTTTTCGTCCTTGCTTGTCCGCCCGTGACCGCCTACATCCGTTGCAACATGGCGGGTAGGATGAGGGGTAGCCAGTGCGGCAGGTTTTCAATCTTCTATCGCCGCTGGAAGTGAAGGCGCCCAAACATCCGGGTTACTTTCACGATGGTGGCGGCCTCTATCTCCAAGTCAGCGCTGGTGGCGGCAAGAGCTGGATCCTCCGCTACTCCATGGCCGGGAAGCGCCGGGAGATGGGCTTGGGCCCCTACCCGGCCGTGAGCCTCGCAGCAGCCCGGAAAACGGCCGCTGAGTCGCGTTCGCTGGTTAAGGCAGGTCAAGACCCCATCGCCGCTCGTGACGCTGAGCGGGCACGCCAGCGCCTGGAGGAGGCCCGCGGCATCACCTTCGATAAGGCCGTTGAGCTGTTCCTTGTCGGTAATGAAGTTGGCTGGAGGAACCAGAAGCACCGGCTGGAGTGGCGCACCAGCCTTAGGGTCTATGCATCTCCGCTCATCGGATCCTTGCCGGTGGGTAGCATCGATACGTCCCATGTGACGAAGGTGCTCGATCCAATTTGGCATGAGAAGACAGAAACTGCCTCCCGGATTCGAGGCCGGATCGAGCGCGTCCTCGATTGGGCCAGGGTGCGTGGCTATCGCGCCGCTGGAGAAAATCCGGCACGCTGGCGTGGACATCTGGAAGAGACCTACCCCGCTCGCGGCAAAGTGCGGCCAATCGAGCACCACGCTGCCGTGACGATCGACGCTATGCCGAAGCTCTATGGGCGCCTTGCCGGGGCTGACGATGTAACCTCCCTTGCGTTGCGCTTTATAATTTTGACCGCGGCGCGAGCGGGCGAGGCTGTTGGCGCGACTTGGGCGGAAGTGGATCTTGATGAGGGCGTCTGGACCATCCCGGCGTCCCGAATGAAGGCTGGGCGTATCCATAGGGTCCCGTTGTCCCACGAGACCGTCACTATCTTGCAAAAGCTCGCCAAGCTGCGTACCGGCGCGCACGTCTTCCCTGGTCTCAGGGCAGGCAGTCGCGCATTGTCGGTGAGAGCGATATTGAGGGGTCTTCGGGAAGCCGGTGAGACCAAGGCCACGGTCCATGGCTTCCGCAGCACCTTCAGGGATTGGGCAGCGGAGCGGACAAACGTCCCGAGAGACGTGGCCGAAATGGCGCTGGCGCATGCCATCGGTAACAGGACCGAAGCCGCCTATCGCCGAGGCGAGCTGATGACCAAGCGCGTGGCACTGATGGACCAGTGGGCGCGATTCCTGCTTACGCCACCAGATGCGAACGTCGTGCCGATCGGCCGGCAGCGTGCCTCGGTTTCCCCAGGGCGATGAAGCTAGAATTGCAATCGGCGCGGCTAGGGCGACGGCCCGAAGCACCTGTCCGCAACAGGAACGCCGCGCCGACCCTCTCTCTTGCGGATGCACCGATGCGGGGTGCGACGTGAGCGCAACACCTGACAGAGACGATACATCACCCGTTGAGTGGTGGTCTGCGCCGCAAGCTGTTGTCTGGATTTCAACCCGAAGCGACAAGGCAGTAGTCGAAGCTGCCAGAGACCGGGCCCTTGGTGATGCCATTCGCCGAAGAAACTTGCGCCCGATGTCGCCCCTGCTGCCGGCATCGGTCGGCGGTTCCCTGCCCATCCCGCTTGAAGCCGCAGCGCATTATCTGTGCCGCGCCGCGTGCGCTGGGCTCCTAAAAATAAAGGGGTCCAAGGGGGGGACCGAGGAACCGGTCATGGTGCCAATCGCCGCTGGCTTCTTGGTGCTCGACCTCTACGAAGAACGCGAGGGCTATCGCTGGGCGTCAATTGTAGATCCTGCATCCGCCATCGGGCAGGTAAACTACAACCGCCGCTACACGAACTACTGGAAACACCTCTACGTCAGCGCGGCGGAATGTAGAGCCTGTTGGCCGTCCGCGACGGCGCCGCCGGCCCTCGACTTCGCAGCAAAGCCACCCGTCGAGACTGTCGACGCTGCGCTAGAGCCGATGCCACCGGCGTTGGCGCCGCAACCCCCACCACTACCTGCGCCTGCGCCCCCCGAGAAGCGAGGCGCGGGCCGCAAGCGAGCGCTGCGGAGCGCGACCATTGACTACCTGCAGCCGCTCTATCCCAACGGCAAGCCGGATTCCGTCAGTTACGACATGATCCGGGCAGGGATGGGCAAAGCGCTCCAGCCTTCCGACAAGACCATCCGCGAAGCGTTCAAGGACATGCTGCAGCAGGCAAAATAGGCGCGCCTGTTTCGGGCGTATTACGCCCCATCCGACTGAGGCCCTATGCAAACAGCAACGCACAGGAGCAACTCAGCCGATGCAGACGAACACCGTCGCCGCGCCCACCGATACCGACGCATTCCACCACCGCCACCACGAGCCCGCCGCCTGGCGCGTCGACGCTTGGCGCCGACAGGTGCCGATCTCTCGTTCCAAATTTTACCAGGAACGAAACGCCGGCAGGATCAAGACCGTCAAGGTCGGAAGCAGCACGCTGGTGACGACTGCTCCCAAAGACTACTTGGCCGCTCTGGCGGGCGTGGGGTTGCCGGCATGAGCGCGCAATTCGCCCAGTATGGCGCGGATGGCTCGCTGCGGATCCTCGAGGTGGCCGGCCGGGGGGAGTGGGCGCTGTCCCACCTGCTGGCCGCCGGCGCCACCGGCTGCACGCGGATCAGCCATCCCGGCCCGCGCTGGGCGGACTACGTGTTCAAGCTGCGCCGGCGCGGCCTAGACATTGCGAGCGTGGCCGAGCACTACAAGGGGCCGTTCGCCGGCACGCACGGCGGGTACATCCTGCGCAGCAAGGACGAGCGCCTGGGCGCGATGGAGATGGCCGCGTGATGGTCAAGCGCACCTCCATCAGCGTCAGGCGACCGCCCTGGCGCAAGTGGTACCCGCAGGATTGGCGGGCCGACGCACCCCTACGCATGTGCAGCTTTGCCGCGCGGGGCCTTTGGATAGATCTGCTCGGGCTCATGCATGAGTCGACACCGGTGGGCTTCCTTTTAGTCAACGGCGTTCCCCCCTCGACCCGGCAGCTCGCGGGCCTGCTAGGGGGTACCGAGAGGGAAATCAAGAAGCTGCTGGCCGAGCTCGGTTTCGCGAACGTCTATAGCGTTACCGGCAGTGCTCTCCCTGCGGACTTGGGGAAGCTGATCCCGACGGGCCTGTCCTCCGGCATCTTGTTCTCACGGCGCATGGTCCGCGACGAGGCCAAGGCGTTACAGGACCGTCTCAACGGCAGGACGGGGGGTAATCCAAATTTGCCGCCGAGGGATATTCCCGAACATCAGGGTGGTGATCGTCAGGATAACGACCCCGTTAACGAGGGGGTTAACCCCCAAGCCAACCCTCAGATACCAGATGCCAGAGGGGAAGCCCCTACAGGGCTTCCCCCTGAAGAAAATCATACAACCTCTCCCGTTGCCGCGCGCGCGACGGGCCTGGAGGGCCCTCACGCGCACGACAGTGCGCCGATAGCCGACGTGGTAGCGGCGGCCACTGCGCGCCTGCGGATGGTGTCATGACCGAATCTCGTGAGTTGCCGCACAATTTTGAGGCCGAGCAGGCGTTGCTGGGCGCGATCCTGATGAACAACGCGGCCTTCCATCACTGCTCGGAGATCGTCGAGTCGAGCCATTTCTCCGATCCCCTGCACGGCCGCCTGTTCGATGCGCTGGCCCGACTGATCGAGCGGGGCCAGATCGCGAACTTGCTCGCCCTGAAGGCCTATTTCGGCAACGACGCCGACCTCGCGACGGCCGGCGGGCCGCCCTACCTCGCCCGCCTAATAGGCGCCTCGGTAAACGCCTACGATGCCGCAGGCTGCGCGCGCCTGATCCGCGACGGCTCCCTGCGGCGGCGGCTGATCCGGGTGGCAAACGAGGCGCTGACCGCGGCCTATGAGCCGAGCCCGGAGCGCAGCGCCGCCGACGACATCGAGGCGCTCGAACGCGGCCTCTTCGCCCTGGCGAGCACCGGCCACGACAGCGGCTTCGCTCCGTTCGGGCGCTCGCTGGCGGGCGCGCTCAAGGCCGCCGAAGCCGCGCATAAGCGCGACGGGCAGTGGGCGGGCCTGGCCACCGGCCTGCCGGCGATCGACAGGCTTCTGGGCGGGCTGCATCCTTCCGACTTGGTGGTGTTGGCCGGCCGGCCGTCGATGGGCAAGACGGCGCTCGCCACCAACATCGCCTTCCACGCCGCCCGCACGTACCGCGCCGAGCAGGATGCGGAGGGCCGGCCGCGCACGGTCGACGGCGCGGTGGTCGGTTTCTTCTCGCTGGAAATGTCGGCCGAGCAGCTCGCCAACCGCATCCTGGCCGAGCAGGCTGGCGTTCCGTCGGAGCGCATCCGCCGCGGCGAGCTGCGGCCCGACGAATTCGACCGCGTGCTGGCCGTCGCCGCCCAGTTGGAGCGCACCCCGCTCCACATCGACGACACGCCGGCGCTCACCATCGCCGGCCTGCGCACGCGCGCCCGGAGGCTGAAGCGCACGCACGACCTCGGCCTGGTCGTGGTCGACTATCTCCAGCTCGTCGACGCCCAGCACCGCAAGGACGGCCGCGTGCAGGAAGTCTCGGAGATCACGCGCGGGCTGAAGACGCTCGCCAAGGAACTCGACGTGCCGGTGCTGGCGCTAAGCCAGCTCAGCCGTGCCGTCGAGCAGAGGACTGACAAGCGGCCGCAACTGTCGGACCTCCGCGACTCCGGCACGATCGAGCAGGACGCCGACGTGGTGATGTTTGTCTACCGCGATGAGTACTACCTCGAGCGCAACAGTGGCGCCGATCAGTCGGCGCGGAACGCGGCGGCCGGCAAGGCCGAGCTCCTGGTGGCCAAGCAGCGCCACGGACCGACGGGCATCGCGCATCTCCTCTTCGATGGCGCTACCACCAAGTTCAGCGACAATCCAAACGAAGGCGAGAGGCAAGCGGCATGACCGAAAACACCGGCCGTTACACGATCATCGACGACGGAGGCACGACATGAACGTCCCGCAGATCCCGACGCCCGAAGCCGGTGACACCCCGCCCCCCGGCGACGAAAATCCGTCCCAAAAGCTAGCATCTGCTTCATGCGCTTCAGCCGTGACCGCGGACGTAACGGAAAGCCCTGAAGGTGCCGCCGAGTCTGATCGGCCGGCGGAGGAGCCACACAGGCCAAGGCCCGCGCCGGCGGCCGTCAGCCAGCACCAGGCATTCCCCAGCTTCATGCGTCGCTACATCGACATGGCTGGCGCGAGCGGCCCCGAGATGGATCAACCGCGGCCGCTGCCGGAAGCGCACTTTGTGCCCCGCGCGCTACGGGGGGCTGGGACTGTCGCACCATCGATAACGCCGCCGGAAACCCCGCCGCCGATGGCCGACTCCGTTACGCGCTCCGCGACAGTAGCTCCTGGTTCGATTTGCCCAATCTGCAATTGCCGCGTGCCCGCCCGGTTGAGCAGCGCTGATCGTCAACGGGCGTATCGCAAGCGCCAACGGGAGCAAGGTAAACCCGTCGTCCCTTAACCGATCATCCACAGCAGCGTCGGACGACGCCAGAGTTTGCTATGCTCCGATCGACCTGGCCCGCGGATGTACCGGCAGGTCAAAGGCCGTCCGGGCGCCCGCAGAACTCCCGGACGGGCCTTCGTCTGTTTGCGCGATGCCCGAACAGATCCGAACCTCGACACAATCTTAACACTGAGCCGACGCCTAGCCGAGCACATCAAGTATCGGCCATGATTGCCCAATGAAGAAATCACGCGGGGTAACGTCGTCGCGCAGGCGCCGGGCACGCGGTGCGTTAGCGGGCAGGCGGGCCGCAGATGCCCGCGCCCGTGCTTTGGCCTCGACCCTTCGCGAGCTCAAGGCTGCTGGCTTCATTTCACGCCGGGCTCTGGCAGATGAGTTGAACCGAAGAGGAATACCGACCGCCCGTGGCGGTAGATGGCAATACACTACCGTAGTGAGGGTGCTGAGGCGTTTGGGGCTGCTCACGTCCGGCAAGGGTGGCAGGATCAACAATGGACAGGTAAGCAAGCAGGGCGCTGATGCACGAGCCAAGTCGCTGGCTTCGACAATTCGCGCACTCCAGGCAAAGGGCCTCGTCTCGTTTAACGCCATCGCGCACACGTTGAACAAGCGAGAGATACCAACCGCACTGGGCGGCAGGTGGCACCCAGCCAGCGTTAGCCGACTGCTGGAGCGCTGGGAAAGGCTGGATCGTCCCTCAAACGGCAGACATCGACGCTAGGCCAGTATTTCTGCTTGTGGAGTCGAATTAGCCCTCGGCTGGTAGGTAGGCGACTCCCGACCCGACGAAACGCTCCAGTGAGTCTGATTTTGACTCAGGCGCGTAGACTCCGGTGTCCCTCGGGTAGATGCTTTCCCAACAACTGAAACTCGCATCCGGTTCGGATGGCGCAATGTCGTATGTGAAGCGACTCCTTCTCACAGCGGCCCTGATCGCAGGATCGGGTGTCGCGCCCCCGAAGGGGCTTTATAGCGCAGTTTGGAGTGATTGGCGGCCTACGCGCCCACGGGCTACTTGCTCTGCTACGGCCAGGCGGTCTCGCGCACGACCTATGCCGCGCTGTTTGTTGCCATCAGCATGCACTATCGGGGGCTGGCGCGGATAACATTAACGGTACGGCGGCCTCGCGGCTGACGACCGCCACGATGGCACCGAACGGGAACACCTTTGGGGCGACCGGAGGAACTCAGACGAACACGGCGACGACCTCGATAAATTCCAGCGGGTCCAACGCCATCAACTACGGCGCCTTAGCTCTTGCTGGAGGAACGGCAGGACCGAGCTACAGTCTGATGGCTCAGCTCGCGACCATACGCGATCACATGGTCGACGCCCTCGCCGAGGAGGTGCTGCACTTGGCCCGCACCGCCTCGAGCAAGAACGCCAACGCGCGCAGGCGCTCTACATCGACACCGTCAAATGGTACGTGGGAAAGGTCGCCCCGAATAAACAGACATTCGCTGGTCGTTACCATTTGAGCGGATGGGCACCGCGCCCATACGCAGGGAGTATCAGCGCGCCAAGTTCTTGGCCGTCTCTTCAGTAACTTTGCCGGGGTCACGTTTCGTCTGCCGGATCCGGCCGGCGGGTGGTTTCCTGAACAGTACGGAGCATCGAGTCACGCTACCTAGCCGCGGGGCACCTGGAAAAGCCGGCGAATGCGCGAGGCCAGGACGGAAACGGTAGGCGCAGCAGCCCTGTCGTCGTCGGTGGCCAAGGAGGTACCCCCCTCGGCGCGCCGCGACAGCGTCTGGCTGATCTCGTCGGCGATGCCCGGCCTGTCCTGCATCAGCTTGGCGAATGCGGCCTGGCCGACTTCGTAGACGACGGTGAAGGCCAATGCGCGGACCGTTCCCATTTCGCCGGCGCCGGTGAACAATCCGCTTGCGCCGTAATAGTCGCCTGGAGCCAACCGGCGCAATTCGAATTCACCCTCCTCGCTGTGGCAGGAAACCACGACGACGCCGGTGCGGATGATCACCAGGGACGCAAGCTTGGCGCCCTCTTCCACCAGTACCTCGCCCATGCGGTAGGTCTTGCGCGTCATCGTCTCAGCCAGCGCCTGCTTCTCCGCCTCGGTGAGGGACGTCAGCAACGGAAGGGTATCCACGAGGCGCAGGGCGTTCGCCCTGGTTGCCACCAGTGCTGCCGCTTGCGGCGGGTTGACGAAAGCGCCGCCGATTTCCTTGGGCTGAGCGAACGCCAGGCCCGCCGCCCGGGCATGGCGATAGATCAGGTCGTAGACCTCGTTCCTGGCCACCGAGACCGACGCGAAGTCGCGGACGCGGAACGCCAGCTCGAACTCGATCGCCTGCGCGTCCAGCGCCTTGATCTCCACTGTCGGCTCCGGCGTCGACAGGATGGAGTTGCTGCTCAGCAGCACGTTGCGCATGACCGCCGAGATGGCCGAAGGTACCACCGTCGGCATCATGCACACCCTGAGCTTCACGCCGTGGCTGCGGTTGGGGCTGCTGAGATTGGTGACCTGCGCCTTGGCCAGGCTGCTGTTGGGCACAACGACGAGGTCGTTGGCCCCGTTGAGCAGGCTGGTGCCCCGCCAATTGGTCTCGATGACGCGTCCCTCGGTGCCATCGCTCAGCACGATCCAGTCGCCGACCTTGTAGGCGCGGCTGATATTGAGGGCGACGCCCGAGAAGACGTCTGCCAGCGTGTTCTGCAGAGCCAGGCCCAGGATGATGGCGAACACGCCGGACGTGGCGATCAAGGTGCCGACGGGGACGTTGAAGACATAGGCGAGAACCGACAGGGCGCCGCCGAGATAGATCACGCCGACGACGACATCCTGCA
>Ga0308309_10000721_pt1 | contig 20329 bp, 20 predicted proteins | sample HubBroMetageWFT5_FD_192491 | JGI IMG/M metagenome (GOLD analysis project Ga0308309, IMG submission 192491) | Warmed and freeze-thawed soil microbial communities from the Hubbard Brook experimental Forest, New Hampshire - Hubbard Brook CCASE Soil... | ecosystem: Environmental > Terrestrial >...
GACGAACGCGGGAAAGCGCACCTCGGGATAGATCCGATAGTCGGGAATGACGACGATGTAACCGCTGGCGCAGAGCGCTTGGGCGACGAACAGGTAATCGCTCTTGCGGCCCGAATCCCACGAGCCGCCATAGAAGAAGATCACCGCCTTGCCGTCGGCGCGCGGCGTGTCGGGCCAGTAAAGGTCGAGCTTCTGGCGCGGGTTGGGGCCATAGCCGATGTCGGGTTCGAGCGTATAACCCTTGCGCGAGACGGTGGCGTTCAGCAGCGCGACGGGAGAGCAGCCGCCCAGCGAGCCAATGAGGCTGGCAAAAAGGCCTCGCCGGGCCAAGTTCATTCCGAGGCGATGTCGCGCACTTGGTCGGCCAACGCCAGGGAAGAGGTGAGGCCGGGCGATTCGATGCCGAAGAGGTTGATAAGTCCCGGCACGCCGTGTTCGGCCGGACCCTGCACCGTGAAGTCCTGGGCCGGCGCGCCCGGTGGCACGATTTTGGGCCGGATGCCGGCGTAGCCGGGCTGCAGCGCGCCGTCCTTGAGCGCCGGCCACCAGCGGCGCACGGCAGCATAGAATTTGTCGGCGCGGTGCGGATCGACCGTGTAGTCGATACCGTCGATCCATTCGACGTCCGGACCAAACTTGGCCTGGCCGCCCATGTCGACGGTGATGTGCACGCCCAAGCCGCCCGGCACAGGGACGGGATAGATCAGGCGTGAGAAGGGCGAGCGTCCGGCCAAGGTGAAATAGTTTCCTTTGGCGTAATACGCAGGCGGGACGCGGTCGGATGGCATGCCGGCGATTTTTTGTGCGAGTGCGGGCGCGTGCAGGCCGGCCGAGTTCACGAGAAGACGGCAACGCAGATTCATCGGCTCGGCGCCGCCGACCTCGATCTCGATGCCGCCGTCGACGACGCGGCCCTGCTTCACCGGGCTGTGGAAGGCGAACATGGCGCCGCTGTCTTCGGCATCGCCCTGCAGCGCCAGCATGTAGGAGTGGCTGTCGATGATTCCGGTGCGCGGCGACAACAGGGCCGCGGTGCAATGGAGGTTGGGTTCCATTTCCCTCGCTTCGCCGGCGCTCAACAGCCGCATGCCTTCGACGCCATTGGCCTCGGCACGGCCTTTGATCTCGGCAAGCTTGTCGTTTTCGGCGTCGTTGGTGGCCGCGATCAGCTTGCCGCAATTGCGATGCGGCACACCGTGCTCGGCGCAGTAGGCATAAAGCAGGCGGCGGCCGGCGACGCAGGTGCGTGCCATCCGGCTGCCCTTGGGATAATAGATGCCGGCGTGGATGACCTCGGAATTGCGCGAGCTGGTCTCGGTGCCGATGCCTTCGGCGGCCTCGACGACGATGACCTCACGGCCGGCAAGGGCAAGGGCGCGGGCCACGGCAAGGCCCACCACACCTGCGCCGATCACGACGCAGTCGACTGACTCGAACGGGGACGAACTCATGGTCGCATGCTAGAACCCGCCGTTCTTTTAGTCACGACAGCTAGGTTTCGCAGCATGAAGGGCGCGCTGGTCACGGGAGCGGGGATGCGGGTCGGCCGCGCACTGGCGCTGGCGCTGGCGGCCGACGGATTCTTCATGTTCGTGCACTACAACCGCTCGGCCGGCCCGGCGCGCGCGACGGTGGCCGCGATCACAGCTGCAGGCGGCAAGGCCAAGGCAGTGCGCGCCGATCTCTCCTCGGCGCGGCAGGCCGAGGCGCTGGTCGGCAAATGTCGCGCGCGGGGCGTACGGCTCACCTGCCTTGTGAACAGCGCCTCGCTGTTCAAGCTCGATCGCGCACCGACGGCGAAGGCGGCGGATTTCGACCTGCACATGGCGGTCAATCTGCGGGCGCCGCTGCTGTTGTCGCAGGCCGTGGCGCGGCAGCTTCCCGCGGGCGAGACTGGCGTGATCGTGAATATGCTCGACCAGAAGCTTTTCAACCTCAATCCGGATTTCCTGACCTACACGCTTTCCAAGGTCGGCCTGCAGGGGCTGACGACCTTGCTCGCCCAGTCCTTCGCACCGCGGCTCAGGGTGGCCGGGATCGCGCCCGGCCTCACCTTGCGCAGCGGCAGCCAGACCGATGCTCGCTTCGCGCAGCAGCACACGGAAAATCCCTTGAGGGTCGGCGTCACCACGGCCGACCTGGTGCGCGCGCTGCGCTTCATCATGGCGACACCGACTTTCACCGGCGACGTCCTGATCGTCGACAGCGGCGAGCACCTCAGCGGACGGCCGCGCGACATCGCTTTCGATACCAGGAAGAAGAAATGACATGGCTACCGACTCCAATCGCCGCATCTTCATCCGCGACTTCCGGCTAGAAGTCTCGATCGGTATCCACGATTTCGAGCACAAGAAGCCGCAGACCGTGGTGGTGAACGCCGATCTCTTCCTCGCGCCCGCCGAGAAGGCGCACGGCGACAGGATCGCCAACGTCCTCAACTACGACACCGTGCATGACGGCATCATCGCGCTCGCCAAAAGCCGTCACTTCAATCTGCAGGAGGCGCTGGTCGACGCCATCCTCGACCTCTGCCTGGCGCAACCGGGCGTAATCGAGGCGCGCGTGTCGACCGAGAAGCCCGACGTGTACGGCGATTGCCGCGTCGGTTACGAGGCGGTGCGTCGGCGTTGACACGCGATCGCCGTCATCTGCTGGGCGCTTTCGCCGCCATGGTGTTCGTCGGCGCGAGTTGGGGTGCCAACCTGCCCGTCACCAAGGTGATGCTGCGCTACTACGACCTGATCCCGATGGCGGCGCTGCGCACCGCTGCGGCGACCGTGTCGTTGATCCTGCTGCTCTGGCTGATCGAGGGCAGGCGCGCGCTTCGGGTCGATGTCGGCCTCAGCCGCTTCCTGTTGCTCGGCCTGATGATGGCGAGTTTCTTCGCCGTCTATGCGTTCGGCCTGCAGTACAGCAATCCGATCACCGTCGCGGCGGTGCAGGTAGCGGGCCCGCTGGTGGCCTCGGTGACCGTGCGGCTGGTCAGTGGCCTGCGCTTCGATCCCGGTTTTGGCGTGGCGCTGGCGCTGACCGTGCTGGGCGGCTTCATCCTATCCGCCGGCAGCCTGTTCGGCACCGGGTCGGTGACGTTCGGCGGCGGCGAGATCGTCGTGCTGTCGAGCAACGTGCTGTGGACGCTCTACAGCATCAAGGCGCAGGCCTGGTTCAACCAGGCGAGCCAGCTCCACCGTGCCTATGTCGCCTCACTGTCGGCCATGGGCTGGCTGATCCTGTGCAGCCTGGGGCTGATCGCCGTGGGTTGGGCGCGATCGCCGCACGGCGTTTCCGATCCCTGGATCTGGACCCAGCTCATCACCGTCGCGATCCTGGCCAGCGGGCTTGGCAGCTACTGCTGGAATGTGGGCGCCAGCCGCCTCGGTGTCGCCGTCGCGTCGCTGTGGGTTAATCTTGTGCCGTTTTTCGCCGTATTATGGTCGATGGCCTATGGCTTCATCCCCAACGCCTACCAGATCGTCGGCGGCCTCGTGGCCTTGAGTGGCGTGGTCTACATGCAATGGCGCAGGCTGCAGATCGAACAACGCTGAGCTAGGCTTCACCGACCATGACCGAACCCGTCCTCAAGACGCGCTCCTGCTGCTGGCTCCCCGTTCCCGGCGTCGCCGATCCGCGCGGCCGCATCAACTTCCTGGAAGTCGGCAAAGGGCTGCCGTTCCAGCCGCAACGCCTGTTCTGGCTGCATCACATTGCGCCTGGCCAATGGCGCGGCCGCCATGGCCATCGCGAGTCGGAGCTGGTGCTGGTGGCCTTGCACGGCGCCTGCCAGGTCCATCTCGACGATGGCCGCGCCACGCAGCAGGTGGCTCTCGACGATCCGGCCAAAGGCCTCTTTGTCGGGACGTGGGTGTGGCACGAGCTCACGGATTTCACGCCGCCGGCAGCGATCCTGGTGATCGCCTCTACGCTCTACGACGAGGCCGAGTATTTGCGCGACTACGAGGTCTTCAAGCGCGAAGCGGCGGCGAGGTTGGCATGATCCCGTTTCTCGACATGAAGGCGGTCTATGCCGAGCTCAAGCCCGAGCTCGATGCCGCCTATACCCGCGTCATGGAATCGGGCTGGTTCGTGCTCGGCAAGGAAGTCGAGGCCTTCGAGGCCGAATACGCCGCTTTCTGCGGCACCGCGCACTGCGTCGGCCTCGCCAACGGGCTGGAGGCGCTGGAGCTGGCGCTGCGCGCCTGGGACCTCGGCGCCGGCGACGAGGTCATCGTGCCATCCAACACCTATATCGCGACCTGGCTCGCGGTGACGGCGGTGGGCGCCACGGTGGTGCCGGTCGAGCCGACGCCGGGCGGGGTCAACATCGATCCCGACCTTATCGCCGCCGCGATCACGTCGCGCACCCGGGCGATCATGCCGGTCCATCTCTACGGCGAGCCGGCCGACATGGACGCCATCATGACGCTTGCCCACAAGCACGAACTGAAAGTGGTCGAGGACGTGGCGCAGGCGCAGGGCGCCAAGGTGCGCGGCCGGCGGACCGGCGCGCTGGGCCACGCCGGGGCGCACAGTTTCTTTCCGACCAAGAATTTCGGCGCCTTCGGCGACGGCGGCGCCGTGACCACCGATGATGCCCGCTTGGCCGAGCGGCTGCGGGTGCTGCGCAACTACGGCAGCCGGGTGAAATACGTGAACCTGGAGCGCGGCTTCAATTCTCGGCTCGACGAGATGCAGGCAGCCTTCCTGCGCGTAAAACTGCCCCGGCTCGATGCCTGGAACGAGCACCGCCGCCGGCTGGCCGCGCGCTACCACGATAAGCTGGCGGGCATCCCGGGCCTCGGCCTGCCGCGTGTGCCGCAATGGGCCGAGCCGGTGTGGCATCTCTATGTCGTGCGCGTCCTCGATGGCGAGGGGCGCCGCGCCGCGCTGATGGCGGCGCTCGACAAGGCGGGCATCGGCTCGCTGATCCACTATCCCATCCCGCCACACCTGCAGCAGGCCTATGCCGATCTCGGACGGCCCAAGGGGTCGTTTCCGCTGGCGGAGAAGCTCGCCGAGACGGTGCTCAGCCTGCCCATGGGTGCGCATATGAAGCTGGAAGCGGTCGACGAGGTGGCGGCGGTGGTGCGGGCCACGCTGGGTTGAAGGCGGCAGGAAGGACGGGGCAATGATCAAGAGCGACCTTGTACGGGCGATGAACGAAAGTTACGCCAAGCTTCAGCTCGAAGCTGCACGCGTCGAAGAATTGCCGATCGAGCTCGAGCAACTGCGCCGCGCGATCGAAGCTGCAAACCGCAAGGTCGACTTCGACATCGATCCCTCCGACTTCCGCGCGGCTTTGCTGGACGTTGCCGCGGAGCCAAAAGATGACTGATTGGTCGAGAGCATCGCTCGCCGAAACGGCCGACGCGATCGCGGCCGGCAGGACGACGTCGCGTGATGTGACGGAGGCCTGCCTCGACCGCATCACACGGCTCGGCGACACGCTGAATTGCTTCGTCGAAGTGGATCGGGACGGCGCGCGCGCGGCCGCCGATGCGGCCGACAAGCGCCGGCGGGACGGCGCTCCGCTGGGACCGCTCCACGGTGTGCCGCTGGCGCACAAGGACATGTACTACCGGGCCGGCCGGGTGTCGGCCTGCGGATCGAAGCTGCGCGCCGACTGGCGGGCGCCCCACACCGCCACGGCGCTCAGCAGGCTCGACCGGGCCGGTGCCATCGACCTCGGCCGCCTCGTCATGGTCGAGTTCGCCATGGGACCGCATGGCTACAATCAAAATTATCCACAGTGTCGCAATCCCTGGAATCCACAATACATCCCCTGCGGCTCGTCGAGCGGCTCCGGCGTCGCCGTCGGCGGACGCATGGTCCATGCGGCGTTGGGCTCGGATACCGGCGGCTCGATTCGCTGCCCGGCCGCGGTTTCGGGCGTCGTCGGTCTCATGCCGACAAATGGTCGCGTGAGCCGCCATGGCGCGATGCCGATGTCGCACTCGTTCGACGTCGTCGGCCCCCTAGCCCGGACGGCGCGCGATAGCGCGCGCCTGCTGGGCGTCATTGCCGGCCATGATCCTGCCGACGCCAGCTCGCTCGACGTCGCTGTGCCAGACTATGAGGCCGAACTGGGCAGCGCGGCGTCATTGCCGACCATCGGAATCGCGCGCGGCTATTTCGACGTGGGCGTGGATGCCGACGTCGGAAAGGCGCTCGACCGCGCCGTCGACGACTTGCGGCGGATCGGCTTCGCCGTCGAGGAGGTCGCCATGCCGGGCGACCTGCTCGATGAGGTGGCAGAGTTGCATCCGCTCATCATGAAGGCGGAAGGGGCGGCGAACCATCTGTCGACAATGCGCGAGCGCGAGGTCGACTATACGTTCGAGGTCGGCCATCGCCTGCACGCCGGCTTCTTCATCCCGGCGGCCAGCTACATTCGCGCGCTGAAGCTGCGCGGCGCATATCTGCGGTCCTTCGCACAGGCCGTCTTCTCGCGGGCCGACTTGATCCTGACCCCGGTCTTGCCGACCCAGGTGCCGACCATCGCCGAGACCAGCGGGCGGACCGGCAAGGCCTATCTGGACATGGTTGTGGCGCTCACGCGCAACACGAAGGTGATCAATTTCCTCGGCCTGCCGGCCATCAGCGTGCCGTGCGGCTTTACCTCGAACGGGCTGCCGACCGCCTTCCAGCTCTTCGGGCGGCCCCTTCAGGAAGCGGCCCTGCTGCGCGCGGCCGATCGCTACCAGCACGCCACGGACTGGCACGCCCGCGAGCCTGGCTTGGTCGCCGACGCCGCGCGGTCTGTTGCGGTGTAATTTCGACGGCGGTGGCAGACGCGACGCCTACGGGTAGGTTTCCGGCCCCGGATGAATGCCGTTGTAGTTTCGGTATTCGTACGCGCTCGACCTGTAGCTGTAGCTGGTCGGGTAGTTGTAGTAGGTCGATGGATAGCCGTAGCTGGTCGGATAGCTGTAGTAGCCGGGCGGATAGTAGGTAGCCTGCGAGTAGCCGTAGCGCGGGTAAGAAGAGGTTTCTACAGCGCAGCCCGCAGCCGTCCCGGCAAGTGCCGCTAGGGCGATGATGGAAATGGCGGATCTCATGGCGGTCTCCTTTCACCGCTAAGACAACCCCGGTGCCTGCCCGGGAGTTCCCGAGCCGTAGTAATGCGCCGCAATCCTGCCATGGTTATAGTCGCGACGCTTGGGCGGGATTGGGGAGAGGAGACTCATGAAAATTGGCGCGGTGATGTTCTTCACAACGGACTCCATGCAGCCCGCACCGCTCGGGCGCGCGCTCGAGGAACGCGGCTTCGAATCGCTGTGGGTGCCGGAGCACACCCACATTCCGTCGTCCCGCCGGTCGGCCTATCCGGCGAGCGGCGGACTGGTGCGGGCCTACTACGAGATCATGGATCCGTTCCTGGCGCTCAATACCGCGGCCGCCGTGACCACGAAGCTCAGGATCGGCACCGGCATTGCCCTGGTGACCCAGCGCGATCCGATCGTTACCGCGAAGATGGTGTCCTCGATCGATCAGCTGTCCGGCGGCCGTTTCCTGTTCGGCGTCGGTAACGGCTGGAACCAGGACGAGGTCGAGAACCATGGCACCGCGTTCAAGAGTCGCCACAAGCTGGCGCGCGAACGGATCGAGGCGATGAAGACGATCTGGACCCAGGAAGAGCCCGAATACCACGGCGAATTCGTCGCCTTCGACAAGATGAAGCAGTGGCCCAAGCCGGCCCAGATACCGCATCCGCCGATCATCGTCGGCGGCGCGTTCCCTTATGCCGCCAGGCGCGCGATCCGCTACGGCGACGGCTGGATCCCGCGTGACGACTGGCTGGAACGGGACGGCATGGGCGTCCTCGACCAGTTCCGCAAGATGGCGACGGACGCCGGGCGTGATCCCGCAAGCTTGCCTATAAGCATCTTCCGCGTGCCCGACGACATCGACCGCCTGCGCCTGTGCGAGCAACTCGGCATCGACCGCGTCGTCTTCTCCCTGCCGGCGGAGAAAGAGGACAAGCTCCTGCCCATTCTCGACCGCTGGGCCGAGCTGAAGCGTCAGCTGGGGGGTGGGCCTGGGTGAGAAACGCGCCGCGAGCCTCAGGTCTGAACGATGGCCTTGGCGAAGCGGCGATCTTCGGCCTTCTGGCGACTGGTCTTGCCGAGCGTCGCGTGGCCGAACAGGTAATGTTTCGACATGTCGGCCGAGTAGCGTGTCGCTGCGGGCCGCTTGCCGACGGCTTCGGCGAGGGCGCGGACATGATGCGGGCCGGCGCCGCAGCAAACACCGAGATAGTGAATGCCCATGCCGTCGGCGGCAGTGCCGAATTCGGCGATCTCGAAGCGATTGCAGGTGAACGGATCGAGCGCGATCGGAAAGGCATGCCCGCCGGGCAGGCAGCCGCAGCCGTAATCGGTGAGCGACTGGAACGACGGCCGCGACCGCGTGGTACGATAGGGCACCGGCAGCGCCGCCATGTGGCATTTGACGGCTTTCCGCATCTCGGCGAGCAGCGGCAGCATGCTCGCCGGCCCGCGCGTGCAGTTGAGCCCGACCACGTCGGCGCCGGCCTGCTCGAGCCTGCGCGCCGCATTCGCCCAGCTCCAGCCTTCGCGCGTCCTGCCCTTGTGTGCAGCGAGGGTGATCACCGCCACCTGGCCCGCCTGTTTGATCACGTCGAGCGCCAGCAGAGCCTCCTGGGTGTAGCCGAAAGTCTCGCCGATGATGAAATCGACGCCCGCATCGACGGCCCATCCGACCTGTTCCTCGAACATCGCGCGCACGGTCTTGATGGTCGCGGGATCCTTCGGGTCATAGATGGTGGTGTTGCAGATGTTGCCGGCCAGCAGCGTCCCGGTTTCGCGCGCTACCTTCTTGGCGATGGCGAGGGCGTTGAGGTTCATCGGCTTCAGGTCCTTCTCGCGCCCGATGACCCGCAGCTTCTGGCGATGCGCGTAATAGGTGAACGCCTCGACGACATCGGATCCGGCATGGACGAACTCGCGATGCAGTTGCTCGACCAGCTCGGGGTGCTCGAGCACGACTTCGGGCACATAGGCGCCGGCCTGCAGATAGCCCCGCCGCTCGAGCTCGAAAAGATAACCCTCGGCGCAGATCACCGGACCCTTGTCGAGCCGGGCCATCAGGCTCGCCTTCGCCGCCGTCTTCTTCTTGCTCATCTTGCTCCCCTTCATGAATCGCCGGCTTGCGCGCTCACAGCCTCGCCCGATAGTCGCGCTGGACCTTCTGGATGCGCCGATGCGTGCCGAAGAACGCGTGCTTGGACATGTCGGCGCTGTAGCGACTGGCCTCGGGTTTTCGCCCGACAGACTCGGCGAGCGCGCGGATATGGTGCGGACCCGCACCGCAGCAGATGCCGAGATAGCGGATCCCCAGCGCCAGCGCGTCAGCGCCGAAATCGGCGATCTCGCCCCGCGTGCAGGTGAAGGGATCGAGTCCGACCGGGAACGGACGGACTCCGGGGCAGCAGCGATCGCTGAGCGACATGAAGCTCGGCTGCCTGGTGGTCGTGCGGTACGGCACCGGCAGCGCCGCCACGTGGCACTGCACGGCTTTGCGGATGGTCTTGAGCAGCGGCATCATGGTGGCCGGGCCGCGATGGCAATTGAGCCCGACCACTTCCGCGCCGGCCGCTTCCAGTCGCCGGCACGTGTCGGCGGCGCTCCAGCCTTCGCGCGTTCTGGTCTCGCGATGGATGGAGAAAGTCACGACGGCGGGAACCTTGCTGAAGCGCTTGATCGCCTCGAGCGCCATCAGCGCCTCGCCGCCCCACGAGAAGGTCTCGGCGACGATGTAGTCGACGCCGGCGTCAGCGGCCCAACCGACCTGCTCTTCGAAAATCCGCGCGACCTTCCTGAGAGCAGCCTTGTCGCGCGGCTCATATATATTCGTATTGCAGATGTCGCCGGCGAACAGCGTTGCCGTCTCGCGCGCGACTTTCCGGGCGATCGCAAGCGCCATGACGTTCATCGGCTCGAGGTCCTTCTCGCGACCGATGACGCGCAGCTTTTCGCGATGCACGTAGTAGGTGAGGGCTTGCACGACGTCCGAGCCGGCATGGACGAAGTCGCGGTGCAGCCGTTCCACCACTTCAGGGTGCTCGATCAGCACTTCGGGAACGAACGCGCCGGCCTGCAGATAGCCCCGGCGCTCGAGCTCGAAGACGTAGCCCTCGGCGCAAATAACCGGGCCTGCCGCCAGGCATTGCATCAACCCGCGCCTGGCGCGCGACTTGATCCTGGCTTTTGTCATGCGGATTGGCTGCCCATGCTCGAATAGTCGCACCCGACCGCGCGAGGCGTCACGCGGAAAAGCGCGCGGTTCAGGCGCGCATGCGCAGGCCCTTGGGATCGAACAGCGGTTCGTCGAGTCGAACCGCCTTGCGACGCTGGCCGATGATCTCGATCTCGAAGCCCGTGTTCGCCACGCCCAGGGCCGCCGGGACATAGCCCAGCGCCACCGATTGCCCCGCCGTATGAGCATAGCCGCCCGACGTGATCCAGCCGACCACCTTGCCGTCATGCCACACCGGCTCGTCGCCGATCGCGTCGGCCCCGTCGGCATCGACCGTGAAGGTTACCAAGCGGCGGCCCGCGCCCGTGGCGCGTTCCTCCGCCGCCGCTTCGCGCCCGATGAAGTCGTTCTTCTTCAGGTCGACGAAGCGATCGAGCCCAGCCTCGCAGGGTCCGTAGATCGGGCGGTATTCCCGCGCCCAGGTGCCAAAGCTCTTTTCCAGCCGCAGCGAATGGAGCGCGCGCGCCCCGAAATGGCGCAGGCCCAACGGTCGCCCGGCCTCGAGCAGCAGATCGTAGAGCGCGCGCTGATACTCGGGTGCCATCCAGATCTCGTAGCCGAGATCACCGGTGAACGAGATCCGCCCGACCATCGCCGGGATCATGCCGATATCCATGTGCCGAAACGACAGGAACGGAAACGCCGCTGTCGACAGATCGTCGCGGACCAGGGATTGCAGCAGGTCGCGCGACTTCGGCCCGGCGATGGAGAGCCCGACCGTGTCGGCGGCGCAGGCCCGGACCGACGTGCCCGGCGGCGGCGGATGGCGCTCGAACCAGCGCTGATAGTGCTTTTCGGCCGCGTAAGTGCCGACAATGAAGAACCGCTCCGCGGCCACTCGGGCGATGGTGAAATCGCCGATCAGCTTGCCGCGCAGGTTGAGCATGGGCGACAGCGCGATGCGCCCGATCTGCGGCAGGCGATTGGCCATCAGCCGGGTGAGCCATTGCTCCGCGCCGGGGCCGCACACCTCGAATTTCCCGTAGTTCGATATTTCGAGCAACCCGACGGCCGTGCGGACGGCCGTGCACTCTTCGCCGACATGGCCATGGGCGTTCGAGCGGCGGAACGTGATGTCCTCGACCGGCGCGGCGCCTTTTGGCGCGAACCACAGCGCCTGTTCGAGGCCCCAATAGTCGCCGAACACGGCATTCGCAGCCTTGAGCCGGTCGTAGATCGGTGTGGTGCGAAGCGGCCGCGCAGCGGACAGTTCCTCGTTGGGAAAGCGGATGCGGAAGCGGCGCGAATAGTTTTCGCGCACCTTGGCGTTGGTATAGGCCATCGTCGCCCAGTCGCCGAAGCGCGCCACGTCCATCGCCCAGACGTCGAAGCCGGGATCGCCGTTCACCATCCAGTTGGCGAGCGCCAGGCCAACGCCGCCCCCCTGGCTGAACCCGGCCATGACGCCACAAGCGACCCAGAAATTCTTCAGTCCGCGGATCGGGCCGATCAGCGGATTGCCGTCGGGCGCAAAGGTGAATGGCCCGTTGATCGTCTTCCTGATGCCGGCCCGCTCGATCGCCGGGAAATGTCGGAAGCCGATCTCGAGACTGGGGGCGATTCGATCGAGATCGTTGGGCAGGAGCTCGTGCCCGAAATCCCACGGCGTCGCGCGCTCCGACCACGGCTTGCCCTGGCGCTCGTAGGTGCCCATCAACATGCCCTTGGCCTCCTGGCGCATGTAGATCTCGCCCTCGAAGTCGACGACATGCAGCATCTCCTTGGCCGATGAGGCGACCTCGGGGATCTCCTCGGAGATGATGTATTGATGCTCCATCGCCAGGATCGGCAGTTCGAGGCCGACCATGCGGCCGACCTCGCGCGCCCACAGCCCGCCGGCATTGACGACATGCTGGGCATGGAGGTTGCCCTTTTCGGTGACGACGTCCCACGTGCCGTCGGGCCGCGACTTGAGGTCGGTGACACGGGTATGGCGGTAGATTTCGGCGCCCTGCAGCTGGGCCGACTTGGCGTAGGCGACGGTCACGCCCCATGGGTCGACATGGCCTTCGATCGGATCGTAGAGCGCGCCGACGAAATGCTTCTTGTCCATCAGCGGGAACAGTCTGGCCGCCTCGTCGACCGACACCATGTCGAGTTCCATGCCGAGATAGCGACCGCGTGCATTGACCATCTTGAGCCAGTCCAGCCGCTCCTTCGTTCCGGCGAGCATAAGGCCGCCGGTGAGATGCACGCCGCAGGATTGCCCCGAGAGCTCCTCGATCTCCTTGTAGAGATTGATGGTGTATTGCTGCAGCTTGGCGACGTTGGGATCGCCGTTGATCGTGTGCATGCCGCCGGCGGCGTGCCAGGTCGAGCCCGAGGTGAGTTCGCTGCGCTCGATCAGGACGACGTCCTTCCAGCCCGCCTTGGTCAAGTGATAGAGGACGCTGGCGCCGACGACGCCGCCACCGATCACTGCGACCTGGACATGGGATTTCATGAGGGGGGTCCTGGACTCTTGGTGGTCAGAGTATCCGATCAACGACAGCCCGGGTACCCCGGGCGTCGGGTTGACAGTGGCGGCAGCCGAAGAGCAACCTTTTTGCCAATTGTCGGTACGCGCGAGATGGCGGGAATAGCCATACAATTCAGGCGCGGCCAGACGAGGGGGGCCTGCGATGAGCCACAAGAACCACCACCCGTATCTCGGAATGCTACATGAGCAGCTCAAGAGCCGCAAAATCGACCGGCGCGAGTTCCTGCGTACCTCGACCTTGCTCGGGCTCTCCGCGACCGCTGCCTACGCGGCCGCAGGACGAATACTCGGCGGCGACGCCGTCGGCCCGGCGCTGGCCCAGGCGGCCGCCAAGCCCAAAGGCGGCACCCTGCGTGTCGGCATGGCCTGCCAGGAGATCAGCTCGCCGCACACCTATAGCTGGGTCGAGTCGAGCAATTCGGGCCGCGCGGTGCTCGACTATCTGACCGTGACCGGCCCCGACAACATCACGCGGCCCTCGCTGGTCGAGCGCTGGGATGCCAGCCCCGACCTCAAGACCTGGACGCTGCATCTGCGGCGCGACGTGAAATGGCGCAAGGGCCGGCAATTCAACGCCGACGATGTCGTGTGGAACCTCAAGCACGTGCTCGATCCGAAGACCGGTTCGTCGACCGTCGGCCTGATGAAGGGCTTCATCCTCGACGAGTTCGAGACCGACGAGCTCGATGCCAAGGGCGCCAAGAAAAAATCGGTCCGGCTGTGGGATGCCAACGCCATCGAGCGGGTCGACGACTTCACCGTCCGCCTGAACGGCAAGTCGGCGCAGCTCGCCATCCCCGAGCAGCTCTATCACTACCCGTTGCTGATCGTGGACCCCGAGGAGGGCGGCAAGTTCGGCGTCGGCTCCAACGGCACCGGCCCGTTCGAGCTGGTCGAAAACACGGTCGGCCGCAAGCAGGTGTTCAAGGCGCGCAAGGACTATTGGGGCGAGGGGCCCTATATCGAGCAGCTCGAATATATCGACCTCGGCTCGGATCCGGCGGCGGCGCTGGCCGCGCTGGCGTCGAACCAGGTCGACCTGCTCTATGGCGCCGACATCCGCATCGCTGAGGCGATGGAGAAGCTGCCCAACGTCACGATGCACCGGGTCGATACGTCCTATACGGCAACGGCGCGCATGCAGCCGATCAAGCCGTTCGACGACAAGCGCGTGCGCAAGGCGGTGCAATACGCCACCGACGTGGACGCCGTCCTGAAGTTGGCCCATCGCGGCCTCGGCCTGCCCGGCGAACACCACCACGTGGCGCCGATCCATCCCGAGTACGCCAAGCTGCCGCCGGTCACGCGCGATATCGCCAAGGCCAAGGCGCTGCTGGCCGAAGCGGGCTACCCCGGCGGCATCGACGTCGACTTCACGGTGCGCACCACCCCGGCGTGGGAGCCGGCGGCGGCGCAGATCATGGCCGAGCAATGGAAAGAGGCCGGCATCCGGGCCAAGATCACCGTCCTGCCGGACACCCAATACTGGGAGGTCTGGACCAAGCTGCCGTTCGGCTTCACCACCTGGGCCCATCGGCCGCTCGGCGTGCTCAACTACGCGCTCGCCTATCGCACCGGCGTGCCGTGGAACGAGTCGAAATTCTCCAATGCTGAATTCGACCGTCTGCTCACCCAGGCCGAGGGCACGCTCGATGTCGACAAGCGGCGCGAGATCATGGCCAAGCTCGAGCAGATCATGCTCGACGAGGCACCCGTGGTGCTGCCGCTCTATCGCGCCCTCTTCACCTTCTCGCAAAAACGGGTCACGGGCTTCCGGATGCATCCCACGGCTTATATCAATGCCAACGAGATCGCCGTGACTTCCTGAGGCGACGAACGGTTGGGGACATGATGCGGCAGACAGTCGAAAGCACCGACCTGGAGTTTGCGGCGAATCATCCGGCGCGGCTTGTCGACCTGCAACGCTACCCGATCCACGATCTCGCTCGCCCGACCACGCGGGCGCTGGTGTCGACATGCAGGTCGGCGCTACGGGCAAGCGGCGCCTGCATCCTGCCCGCCTTCCTGACGACCGATGCGCTCCAACGCATGGTAAGCGAGGCCCGCGCTATCGCCCGTTGGGCGCATTGGGGCGGCAGTTCGAGCGGCACCGCCTATCTCGAACCGCCGGACATGGCGTTTCCAGAGAACCATCCGCGACGGCGGACACAGGTTTCGTCGGTCGGCGCGATCGCCTACGATCTGATCCCGCCGACCGATGCGCTGCGGCAGCTCTACGAGTGGGACGGCCTGCTCGCCTTCGTCGCCGCCGTCGTCGATCGCGGCCCGATCTACCGCTACGCCGATCCGCTGGGCGCACTCAACATCGCCGTCATGAAGGACGGCGACAGCCTGCTGTGGCACTACGACCAGACCGACTTCGTGACCTCGATCCTGCTGCAGGATTGCCAGGCCGGCGGCGATTTCGAATATGTCCCGATGATCCGCACCGCCGGCAACGAGAACTACGACCGCGTCCGCCGCCTGCTTGACGGCGATCGCGGCGAGGCCGTACGGCTGGCGCTCAGGCCCGGCACTTTTGCCTTCTTCGAGGGTCGCCAGTCGATCCATCGCGTCGCGCCGATCGCCGGGCCGACCGACCGCTATATCGGGCTGCTCGGCTTCGACACCAAGCCCGACACCAACAGCAGCGAACGCCTGAAGATGCGACGTTACGGACGCGTCGCCTGAGCGCGATCGGGAGCCCGATGTGATGGCGCGCTACGCCGTCCGACAACTCGGCTACATGGCGCTCACCCTGCTGGTGGTCTCCTGCGCGGTCTTCGTGTTGAACGAATTCGCGCCGGGCGATGTCGCCCGCAAGCTGCTCGGCGCCTATGCCACCCAGGAGCAGGTCGAGCACCTCACCCAGCAGCTCGGCCTCGATCGGCCGGTGCTGGTCCGCTACCTCGAATATATGGGCGACGTGCTGCGGGGAAATTTCGGCCAGTCGCTCACCTTCAAGGTTCCGGTGGCGCAGATCCTGCTCGAGCGGCTGTCCAACACGCTCCTGCTCGCCGCCATCGCCTTCGCCGTGATCGTGCCGCTGGCCGTGCTGTTCGGCGTGCTTGCCGGCATGCGCGAAGGCAGCGTCGAGGACCATTCGATCCTGATCGCCGCCAATTTCCTGTCCTCACTGCCCGAATTCGCGACGGGCGTGTTCCTGGTCAGCATCTTCACTGTCTGGCTCGGTTGGTTGCCAGGCACCTCGCCGCTCTCCACGGGCGGCAACTGGTCGATCGCCAGCCAGCTTGTGATGCCGGTGCTGGTGATGGCGCTCTACGACATGGGCTACCTGATCGCCATGATCCGCGTCTCGATGATCGGCGTGATGCGCCAGCCCTTCATCCGCACCGCGATTCTCAAGGGCATGAAGCGGCGCGACGTGATCGTGAAACATGCGCTGCGCAACGCACTGATTGCGCCTTTCACCGCCATCCTGCTGCAGATCAACTACCTGATCGCCGGCGTCGTCGTGGTCGAAACGGTATTCGCCTATCCCGGCTTCGGTCGGCTGATGCTGCAGGCGGCAATGTCCAAGGACATCGCCCTGGTCGAGGCCGGCGCGCTGGTGGCCGTGCTGATCGCCATGACGACGCAACTGGTCGGCGACCTCGGCTACATGCTGCTCGATCCCCGCATCCGGATCCGGAAATGACCGACATTGCCGACATCGCCACTCCGGCGCCGATCGCCCCATCGGGTCAGGGCGCGCGCTCGTTCCGACTGTCGACCGCGGGCTACCTCGGGCTTGCCATCATATTGGCCTGGGCGATCGTGGCGTTGCTGGCACCCGTGCTGGCGCTGCCGGCGCCCAATGCCAGCGATCTCGCCGCACTCGCCGACCCGCGGCCGTCGGCCAACCACTGGCTGGGCGTCGATCTCTCGGGACGCGACATCCTCTCGCGGACGATCTGGGGTGCGCGCACGGTGCTCACCGTGGCGCCGATCGCCGTGGCCGGCGCCACCGTCGTGGGTGCCGTGCTCGGCCTGTGCGCCGGCTACTATCGCGGCGTGCCGGACTCGGTGCTGAGCCGGGTTTCCGACATCATCCTCTCCTTCCCGGTGATCATCCTCTACATGATCATCCTCACCAAATTCGGCGCCTCGGCGTTCAACATCGTCGCCGTGATCACCGTCACCAAGGCGCCGATCATCTATCGCCTGGTGCGCGCCATGACGCTCGAGTTGCGCGAGCGCGAATACGTCGCCGCGGCGCAGATGCGCGGCGAGTCCGCGCTCTACATCATGCTGGTCGAGATCCTGCCCAATGCCCGTGGCCCGATCGTCGTCGATGTCTGCCTGCGGCTCGGCTACACGACGATTGCCATCGGTGCCCTGGGCTTCCTCGGCATCGGCTTGCCGCCGCCGACACCCGACTGGGGCGGCATGGTGCGGGAAACCTACGGCATGATTTCGATCTACCCGCACATGGCGATCGTGCCCTGCATCGCCATTTCCTCGCTGGTCGTGGGCTTCAATCTCCTCGCCGTCGGCCTGCGCCGCCGCGTGCAGCATGGCTGAGCCGGGGCCCTTGCTGGCCTGCGAGAGGCTGACCGTCGACTACGGTTCGGAAGGTGGCCGCCAGCGCGCGGTCGACGATCTGTCGTTTCATATCGGTCGCGGCGAGGCCTTCGGGCTGGTCGGCGAATCGGGCTGCGGCAAGTCGACCGTGGCGCTCGCCATCATGCGCCATCTTGGACCGAACGGCATCGTGGCCAACGGGGCCATCCGCTTCGAGGGAACCGACCTGCTGGGCCTCGGCGGCGAGGCGCTGCGCCGCGTCCGTGGCGCGCGGATCGCGATGGTCTATCAGGATCCGCTGAGCAGCCTCAATCCGGTGATGACGATCGGGCGGCAGCTCATGGAAGTGCCGCTGCTTCATCGCACGGCCGACCGCGCGACCGCGCGGCGGCTCGCGGTGCAGGCGCTGGCCGACGTCGAGCTGCCCGACCCCGAGGCGCTGATGTCGCGCTATCCCCATCAGCTGTCGGGCGGCCAGCAGCAGCGCTGCGTGATCGCCATGGCGATGATCGCCGAACCGGCCCTGCTCGTTCTCGACGAGCCGACCACCGGCCTCGACGTCACCGTCGAAGCCGCCGTGCTCGACCTTGTCGATCGTTTGCGCCGCCGCCGCGGCACGGCGGTGCTGTTCATCAGCCATAATCTCGGCGCTGTCGGCCGGTTATGCGACCGCGTCGGCGTGCTCTATGCCGGACGCCTGGTCGAGCAGGGCGCGCTCGCCCAGGTGTTCCGCAATCCCCGGCATCCCTATACGCGCGGCCTGCTGAATTGCGTACCGAGCGCAGGCGCCAACCGCCAGGGCCGACCGCTCACCCCGATCGGTGGCAGCCTGACCGAGGCCGCGCGGCTGGCCGTCGGCTGCGCCTTTGCCGATCGCTGCGGCCATGTCGTCGAGGGTCTGTGCACGTCGCGTCCGATCGCGCTTGCTTCCGTCGCCGATGAGGCGAGCCACGTTGCCCGCTGTGTGCGCAGCGAAAGCCTGCCAACCTTCGCGTGGCGACAGGCCTCCGTGCCGCAGCCGGCCGCCCGGGCGGCGACCGAGACGATTCTTGAAGCCCGCGGGCTCAGCAAACGCTACGACTTGGACGGTTCGTCGATCGCGGCGCTGGGTGGTATCGAGGTCGAGCTCGAACGCGGCCGTACGCTCGCCATCGTGGGCGAATCGGGCAGCGGCAAATCGACCTTTGCGCGCATCCTGAGCGGTCTCACCGGAGCGGACGACGGCGAACTCAGCTTCCATGGTCAGGATATCGCCCGGCTGCCGATCGCCAAAAGATCACGCGATCTCCGGCAGCGCCTGCAAATGATTTTCCAGAATCCCGACAGCACGCTCAACCCGAGCCACACGGTGGGCTATGCGCTGCGCCGCGCCGCGGGCCGGCTGTGCGGCTTGCGGCGGCAGGAAGCGGACGCAGAGGTGTCGCGGCTGCTGAAACTCGTCCAGCTCCCGACCCACTACGCCCAACGCATGCCCGACCAGCTCTCCGGCGGGCAGCGTCAGCGGATATCGATCGCGCGCGCCCTGGCGGCGGCGCCCGAGGTGGTGGTTGCCGACGAGCCGGTGTCGGCGCTCGACGTGTCGGTCCAGGCCGCGGTTGCCAATCTGCTGAAGGACCTGCAGGAGCGCCAGCAGCTCAGCCTGGTGTTCATCTCGCACGACATCGCGCTGGTCCGCTACATGGCCGACTACGTGGCGCTGTTCTATCGTGGCCGGGTGGTGGAATTCGGCCCGGCCGATGCCGTGTTCGCACCGCCCTATCATCCCTACACCCAGATGCTGCTGGCGGCGGTGCCCGATCCGGATCCCGATTCCCCTCGCCCTCGCCTCGCGCTGCGAGAACCCTCTGCGGTCCAGCCGGGCGGGACCGAGCGCGGCTGCCCGTTCACCAACCGCTGTCCGTATCGCATCGAGGGCAAATGCGACAGGGAGAAGCCGCCCATCGTTATACCGAGCGCGGGCCACCGCATCGCCTGTCACCTTTCGCCGGAGAACCTGCCGCACGATCTGGTAGGCGCCTTCGGTGGTGCAGCATTGTCCTAATTCGGACAGTGTCGGCCAATTCGTCGTGTCTCCGTTGACACGCCAAGGTGCGGGGCAACACTGAGACATGCTGGACGACGGATCAACCCGGAGATTTGGCATCGTCGGAACGAGCCCATGACTTGGGGCCTTCTCGGCCTCGTGGTTCTCGGCGGCTCGGTGATAGCGGCTTTGTTGGTCGCGCTCGTCTGGTACTGCATTCTACAAATCGCGAAGTGGTGAGCGGCTTAGTCAGCGTGGCCGGGGTGGATCGATGCCATAGGTCCACTCTGTGCGGAACACGTTGTTGGAGTCCTGGACGCGTACCTGCGCACCATCCGGGTTGGCCACACCGGCTTTGCATGCCGCGTCCACAGCCGCGCAGATGGCCTCACCCTGGGTGGCGTATCGCCGGGAGTGTCGTCCGCGAAAGCGGACCATCCACTGCTGCTCCAGGAGCACGACGGTAAAGATATCTCGTGCCATGGACCCCTCCGCGGACACGATCTTTTTTGACTAGCAGCGAAGACGTTAAATAGCCCGGCTCGGGGCCAATACCAAGACCGGCGACGGGGTGAAGGCGTGTCCCTGCAACCAGCTCTACCTCCCATAAGAGGGGGGGAGGAAAAAGGGCGTCAGCTCGTCAGCCCGAGCCGCTCGCCGCGGTAGGCGCCGCTCATGACGCGCTCCCACCAGCCCCTGTTGTCGAGGTACCAGCGCACGGTCTGGCGCAGGCCGTCGTCAAAATTGTGCCGCGGCCGCCAGCCGAGCTCGCTCCGGATCTTGCTGGCGTCGATGGCGTAGCGCTGATCGTGGCCCGGCCGGTCGGTGACGAACTGGATCAGCTTGGCGTGCGGGCGATTCACGCTGTTGGGCAGCAGCTCGTCGAGCGCGGCGCAGATCGCGCGCACGACGTCGATGTTCCGCCGCTCGCTGTCGCCGCCGACATTGTAGGTCTCGCCGGACTGGCCCTTGCGCAGCACCAGGCTGAGCGCCTCGGCGTGGTCCTCGACATGCAGCCAGTCGCGCAC
>Ga0308309_10000722_pt1 | contig 20306 bp, 19 predicted proteins | sample HubBroMetageWFT5_FD_192491 | JGI IMG/M metagenome (GOLD analysis project Ga0308309, IMG submission 192491) | Warmed and freeze-thawed soil microbial communities from the Hubbard Brook experimental Forest, New Hampshire - Hubbard Brook CCASE Soil... | ecosystem: Environmental > Terrestrial >...
TCCCTTGTTTTTGCGCTGGAAGCTGAAATATCCCAACCGGCAAACAGCGCCATCCATCCGAAATGCGCTGCCGCTTCCTCCGGCGATAAGGACTTCACAGGCACCTTCAGCCCCCGGCCGATGGCTTCGGCGATGTCCCGTAGCCGTACGCCCTCTTCGTCCACCGCGTGATACCGTGCCGTTTCGCCCTTCTCCAGCGCCAGCCTGTAAAGCCGAGCCACGTCGAGAACATGCGCCGCCGACCAGCGGTTGAGCCCTTCGCCCACATAAGCCGAAACACCCTTCTCGCGGGCCATCGCAATTAGCCAGGTCACCAGGCCTTGCTTGGTCGTGTCGTGAATCTGCGAAAGGCGCATCACCACAGTTTTCATTCCCTGCGATGCCAGTGACGTAGCAACCTGTTCCGAAACCCGCGGCATCGATGACTGGGCCGGGTGATCATCGTCTTCGGTCACAACACGCCCTGGCCTCAAGCCCGCGACTCCGGCACTCACGATCAAAGTGCGATTGCTGCCGGCAAGCGCGGAGCCGAGTGCCTCAATCGCGCGCTTGTCGATCTCAGAAACCTCCTTGAATTTGGAGAAATCGTGAATGAACCCACAGTGGATCACGCCATCCGTCTTGGCTGCTCCGCTCCGCAGGCTTTCCAGATTCTCCAGATCACCTCGATGCACTTCGGCGCCGGCCGAGGCAAGGGCCTTGGCGCCCGCGTCGGAACGAGTGAGCCCCAGCACCTGATGGCCCGCGCCGATAAGTTCCTTCACCACTGCAGAACCGATGAAACCAGTCGCACCAGTAACGAATATTCGCATGTGTATCTCCTTATATGTTCTTTGCTGAATTGGAGCGGGATTTATCCTGAATGGCTCCCTGCGCCAGGTTTCCGCCGATTGTGTCGAGTTCGGCGATTATTTCGGGTGGAAGTTGCAGCGCTGCGGCTTTGAGGTTCTCGCGAAGATGTTCCGCGGAAGATGTCCCCGGAATCAGCAGGATATTGGGCGAGTGCTGAAGAAGCCATGCGAGCGCCAGTTGCATCGGCGTGCATTCGATTCGCGCCGCTGCTGCGTTCAGCGTTGAAGATTGCAGCGGTGTGAATCCCCCCAGCGGGAAAAATGGCACGTAGGCTATGCCTTGCTTCCCAAGGTCGGCGACAAAGCCGTCGTCCTTTCGATTTGCAATGTTGTAGAGGTTCTGCACGCATACGATCTCTGTAATTTTCTGGCCTTCCTCCACCTGTTTAGCGCTCACGTTGCTCAAGCCCAGTTGACGAATCAGCCCTTTGCGCTTGAGCTCCGCAAGTGCAGTCAACGGCTCCTCGATGGATTCTTCCGTCGGCTCCAGCATTCCTCCCACTCGCAGGTTCACCACATCTAGCCTGTCGAGCCCGAGATTGCGAAGATTGTCGTGAATCGCAGCGGTCAGTTCTTGGCGCGAACGCGCATGAATCCACGACTTGTCCGCTCCCCGTCGAGCTCCAACTTTCGTCACGATCACCAGCCCGTCCGGATAGGGATGCAGCGCCCGCTTGATGATCTGGTTGGTCACATGCGGACCGTAATAGTCCGAGGTATCAATATGATTCACGCCTGATGCAACAGCCTCCTGAAGAATCGCAACCGCGCCGTCCACGTCTCGCGGCGGGCCCCATACCTCCGGACCAGCAAGTTTCATCGCGCCATAGCCCATGCGGTTTAAGCTGATCGAAGCGTTCAGCAGCGTGAAGCTGCCGCCCGGCTCGATCTTGAAGTTCGCCTTTGTCGTCATTTCGAATCCCTCCTTGTGCTCGATCGCTTCGCACTCTGCGATTGCCGTTCGATATGGTAGACTCTACCGTACCGTGTACAAAGGAAACTCTACCGTACCGTTTACTTGCTGTCAAGCCGCAAAAAGGAATATTCACCCATGGCCAGGCGTGGCGACACTCTCACCGAACACATCCTTTGGACCGCCAAGGATGTCTTCCTCGAAATGGGTTTCGAGCGCGCCTCCATGGACGAAGTCGCCAGCCGCGCGAAAACCTCCAAGCGCTCCCTCTACGCTCACTTCGAAAACAAGGAAAAATTATTCCTCGCGGTCATCGAACTTGTCCGTGGGCTCTTTCTCAGCAGATTGAGGATGCCCGGCGACTATTCCGCGAAGCCTGCCGAAGCACTGGTCTTGTTCTGCGGCCGGTATCTTGAAATCCTGCTTTACAGAGGCACGATACGCATGTGCCGCGTCTGCATGGCGGAGGCCGAAAGATTTCCGGAGCTCACGGGCAAATATTTTGACGTGCCGTTCACGCAGGTTCACGCGCGCTTGAGCGCTTACCTGAAGACGACGTTTGAGCTTTCGCCTCGCGCCAGCGCTGAGGCCGCGCATCGCCTTCACGGCCAGATCCTTTACCCGCGATTCCTGCGGGCCCTCTTCGGCCTTGACCACTTGGCGAAAAGCTTCGATCCCGAGGCCATGTCACCCGATTTCGACCTGAAGCCCATCCGCAAGGCAGTCGCGGATCTAATGGAGTCTTTGGGAAAATAGCAATCTTTCCCCTTCCGAATCGCTCCCGCGCGCAACGCGGCCTCGCGCCCTCCGCTGATCTGCGATCTATCTGATCTGCGAACTATTTGATCTGCCAGCTATTTCCCGCCGCCGCGAAAGCGTATATGATCCCCTCACCAGCGAGGAGGATTGTGATGTTACGTGTAGGAATGCTCTTCTTCGCCCTGATTTCCTTCGCCTCATCCGCAAGCGCCGCTCAAACTTCCCAAAATCAAGTTGCTGCAGGCTCTTCTGAAGGCAACGCCGGCGCCGCGCTCTACATGAAGGTTCAACTGAAGTCGCCGTTGAAGCTGAAAGGCCTGAAGACGGGCGACGAAATCCAGGGCAATTTGTCTCAGCCGGTTTATTCCGGGGCGCGGGAAGTGCTCCCAGCCGGTTGCCCGGTGCGTCTCACGGTAGATCATTTCGAGAAGCGCAAAAGAGAGCGCAACGACCATTGGCCCTGGGTCGTAACGGCGTTCACGCCGCGGCACGAGAGTTATCCCGTTTTTCGCTCCGCAAAAGCCGCGCTGCCGGATGGAAAAGAGGTATTGCTGCAGGTTGCGTTTCTCACGATTGCCACCGAACGCCAGGTCGATCCCAAAAAAACCAAAACCAAGGCCGGCTCTCCTCCCGCGTCGCTGGCGAATTCAAGCGCACCCGCGGCATCGCCGCAGGAAAGCGCGTCTTCGAGCAGTAACATCGCACCGCGCGTGAGTGCCACGCCGATTGCCACGTTTGAAGCCACCGTTTCCGGCGGCTCCGAAAATCTTGAAGCAGCAACGGCGAACGCCGGAGTTTCGGCGGAGCACGACACCGTGACGCTTGAGCCCGGAACGCAAGCGAAAATCATTCTGCTCGATGCGGTCAGCGCGTCGAAAAGCAAGCCCGGCGACGCGATCGAAGCCCGCTTGATCGAGCCTGTGAAACTTGGCTCCGTGGTGGTTTTGCCCGAGGGCACTTTATTTCAGGGAAAAGTTCTGAAAGCGACGCCTCCCAAAATGCTCAGCCGCCCGGGGTCGCTGCTCGTCACGTTTGACGATCTCAAGTTGCTCACTGGCGTGAGCGGCCCGGTCGTCGCATCGGTCAGCGGGGCGGATCTCGACCAGAAATCTCACACGCAGATGAATCCCGAAGGCGTGATGAGCGGCGGCTGGCCCGGCAAGGCCTGGTTGTTCATCAATATAGGCGTCACGGCGGGTCTCGCCAAAGTGAGTGACGACACCTTGCAGCTCATCATCGAAAGCATTGTTTCCACGGCCACTGACGCTTCCACAGCAGGTGTTGGCCGAATCGCCGCAACATGCGTCTCCGGCATTTTTCTGCTCACGCGCCACGGGCGCGATGTCGTGCTCCCGAAGTTTACGGAGCTTCGCATCACCTTGAATCGTCCGCTCACCGTGCCGGGAACGCCGCCGCAGCAAGGCGCCGGAACGCCAGGTCGGTAGCGATTTAGAACGCCGCGCTTGTTCGTCCACGTTGTCCTAGAGAAACGCTAATGAAGGCACCATCTCTCAAATTCCAGGCCACGATCTACCGAATCTGGATGATGCGCCACGTGGATTTGCCTGAAGAGATCGGCCACGCGCTCCGGAAAGAATCCGGCACAAAGAAGCACATCCCCGTCGTGGCAACTGTGAATGGACGCAGTGTGCGCACAACGCTGGTCCCCGCCGGAGGCGGACGCTACCGCCTCACGCTCAATACCCAACTCCGCAAAGCCGCTCATGCCGATGCAGGTGATGTGATCGGAGTGGAACTCCGCCTCGACCGCGCATCACGCGAAATTCCCCTCCCGCCTGAATTGCAGGAAACTTTGCGAGACCATCCGAAAGCTTGGCGTGCCTTCGAAACTTTGCCTCCCGGGCATCGCCGCCAGCTGCTTCTCTTTTATTCCAAAGCAAAGTCACCAGGAGCCCGCGAGACTGCCGCAATCAAAGTGATTGACCATCTTCTTGAACGCGCGCTGCTCGCGCCGCAACCCCGCAAGAAGCCCGCTAAAGCAAGCCGCCGGAAATCCTAAATCCAAATTCGTCCCACGCGCATCCAACGCTGTTCCGGCACCGCGCATCTGCGATATCTTTATCTGCGGCGAAGACAACATGGAAACCACAGGAATTCAATCCGTCGAGCTCGTGATTCTCCTGCTGCTCGTTCTCGTGGCAGCCTTTGCCGCGCTCGCAAAGAAATGGCAAACGCCCTACCCCATAATCCTGGTCATCGGCGGGCTGATCATCAGCTTCGTCCCCCATCTTCCGCGCGTCCGCCTCGAACCAGACATCGTCTTCCTCGTCATCCTGCCGCCGCTGCTTTTTTCCTCCGCTTACGTAACCTCATGGCGCGATTTCCGCTATAACCTCTTCAGCATCGGCATGCTTGCCTTCGGCCTGGTGGGATTCACGGTTATCGGCGTGGCCGCCGCGGCGCTGTGGATTCTTCCCGGTTTTGACTGGCGCATGGGCCTCGTGCTTGGCGCCATCGTTTCCACCACAGACGCGATTGCCGCAACCTCCATCGCTAAGCGGCTCAGCCTTCCCAAGCGCATCACGGATATTCTCGAAGAGGAAAGCCTCGTCAACGACGCCAGCGGCCTTCTCGCTCTCGAGTTTGCCACCGCTCTCATCGTTTCGGGCTTGCGCCCCACGCTCGTCCAGGGCGCGGGCCGCCTGCTGTATCTCATCGTCGCCAGCATTGCCATCGGTCTGCTTCTCGGCAAGCTGATTCATTTCGTCGAATCGAAAATTGACGACTCGGCAATCGAAATCACAATCAGCCTGATCGCGCCGTATGTCGCCTACCTCGCCGCCGAAAGCATCCACACTTCCGGCGTGCTCGCCACGGTCGCCTGTGGTTTGTACCTCGGCCACAAAAGCTCGCTCTACCTTTCCACTGGCGCGCGCCTCACCGGAGCAGCCGTCTGGGAAACACTCACCTTCATTCTCAACGGTTTCGTTTTCCTGCTGATTGGCCTGCAGCTCCCCTACATTCTCGCCGGCATTCGCGGCTTCAGCCTTGCCCGATTGCTGGTGCTTGGCGCTCTATTTAGCGGCGTCGTAATTCTGCTGCGCCTGATTTGGATTTTCCCCGGCGCCTGGATTTCCAATTTCGTGCGCCGCCGCATTTTGCATCAGGACGAGCCTCTGCCAAATCCTCGCAGCGTTTTCATCGTTGGTTGGACCGGCATGCGCGGCGTCATCGCCCTCGCCGCTGCAATTTCGCTTCCCGAGCTCCTCAGCGACGGTACCTCGTTCCCCCAGCGCGAAGTGATGATCTTTCTCACTTTCTGCGTGATTTTCGTTACCCTCGTCCTGCAGGGGCTCACGCTTCCTACTATGATTCGTCATCTGGGGCTTGCCGGGCTCGGCGGCAATGACCTCGATGAAGAAAAGGCGCGCCGGGCGATGGTCGATGCCGCTCTCGCTTATCTCCAGCACGCGCGTGAAAGCGAGCCTCCCGAATCCGCCTCCGTTTACGACACTCTGATCCGTTTTCAGAGCTATCGCCTGAAAATGATCGACGGAAAGGCCGCCGAGGACCCCGGGAAATCTCGCGACCTATACGAACGCTACCGCGAAGTTTCCGGCCACGTCCTCGCCTTGCAGCGCGCCACGATTCTCCACATGCGCAATGAAAATCAAATCAACGACGAATCGCTTCGCAAACTCGAATACGAACTCGATCTCATGGAAGCGCGCTTCGCCACTTCCGGCCACGGATGAAATTGCCTCCCGCTCTCCGCTGCGTTAGCATTCCTTGCGTGAAGCTCCGTCTCTCGCTCGCCGCGCTTTTGCTCTTTACATTCCCGGCCTTCGCGCAGCAGGGCCAGCGGCAACCGCCGCAGCCACCGCGTAAGCCGCAAAATCAGGCCGCCGCCTCCGACCGTCTCGGAATGACCTGCGCGCAAATCCTGGCTATCAGCTCATCCGATTGGATCGCCAAATTTGTGGCAATGAACGATTCGATCGCGGACGCGAAATTGCGCGGCATTCGCGTCTACGGCGAATGCTACGACGCGCGTACCGACCAGCTCGCCGCCGCGCTCGCCCGCAAAGGCACGGGACCGAAAAAAGTCGCGCTCGCCAACTTGAGAGATTTTCAGGCTGCGCTCGATTCTTTCACTTCAAAAGCCCTCACCGATGAAGTGCAGCCCGCGCAGCCGGTAAAGGCAGCTTACGCTGCGCTCTACGCCAGGCAATTCCGCTATGCGTTCTACCAGTCCTACGAGCCAAACTCGCAAAAGCCTGCCTCGCCCGCGAAGAAATCGAATCCCGCGCCCAAACAAAATACGCAAGCGCCGCCACTCCAACCAGCGAAGCCGTCACCTTCGCCCGCGCCCGCCGCGGATTCCGCCAATCTGCCTCCCGCCCCCGCGCCGCAAAAGGAACCTTTGGCCGGCGTCCCGCAAAAATTGCCGGTGCCTGGCGAAGACGACCCTTTCGCCCCGCCGCCTGTTCCCGTTCCTTCCGCCGCGCTAGCGCCAACACCAGATCCCGAAAGAGCGCCGCCGAAGGAACTCGACCCCTTCACGAAAGAGAAAAACCATTTTGGAGAGCTTCTCGGCCAGCTTCCCGAAGACAGAACGCATGAAATTCATTCCGCCTTCGGAAAACTCTTCGCCGGAAATCCAGTCAGCGAGGATTTGAAATTCGAAGTCTACCAATACGCAATCTTCCTGCTTGAAAAGCCCTCGGAGGAGCCGTTCGCCCCGCCTCCTTTCTGATCTCCCGACGGTGGCATCATCGATAATTCTGCATTGGGCTGGCTTGTTATTTCTGTTTCAGCAGGCCCCGCGCATCCATCCATTCCAGAAATCTGTCCGGCCATTCCGCGATCGCGCCCTTGTTTCCCGCGCGCAAGCCGAATCCATGCCCCACGCCCGTATAAATGTGCAACTCCGCGGAAACGCCTTCCCGGCGCAGCGCAACGTAAAGTTCCGCAAGCCCCTGCGAAATATCCGGCCGGTCGTTCTCTCCGCACAGTAAAAACGCCGGCGGTGCGTCCTTCGAAACCTTGAAATCTTGCGGCAGCCCGGGATAAATCAGCGCCTCAAACGCAGGCTTCGAGCTTTCGCGATCGATCGCATCCGCCGCGCTCATGTTGCCCGCGTCATAACGCGTCGCCGCCAGCCCCGCCACTTCACCTCCCGCGGAAAATCCCATCACGCCGATTCGTTCCGGATCGATTCCCCATTCCGTCGCGCGGCTTCGCACCACGCGGATCGCGCGTTGCATGTCCGCCAACTCGTCGCCTTCCACCGTGTACGTCGAACCCTTCTCTCTCGCCAGCCGGTATTTTAAAATGAACGCGGCAACGCCCCGTTCGCTGAGCCACCGCGCCACGTTGTACCCCTCGTGATCCATCCAGAGTTCCGCGTGCCCGCCGCCCGGCGCGATCACCACCGCCGCGCCCGTCGCCTTATCTTTCGCTGGAAGATACGGAGTAATCGACGGCCGGTGCACGCTCGATATCACGTGCTCGCCCTCCGGCGTCAGCCGCACCGATTCCGGCGCCGTCTTTCCCTCCGACCCTGGTGCACCATTCGGCCAAAGCAAAATCGCTTCATGTTCATCCACGGCCGCAGTCACAGTCGAAGCCGCTGCGCACGCCGCAGGTAACACCAGCGTCAAAATGAACAGAAATTTCCGTCCGTTCAGCTGAAGTTTAGTCATAGTCCACCAACGAAATGTATTTGCCGCCTGCAATCCTAACTGAAAGCGCTATTTCCACCAGCGACGAAAGACGTAGTGAAAGCTTTTCTCATTCGAAACAAAGGCTGCCACCGCGAAGCAGCTCGCGCAGCCAATCTAGCCCGCTGACCAACGCCCCAGCTCCAAACAGCCCGCCGCCCCTGTCCTCGCGCCTCGCCCGCCTCAAACTCCTGAAAACAACCGGAAGTGCTACAATCGCTTGTCAACGCAGGTCCTATGAGCCAGGCAACCCCGCAGCGCAGCACTCCGACTCCAACTGAAAAACATCTTCATGATGTCGAACTGCACCTCCAGTCCGCTCTCTACGCAAACGAAGTTGCCACGTGGGCCTGGGGCATTCTCAATGACCGCGTTATCGTCCCGGAAGCGTTCGGACAAATACTATCGATGGGTACCGGCGTCGGCTTGCGAGGTATCCGTGAATGCATTCGCCCATTTTCCGGCCGCGTAAACATTGAATCGCAGGAAGGTGTCGGCACCACAGCCCTTGTCACCCTTCCTCTTAACGGGCGCGGTTAACCACCAAGTCCGTGGCATTTTCGAATCTCTGAAATTAAGGCAATTGTCTACGCGGGCACCCGGTGGCAAGGCATGCGGCACTCTGCTAGTCTTTCCGGCTCAACCCGAGGAGAAAAACATATGACGCGCCGGACCCTGCTCCTGTTCGCAATCTTGCTCCCTCTCGCGCACTCCGCGCCCGCCCGCGCTCAGCTTGACGACGCCACCCGCCGGCTCTCGCACGACATTTTCAAACAGCTCATCGAAATCAACACCACCGATTCCGTCGGCAATGTCACCACCGCCGCGCAGGCCATGGCCCAGCGCCTCCTCGCCGCCGGTTTTCCTCCAGCCGATATTCAAGTCCTCGGCCCCAACGACCGCAAGAAAAACATGGTCGCGCGCATCCACGGCTCCGGCGCCCGCAAACCAATTCTCCTCATCTGCCATCTTGACGTCGTCGAAGCCCGCCGCGAGGATTGGTCGCTCGATCCCTTCCAATTCACTGAAAAAGACGGCTACTTCTACGGCCGCGGCACCGAAGACATCAAAGAGGGCGATGCCTTCCTCGTCACCACTTTCATTCGCATGAAAAAGGAAGGTTACGTCCCCGCCGGCGACATCATCCTCGCCCTCACCGCCGATGAAGAGGGCGGCGCATCCAACGGCGTGGACTGGCTCCTCACCAATCATCGCGATCTCATCGACGCCGAATTCATTCTCAATCCCGATGCCGGCGATTTCGAAATCGACAACGGCAAGCGCCTGCTCGTCGGCATCCAGGCCAGCGAAAAGCTCTACCTCGATTTTCAGCTCGAGGTTCACAACAAGGGCGGCCATAGCTCGCTGCCTGTCCCAGACAACGCGATTTATCAATTGTCCGAGGGCCTCACCCGCCTCGCTCATTACCAATTTCCCTTCGAGCTCAACGAAGTCACCCGCGCCTATTTCTCCAAGGAATCAGACATCGTCGGCGGCCAGGAAGGCGCGGACATGAAAGCCATCCTGCGAACTCCTCCCGATCAAGCGGCCATGGTCCGTCTCGCCAAAACTCCCTTTTACAATTCGCGCATGCGCACCACCTGCGTCGCCACCCGCCTCGATGCAGGCCATGCGAACAACGCCCTCCCCGGCTACGCCCACGCCATCGTCAATTGCCGCGTGCTGCCCGGCCATCCGCAGGAGGAAATTCGCGAGCAGCTCATCAAAATTCTCGCCCAGCCTGAAATCGCGGTCACCAAAGTTGATAACACCGGGCTTGGTCCTCGCGCCAATCCGCCCTCGCCGCTCCGCCCCGATGTAATGGGCGCCCTCGAAAAAGTCGCCAATCAAATGTGGCCCGGCGTCCAGGTCGTTCCCGTCATGGACGTGGGCGCGAGCGACGGCGCCATCTCCCGCGCCGCTGGAATTCCCACCTATGGAATTCCCGGCGTTTTCATCGATATCAATGACGACCGCTCGCACGGCCGCGACGAGCGTTTGCCCGTTGCCGCCTTCTATGAAGGCGTGGACTTTTATTATCGCTACCTGAAAGCTCTCACCTCGCCGCAATGAGCGCGCAACCTCAATGAATCCGTTGCGCCGCTCGCTTCTGCGGGCGTCAAAAAGCGCATAGCTCCGCGACCACGCGCCGCGCTATCGCTTCTTCAGAAAAACTTCCGCGCGCTTTCTTCCCGGTGAAAATGTTGACGATGCCCTTGCTGCCGCCCGTCGCCTCGCGGAAAGCGGCGTCGGCGCAATCCTCACGCGTCTCGGCGAAAACATCAGCGATCGCGCGGAAGCCGAAGCGGTCACCCAGCATTACCTCGGCGTTCTCGAACGCATCCACGCCGGCGGCCCGCCCGCCGAAATTTCCGTGAAACTCACCCAGCTGGGGCTCGACCTCGACGCGGAATTGTGTTTCGCAAATCTCGCAAAGCTGATCCAGCACATGCCCGCTGGAAAAACGCTCTGGATTGACATGGAAGGCAGCGCTTACATCGATTCGACAATCAACCTATTCCTGCGCGCCCGAGCCGCAAATCCCGCCGTCGGCATATGCGTCCAGGCCTATCTCTACCGCACCGTATCCGATGTCGAGCGCCTCATCGCCGCCGGGGCCACCATCCGCCTGGTAAAGGGCGCCTATAACGAACCTGCCGAAATCGCCTTCCCCAGGAAAAAAGACGTGGACGAAAATTTCTTCCGCCTCGCCCAATCTCTTCTCGGCCCCGCCACCGCCCGCTCTGGTGTTCGTGCCGCGATCGCCACCCACGATCTCGCTTTAATCTCCGGCCTCACCGAATGGGCCGCCGCGCAAGGCATCGCAAAAAATCGCCTCGAATTTCAAATGCTCTACGGCATTCAACGCGCCGCGCAAATCCGCCTCGCCCGCGATGGCTACCCCTCCAGCGTCCTCATCAATTACGGCTCCTACTGGTTCCCCTGGTTCATGCGCCGCCTCGCCGAACGTCCCGCCAACGTTCTCTTCCTCGCCCGCAACATCCTCTCCCGCTAGCCACTTTCGTCTCGCCCCACAATGCATTCATTCCGCTGCGAACCTCGCAATAAACTCCGGCTACTTCTTCCGCGCGTAATCCGTCTCCTGAAACGGCGCGTCCTTCCCGTCCGCGCCCGCTGTGGACATCGTCACCGTGAAGTGATCCTCGTCCACTTTCACGTAGTGCGCGTGCAGCGGCGTCTTCCCGCCGTCGATTCCGCCGTTGAACTCAATCGTCGTCCCGCCATCGCTGCTCGTGCCCGTCATCATCGTGATTGCCGTGGACATCGTGTACGTCCGCGCCATTTCATACTGCTTCGTCGAATTGTTGTAGCCGTAGAGCCGCAGCGCGTCCACTTTTTGCCCCATCACCACGTCCGAACTTTCTTCCAGCAAAAATCTCCCGCCCAGCACCACCGAAATCTTCGCTGTCCCCGCAAAGTGAGGAATCCCCTCTGCCTGCGGTCCCACAAATTTGATCACCCGCGCGTACTCCCCCGCCATCTTCGCCAGTTCCGCCTGCTCCACTCCTGGCTTGGATGGCGATGCCGCCGGCGCAGCCGCATCGCCGTGCCCCGCAGCCTTTTCCTGCCCCGCCGCTGCCCGCGGAATCATCAGCATCGCCGCAATCGCCCCGGCGAAAATCCAATTCGTAGCTCGCATCATCGCCTCCCTCCCCTCGCAAATTCCGTCCGCCCGTATTCTGCACCAGATCTAGGCCATTCCCCAGCGCCGTAGCCGCTGCGCGCGGCCTCGCCCACCGTGATTCCAATCTCGTGTACTCCGCTCCTCTCGCCAGCCTGGAGAATCGTCCCGCCGGGCCTTTTCGTCCGCCTTCTACAATTGTTTCCCTGAATCCATATATATGTATATGCATCTATTTAAGTATGACCAAGTCAGCCAACCCGTCCATGCCCACCCTCCCGTGCCTGTGCGCCAATTTTCGCCGCGCCTCGCGCGCCCTTACCCAGCTCTATGACGATGCTCTCCGTCCCCTCGGCCTGCGCGCCACGCAGTTCACGGTCCTGCAGGCCCTCTCGCTTGCCGCAAATATTCCCCAAGGCAAACTCGGCCGCGTGCTCGCCATGGACACCACCACTCTCACTCGCACTCTCCTAATCATGCGCCGCAGAGGCTGGATTTCCACGCGCCCGGGCAAAGACAAGCGCGAACGCTGGCTGCGCCTCGCCAGCCCCGGCAGGATTCAATTTCAGCGCGCATTGCCCCGCTGGGAAAAAGTTCAGGCGCAGTTGCGCCGCAGGTTTGGAAATAAGCCTTGGCGCGATTTTTTCAAATTAACCGACGAAGTCACCAGAACTATCGCGGAATACGGAAAATTCAAATGACAAACTCACGGTATGGACAAGCCACCGCCGCGCTGATCGGCGTGTGGTTCATTTTTTCAATTGTTGCGTCGTCACTCCATTTGTACCAGTCCGGTCCTGGCGACCCGCCGCTGGCGCTGGGTCTTTCGGTGCTGATCCCGATTGCACTGTTCGCCGCATGCTTCGCAACTTCTGAGAGATTCCGGCAATTTGCCTTGAATCTGAGCCCCCGCTCTCTGACCCTCGTTCAATCCTGGAGAGTGGCCGGATACGCTTTCCTCGTCCTCTACGCCTACAACATTCTCCCCGGCCTTTTTGCGCTACCCGCGGGATGGGGCGACGTGTTCATCGGATTGACGGCGCCTTTCGCCGCCATGTCTCTCGCCAATCCAACGCACCGCAGAAGCTTCATCTTCTGGCAAATTCTTGGAATCGCCGATCTCATATTGGCGGTCACCCTCGGCTCGCTCGCCTGGCTGATCGCGCCCCACGGGATTCCAACCAGTCCCAACACCGCGCTGCCCTTGAGCTTGATTCCCACATTCGCCGTTCCCCTCCTGCTGATCCTGCACGTCATTTGCATCGCGCAGGCCACCCGCTGGCCCGCGCAGGCGCACTCACGCGTCGCGGAGCAATTACCCTCCGCGGCTGCATAACATGGACGCAACTTCTCCGAAGGAATGGGGTGGTGCATGCCGCCTCATTCCTTCTACGCCTCTCAAATCTCTGCGGGGTTTCGTGAGGAGTGCCAGGAATTGTTTACTTGAAGGTCAAAACGTTTCGCGCTGGGGGCTCTTCTAAATCTTAGATTCGGCCATCTCTTGGCATGGCTCTCGCAAGCAGCAGGGCAGCTCCGCTGAACGCCAAAACACTCACGAGATAATTGAGACCGTTGGCTATGTCCAGCGGGCTGGAAACCAAAATCGGCAGATACACGAATAAAATCAGAACCAGAGCCATGATGCCAAGCCACGTCGCTGCAAACCGTGTTTTCCTGTTCACCAGCAGGCTCGCCCCGGCAATCAGAAAGACGGCTCCCGCAACGTAGCTCCAGAATACGTGTGCCGGAATCCAGGCCGGCACGCTTCTATCAAAATCAACGGCAGGCAAAAATTCAGGATGAATGAAATGTACCGCGCCGAAGAAAATCGTAGACACCGAAATAAAAACCCGCGCGATGCTCCCAAGGATATTCGTGCCCGCGCTACCAATCTTCTCGGCTTCGGTTCCGCCAAAAGCGCCTGCAAAGGCGCCCGCGTAAGCACACACATAAGCCAATGCTCCGCCGCTGAACGCCAGATCTCTGCAAGCCGTGGCCCAGGCGAACACGTCCTTCGGATGGGCCACGATCCGGGGAATATGCAGCAGCACCACAAAGACAATCAGCAAGACGCTCAACAGGATCGCCGCCAATCGCCCTTGTATTTTTGTGACCATTCCCAGCGATGCCGCGATGATCGCTGTGCCGATAAAATAAGTCCAAAAGAGATGCCACGGAAGCCATCGTGGCACTATAGTGGCAACCCCTGCAGCCTCGGTAAAATGCTGTGAAGCAAAAACGGCCATGGGAATTGCAAAAAATATCGGGCCCAGGGCCACAATCTTTTCCGTTCCGTGCGCCCGCAACACTTCCTTCCCGTTCGCAAAAATGCCCGCCACCAAAATCACGATTCCAGCGAAATACGGCCAGAACACAGTGCCGGGAATCGCAGCCAGGCTCATTGCGCCGAAGAGAATGCAAAAGATGGGCATGTTCAATCTCAGTCTCCGTTTTTCCGTTTCATGCGGATTGTCCGCTCAGGCCCCGCAGTTTTTGGCACCATACACCTTCGCCGCTCGCCCGCAAAACGAATTTGCCCGCCCGCGGCCGTCTTAAATTCTGCCTCCGAAGCTGGTCGAAGGGGCTCCTAAGCCCAGGCGGCCGCAAATCCCGAATTTTGTGTCAACTCGTCATCGCACGGCCCTCCGCACGGTGTGCCCTGGACGTCCTCCACCGCAAAACGACAAACTGCGCGGCGTCACCCACCGCAGCCCTACCGTCAACATACACTCGCGTTCGTGCACTTCGGATTTTGCCCCGTTAATCCCCGGTACAGGGATTAGATTTTGTGCTAAGTATCTGCAAATAAAGTAGATAGGATTCTCTAATCCGCAGTAAAACGCGGATTACCGCCGCTCCTCTGGGATTTTTCGGGGGGTGATATGTTGAGCATCACTTCTGATAAACCCGCTTGGTCGCACCCGGCCGAGACCGAAGTATGGTATACTCCGTCTGCGCTCAAAACAGCGGTTGTGTTGTGCGGTTGTTCTGGACATATATTTGATCTGTGAAGACCCGCCCTCAGTACTCTCCGAAGTCTTTAGCGTAATTTCAAAACAAGACTGGCAAGGCAGGCCGTTGCCTGCTCGAACACAAGTGTGCGTGCCGTGATGGCCTCCGCCAGACAAAAAGGCAAAACAGAAATGCAAAGCAGTACATCAGAAGTATTTACATTGTTTTCAGATATGACGATTTCGAATTACACGAAGGAACGGCTGGCCGCATCGGGATTTTCCATACCTACGCCAGTGCAGTCCGCAGCGATTCCCCGAGCCCTGGAAGGAAAAGACGTGCTGGCAACGGCACAGACCGGGACCGGCAAGACATTGGCGTTCCTGATTCCAATCATCGAACAGATGCTGGCGAAAGACGCGCCGGGAGTTGCCGCGCTGGTGCTGGTTCCCACGCGCGAGCTGGCGATGCAGGTGTTGGAACAATATAACGCGTTGCGTGGCAAGCGATTGACGCCCGCGGCGCTGGTGGTAGGCGGATTGTCCGAAGGGCCGCAGCTGAACGCGTTGCGAAAAGGCGCGCGGATGGTGGTGGCGACTCCGGGACGACTGCAGGATTACCTGGACCGCAAACTCATCCGGTTCGACACGCTGCAAACGCTCGTGCTGGACGAAGCAGACCGCATGCTCGACATGGGATTCCTTCCCGCGATTCGCAGGATTGCGGCAGTGCTTCCCCGCGAGCGGCAGACGATGTGTTTCTCGGCGACGATGGAAGCGTCGGTGGCGCATCTGGTGAACGACTACATGAGGAAGCCGGTGCGCGTTGCGCTGGGGTCCACATTGAAGCCGTCGGAAAATGTGCGCGTGCAGGCCTTCGAAGTGGCGGCAGACCGCCGGCAGGATTTGGTGCAGGGTCTGCTGAGCAACGAAACGGGACGGTGCCTGATCTTCACGCGGACCAAGCGCGGAGCAGACCGGCTGGCCCGGAGCCTGAGCCGCGAAGGATTTGCGGCGGAGATGATTCACGGCGGGCGAACGCAGTCGCAGAGAACCGCGGCGCTCGAGGGATTTCAGAAGGGACGCATCCGAGTTCTTGTGGCGACAGATCTGGCATCGCGCGGGATTCACGTGCAGGACATCGCGCACGTGATTAACTACGACCTGCCGGAAATCGCCGAGAACTTTATCCACCGGGTAGGCCGCACAGGCCGAGCCGGCGAACGCGGCGTCGCTTCGACACTGTTTGCAAGAGAGCAGCGGCTGGAATTGCTGCAACTGGAGCGAACGCTGGGCATTCAGATGGAACGCGTGCCCACGACGGACAGCCGTTACGCAGCGCCCGCACGCGGGCCGATGCGGAACGAACATCTGGAGCGAGCAATCCGGACGGGTTCGTCGGGATCGGGATCAAAAATGGCGCGGTTGCCGGGAGAGTATCTGCAAGCGCAGATGGGCGACTAACGAAGGGCCGTTTGTCTCGGTCGCGCCCAGATGAGGGCGATCGGGGATAGACAGGGGGAAAGAAAATGAGCGGCGAACAACGAAAGGGCCAGGGACGTCTGGTGCCGACGCGGCCGACCGGAGTGGAATACCGCGTGAATTACGGAATCAGAATCGTGATCGTGTTGCGGCAACATGGAAGGGCGGCAGCGCCCTCCACTGGGACGCGATGGGCGAAGTGTTCGATTCGTTCGTCGAGCGCGCACCGGATTCCCGACGGAAATTATTTTCTGCATGCGGATGAGGGCGGGGTGCATCAGCTCAAGTCCATCGGCGGGAAGTGGCAATTTCTTTCGATGCCGTAGTAATTGTGGATAACCGCCCTGAATAACTGAAAAACCTTAAAAGCGCGCAGGAGCGCGGGCCATCGCATGGCTCGCGCTGCTGCGCCGCGTCTGTCACAATCAAACCACCAAAATGAAGAAGTGGGCGAATGTCGCGGCAGCGATGATTGCAGGGCTGCTGCTGCGTTTGTATTTCATCGCGCACTTTCCATTTGTTGCGGGCGACACGAAATTCTATGAGGAGCTCGCGCGAAACTGGCTGTACCACGGCGTGTACGGGATTTACGTTCAGGGGCAACTGCTTTCGGTGGACATGCGGATGCCGGGCTATCCGGCGTTTGTCGCGGTGGCGTACGCCGTGTTTGGGCAATCGCAGAAATGCGTGATGGTGCTGCAGGCGATTGTGGACCTGGGGACGTGCATTTTGACGGGCTTGATTGCGGCGCGCGTGGCGCAGGGCGCGTCGCGCAATCGCGTGCGGATCATTGCGCTGTGGATGGCGGCGCTGTGCCCGTTCACGGCAAATTACACTTCGATCATGCTTACCGAAGTGCTGGCTACATTCCTGACGACGCTCGCGGTTTTGATTCTGGTTTACATTCTTACGGATTCCTCGATTCATTTTCCGCTGGCTTCGCTTGGGCGCCAGGCATCGCTGCGTCGCGTGGGTTGGTGGCTGGTTGCGGGACTCGCGGCGGGATTGGGAACACTGGTCCGGCCGGAAACGCCGATCGTGCTGGCAGCAGCCGCAGCGGTCTTGTGCGCGCGATGGTGGCGGCCTGCGGATTGGAAAAAACTGGCGTTGGCGGGATTGTGGATGGGCGTGGGACTGCTGGGGGCTTTGACGCCGTGGGCGGCGCGCAACGCGGTAGCGATGGGACGCGTGGAATTTCTTGCCGCGCGTTATGCGGAGTCGTACGGCGATTTCATCCCGCGTGGATTCTTTGCGTGGACTCAAACGTGGATGGTGAAATACGAAGAGGCTTACCTGGGGCCGTGGAAACTGGGAAAAGAGCAGATTCAGATTGAGACGCTGCCGCGGGCGGCGTTTGATAGCGATGTGGAACGCGCTCGAGTGGAAGCGCTGCTGGAACAATACAACAGCGATTTGAGGATGACGCCGCTGCTGGATCGGGGATTCGCGGAGTTGGCGCGAGAGAGAACTTCGCGGCATCCTTTGCGAACGTATATCTATGTGCCGCTCGAGCGCACGTGGACGATGTGGTTTACGCCGCGGGTTGCGTTTCTGCGCTACTGGGGAAAATTGTGGCCTCCGGGAGAATTGTGGCGCGGAGAGCGGACGGAATTCGAGGAGACATTGTTGTTTGGGGCGCTCGGATTCATCTATGCGGGCCTCGGGTGCGTGGGTGCCTGGCGCTGGAGAAACCAGACGGCGACGGCATTTTTGGTGATGGTGGTGATTCTGCGCACGGCGTGCATGACGCAGCTGCAGACGGTGGAACCCCGCTACGTGGTGATTTGTTTTCCGGTGATACTCGCATTGGGCGCGCTGGCGTGGGCAAAACCCCGACTGGGCGAAACAAAGTTTTAAGAAATCCTTCCTGGCGTTACAACGATTTAACAACCCTCAGACACGCGCATGGCAACGCTGGATTCGCCTGCGTGTAGCATTCCCTGCCAATGAGTTCGAAGACCGGCGCGATCCCTCCCGTGGGTAAAGCCGGACATTCGGCCGGTTACAGCGGCGGCGCATACGATGAAACGGGGTCAACGCCCACGCGCCGCCGCTCGCTAACTGGTTTTGAAAAGAGCGACGACTGCGATGAACGGACCGGGCCGCCGGACGACACGCCTAAAAATTAAAACCAAACTTGAAAATCAACAGATGTGAAATCGCGGGGAAGCTCGCCCGGTGCACAAAGATGACTCGTATTTGACTTCTTCGTGACAACACGACGCGCAGCGAGCGCTACGGTGGTTCATGCGCGAAACGTGCGCAGGATTTTGTGCTGCCTCGAGGGGTGACATCCGAGAGGCGACATTCGAGCGAGAGGAAAGATGGCGTGAAACGATTGACATGGGCGAGATGGGCACGATGAAAATTCAGCGGCTATTTTTGACGACAATTATTCTTGTTTGCTCGGGCATTTTTGCTTGCGCGGGATCGATCGCGCAGGGACAGGCGAGTGTTCCGGTGATCTCCGGGGGCGTGGGATTTCTGAGCACGACGAATGGGGGGACGAATTACCTGGAGCCCATCATCGTTCCCGTGCTTTCGGCGCCGCTGGGGGATCACCTGCTGGTGGAGGCGCGTGGCGAGTTGCTGGAATTTTCGAGCCAGGCCACGAATGGAGGGTACCAACGTCAATATTTCAACGAACTGGATTACACGCAGCTGGATTACACCGTGAATTCGTGGCTGACAATCGTGGGTGGACGTTTCCTGACCCCGTTTGGGATGTACAACGAACGGTTGATTCCCATCTGGATACACAACCTGCAGGATCCGCCGCTGATTTTCGTGATAGGAACGCGAACTTCGAGTTCGAGCCTGGGAGGGATGGTCCGGGGGGCGTTTGCGCCGAGCAGCAAGGTGGAAGTGAATTACGCGGCGTATTTTTCCGCAGCGGATAAATCGGCGTACTGGGGCGCGGGAAGAGCGGCAGGCTTCCGGACGGGAATATTCCTGCCGAACCGGCGGCTGGAAATCGGAATGTCGTATCAGAGATTTCTGCAGGGACAGAGATTCAATTCATTTGGGGCGCATTTGTCGTGGCAGCCGTACACCGTTCCGCTGGACGTGAAGGCGGAGTTCGCGCACTCGGCGAGCGGATACGGCTACTGGGCAGAGGCCGCTTACCGGTTGTCACGATTTCACGGAGCGGAGTCCGCAATCGGGCGGTTGCAGCCTGTCTTCCGAATGCAGCAGTTTTTCCGGCTGCAACAGATTGCCGGAGACTCGCTGCCGGGGGTGAGCACGCAGCAGGCAGATTTCGGCTTCGATTATTATTTGCCGCACCAAGTGAGGATCAACAGCAATTATTCGAGGCAATTCAGCAGCCAGGGAAACGTCAACATCTGGGACGCCGGGATCACGTACCGATTCATGTTTCCGCTCTGGCCGGGAGGATCGAAGTGAAACGGAACTGGATGAGGATCACGCTGGCGTGCCTTTTCGTGGCGTGCGTTTATTGCGTGGTACAGACGAAGGCGCAGAACATTCAGACTCAGACTCAGACGGAAACACAAACGCAAACGGCTTCCCCCAAACCGGTGGAGAAAGCATCGAAGAAAATACTCCGCGGGGACAGCGAGGGCGAACTGCGGTTTGCGGCGCACTGTGGGAGATGCCACGCTCCGCCGGAGGATATTTCCCCCAGGGAGGCAAGGGCCGTGGTGAGGCAGATGCGTGTGCGAGCCATGCTGAGCGCGGAGGATGAACGGCTTATTCTGAATTACATTGCACCGTAATGGAATCAACCAATACCAAGGAGCGGAAATGACGAAAATGAATCTGAGGACGACAGCCGTGTTGCTGGCAATTCTTGTTTCGGGCATGGAGATGTCCGCAAAGAGTCCCGATACTCCCAAGCGAATCGAGATCTCGGCGAGCAAATATTCGTTTACGCCGAATCAGATCACGCTGAAGAAGGGAGAGACGGTGATTCTGGTGCTCAGCTCGGAGGACGTGACGCACGGGTTGAAAGTGAGCGAATTCGGCGTGAAGGTGGAGGTGAAGAAAGGGCACCCGGAAGAA
>Ga0308309_10000723_pt1 | contig 20291 bp, 15 predicted proteins | sample HubBroMetageWFT5_FD_192491 | JGI IMG/M metagenome (GOLD analysis project Ga0308309, IMG submission 192491) | Warmed and freeze-thawed soil microbial communities from the Hubbard Brook experimental Forest, New Hampshire - Hubbard Brook CCASE Soil... | ecosystem: Environmental > Terrestrial >...
ATGTTGCGGATGCAGCCAATCTGGTCGGACGCCTTCTTCTGTTCGATACGGCTCTCGGCCACGAATGGCGTCCATTGCGGAAGCGCATTGAAATCGCGCACGACCGCCCAAACGGCGGTCACGGGCGCGGGAATGACAGCCGAGCTGTAGGCCTTCGCCATTGCAGATCGCCCTACCGCCGGTCGTCGTCATCTGAGGAGCGCTGGGAATCCTTGTCGCCTGCGGCGCGCTTGGCGGTCAGGCTGGCGATGTCCTTGGCGTCGCGCAAGACTTCGGTCATGCGCCCCAGCCCTCCGCCCTCGATGCCGATCTCTTTCATGAGGCTGTCGATCATCGGCGCCTGAACGCGGTAGCGCAAGGCGGAATCGATGACTTCATCCGTGACGTTGCGGTTTCCTTGTCCGCCGCCGTTAGCGCCGTCAATGTGAAGGATCTTGATCGCCTCAATCTTCTCCATCGGGCGCACGCTCTCGCGCACGATGCCTTCTATCCTCTCAAGAAGCTTGCCGCGGAAGCGTGACAGGCGCGCCGGGGCGCTCAGCATGTTCTCCGCTTCGTTGATCTGCATCGCGCCCTTGGCTTCGACCTCGTAGCGGACCGCGGCCCCCTCGGCCTTGATCTTCTCGGCTTCCGCTTCGCCCGAGGCGGAGATGCGCGCGGCTTCGGCGAGACTTGCCGCCGCCTCTTTCTCGGCTTCCGCCTTACGCGTCAGGCGAAGGGCCTCGCGATCGGCCTCGCGAGCGGCGGCGATAAGGTCGGTCGTCTTGCGGCGCTCGGCGATCTCTCGCTCGCGCGTCGTAATCGTCTGCTCCTCTGCGGCAATAGCGCGCGCCCGCGCCCCCTCGGCGGCGGCGATCGCCACGGACCGTTCGGCGGTTTTGTTGGCGACCGCGATCGCGCTTTCGATGACCGCGATCTCAACCTCGCGGTCGCGCTGCAGCTCGAGGCGGCGGATATCGCCGTCGCGTATCACCCGCGCTTCTGTCAGACCCCGCTCAGTTGCTATGCGCGCCCGTTCGATCTCCTCGCCGGAGCTGATCTCGGCCTCTTCGAAGGCCTGTCGCTTGGCGATGTTGAGGGCGTCGAGCTGCCGCTCACGTTCGAGGCGTGCGGAATCAAGCGCCCGCTCCTGCGCGATGCGAGCGGTCTCGACGTCCTGCGTAGCAGCGATCTCGGCGCGCCGCTTGTCGGCCTCCGCTTGCGTTAGCTCCGCCGTTTTCACGGCGACAGCGATCTGGCGGGTGATTTCGGCCACTTCGAGGGCACGACGGCGCTGAACCTCGACCTCGCTACGCTCACGGTCGCGTTCGATACGCGCCTTCTCGAGCGAGAGCTCAAGCGCGATCTGCTCGCGTTCGGTTTGCTCGCGCGAACGGATCTCGGCCTCCTCGATCGAGCGGCGGCGGACGATCTCGCGATGTTCGATCTCCTCCTGGTTCTGGATACGCGCCTCCGCAAGGCTCCGTTCCTGAAGGAGACGAGACTTCTCCACTTCTTCGCGCGCGACGATCTGCGCCTGTTCGGACTCGCGCTCACGTTCGGCGCGGTCTTTGGCCAGTTCGACGCGCTGGGCTGCGCGGCGGATTTCGACGTCGTGCTCCTGGGCGATGCGCGCGTATTCGCTGTCGCGCTCGATATCGAGCGAGCGACGCTGGGCTTCGAGATTCTGCGTTCGGATCTCAATTTGCGTGCGCTGCTCGATCTCGTTGCGCATGCGCCGGCGCGCTTCGATGGTTTCCGTGAGCTGGGTCAGGCCCTCGGCGTCGAACGCGTTCGAACTGTCGAAGAACTCGAGACCCGTCTGGTCGAGGTCGACGATCGCGACGCTTTCGAGTTCGAGGCCGTTCTGCGCCAGCCCCTCGGCGGCGGCGGCCTTCACGCGCTCGGCGTAGTCCTGTCTGAGTTCGTGCAGGTCTTCGAGACTCATCTGGGCGGCGGCAGTGCGGAGCGCCGCTGCGAACCGGCCCTCGAAGAGCTCCCGCGCGCTCTCGGGATCGAGCGTACGCCGCCCAAGTGTCTGGGCGGCGCGGCTTACCTGCTCGCGGGTCGAACCGACGCGAACGAAGAAGTCGGCCACGACGTCGACGCGCATCCGGTCCTTGGTGATCAGGCCCTGCGACTGGCGACGCGACACCTCGATACGCATCACATTCATTCCAACCGGCATGATTTCGTGCAGGACTGGAACGACGAGGGCGCCGCCGCTGATGACGACTTTCTCGCCGCCAAATCCGGTCCGGACGAAGGCGGTTTCCTTGGTCGAACGCCGGTAGAGCCAGCGCAGCAGGTAGACAGCGATCACCACGACGATCGCCAGAGCAATCAGCCAAAGGATCACCGAACCGACTGTTTCGGCGCTCATTGCAACATCTCCCTAAAGGCTCGCTTTTTCGAAGGCGACCGCTATGAAACGTCTTGTCTGATCGGTCACGGCGCGCTCGGTTGGCAGGCGCTCCATCGACGAAGCACCGTCAAAGCCATGGCAGCGTTCGGTCGATCGCAGGATGAATTCTGCGTCCTGAGGCTCGGCCACGGGTCCGCCGTAGACGAGGATGATCGCCTCCGAGTTCACGTCAAGCGCGGCGCCCGCCCACTCGTCGACGAGTTTCGGGCATTCTTCTAGCTTGCGCCCGGTGTGCGCGCCGATCGTTCCCCCGGCCGTCAAGCCGAGATGGCAGACGATCACGTCCGCGCCGGCCTTCGCCATCGCCTGCGCGTCCTCGACGGAAAAGACATAAGGCGTGGTCAGCATGTCCTTCGCGCGAGCAAGGGCGATCATCTCGACCTCGAGCGCGGGGGACATGCCTGTCTCTTCTGAATTGCCGCGCAAGATTCCGTCGATCAGTCCGACCATCGGAAAATTCTGCACGCCCGAGAAGCCGAGACGCTTGAGGTCGTCGAGAAACGGATCGAACAGGCAAAAGGGGTCGGTGCCGTTGACGCCGGCGAGAACCGGCCTGTGCTTGACCACCGGCAGCACTTCCCGCGCCATGTCCCGCACGATCTCGTTCGCGTTGCCGTGGGCGAGCACGCCAGCAAGTGAGCCCCGCGCCGCCATGCGGTAGCGACCGGAATTGTAGATGACGATGAGGTCGATGCCGCCCGTCACCTCGCATTTGGCGGAAAGGCCCGTTCCCGCGCCACCGCCAATAACGGGCTGGCGCGCCTTTTTCATCGCCTGGAGCTTACCCAAAATCGCCTGGCGATCGAGTCTCGGCATCAGGCTCTCCTCTCGCGACGCGGGCCGGCGGACAGGAAAGCCGCTGTCGTCGCCGCGATGAAGGCGTCGTCGTTGATATTCGCCTTGACTCGCTCGATGCGTCGCTGCGCGGTCTGACGGACAGTCTGCTCCAGGGCCTCGAACAAGGCTGTGTTGGCCTCCGGATCGTGGAACGGCTTGCCCGGAGCGTCGAGGGCTGAGACGCCCCCCTCGGGCAAGAGAAGCCTGACCGGACCTTCCATCTGGTTGATGCGCGCGCCCATCCATTCGCCGATCGCGTGGTTCTCTTGCGGGGTGGTGCGCATGAGCGTGATGTTCGGGTTGTGGATCACGAACCGACGCGTGCCGAACTTGTCCGGCACAGTGTCGCGCGGCCCGAAATTCACCATGTCCATCGCGCCGACCGACCCGATCCATGGCAAACGCGTTCGGATTGCGGCGCCAAATCGATCGCCGTCGGCTGGAAAAACGCCGCCGACCAGCATATCGGCGACTTCCGTCGTCGTCAGATCGACGAAGCCCGCGAGCATCCCTGAGTCGGCGAGGCTCTCCATAGACCGTCCGCCAGTTCCTGTCGCGTGGAAGACGAGACAATCGAAGTCTGGCTCGAGGCGTCGCACAATCCCCTGCACGGCCGCCGTCGTCACGCCGAACATCGTGACTCCGACGGCGGGCCGAGCGAGACGGCGACGGGCGTCGCGCGCTTCCGGCGAGGGGCTTGCCGCGATCATGCCCGCGAGCGCGTGGGCGGCGTTGCCGAGCACCTGCTCGGTAATCAGGTTGAGGCCCTGCACGTCCGCCACCGAATACATCATCATAATGTCAGACGCGCCGACATAGGAGCCAACCTGGCCGGAGGCGACGGTCGATACCATCACTTTCGGAATGCCGAGCGGCAGACGGCGCATGCCGGCCGTGGCGAGCGAGGTGCCGCCGGACCCACCGGCGGAGATCACTCCGCCGATTCCGCGTTCTCGATCAATCCAGCGGGAGAAACCCTCGGCCATCGCCGCGACTGAGGCGCCACGGTCGCCGTTGAAGACCGCCGCGGAGCCGTGCGGGTGCATGGCTGCGACCTGGCTCGGGGTCACGTCGGCGCGGGAGGGCTTGCCCGAGGTCGAGAGATCGACCGTGCGAGTAGGCACACCATAGGCGCGGAGCCGGTCACGGATGTAACGGAGTTCGTCGCCTTTGGTGTCGAATGTCCCGACGATGAGCGCCGTCCGTCCGATGCGCTCCGCAAATGGTATGGGCAGGAGCCGAGGCGCCTCGGGAGCGCCCGGCGCGGGACCCGCGCGCAGGCTCGCCTGATTTGCCGGACGCAGACCCCAGCGGTTCGGAAGATGATCGGCGCGGTAGACAGGGGCCTCGGCGCTGTCGTCCGTTTCGACGCCGCGGGCCACGCGAAAAACCTGGGTTCCAGTCGGCGCCGCCGCAACGGCGGTTATGGCGGCTGGGGCGGCGTCGGTTTCGTCGTGACCATGCCGTCCGACGCCAAGAAGCCGTTGCTGCAGGTCACGATCGGCAGCCAGCGTGCTCGCGTCCATGATGCGGTTGACGCGGCCGTTCACCATGATCGCGACATGGTCGGAAACGGAGGTCGCAACCCCGATGTTCTGCTCCACGACGAGGATGGCAATGTCCTCTTCGTGCGCGAGGCGAATCAGAAGGTCGCGCACCTGTCCGACGATCATGGGGGCAAGTCCCTCGGTCGGCTCGTCCATGACGAGAAGGCGGGGATTGCCGAGAAGCGCCCGAGCGATCGCAAGCATTTGCTGCTCGCCGCCCGAAAGCTGGCCGCCGCCGTTGCCGCGCCGCTCGGCAAGACGCGGGAAGGTCGAATAGACGCGCTCAATCGTCCAGGCGCCTTTAACGCGCGTGCTGAGACGCAGCGTCTCGTCGACCGAAAGGCTCGGCCAGAGGCGGCGTCCCTGGGGCACGAAGCCGACGCCAGCGCGGGCGATCTGATGCGGCTCGAGGCCGACGAGCTCGCGGCCTTCGAAGCGGATCGATCCTGAGCGAACGGGCATAAGGCCGACGATCGCGTTGCAGAGCGTCGTCTTCCCCATGCCATTGCGGCCAACAACCGAGAGCACGCCGCGCTCGAGAGTGAGCGAGACGCCCTGGAGCGCGTGCGACTCGCCATAATAGATCTGCAGGTCCTGAACCTGCAGAACCGCCTTCGTCTTCTGCGGCGCTGAGGAATGGATACTATCCATGCCCCGCTCCGAGATAGATCGCCTGAACCTCTTCGTCGTTCTCGATCTCGCTTGGCGCGCCTTCCTTGAAGATGCGGCCGTTGTGCATCATGGTCACATAAGAAGACACCTTGAGCGCAACGTCGAGATCGTGCTCGATGATGATGTATCCGATATGCGAGGGGAGCGCGTTGAGGATGGCGACGAGGTCGCGCCGCTCGGCCGGCGAGAGACCCGCCGCCGGCTCGTCGAACAGGATGAACCGCGGCGCGCCAGTGAGCGAAAGGGCGATCTCAAGCTGCCGCTGCTGGCCATGGCTCAGCGTCGCAACCGGTGTTTCCAGAATGTCGTCGAGATGGACGCTGCTCGCAATCGAACGCGCTTGCGCCATAGTGGCGTCTCGCGTGCCCGGTCGCATGAGCGACAGGCGCGCGCGGGACACGCCCCGGCAGGCGACGAAGATGCTGTCGATGACTGTAAGCCCCGCGAACAGCTGACTGATCTGATAGGTGCGGCGCAGACCGCGGCGAATTCGCTCGTAGACAGGGAACGCCGTCACATCCTCGCTAAAGAAGCTGATGCGCCCTGTCGTCGGCGGAAAGTCGCCAGTGACCGCGTTGAATAGCGTCGTCTTTCCGGCGCCATTCGAGCCAAGAATCGCCCGCCGCTCGCCGGCTTGAACCCGAAGGTTGATGTCGGCGAGTGCGACAAGGGCGCCGAACTGGCGGCCGACGCCCTCGAGCTCCAGCGCAAAGGCGCTGTTGGACGAGAGGCGTTCGGCGACGTTGCGGTCGACCATTGCGGGCGCGCTTCCTTAGCTGCTCAAGGTCAGGGGCAACTTGGATTATCGCGGTTGGCGACGCCGAGTTTCATAAAGTCGGCTTCCGGAATGCCTAGCGTCTGGTTGACGGCAGGGATGACCTTGACGACCTTATTGTAGAGATGCCCGTCGTCGGCCTTGGCGACTTCGGTCAGATAATTGTCGGCGACAGCCTGGCGATTCTTGTCAAGCGTGACCTTACCGGTGGGAGTGTCAAGCGCGAGATGCGTCAGCGCGTCGCGAAGCTTGGCTTGATCGCCGGACACATCGCCGTTCACCTTGTCGAGCGCCGCGAGCAGCGCTTTCGTTTCGATGTAATAGCCTTGCGCGAACAGCGACGGCGAAGGGAAGCCGTCTTTGTAAGAGGCTTTATAGTCGTCGACGAATTTCTTCCAGGCGGGACCCTCCGCGTTATCGGCGATCGGGCCGGCAGAAGGTGTGCCGATCACATAGTCTCGCTGCTTGCCCTGCGTGCCGAGCACCGTCTGATCGACGGTGATCGAACCGCCGATGAGCGGCGCCGTGCCGCCAGCCTGCTGGTATTGGGTGAGGAAGTTCACGCCGTCCGCGCCGCCGAGCGCGACGTAGATAGCGTCGACCTTGTCCGGGACGGCCGCGATAACGGAAGAAAAGTCCTTGTTGCCGATCGGCACCCAGAACTTCTTCGGCACATGTCCGCCGGCCTTGCAGAAGTCGGCCATGAAGCCGAACACCTGGGTGTAGGGGAAGGAATAATCCTCGGCGACTGTCACCACGGTCCGGTAGCCTTTGTCCTTGTAAGCGTACTCGCCGAGGCCCGCCATCCATTGCGCGCCGTCGGTGGTGAAGCGGAAGAAATTGGGCGCGGGATCGCGGAGCGTCGTGTCTTGGGCGGCCGACGTGCCATTGAGGAATGTGACGTTCGGCTGGGTCTTCGCGTAGTCCTTGACGGCCAAGCCCTCGTCGCCCGAAAGCGGCCCAACCAGGACCTTGACGCCGTCCTGCTCAACCAGCTTGCGCGCCGCCTTGACGGCGCTATCCGGCGAGGCGTCGGACGATCCTTTGATGACCTCGATCTTCTTGCCGCCGGCCGTATAATTCGCCTCCTTGAATGCAAGCTCGGCGCCCCTGACCCCATCCTGGCCGAGTACGGTGAAGGGGCCCTCGAGGGTCGCGAGCAAACCGACCTTGATCGTATCGTCAGCGCGCGCCCATTGCGGCGCGAGGGCGACGCCGGAAAGCAGCGCTAGGCCCACCCGGGACATTTTCATGTTCATCCATTCCTCCCTTGAATTGGGTCATCCTTAGACCCTTAAACGTCTCTTCGGCGGCAACCCTTAGGCTTCTCTTAGGGCTTTTTGAGCCAGAGCCGGCTGAACGCGCCGCCAGAGCCCCAGAATACCGTCCGGAGAGACGAATACGATAATGAGAAAGATCGCGCCGATCAGGGTGTTGAATCGGTCGGCGCCGACAAGGTCGATAGCGAAGGTTTTGAGCACCACATAAAGCGCCGCTCCGAGGAATGGTCCTATCGGGTGCCGCATGCCGCCTATCACGGCGATGACGAGAATGCCGATCGTTTCGCTGACGCTGACGGTTCCGGGCGAGATACGCCCGTTGAACCACACATAAAGCACACCAGCCGTTCCCGCGATCAGGCCTGAGAAGAAGAAGGCCGCGATCCGCAGCCAGGTGACATCGTAGCCGACTGCACGCGCGCGCCGTGGATTATCCCGGCTCGCCATGAGAGCCAGCCCAAACGTCGAACGGGCGGCGTAGACGACCGCGGAATAGGCGAGAGCCGCCATGGCGAGGCATAAAAAGTAGAAAGGGATGGCGTCTCGCCACGAAACGCCGAACACATTCGGCGGCGCCAAACCACGAAAACCGGAGTGGCCGTTGAATAGCGAATAGTTTTGTTGGGCGAGGTAGAAGAACGCGACGCCGACGGCGAGCGTGATCATGATCGTGTAGATGCCGGCGGTGCGCACCGCGATGGCGCCGATGAGGGCGGATACGACACCCGCCAAGAGGATCGCGGCAGGGACGTAGATCTCCCACGGCCAGTTGAGGCCGAGAACCCCGGTGCCGTTCGGGCCCAGGATCGCAACCGCATAGCCCGCGACGCCGGCGACTGTCAGCTGCGTCATTGAGACCATGCCGCCGTAACCGCCGAGAATCGTGAGAGACAGCGCGATCATACCGAGGATTAGAGTCTGGGCCCCGAGCTGGAACACGACGAACGGGGTCGCGACGAGCGGGAACAGGACCAGCGCAACGGCGAGCGCCGCAACTGACGGCGTGAATTCAACGAGCACGATATCGCCGGCGGCCGACGGTCGTGGCGGATCGGCCAACCTCATCCGCGCGTTGCCCATAATCCCTTGCGGGCGAAGCGCCAGCGTCACCACCATAATGACGAACGTCAAAACGACGCCGTAGGTCGGAAAATAAACGAGGCCCAGCTGCTCGGCGAGCCCAATCAGGAGGGCGCCGATGGCCGCGCCGGTGATCGAGCCCATGCCGCCGACGATGACGACGACGAGCGAAGCCATCAGGTAGCGCACGTCCTCGCCCGGCGCGATTGAGAGCGCGGATCCACCGATCACGCCCGAAAGGCCGGCCAAAAGACCGCCGATGGCAAAGACCCCGACGAACAGGAGGCGAACATTCACGCCTGTGGCCGAGAGCATTCCGCGGTCGTCGACGCCAGCGCGGATCATCGCGCCAAACTTTGTCTTGTGGAGCGCGAGCCACAAGGCCGCGCCGATGACGAGCGAGATCGCGAGAACGACGAGGCGGTAGAACGGATAGCGCAACGTCACAATCTGGCCGTTCGACTTGATCGCCGTAATGATCGGTGTTGCAACGGCGCCGTCGAGCATCGGCGGTATGGAGAACTGGAACGTCTTGCCGCCCCAGATCGCGAGCATGAGGTCAGCGGCTACGATCGAGATGCCGATCGTGACCAGTGTCTGCCGCAGATCGTCCCCGGTCAGTCTTTGAAAGACGAAGACCTGCAGCAAAGCGCCGACGGCCGCGATGGCCAGCGCGCCAGCGGCGACGCCAACAAACCAGTTTCCGCTCCAGGTCGCCGCGTCGTAGCCGATATAGGCGCCAAGAAGGAAAAGCGAACCATGCGCAAGATTGACGTTGCGCATGAGGCCGAAGACAAGCGTAAAGCCGCTCGCAACCAGGAAATACAGACCCGCCAACGTCACGCCGTTCAGGATCGCGCTGACGAACGTCTTCTTTCCGCCGAGCAGCCCATCCAGCCAGTCCGGCCAGATGCCGAAGATCATCCAAAGCAGCAGAGCGCCGGCCAGAAGACCGGCACCGATCCAGACCTGTCGCGCTGTAGGGCCGGACGCGGTATTTGTGACGGTAAGGCTCACGCGGTCAGCCGCCGCCGCTGTTCGTTCATTTTGGGCGCCTTATAGAACTCGCCGTCTTTCATGATGGCGAGAATGCGGGATTTGTCCTGCAGCACGCGGACGTTGGCGGCCGGATCGCCATCGACGAGCAGCATATCGGCGAGGTAGCCCGCCTTGATCTGCCCAAGTTCGTTGCCCATGCCCATGATCTCGCCGCCTAGTTTTGTCCCCGCGAGGATGGCCTCCATTGGCGAGAAGCCGACCATGTCCACGAAATACTCGAGGTCCTTGGCGTTCGTGCCCTGCGGCGTCCAAGCGAACCCGTAGTCGCCGCCGATCAGCACACGAATGCCGCGCCGATGCATCTTGCGACAAGTCTCGACAGCGTGCTCGAGTTCCCGCTCATAGCTCATCGAGACCGGCGAACCCGGCTTGATGCCGTATTCGCCAGCGTTGCGCGCAGTGTTGATGAGCCAGGCGAGGCCAGGCGCCACGAAGTGCCGGTCTTTGGCCGCTTCGAGCATGTCGAGCGCTTCCTCGTCAGCGAACGAGGCGTGATAGATGACGCCAATTCCGTGGCGGATGCACTGTTTGATCGAACCAGAGGAGCGGGCGTGCGCGGCAAGCGACTTGTTGCGGAGCTTGGCTTCGCGCACCGCCATCTCCACCTCCTCCTCCGACATCGGCGTTTCCTCAGCGCGCATGCCGGTGATCTCTTCGCCGGAGAGATTGAGCTTGATAGTGTCGACGCCATACTTGATGAGCATCCGCACCGTGCGGCGCACCTCTTCCGGTCCAGAGACGACGAGGCCGAGATTAAGACCCTCATGAGGGATGTGTGAGGGCGCGGAATCCCCTAGGCCTCCGACCGTTGTGATTTCCGGGCCGGCCGCAAGATAACGCGGTCCGGGAATCATGCCGCTGTTGATTGCGTTCCGCACGACGACATCGAGACGCGGCTTCGCTGCGGCCGCACCGCGCCCGGCGGTGAATCCGGCGTCGAGCACGAGTTTGGCCATTTGCGCGGTGACGAGCGTGTGCTCCTCCGGCGGCATCATCTGAATGGGGTCGATGCCCGGAGCGTTGTTCCACGATAGATGAAGGTGCGCATCGCACAAGCCCGGCATCAAGGTCGCGCCCATCCCGTCGATGACCGTCTGGCCACCGCCGGCGCCCAATCCAGGCGTCAGGCGAGACGAGCCTCTGGTGACTTGCCGGATTCGATTTCCCTGGACGGCGACCTCCCCGGTGTACGGGTTTTCGCCTGACCCATCGATGATGCGCACGTTGGTGAAAACGACGCCGTTCGATCCGCCGAATCTGTCATCAGCCATAGGCTCGCTCCTTCATCGCCGGCTCGGTCCAAGCATGGCGAATGTTCCTCCTCACGCGTGCGCCCGGATATGCTCCGAGGCGAGGCGCCCACATTCCTTTGGCTGCTCGATCTGCGTCCAATGTCCACATCTCGGCAGTGTCTTGAGCTTAGCGCCCCTGATCCTCTCCGCAAGCCCCTGTGCCGCGCCTGGCGGGGCGATAGGATCTTCTTCGCCGGTCACGATGAGGGTAGGGCAATTTATGAGCCGGAGGTCCGCGCCTCTCGCCGACGCCAAAGCTTCGCAGGATTCCGCGAAACCCTCCGGGTCCTGGCGAAGATGGCTCTCCCGTACGAACGCTTCCACGGCCGGATTGTCAGCCTTGGTCGACGATGCGAGACCTGCCGCCGCGACAGGATCGGCTATGGCGATCATGCCGCTCCGCCGCGCAAGCGCCGCCCGGTCCCGCAAGCGTTCGCGCGCGGCGTCGCCGGGCTCGCCGATCGGGCCAAATAATGTGAGGGTTGCCACCCACTCGGACGCGGCGACGGCCAGATGCTGCGCCACAAGCGATCCCATCGAATGCGCGACGACATGCGCTGGCGCACCGGCGATCCCCTTCACGATGTCGCGAGCGGTCTCGCACAAAAAGTCGATTGTCACCGGAACGTACGAGCGCGCCGATCGCCCGGTGCCCGGGAAATCGGCCCGGATGCAGCGAAAACCGTGCAAAGCCGACAGGAGCGGCTGGAACGAACTCGATGTCGCCCCGAGGCCATGAAGGAATACGATCGGCGGGCCATCGCCGTCGATCTCGATTTCAATTCTGCCGAACGAAGCGCCGCTCATCCGGGGAACTCCCGGAATTCGTTCTCGAGCACGCCGATCTTTTCGACTTCAATCCGCGCGACGTCGCCAGAGACGAGATATTTGGGCGGCGTGAAGCCGATTCCCACGCCGGCAGGAGTGCCGGTCGCTATGACGTCGCCGGGACAGAGCGTTACGCCAGCGGAGATGGTGGCGATGATGGTCGGCACATCGAAGATGAGGTCGCGCGTATTGGCGTTCTGCCGGAGTTCGCCGTTGATCCAGCAGCGGATTTGGGTGTCGGCGAGATCGATTTCGTCTCTCGTCACCGCCCAGGGGCCCATAGGACAGAACGTGTCCTGAGACTTGCCGATCAGCCATTGGCTGTGCCGGCCCTGAAGGTCGCGCGCCGTCACGTCATTAATGATGGTGTAGCCCCACACGTGATCGAGTGCGTGCGAAGGCTCGATTCCGCGTCCACCCTTGCCGATTATGACGCCGAGCTCCGCCTCGTAGTCGACCGATTCCGATACGCACCGGTCGATCCGAACAACGTCGTGATGTGCCACCACGGATTCAGGCACCTTCGAAAAAACAATGGGAAATTTTGGAGTGACACCCGCCACCGCGCTCGAATCGAATCCGCTTGAGGCGAATTCCTTGGCGTGCTCGTGATAGTTTTTGCCGATGCAGAAGACGTTTCGTCGCGGCCGCGGGATTGGCGCTTCGAGTTCGACTTCGCGTAGGGGTGTCGGCGACAGACAGGAAGGGAGAGGATTGCGGCCGACAACCGCGAGAACGCCGCATTCGGCTTCGGCGAGGGAAAGGTCGAACGCGGACACCGTTTTCCGCCGCTCGTCGACGACCCCGACGCGCCGTTCTCCAGCAATGCGATAGGTCGCTACCTTCATCCGGCCTCGCCTCCCTATTTTGGTCCAATAGAGAGCAGGCTGGTTCAAAACGCAAGTCTCGCGTTTCCGCTCTCCCTACGGGAGTCGTCGCGTAGCATAGAGAAACAGCAGGAGTCGGCGCCTCGGCTGCGCTTCCATGATTCTTGTGGATCCCCCGGTCTCACGCCGCTGGTCCTTCCTCAAAGAATCAGCGGGCAGAATGTTTTCGCCTCGCATCCAAGACGGTTTCTGCCCCTTGGCGTCCCCGTGGCGGCATGATAATTGGCTCAAAAATGGTCTAGTATAGGGGGGCGCATGCCCAAGCGCGTGTCGAGCGACATCGAAACGTCCCTGCGCCGGCGGATCGAGGCGGGGGAGTGGAGTGAAGGCCTTCGGCTTCCCAACGAGCGTTACCTCGCGAGCGAATACGGTGTCGCTCGCAACACGGTCCGCTCTGCGATGAAGCGAATTGGCTCCGACGGAGGCCTGCGGCGCGAAGTTGGGCGCGGCACGTTTCTGCAGCGATCGGTCGACGCCGAGTTCACCGCTGTGATGCGAACGCTCGTCGGCGTGAGCCCCGCGGATACGATGGCCGTTCGGCAGATCATCGAACCGAAGGCGGTTTCACTCGCCGCGACCAAAAGTAATCTTGCTGATCTCAACGCGGTCGCTGCTGCTCACCAGAAGGCTATTGAGGCGGAAGAGTTTGAGCCGTTCGAGCAATGCGACGCGGCGTTCCACGAGCGAATCTTCATCGCCTCACGTAACGAACTGCTAGCGGCTCTGCATGCAATGCTCAGGCTCATCCGAAATCAGGAACAGTGGCTTGGAATCAAGCGGCGTTCCTTCAGCCCCGAACGGCGGGCCGATTATTGCGACGAACACGGGGCGATCGTTCGAGCCCTTCTGTGCCGCGACGCCGATGCGGCCGAGAAGGCGATGCTCGTTCATCTGGACTCAGTCGGCCGGAACCTCCTTAACGCCCTTTGATTGCGCTTCAAAGCGAGCGACAAAATCATGCGCCTGCGCGCGAGGAGGTCGGCGTCATCGGCCATCGCTTCGAGCAACATCTCGAACGCGCCTTGTCCAGAAACGCCGCTAGCTCAGCGCGAAGTTAGGAACTCGCAAACGCTCGCCGTCAGCGAGAGCGGATTGATGTGCGAGAATAGCCCACGATTTGGCGCGCGAAAGGGAGGACTGCTCATGGCACAAGCTTAACTCTGTTTCTGATTTTCTGCAAGACACTGCCGTCCAAGCCATTCCGGCCTGGCCGCCTCCATCCAAAGGCAACTCGCTCTAAACGCTCGCCTTCCGGCCTACACCGGCTATATCCAAATCGAGGCGGTCCGTTGCGCGAAGCTCCGTCGGACGGTCGCGCTGCCCGCCATCAGTCCGGACGACGCGGCCTTTTGGCCAACGCGACCTCGACGTCAGACGATCAACGAGGTCTACGCGAGGAGCTGACGGCGTTACGTCGACTCCGGTCTTGGGCGGGAATGCGCAAATACCGGTCATTCGCCGAAGGGTTTGCGGACAGGTGCGATCGACCCTTTGGTGCCCTTCCGGATCGACCCTGTGAACGGGCGGTAAGCGCGAGAGAGCGGAGACCGGCTTGAGGCGCGGGTTGCGCCAAAAGCGGTCCTCCCGCGGTGTAGCGTATGCAACTGGCCAAATGGGCGCGCAAAGCTTTGGGACGAGCCCACGACTGCCCCTTAGTGGTCAGCTCGCAAAAAGACCCTCTAATTCCTTTCGCATTACAGAGGCTTCAACATCGACGCCGGTCCAATATTTGATGCCGATGATTCCCTGGTTGACGATCATGCCGAGTCCGTCGAGCACCCGGCAGCCACGAGCTTCCGCGTCGCGAACCAGCCGGGTGCGCGGCGGATTGGGGATGACGTCCGCAACGACGAGCGACGGCCGCAGGCTTTCGACATCGAGATTCAGGCGACCGTCAATATCCGGGTAGAGTCCGATAGAGGTCGCGTTGACCACGATGTCGGCTTCCGTCGGAATTTTGTAAGTGTCCACTTGAACGACGAACTCGGCCTCAGTCTTGGTCTTGCGGTTGAGCAGATCAACGAGCGTGCGGCCTCGGCTTTCGCCCCGGTTCACCACAATAATGCGCGTGGCGCCCGCCAATGCGAGCTCCACCCCAATCGCCCGTGCAGCGCCGCCCGCACCAAACATGACGACTTGCTTCCCCTCAGGATCGACGACCTCCCGGAGCGACTGCAGGAATCCCTTGCCGTCAGTATTTTCGCCAACGAATTTCTCGCCACGGCGAACCGCGCAGTTGACCGCGCCGATCACCATTGCCGAATCGCCCAGCTCGTCGAGATGTTCAATGACCGCGACCTTATGTGGGATCGAGCAGTTAAAGCCTATCCAGCCCATAGCGCGGGCGCCTTTGACAGCGTCAGCAAGCTTCTCCGGGGGCACCTCGCAATTGATGTACCGGATATCAAGTCGATGATGCCGATACGCCGCTTCCACCATGGCGACGGTCGGGTTCTCCGCCGCCGGCATCGCGAATGACCCGGTTAGCCGACTGAGAAAATTGAGCGCCATGGCGCTGCACCTTTCATGTAGAGATCGACCATCGCCTGGCTCAAAACGCCAATCGCGGAAGAGACGATGCAACTCCGTTTGGAGTTCGGCAAGCAAGCAGAACGCGTGCTAATCCGCAATGGCGACAATTGACAGAGCCGGCCAAGCGTGCACTTTGGCCTACCCAAAATCATTTCGCAGACGCGCTCGCTGATGCCGGATTCTCCGACAATCGAGGCGCGGTCGAGCGCGACATCCACGCGACCGACTTGGTCGCGTCGATTGGCCTAAGGGAGGAAAAAATGGTCGACCCACAACTGCCGTTCAGTTCACGCCTTTCGGTGCCCCGCCGCCGATTTCTCAAGGGCGCGGCGGCCGCCGGCATCCTTGGCGCGTTTCCGGCGATCATCACGCGTCGGGCGCTGGCCGACGGCAATCCCACGGTCGTCAACTCTATTCGCTCGCTCTCCAATCCCTATCACGCGACTTGGAACAAGGGCGGCGCGGCCTTCGCTAAATCCGCCGGCGTCGACTATGTGACTTTGGTGACTGAGGGCAACAGCGAGAAGGGCATCGCGGATATCAAGGCGATTCTTGCCAAGACCAACGGCAATTGCGTCATCAACGTCGACCCGAACGACAGCCCCGACGCCCGGCCGATTGTGCAGGCTTGCAAGGACGCGGGCGCCTATGTGGTGACTCAGTGGAACAAGCCCAACGATCTGCACCCGTGGGATTTCAACCCAAACTACGTCGCACACATCTCGTTCAGCGGCGTTCCCTACGGCAAGGCGATGGCCGAGGCGCTGATCAAGGCGATGGGCGGCAAAGGCGGGATCGTAGCTCTCGGCGGCATTGAATCGAACGTGCCGGCGATTGAACGGAAGGCCGGGCTTATGGAAGCGCTCAAGGCCAATCCGGGCGTTGAACTGCTCGATATGCAGGTCGCCAATTGGTCGGCGACCGAAGCGTTACAAAAGACCAACGCGTGGCTGACCCAGTACGGAGATAAGATCGGGGGGATCTGGGCGGCGAACGACGATATGGCGCTTGCTGCCGTCGAGGCGCTCAGAAGCGACGGTCGAGCGGGGAAGGTTCCCGTGTCCGGAATCGATGGCATCCAGCTCGCCGTCGAGGCCATCCTGAAAGGCGAGATGGCGGGAACGGTCGCATGGGATCCGTTCTGGCAAGGAGGCATGGGCTTGTCCATCGGCTATCACGCCAAGACCGGCAAGTTCGATCCGTCGAAGGAGCCGAAAGATCATCGCGAGTTCTACGGAAAGGGCGTCGTCATCACTGCTGATAACGCGCAGTCGTTCTATGATAGCAACATCAAGGCAGAGCCCAAACTCGATTGGAACGACATTTGGGGCCGCGTGAGCGGGCAGATTCAGTACAACTAGCAAGCCATCGCGAAAGGCGGGCGCCTTCCGTCTCGGCGCCCGCAACCTTTCTCAGACTGTTGGAATTGGCGAAGGCGACGCGGTGAGTGCGTCTCTGAAAGTTGCGCCCGTCGCGAGCGCGGGAGCGAGACGGGCCCGCCTGCGGATAGCCGCGTGGGCGCCGGCGATGGTGCTCGTCCTTCTGTGCCTCATCATCGCCGTCATCAACCACAACTTCCTTAGCTTCGGAAACTTCGTCCGGATCAGCCAGGATGCCGCGATTCCGCTTGTCCTCGGCCTCGGCGAAACTTTCATCATACTGATGGGGTCGATCGATTTGTCGGTCGAGGGAATCCTTACCCTCGCCGCCGTGATCCTCTCGATGACGGTCCTCAACGGCCTAAACGACAATAATCTCGGCCTGTTGGCTGTGCTCCTCGTGCTGGTGGTCGGCGGCGTCGTTGGCTTCGCGAACGGCATTGTCCATGTCCGGCTGAAGGTGCCTTCGTTCATGGCGACGCTTGGCTCATGGTTCATCGGCGTGGGGATTGCGAATGCCCTGCTGGGCGGCATGGCGATAAGGATCAACGACCCATTAATACGCGGGCTTGCGATCCGGCGAGCGCTAGGTCTTCCCTGGGGCGTATGGTTGGCGCTCGCCTGTCTCGCGGTGGCTTTCGTGATCCAGAACCATACCCGCCTCGGCCGCTATATCTATGCTCTCGGCGGCGGAGAGGAGCTCGCGGCTCTGTCCGGTATTTCGGTCTCCTGGGTTCGTATCGCCACCTTCACCCTGGCGGGCGTCTTCTACGCCATGGGCGGAGTTTTGGCCGCGGCGCAGCTCGGACTAGGGAACGCCCAGATCGGCAACGGTCGCCTCTTCACCACAGTGACGGCCGTCGTCGTAGGTGGAACATCACTTTCCGGGGGCGAGGGCGGCGTGCTGCAGACCTTCGTCGGCGTGCTGATCGTCTCCGTATTATCGAACGGGATGGTGCTCATGGGCGTTCCACCGAGCGTTCAGATCGGACTTCAGGGCCTTATGATCATCGGAGCAGTGGCGCTGTCCATTGATCGCAAGGTGCGGGTCGTCAAATGAGCGCGGACACCACCGCCGCAATTTCGATGGTCGGAATCGGCAAGCGTTTTCCGGGCGTGCACGCGCTCAAGAACGTCTCGATCGAGATCAAGCCGGGTGAAGTGGTTGGTCTCATCGGCGAGAACGGCGCCGGCAAATCGACCCTCATGAAGATTTTAAGTGGCGTTTATCAGCCAGACTCGGGGCAAATCCTCATCGCGGGCGAAGAGAATCGAATCGAAAGCGCCGCGGACGCCAACCATAAGGGAATTGGAATGGTGTTCCAGGAGCAATCCCTGCTCCCGAACTTGACAATCGGCGAAAACATCTACCTCGGCAATGAGCGGCAGTTCACGAAATTCGGCCTCGTCCAGTGGCGTGCGCTTTATGATGCCGCAGCGCGACAGCTGGAGAAGGTCAAGGTCGACATTGACCCGCGCATGCGCGCGGATGCGCTCAGCTTCGCCGCTCGTCAGATGGTGGAGCTAGCGAAAGCTCTGACGCTTGAGGAGCATGCTGCCGGCCACCTTGTCATCCTGCTCGATGAACCAACGTCTGTTCTCGAGCGCGCGGAGATCGACATTCTTTTCAATCGGGTGCGCGCCTTGAAGTCGCGCGCCTCCTTCGTCTTCGTCTCGCACAGGCTCGACGAGGTGTTGCAACTCTCTGATCGCGTTTACGTCATGAAGGACGGCGAGGTGGTCGCGGAACTTGCGGCTGCCGACGCGGACGTCGGGATGCTGCATCGGCTGATGGTCGGAAGAACCCAGCAAGCTGACTATTATTATGAACCTTTACAGATGCCGGTTCAGGATGCGATCTTGCTGGAGGCCGATCAACTTGCGTGCGGCGCGGCCTACAGGAACGTCAGCTTCAAGCTGCGCGCCGGAGAGGTTCTGGGAATAGCCGGAGTCATCGGCTCAGGGCGCGAAGAGCTGACGCGCACGCTCGCTGGCTTTGCTCCCCATACCGCCGGAACTCTCAAAATCGCCAGCCGCGAGGTGCGGCTAGAAACCCCCGCCGAGGCGGTGGACCTTGGCATTGGCTACATTCCTCGCGAGCGGCGGGTCGAGGGGCTCGTTCTCTTCCTGTCTGTTTCAGCCAATATCACTCTGGCCGATCTCGCGAGTCTCACGCGCTTCGGCTTGATCGATGCCCGGAAGGAGCGAGGCGTCGCCACGGACTGGACCGCTCGGCTCAAAGTCCGCACGCCGAACATCAACACCTTGTGTCTTGGCCTTTCCGGCGGCAACCAGCAGAAGGTCGTCCTCGCGAAGTGGCTGAACGCCAAGGCGAGAATTCTCGTACTCGATCATCCCACGCGCGGGCTCGACGTGGGCGCTAAGGAGGAGGTTTACGAGCTCGTTCGCCGCTTGACCGGTGCAGGTCTCTCGATCGTTTTGACTTCGGACACTTTGGAGGAGACCATTGGGCTCAGCCACAGCGTGCTCGTTATGCGCGACGGCGAGATTACGCATCGGGCCGACGCTGCGCGCGGCGCAAAGCCACAACAGATCGACCTCATCGGACATATGGTCTAGCGATGGCTGTGAAGGCGCTGCGGCCCGAAGACATCAGAAAGTGGCTGCCGCTCGCGACGCTTGCGGTCCTCATCCTTCTGGTGGGGATCGCCCAGCCGAGCTTTCTGCAGCCTGGCACGTTGATCGAGCTTGCGAGCGATACAGCCGTTTTGTTCATCCTTGCGACCGGCGTCACCTTCGTGATCATGCTCGGGGGAATTGACCTCTCCATTCAATCGATGGCTTCGCTTGCGAGCGTCATCGTTGCTCTCACGATCACCCGACTGGGCTACGGCTCGTTTCTGCTCGCGATCGTCATCGGCGCAATCGCCGGATTCCTCTCCGGGATCGTGCACGTGCGCCTGAAAATCCCCTCCTTCATCGCCACGCTCGCGATGGGCGGCGTGCTGTTCAGCGCCGCGCTGGTGATCTCAAAGGAGCGCTCGATCACGCTCGACGAGACGGGGCGCGCCTATCAAGCGTGGATCACCAGCCAGGCGTTTGGCTTGCCGAACGTTATTTTTATCGGGCTTCTCGTTCTGGCGGCAGCACATGTCGTCCAGGCGCACACGCGGTTCGGCCGTTACAGTGCAGCGATCGGAGCGGGAGAGCCTGCGGCTTATGCATCTGGCGTCAAGGTCGGCCGGCAAAAGATCTTCGCCTTTGTGCTTTCGGCGGCGTTCGCGGCGGTGGCGGGTGTCGTCCTTGCGGGCCGCCTTGCTAGCGGTTCGCCCACTTTGGCTGCTGAGCTCTTGTTGCCTTCGATAGCGGCCGTCGTTGTTGGGGGGACCGCGATAACTGGTGGCGTCGGCAGCATTTGGCGCACCCTCGTGGGCGCACTGATCATCTCCGTCGTCCGCATCGGGATGACATTCCTCGGCGTGAACATCTTCGCTCAAAACATCGTGTTCGGCGCAGTTCTGATCGGCGCAGTGGCCATCACAATCGACCGGACCAAAATCCCGATCGTGAAGTGACACTTGGAGATTGTAAAAGTAGTGTTCTTTTCGGTGGGTGATTTGGAATGACGGCGTCGACTATCTTTTGGAGTGGGCAATCGGCGAATGCAGCCGTCTAAGACTTCCGGAATCGACGCATTGCCTTTCGTCGCCAAATTCGGTGAACCTTCGCTTCGAGCGGTGAAGCCTATTTCGCGCTCG
>Ga0308309_10000724_pt1 | contig 20285 bp, 20 predicted proteins | sample HubBroMetageWFT5_FD_192491 | JGI IMG/M metagenome (GOLD analysis project Ga0308309, IMG submission 192491) | Warmed and freeze-thawed soil microbial communities from the Hubbard Brook experimental Forest, New Hampshire - Hubbard Brook CCASE Soil... | ecosystem: Environmental > Terrestrial >...
ACCCCACCAAAGCGGAAATCGCTGCCGAAGCGCTGAAAATCACCGCCCCGGACTTGCTGGACATGAAATTAATTGACGAAATCGTCCCCGAGCCCGAGGGTGGCGCGCACAACGATCCCGAAGCCACCGCAAAAATGCTCGAGCCATTCCTCACCCGCGCACTCGACGATCTCTCTCGACTTTCCCCGCGCGAACTCGTTGACCAGCGCTACGAAAAATTCCGCCGCATAGGCCAGTTTTTCGCCTAAACCAAGATTCTGTGATATGAGTTGGCAGGCGCGCTCCAGCGCTTCTCACGGAGAAATCCAATGTTCTGCCAATACTGCGGAAACCCGCTCGATGAAGGCGTGCGCTTCTGCAAATCCTGCGGCAACGCCGTGCCCGCTTCGGCGCCTGCTCCAGCATCCTCTCCGGTAATGGTTGCGCGACTCGCTCCCGCGGACCCTGCGCAGGGCTTCCAGCATCACGTCCGCGTTCTCGGTATCATCTGGCTGTCGTACAGCGCATTCGGAATCGTCATGTCCATTTGGATTCTCGCCTTCAGCCACTATTTTCTCCCCGGCATGCAGGATCTAATGTCGCGCGGCGATGCGTCGTTTCCGTTTCCGATCATTCACTTCATGCACATGATCTACGCAATCTCTTCGGCCTACGGTGCGGCCACCGGAATCCTCGGCATCATCGCGGGCGCGATGCTGCTGCAAAAAAAGCCCGCTGCGCGAATCCTCGCCATCGTCGCAGCTTTCCTCAGCGTGCTCAGCTTTCCGTTGGGGACGGCCGTCGCCGTGTATACGCTAATCATCCTGATGCCCCAAGACGCCGCTCGCAATTACCAGCAACTTGCTTTGGCTCCTTGAAACAGGTTTCGGGGGGAATTTTCGTCAGCCGGGCAATACTCCGCACGCTCCTTGACACCCCGAGTCGCTTGTAGTCCTATTCGTTCGTTGTTCGTCGTCGCGGTGTTCCAGGAGGTATCAATGCGAGGTCTCGGAATTTTGTGGGTTCTCTACGGTCTGCTCCGTCTCATCGGCGCGCTCGGAGTATTTCTGTACAGCAACGTCCTCGTCTTGATGTGGGGCGCGATAATCACTCGCGTGCCCAATGCCGTAACCATGATGGGCTCGTTCCACTTTTTTCTGGTTTTCGTGATCATTCTCGGAATCGTCGCCGGCGTCGTATCGATCATCGCCGGCCTGGGTCTGATGTCCAGCGGCGCATCGGCCAAAAGCCTTGGCCTCGTCGCGGCCTTCTTCGGACTAACCAACGGTCCGGTCGGCATCGCGCTAGGCGCCTACACCCTGGTCATTTTGGTCCCGACAGGCACCCGCAACCCCTAGGCCATCGCCTCGATTTACTGCGATAGCCTCCCCGCAGCCACTTCCTGCCGCGTTGCCACGAACTTTCGTGCCCCTCGGACCCGCCGCGCGCCCCTCCGTTCGCTTCGTATTACGTTCCCCATTGGAGCATTGAACACCTCCCAGCCCTGTTTCCATTGCCCTCCGTCGCCCCGTGCTTTAGCTTCGATGGCAGGGGATCGAAATCCAATGGCAGACGCGAGTACACCTCTTATGGACGAAATTTTTCGGCCGTACGAAAAGCTGGTTGAGATCACCATCCTCGGCAAGACGTTCCTCGTCCCCGAAAGAAATTCGCTGCTGCGCGCCTTCCAGTTCATCAGCCCGGAAACCATCCCCTATGGCCGTTTCTGTTGGAATCAGGAATGTCAGTACTGCAAAGTGAGCTGCCAGCTTTCAGACGACGACCAGGCGCGTCCCATCCTAAGCTGTAAGTTCCTGGTCTCCGAGGGCATGAACATTTCCGAGATGGCCCCCGAACTGGTCGGCTGCCTCCGCCGCAAACTAGGCGCCGCCGCGCAAAATAATCCCAGCGCCTCCGCCGCAAACGCTGCATCAGAAATCCCCAAGCCCGATCACAAGCCGATTCCTCAAAACGAAAAGCTAGATCGCTAGTCTCATCCCACGCCGGCAACAAACTTGCGCCGCAAACGCGCCGCATGTCATCCTTCCCAATCGCTGTTTCGCTACACGGAGATCTACCAATGCCACTCTGCGACGGATGCGGTGCGCAAGTTGACGAAGCGCACATCCGCAGCCGCATCGAACGCCTCGAACAAGCCACGCGCTTCCGCCCGATTCACATTCAAGTACTTTTCCTCGCGGCCGCACCGCCGCCACAAACGGAAGACGACTTCTACCGAGCCACCACCGCCAGCAAGCGTTCCGCCGCCTCCCAGGTATTCTTCGACGAAATCACCAAATCCATCGGCCGCAATCCGGGCGACACCACGGACGAAGAAACCACTCTCACGGAATTTCAGCGCGCCGGCTTTTATCTAGCCTATGCCGTCGAATGTCCAATCGAATCGTCCGATCAGCTCGCCGCGACGGTGACGCGGCTCGCTCCCAGAGTCCTGCTGCGCGTAAACACTTCCTACAAACCAAAATTCGTCGCGCTGCTGTCTCCCGCGTCACAACCGCTGATCCAGTTGTTCCAAAGCAAATCGTGGGCCGAGCGCCTGATCCTGCAAGACGGAGCATCGTTCGACGATTCCTCTTTCGGCGCCACGCTAGCCGATCGCCTGACCAAAGCCCTGGCCCGCCACACCTGACGTAATCAAAACGCCATCGCGCAGTTCCCGCGGAAATCACAAAAAGTTGAGTGCTGCGCGACGTACCCGCGCGCAAAAAAGTTCCACAAATCTCAAAAAATATTTTCCCCAGTTGCGCGCAAATCGTGCAACCCGCCTCGCGTCCCCGCCGTCCAACGCACTGGAGCTCCTCAGTGTTCACGCGATCGATTCTGACCTCGCGGGCTCAGTCACGCTGGTAGTTCGCCGATAGCTCTCAAAACAAAATATGCATGGACCTTCACCGCCACGGGTGTGCCCGCGCGCGGAAAGGCCTGCTCAAAAAACCACGGAGGCATTGAGAAATGCGAATCAAGATAGGTCTGCTCGTAACGGTGCTGGCTCTGCTGTCCTTGCCGGCGCTCGCGCAGAATGGCAATTCAGAAGTGTCCGCAAACTTCACCGGAAACTTTCAGAAGCAAGCGAATGGTTTCGGTGTGACTGACACCGCCACCAATTCCGGCGGCTTTCTCGTGAACTATCGTTATCATTTCAATCGCTGGAGCGCTATCGAGGCCAACTACGGCAATACGCTTTTTTCGCAAGTCTATAATTCCGGCACAGTCGCGCAAGCTCGCGTTCAGGAAGCTACCTTCGCCTATGTCTTCACTTTTGGAGTGGACCGCGACGCGCGTTTCCGTCCCTTCCTCGAAGCCGGCACCGGCGCATTGTTCTTTTCTCCCACCGTCGCAGGTTCCACTGGCCCCTCGGTGAACCAGAATCGCCCAGCATTGCTGTATGGCGGCGGCGTTGCGTACAAACTGACGCACCGTTTCAGCGTGCAGGCCGGATACCGCGGCCTCATCTACACCGCCGCTGACTTCTCGGTTCCGACACAAGTAACCAACGCCAAAACCAACATGGCCGAGCCGTACGTAGGCGTCTCGTTCCGCTTCTAATTTGCCCCTGTAACAACCACCCTGCCGCGGCGGTGGCCTGCGTCCCGACACAGGCCATCGCTGCGGATGTATTTAGATTTCTCGGAGCCGCCAATCTCCAGGCAACTCGATGCGGCGAAGAGCCTTGCGACCGTCCGCTCGCGATATGCTAGAATTCCCCTGTTTCACTGAGGAGCACAATGGAGCGTTCAAATGAATGCTCGGCATAAATTCCTAATCGGATCAGGAATCATTATCGCCACACTGCTAGCCCTGGCCTATGTAGGCTTCACCCAAAGTAAAACGTATTACCACACGATCACAGAGCTTTCGACGCTCAACGGCCCATCACTCCACCAACGCATGCGCGTCTCCGGCAACGTCCGCGCCGGCTCCATCGAACACGTCTCCGGCCGCGTGGATTTTGTACTCACCGAGCAGGGCAAGGATCTTCCCGTAAGCTACGTCGGCCGCGATCCGCTGCCAGACACATTCAAAGATGGCGCGCAGGCCCTTGTGGAAGGTAACATGAAGCCGGACAATCACTTCGAGGCCCAACAAGTGCAAGCGAAGTGCGCCTCAAAGTACGAAGCAGCGCCGGTCGGCACCACCCCAGCCGCGCCGCAGCCGGGACAAACTTCGACGGGCGCCGCCCTACGGCCTTTAGGAAATTAAGTTTCTTGGGAACTAGGAAAGCATCGCCGGAGAATCCGTGGATATTTTAGGCTCGTTTGCACTACTGCTCGCTTTCCTCGCCGCGGTTTACGCGGTTCTCGCGGGCATAGCGGGCATCATCACGCGCCGCACGCTGCTCACCAAAAGTGCGCGCAATGCGGGCATGGCTGTCTTCGTCCTGGTGACCATCGCCGTCGGCTGTCTGGAATATTTTTTCTTCACCAACGATTTTTCCATCGTCTACGTAGTCGAACACAGCAATCGCGCGCTCCCCGGCTTCTATAAATTTGCCGCGCTCTGGGCCGGCCAGGAAGGCTCGCTGCTTTTCTGGTCCTGGCTGCTCTCCATCTACGCGTTCCTCGTTCTCTTCCTGAATCGCAAGCGCCATCCGGAACTCATGCCCTACGTCGGCGTAGTCCTCGCGGGCATACAAACTTTTTTCCTCACGCTCAATAATTTCGTAGCCACGCCCTTCCGCGTCCTCGCCGGTCCTGACGGCACCGGCGTGATGCATCTCGCAAAAATGTCCGAAGGCCACGGCCTCACGCCGCTGCTGCAATATCCCGAGATGGTAATCCACCCGCCGATGCTCTATCTCGGCTACACCGGCTTCTCGGTCCCATTTGCATTCGCCCTCGCCGCGCTTCTCGGCCGTTACCCCGGCGAAAAATGGATTCACATTACCCGCCGCTGGACCATGATCGCCTGGTGCTTCCAAAGCGTCGGCATTCTGTTGGGCGCGCACTGGGCCTACGCCATGCTCGGCTGGGGCGGCTACTGGGCCTGGGACCCGGTCGAAAACGCTTCGCTCCTCCCATGGATCACCGGCACCGCGTTTCTGCATTCCGTGATGATGCAGGAAAAGCGCGGCATGATGAAAATCTGGAATGTCTGGCTGGTCTTCACCACTTTCATGCTCTGCATCCTCGGCACCATGCTCACCCGCTCCGGAGTAGTCAGCTCCGTGCACGCTTTCGCGCAATCTTCCATTGGCAGCTGGTTCGTCGGCTTCCTGATCATCACGTTCGTAGTCTGTTTCGCCGCATATTGGAAAAATCGCGATTACCTGCGCAGCGATAATCAGCTCGATTCACTCGTCTCCCGCGAATCCAGCTTCCTCTTCAACAATCTGATCCTCCTCGCCGCCTGCTTCGCGGTGCTGTGGGGCACGCTTTTCCCGGTGCTCTCGGAATGGGTCAAGGGCAGCAAAATCAGCGTAGGCGCGCCCTTCTTCAACAAAGTGAACGTCCCCATCGCGCTCTTCCTGCTGCTGCTCACAGGAGTCGGCCCGCTGCTAGCCTGGCGCAAAACTTCCTTCGACGCGCTCAAACGTAATTTCGCGTGGCCCTTCGCCGGCGGCCTGCTAGCTGGAGTCATCGGCTTCATTTGGAGCTTTCGCGATATTTATTCTCTGCTGTGCCTGATCCTAGGCGTCTTCGTGACGCTAACCATCGCGTCCGAATTTTTCCGCGGCGCCCACGTCATCTCCGCCCGCGACGGCACAAATATCTTTACTTCGATGGGCGAGCTGACCATGCGCAACACCCGCCGCTACGGCGGCTACGTGATCCACTTCGGCATGGTGCTGATCTTCATCGGCATCGCCGGCACCCCATTCAACAAAGATCTGCAAAAAGAAATGGGTGTGGGCGAATCGTTGCGCATCGGCCCCTACACCATTCTGTGCCAGAACTTCGATCACCTCGATAACGCCAACTACGAATCCGATCGCGCCACGCTCGAAGTATTCAAGAACGGCAGGTCGGACATGATGTTGTTTCCCGAGCGCCGCCTGTTCAAGGCAAGCCAGGTCACCGAAACCATGGTCGCAATTCAATCCTCCCCTTTACGCGACCTCTACGTCGTCTACGCTGGCCAAAGCCCCGAAAGCGGCAGGCCAGTGATTCACGCGTATTTGCTGCCTCTAATCAAATGGATCTGGTTCGGCGGAATCGTAGTAGTCCTAGGCACCGGCCTCGCATTGTTACCGAATCGCCGCACCGTCCTAGTCCTGCGCCCCGCCACAGAAAGATCCTGGGCCGACACGCTAGCCGAATCCGCCCCAGCAATCGGCGCAGTAGCCCGCAGAGTGGAAGGCCATGACTAAATTCCCCAATTCGCGCACCACTGAACGAGCGCCGCATCAGTCTCTGTGTCCTCAAAGCCGTTTCTCTGTGTCCTCTGTGTTAAGGTTCTCGCTTCGAGCCGTTACCCTAGCCACAATCCTGGCGATAAGCGCGGCGCAGCCTGCAAAAGCCCAAGACACCCCGCGCGGCAAAGCTCTCGGCAAACGCGTCCTCTGCAGGTGCGGCGGCTGCGAAGATTCGGCTGGCCTCTGCAATCACCCCGGCGGCACATTCTCCGGCCCCTGCGAAACCGCCCGCGGCATGCAAAAAGATCTCGACGCCCACGTAACCCGCGGTGAATCCGACGACCAGATCCTCCAAGCCATGGTCGAACAATACGGCCCCACAGTCCTCGTCGAGCCGCCGAAAAAAGGTTTCGACCTGCTAGCCTGGATCATGCCGATCGCAGTTCCGCTGATCGCGCTCGTCCTGGTCTGGGAAGTAGTCCGCCGCTGGCGCCACAACGCCACGCTTGCCCCAGCCGGTGGCCCGCAAGTGAGCGCCGAATTTCTAGCCCGCGCGCGACAAGAAGCAAACAGGGAACCAGGACTTGAACACGATGAGTAGCGTGGACATCGCCGTAGCCTGCGCCCTGCTCGCCGCTCTGGTGATCTATTTCATCTTCGGCGTCAAGCCCGAAGTTTCCGATGACGCCCCGCATCGCACCCGGCTCGACCAACTGATGGAACGCCGCGACGCAATCTATGAAAATCTGCGGGACCTGCGCTTCGAATTCCGCGCCGGAAAGTTTTCAGAGCAGGATTACGAGGAAATCAAGCAGTCGCTGGAAGTCGAAGCCGCGCGCGTGCTCGCCGACATGGACCAGCTCACCGGCGGCACTCCCACGCCCGCCACGCGCCAAACCTCCACCAGACTCACAACCGCGGAAAAGGTGCGCCAGTCATGAATCGCCGCTTCGCCGTTTCACAAATTCGTCACTCAACCACAATTCACCGCTGTGCCGCGATGTTCGCAACGCTGCTACTGCTCATCGTTGCCGCCACGACGGTGACGACCGCGACAGCCGGCACTCTCAACGGCACAGTGAAAAACGGCACCACCGGCCAAGTAGCCGCCGGTGCTGACGTGATCCTCATCCAACTCCAAGGCGGCATGCAACCAGTAGCCAACACCAAGACCGACGCGCAAGGCCAGTTCCACTTCGACAATCCGCAACTCGGCACCGGCCCCATGCTAGTCCGCGTCGTGTACAAAGGCGTGAACTACCACGAACCCATCACGCCAGGAAAAATGACCGCGACCATCGAAGTCTTCGAGCCCACCAACGATCCCAAGTCATTCAACATCGCCAATCACGCCATCATACTGCAGCCCAACGGCGCGGACCTGATGGTCGGCGAAGAATACATGATCGCCAATAAAACTCAGCCGCCCGTAGCTTTTTATCGCGAGGATGGCTCTTTCGATTTCACCATCCCCGATGGCGCCGATTTCAATCAAGCCTCCGCCTGGGGCTCCTCTGGTATGCCCGTAGTGCAGGGAACAATCGACAAAGGCAAAAATAAAATGGCCATCGCCTTTCCGTTCCGTCCCGGCGAAAGCGGCGTGCGCCTCTCCTACAAAGTTCCGTACGCGGGCAATCACATCACGCTGCACAACGTCTCGCCCTACTCCAGCGAGCGTCTGATCATCGCCGCGCCGCCCACAGTCCAAATTTCCGGCACCGGCATCACCGCCGCGGGCCAAGACCAGGGCTTCAACGTCTACATGCGCGGCAACATCGCCGCCAACTCGCCGGTCGAAATCAGCGTCTCCGGCACAGCACCCATGCCGTCCGCACAACAAGGTGGCGGCGGTGGCCCAGCCGGAGCTTCCAGCGCAGCCGGCGGCGGAGACAACTCGCAAAATCCCTCCGTTAATTCGCGCGCCGATGAAGGCGCAGGCGACGCACCATCAGCCAGCGCCACGACGATCCCCGCGCGCCTCGACAGCCTTAAATGGATTCTCACCGGCGGTTTCGTTTCCATTTTCATCCTGGGCTTCGCCTATCTCTGGCTGCGCCCGCAACCAGCGGGCACCGCCGACGGAGCCTGGACCACCGAAGCCGACGTCCCATCTCCGCGCCCCCCGAAGAAATCCGCAGCGCGTCCGGCCCAGCAAGCGGCAACGTACGCATCAGCAGCAGACCCGGCGCCGCCAGCACGCGTCGCCGCAAACGCGCCGTCCTCCGCGGTCCAAGCCTCGCGCGGCGCAGTAGAAACCATCGCCGACGTTGACAACCAAGTCCAAGGCAGCCTCGACGATCTAAAAAATAATATCTTCCGCCTCGAACTCCGCCGGCAAGCCGGCACCATCAGCGAAGACGATTACGGCCGCGAACGCGCCCGCGTAGAAAAAGCCCTCCGCGACCTGGTGCAAGGCTAGGCGCCGCGCATTGCCCGTGCTCGCGCCCACCGCGCCCGATCGAATCGGCGTCTCGTTCCACAACGTCGAAAAACGTTTCGGCTCGCTAGCCGCACTCCGCGGTGTCTCCCTAGAGATCCGCGCCGGCGAATTCGTCGCTCTCCTCGGCCCGAACGGTGCAGGGAAGACCACGCTGCTTCGAATGGCCGCGCTGCTGATGAATCCCACGCGCGGCTTAGTGCAATTCACGAACGGTCCAGCAGTCGTCAATGAGCGCCTCCGAGTGCAAGCATTGACGCTACGCCCCAAGCACGCCATCGGCCTCGTCAGCCACAGCACTCTGCTCTACGACGAACTAACCGCCGCCGAAAATCTCACGCTGTTCGCGCGCCTCTACGCCCTCGATAAAATTCGAGAAAAAATAGCAGCTGCGCTCGAAGACTGTGGCCTGGCATCTCGCGCCGGAAGCCTCGTCCGCACCTTTTCCCGCGGCATGCGCCAGCGCCTAGCCATCGCCCGCGCGTTACTGCACACGCCAAACCTGATCCTGCTCGATGAACCCGCCGCCGGTCTCGATCGCCAAGGCCTAGCGTGGTTCAGCTCCCGCCTCGCGCGACTGAAACAAGAGGGCTGCACCGTGCTAATGAGTACCCACGCCCGCAACGAATCACTCGACCTCGCCACACGCGCCGTAGCACTAGCAGGCGGAAAAGTCGAACACGACAGCGGCACAAACGGCGATCCGCGCGCGTTGCTCGCTGCGCTGCGGACGGAGCAGTAGTGTGACCACCGCCAAATCCGCCGCAATTATCCTGGCCAAGGAACTCCGCCTCGAATTCCGCACCCGCGAACTCTTAACCGCCACAGTAATTTTTGCCCTGGTCGTAGTAGTCCTCTTCAGTTTCGCCTTCGACCCCACCGCCGCCGAATCCCGCCGTTACGGCCCAGGTCTTCTGTGGATCGCCTTCCTCTTCGCCGGCTCGCTAATGCTCAACCCGTCCTTCGCGCGCGAACAAAACAACGAAACTCTCGACGCCCTGCGCATGGCCCCGATCCCAGGCTTCGCAATCCTGCTGGGAAAAATCCTAGCCAATTTTATTTTCATGTCCCTGGCCGAGCTGGTCCTCGTCCCTGTCTTCGCCGTTCTCTACAATCTCTCGCTCGCGGGCATCGTCTGGCGCCTGATTCTCGTCCTGGTCCTCGGCACGCTCGGCCTCACCGTCACCGGCACAGTCTTCTCCGCGATTTCAGCCCACGCCCGCATGCGCGAACTCCTCCTGCCGCTGCTCCTGCTCCCGCTACTCACCCCGCTGCTGATCGCCGCGGTTGAATCCACCGCCTCGCTCTTCGCCGAACAACCGGCACTCGACCGCACCTGGCTCGCGTTCCTCACCGGATTTGATATTGTGTTTCTGACGGCTTCCTGGCTTTTGTGCGATCATCTTTTGGAAGAATGATGCGCCGCACCGAACACCCGCGCCCGCGTCAGCTTCACGGAGAAGGAAAAGGCCGCAGCGAATGAAGGGACGCATCATAATCACCGCGCTGGTCGCTCTGCTAATCTTCTGCGCAGGCTACACCGCCCTATTCGTCGCGCCCGACGAGGCGACGATGCACGCCATCCAGCGCATCTTCTATTTTCACGTAGCCAGTTGGAACGCAATGTTCTGCGCCTTCTTCGTCGCGTTCTACGCCAGCGTGGCCTATCTAGTCACCGGCAGACGCAAGTGGGACGCCCTCGGCGTCTCGGGCGTCGAAGTCGGCGTGATGTGCTGCACGATTGGCCTAATCACCGGCCCGCTCTGGGCGCGCCCCGTCTGGGGCATCTGGTGGACCTGGGACGCGAAGCTCACCTCCACCTTCATCCTCTGGCTGCTGTTCATCGCCTACCTGCTGCTTCGCGGCCTCGTCGAAGATCCCGAAAAGAAAGCATCCCTTTCCGCCGTCTTCGCAATCTTCGCGTCTCTCGATATCCCGCTCGTCTATCTGGCGAATCGTTTGTGGCGCACCCAACATCCTCAACCTGTGATCGCAGGCGGCCAAGGCTCCGGCCTGGACCCCACGATGAGCAAGGTCCTGCTCCTTTGCCTCTTCGCCATATTTTGCGTAATGATATTGGTGCTAGTGGATCGTTACCGACTGGAGCTATTGCGCAACGAAGCCGCCGAATTCCGCTACGAAATCGAATCGCGTGGCCTCGACGCAGCAGACGACGCAGCAACTGCCGCGCTGCAAAAAGGTGGACAATGAAAAACTTCGAATTTCTGTTCTCGGCGTGGATGGTAGTCTGGGCCGTATTTTTCGTCTACGAAATCAGCGTTGCGCGTCGCATCGCGCAAACCCGTGAAGAAATCGAACGCCTAAAGCAGCAATTGCAGCAGCGCTAGCGTCAGCAAGAGGTGCAACATGGCCGACCCAAAAAAAATCGCGGTGGTGCTGTTCCAACTCGGCGGCCCCGATAGCCAGGCCGCGGTTGAGCCATTCCTCTACAATCTTTTCTGCGACCCAGACATCATCAATTTCCCTGGTGCCTTCCTGGCCCGCAAACTCATCGCCAAACTGATTTCCACCACGCGCTCCAAAGTAGTCGGCCAACACTACATGGAAATCGGCGGCGCCTCTCCCATTCGCCGCCTCACCGAACAACAAGCCCGCGCCCTCGAAGTCGCTCTCAAGCCGCACATTTCCGCGCGCACCATCGTCGCCATGCGCTACTGGCATCCCAACACCGCCGAAGCCATCACCGCCCTCGACAGCGAGCCGTACGACGAGCTCGTCCTGCTCCCGCTCTATCCGCATTATTCTTTCGCCACCACCCGCAGCAGCCTCAACGAATGGAATCGCCAGTACAAACCGACGACGCCAGTAAAAATCATTGACCATTTCTACGATCATCCGGACTACATTGCCGCCATCGTCGAACGCATCAACACCGTCCTGGCAGAAATCAAACGGCCCGACGAGATCCAGCTGGTATTCAGCGCCCACGGCCTCCCGCTCGCGCTCGTAGAAAAGGGCGATCCCTACCCAAAACAAATCGAAGAAACAGTCCAAATGGTCCGCGAGCTAGGCGCCTGGCCGAATCCCCACGTCCTCTGCTACCAAAGCCGCGTAGGCCCGCAGAAGTGGCTGCAACCCTCGCTCACCTCCACCATCGAAAAAATGGCGCACAGCGACATAAAACGCATGCTGGTAATTCCGATTTCGTTCCTCACCGAGCACATCGAAACCCTGCACGAAATCAATGTCGAAGCCCGCGAAGAAGCCGAATCCCTCGGCGTAACCGAATTTCGCATGATGCCCGCGCTCAACGATTCACCTCTGCTCATCCGCGCGCTTGCCGATCTGGTCCTCCGCTCCGTCGGCATGCGCAGCGGCGTAGCCTCGCTCGCTTCGTAGCCCGCCGCCGGTCGTTGCAATTCCGCAAGCGCCAAAGACGCACAGAAAATATCAGTTGAGAAAGTCTTGACACGGCCACGCGCAAATCATATAACCCTTTGTTGATTAGCATTGCTTGCTACGGACATTCTGGTCTCATAGATTTGCGTTGGCAGTAACAGCAGCACACGGGCCTATGGCAGAAATTCCGGAAGGGAAGTCGGGTCAAGCCGCACCGTCGCCTGTCGCGTCGGCAGCGGTCGCATCCCAGTCGCCGGAAGGGCACGCTGCGGCAAAAGCCGTCAACACCGGCCGCCGCAGAATCGTCTGGGCACTCATTTGGGGCTACCTCGGCGTCAACTTCCTGATGTTCCTCCGCTTCTTCTTTCCCCGCGCGCTGTACGAACCCAACACCGTCTTCAATATCGGCTTCCCGGCGGATTTCAGCCTGGGCATTGACCAGCGCTATCTGATGACCAATCGCGTCTGGGTCGTACGCGAACCCGATCGCCTCTTCGTCATCTACGCTCGCTGCACGCACCTGGGCTGCACGCCCGAATGGAAGCCCGCGGAAAATAAATTCAAGTGCCCCTGCCATGGCAGCGGTTACGACAGTGAAGGCGTCAATTTCGAAGGCCCCGCGCCGCGTCCCATGGACCGCGCGAACGTCATGCTCGACCCTACGGGGAAAATTTCCGTGGATACCAGCCGGCTTTACGTGGACGATCCCCGTGCCGGCGTAAACCATTTCAACGATCCGGGAGCTTTTCTGAACGTGTGAAGCAGCAAGCGCGGCAACGTTTTTTGCATTTCAGCGAAGGCAGCAAGGAACACAGGCCACGTAGATTTGGGTTCGGAAGGGGTAACACCGAATGCCTGAAGAAAACGGCGGCAGCAAAGACAACAAAACCAGCGTCCTGGAAAAAGTCCAGGCCGACGCTGCCGCGTTGCGCGAAACGCTCAAGGAAAAGACCAAGCAGCAGGTTGACGGTCTGAAAGAGCCGGAGAAGACCCAGCTCTATCGCTCCATGTTTCGCGTCAAGCACGACGACGAGCCGCGCAACCGCGCCCTCAGCGTCCTCTCCAACGTTTTCTTCCACCTGCATCCAGCCAAAGTCAATCGCGACGCCACCAAATACAATTTCACCTGGGGCATGGGCGGCATCACCTTCTATCTCTTCATCGTCCTAACTTTCACCGGCGTCCTGCTGATGTTTTATTACCACCCCACAAAAGTGCAGGCCTTCCGCGACATCCTCTATCTCGAAAACGACGTCCCCTTCGGCAAGCTTCTGCGCAACATGCATCGCTGGGCCGCGCACTTGATGATCATCGCCGTCTGGCTGCACATGTTCCGCGTGTTCATGACCGGCTCCTACAAACGCCCCCGCGAATTCAATTGGTGCGTCGGCGTGCTCCTGATGGTTTTGACGATGCTCCTCAGCTTCACCGGATATTTGCTTCCGGATGATCAGTTGGGATTCTGGGCCGTCACGGTCGGCACGAACATGGCCCGCGCTACGCCATTTTTAGGACACGAAGGCCCGTTGGGTGGCCTGCTCGGCATGACGCCGTACAACGACGTCCGCTTCGCCCTGTTAGGCGGCTCCATCGTGGACGCAAACGCGTTACTGCGCGCCTACATCTGGCACTGCATAGCGATCCCGCTGATCGTCTCAATTTTCCTAGGCGTGCATTTCTGGCGCGTCCGTAAAGATGGCGGCATCTCCGGCCCAGCCCCAGTGATGTTAGAAAGCGAAATCAAAGAAGAACGCAACCCGCGGCCAGTAGTCCTCAGGCCCAGCGGCATGAGTCAGCACGATAAGTGACGAACCGCTCACAACAGGGTTTGCCCGTAGGGGCACGGCATGCCGTGCCCGCTGTAACACGGACGCGGATCTATACCGCAAGAATTTGTCGCACGAAACAGTAGGAGCCTAACGGATGGATTGGCATCAAATCTGGGAAATCGCCTCCGCGCCGGACAACGTGCCCATCGTGGCCATGTTGTTCCTGATCCCGTTCTATCTCTGGTACGCGCTGAAGCAAGGCATCGAAAACGACAAACTGATCGCCATCCTCGAATCCGACGCCAACCTCGCCAAAACCAAATACCGCAAAACGCAAGAATGGGACCCCACGTGGGAGCGCGAGGTTCACACCTGGCCCTACCTGATGCGCATGGAATTCCTGGTAGCCATCATCGTCACGGTCCTGCTGATGGTCTGGTCTCTCACGCTCAACGCGCCGCTAGAAGAGCCCGCCAACCCGAACGTCACCATGAATCCTGCGAAAGCCCCCTGGTATTTCCTGGGCCTCCAGGAAATGCTGGTCTATTTCGACCCATGGATCGCGGGCGTCGTAATGCCCACGCTGGTAATCGTCGGCCTGATGGTCATCCCGTACATTGATGCGAACCCGCTCGGCAACGGCTACTACACCTACAAACAGCGCCGCTTCTCCATCTGGACCTTCATGTTTGGCTTCGTTGGCCTGTGGGTCCTGATGATCGTCATCGGCACCTTCATCCGAGGCCCGGGCTGGATGTGGTTCTGGCCGGGTAAAACTTGGGACGCTGAACGCGTGGACTACGCCGTGAACCGAAACCTCGATCAGGTTTTCGGCATTGACGGCTCGTGGACCTCCGCCATTTTTCACGTCACAAAAGATCAAGGGGCCATCTGGGCCCGCGTGGTCTTCGGAGTCTTCCCACTGATCGCGTTCTTCATCGCCTCTGCGATCCTGGTCCACTGGATCTGCATGCGCACCGATTTCAGCCGCAAGATTTACCAGCGCATGAGCCTGGTGCAACTCGTAACTATGTACACGTTCCTGATCCTGATGTTCTCGCTGCCGCTCAAAATTTTGCTGCGCCTGGTTTTCACAATTAAATACGTCTGGGTGACGCCGTGGTTCAGCATATGACGATGCGACGAGCATCGTCATCCCCCGGCACCATCGCGGGACCAATGTCGCGCTGTAGGCCTCTAGCAACTTCGCTGAAGAAGGAGATTCTTGGTGCCTGATCGTTCTCCAGAAGCCGGTCCCAACGATCCGATCAAGAGCAGTTCCTTCGCCTTCCCGCTTTTGATCGCCTCGCTCCTTCTGATGCTGACCGTCGCCTGGTCCTTCTACGTCGAATTCTACGGCCTGCAACCCTGGCGCGAATATCAAAACCGTTTCGCCAAATCTTATTCCACCTACCTCGCGAAGGAAGTCAAAGTCCAAAAGCAGAACGAAGCCACGGTCTACGCCTCCGCCGACTACAAAGCCCTGCTAGCAAAAGTTGACGCCGCCGAAAAAGCCGCCAAAGTTCAAGACGATCAAATCGCCAAGCAGATCGCGCTCCTCGACGATCAGCGCGCCGCGCTAGGCGACGCTTTCAAAGACGCCCGCGGCAAAATCGGTTCGCTCGTTTATCAATACGAAGTCACTCCGGCATCCAACAAGTCCGCCAAAGCTTCCGCCAAGAAAGAACTCGAAGACGCCGAAACGGGGAAGAGCATCACCTGGAAAGTGGATTGGCCCCTCGGCGACGGCAAAATTCAAAAAGACAAGCCCTTCACCGGCAACGAGCTCAACGACGTATTCACCGGCATCATCGCCCAGCGCGCCGCACTGGTAGGTCAACGCGGAGACGTGGACAAACCCGCGAAAGAAGCCCGCGACGCGCTAAACCAATACGCCTCCGAACATTTGCCGGGGCTCAGCTCCACGTCGCTCGAACTTCTGCAGCACTCGATGCGCGATTTCGACGCGCGAATCATTCAGATCAACGTAAATCCCCCAGGCGCGACGCTCAATAATCTCGGCGGCGCAGGCTTGGTGGACCGCTGCCAGTCCTGTCACGTGGGCACGGAAACTCGCTACGTTCCTGCCCAAGTAACGTTAACCAAAGCGGACCTCGGCTTCTCGAAAAGCAAAGACGCGCCCTACACCAGTCATCCCGACCTGCTGCTTCTCGAAACGCATCCGCTGGAAAAATTCGGCTGCTCGCCCTGTCACGGCGGCAATGGCCGCGCCGTAAACTCCGTCGAACGCGGCCACGGCCGCTACGAACACTGGCTCTACCCGCTCTACTATCCCGAAAATTACAACGCCGGTTGCCAGCAGTGCCATTCCCTGGACATGGTCACCGAGCACGCGCCCGTCCTGAACGAAGGCAAGCAGCTGTATCGTCAGAAAGGCTGCATCGGCTGCCACCGCTTCCAGGGTTTCGACAATCAGGACGAGCAGCTCGTCAACGCGCGTCAGCAAATCCTCGCGCTCGCGAAATCCAAATCCGACGACCTGCTCGAAATTCCGCGCCTGCAAAAACTCGGCGACACCGCCGCCACCAACGCAGCCGCGGAAGCCTTCAACGCGCAAGCAACCAACCTCACCGTGGACATAGCGCGCATGGATGCCACCACCGAATCGCTCGAGCAGCGCAGCCACGATCTACTGCAAGAAATAAAGAAAGTCGGTCCGGATCTGAAAGAAGCGCGCCAGAAACTTCGCAAAGAATGGATTCCTTACTGGATCGGCCACACCACCGAATTTCGTCCCACCACGAAAATGCCGCAGTTCCGCATGTCGCAGGACGAAATCCAGGCGATCTCCGCCTTCATCTGGCAGGATTCGCTTCCCGGCCCAGGGCTCGAAAAACAAGCGCCCGGAGACGCCGCGCACGGCAAGGACTTGCTGAACGAGCGCGGCTGCCTCGCGTGTCACGCTATCGGAGAAGGAGCAAACGCCGTCGGCGGCACATTCGCCGCGAACCTCAGCCGCGTCGGCGAAAAAGAAAATTACGATTACCTGGTCCGCTGGGTTCACAACCCGCGCCAGCGCACACGTCCCTATTGCCCGTACGAGAAAAAAGACCTCGGCCCGGAAGATTACGCGAAGCACAATCTTCCGTACGTTTTCGATCTCGATCACTCGCGCTGCCCGAACGACGGCCACGAACTGCTCGTTCAGCAGCCGACGATCATGCCCAGCCTGCGGCTGACCGACGCCGACTCGCGCGACATCGCCAGCTTCCTGATCACGCAAAAACACGCGGACGCCACGTACGCGGCCGCCAATTACATGGACGATCCGCAAATGGCCGCCAAAGGCAAAGACCTCGTCCGCCACTACGGCTGCGCCGGATGCCACGAAATCAGCGGCCTCGAAGACGAAGGCCGCATCGGCACCGAACTCACCAACGAGGGCAGCAAGCCCATCGAACGTCTCGATTTCGCGCTCTGGACCGAAGACGCCAAGCGCGGCGAGCAGCCCGTCTTCAACGCGGACGGCACATACGTCCTGAAACCGTACACGCGCGATGGCGAAAAAATGGCCTGGTTCGATCCCAAAGGCTTCTTCGAGCACAAACTGGAAAATCCCGCGCTCTACGACACGGGAAAATATCACGCGAACCCGATGGACGCCCTGCGCATGCCCAAGCCCAACCTGCAATCGCAGGACGAAGTTCAGGCGCTCGTAACCATGCTGCTAGGCAGCACCGATCCTACTCTGCCGCCGGAATACATGTACAAGCCCGCTGATCGCCGCAAGTACATTCAAGACGGCTGGTGGATCGTCACCAAATATAATTGCATCGGCTGCCATCAAATTGACGTCGGCCAGAAATCCGTGCTGCAGACCTTGCCGATGTATCAAGGCGATCAAAAAGGTAATCTGCCTCCGGTCCTGACCACCGAAGGCGCGCGCGTGAATCCCGAATGGCTCCGCGGATTCCTTGCGAATCCCGCGCTCAGCACCACCGACACAAACCGTAACGGCGTCCGCCAATATCTGCAAGTGCGCATGCCCACGTTCTCTCTTTCGAACGACGAAATCCGCAAGCTCACGCTATTTTTCGAAGCGATGTCCGCGCAGCCCGACCCCTTCATTCCGCCCAAGGTCGAGCCGCTCAACGACGCCGAGCGCGCCATGGCTCGCGGCCTGTTCACCAGTCCCGCCGCGCCATGCTTGAAGTGCCACATGACCGGCAACGAAGCGCACGACAAAAACGCGTCCGCGCCGAATTTCCTGCTCGCGCACGAGCGCCTGCAACCGGCTTGGACCGCCCGCTGGATCACCGATCCCGCGAAAATTATTCCCGGCACCGCCATGCCCTCGGGCCTCTTCCGCAAGGACGGCGCCATCTGGGTTTTCGCCGGCCCCACGCCCGGCGCCATGCAGCAATATCACGGCGATCAAGCCGACCTCCTGGTGCGTTACATGTTCACCCTAACGCCCCAAGAGCAAGCCGCATTGACCGGCCGCACGCCCTCAAGCAGCAACATCAGTAGCGGCACAGCAGGCAAGCAGTCCGGCGGAAAATAAAGTAGCGGTTGCTGTTGCTTTTGAATTTGTAGCGGCCACCTTCAGGTGGGCGCCCTTGACGTTGTCTTTCGCATCGAACCAGAATTCGCGCATCATCCGTACCCAATCTTGTTAGAATACGCAGTTCCGCTAAGGAGGAATTTTCCAACATGAATCACAGATTCTCGCACCTCGCTCTCGCCGCCCTGGTGGCCCTTGCCATCACCGGATGCGGCAGCAAAGAAAGCACAACCACCGAGCAGCCTGCCGCAACTGCGGCACCAGCCGGAAAAACGGTTGACGCCTCGACCGCCGGCTCCGTCGCCGGCAAAGTAACTCTCGACGGCAAAGCCGCTCCCGAGAAACCCATCAACATGAGCGCCGAGCCCTACTGTCAGAAAGCAAATTCAGGCCCAGTCGTACCACCCACAGTCGTCGCAGACGAAAAAGGCGACCTCGGCAACGTTGTGATCTTCGTGAAAGACGGCCTAGGCGATTATGTCTTCGCTACTCCGACGGACACAGTGCCGCTGGCGCAGAAGGGCTGCATGTATTCACCGCACGTCATCGCCGTAATGGCCGGACAAACCTTCGAAGTGAAGAATGACGACCAAACGACTCACAACATTCACCCCATGCCGAAGGACAACCGCGAGTGGGACAAGTCGCAAGCTCCCGGCACCTCGCCGATCGACGACTCCTTCGCCCGCCCCGAACTCGCCATCCCGGTGAAGTGCAACGTCCATCCCTGGATGAAGAGCTACATCTTCGTATTCAAGAATCCCTACTACGCCATCACCGGCAAAGACGGTTCCTTCGAACTGAAGAACCTGCCTCCCGGCACCTACACCATCGAAGCATGGCAGGAAAAATACGGCACCCAAGACCAGACCGTAACGATAGGCCCAAAAGAATCCAAGACGGTCGAATTTAAGTTCAACGCCGCCGCACCAGCAGCGCCACCGGCGGACTAGTCCAAGCATCAGATGGTAGTAAGGTCGGGTCCCGCAGCATGGCGCGGGACCCGACCCGTCGCTCTTTGCAGTTGACGTTGCCTTTGAATTTGTAGCGGCCACCTTTAGGCGGGCGTCGTTGCCGTTGTTGTTGCTTTTGATCTTGTAGCGGCCGGTTCGGTTTTTCGGGACCGGGCAGCCCTTGGTTTGCATCAGGTTTTGTGATCCATCAGCCGCGCGCACCACATGAATCGTGGCACCAGAATGTGTTAGGGTGTTTTCTGAAAAATATGCCGGAAATCGCCAACAAGGAATCGAAACTCACCCCAAGCCTCCACCGTTTCGCCTTCGCCACCTCCGCCGCCACCGTTCTGCTCCTGATGGCTGGCGCCCTGGTCACCAGCAACGACGCAGCCGATTCCGTCCCCGACTGGCCCCTGGCCTACGGAAAAATTATCCCGCCGCTAGTAGGCGGTATCCGCTACGAATACGCCCATCGCGTAATGGCCGGAACAGTAGCAATCCTCACTTTGATTCTGGCGATCCTGCTGGCCCGCAGCGGCTCGCGCTTCCTGCGCAATCTAGGCTTCACGGCATTAATCCTGGTGATCGCCCAAGCAGTTCTGGGCGGCATGCGCGTCCTTTTCCACAACCCAGCGCTCACCGCCACAATCCACGCCATCCTGGCCCAGATTTTCTTCGTCACAGTAGTCAGCCTCACTCTCTTCACCAGCCAATGGTGGAACAGCAATCCCGCCAAGCTCGATGATCCAGCATCCCCGCCTCTGCGCACGCTCTCAGCCATCACCGCAGCCGCTATATTCGTCCAACTAATTTTGGGCGCAGGCTTCCGCCACGGCGCATTCCAAATCCTCCCGCACATCATCGGCGCGTTCGTCGTCCTCTTCCTCGCCATTTGGACGAGCCGCACCGTCCGCATCCGCTTCGGCAACGTCGCGCACCTTCGCCG
>Ga0308309_10000726_pt1 | contig 20209 bp, 14 predicted proteins | sample HubBroMetageWFT5_FD_192491 | JGI IMG/M metagenome (GOLD analysis project Ga0308309, IMG submission 192491) | Warmed and freeze-thawed soil microbial communities from the Hubbard Brook experimental Forest, New Hampshire - Hubbard Brook CCASE Soil... | ecosystem: Environmental > Terrestrial >...
TTTGAAGACAGGGCCGCCTCAGGTACATTCGCATCATGCGGCTGAAAGGCGTCGGCCGGAGCCCAGATGTTGGCCCCGCCTCCAGTGATACGATATTCGCCAGTGGCAGCACTGAACGTAACCGCACCTTGCAACGGCGCAATGCCCACATTAGCGCGGGCTTCGAACCGGCTCGACTGGTCTGACGGCAGCTGCGCCTTCGCAGCCTGCGAAAGTACGTTAGAACCGAAAGCCAAAACGGCGAACGCCAGAACTACACAATTGGGCCAAGACGATTTGAAGTTCATGGAAGTCGCACATCACAAGATTTGCGCCATAGCATACTCGCAAACGGTACCAGCAGTCCATCCTGTCAGGTGTAAGCAACCGCGATGAAACGGAACTTAACCAAGACAGCAATGCGAATTCTGTTGATGATTTTCGTCTTGACCGGCGCGAGTGCAAGCCTCCTCGCCCAGGAAGGCAAACTTTCGGTAAGCAATCTCGCACCCACACCGCCGATGGGATGGAATAGCTGGAACAAATTCGCATGCAATGTAAGCGAAGACCTCATCCGGCAAATGGCTGACGCCATGGTGAAGTCGGGCATGAAGGATGCCGGTTACCAGTACGTTGTGATCGACGATTGCTGGCAGGTTGCGCGTGACAAAGACGGCAACATCATCGCTGATCCTCAGCACTTCCCTTCCGGGATCAAAGCACTCGCAGATTACATCCATTCTCTGGGCTTGAAGTTTGGGATTTATTCTGACGCGGGCAGCAAGACTTGCGCCGGCCGGCCGGGGAGCCTCGGACACGAATACCAGGATGCCCGACAATACGCCGCGTGGACCGTGGATTACTTGAAATACGACTGGTGCAATACGACCACGCAAGATGCGCCCGCAAGTTATGCACTGATCCGTCAGGCACTCGATGCATCCGGCCGTCCAATCGTGCTGAGCGTCTGCGAGTGGGGCACCCATAAACCCTGGCTCTGGGGCAAAGATGCCGGCGGCAATCTGTGGCGCACGACGGGCGATATCCAGGACAGGTGGGAAGGCCGGGTCAAATGGCCAAATGGCGATTGTTGTTCAAACGGCGTCGTAGACATCGTTGACCTGCAAAACGGTCTTGACGGCTTCGCCGGGGCCGGCCATTGGAATGACCCTGACATGCTCGAGGTCGGCAACGGCGGCATGACCGATACCGAATATCGCTCCCATTTCAGCCTGTGGGCCATCCTTGCTGCCCCGCTGATCTCGGGCAATGATTTGCGTGACATGCGCCCGGAGATTCGGGCGATCCTGACGAACAAGGAAGTGATCGCCGTCGATCAGGACCCGCTCGGCAGCGAAGGCGAGCGAGTGCAGAAGAATGGCGACTTGGAAGTGTGGGCCAAGCAAATGAAAGATGGCAGCCGTGCCGTGGTTTTGTTCAATCGCGGAACTGTGGAGCATGAGATCACCGTGAACTGGGAGGATCTGGGCTATCCTGATCATTTGAATGCGGCTGTCCGCGATTTGTGGCTGAAGCAGGACGTGGGCAGATTTACCGGCAAGTTGACTGCCTCGGTCTCATCCCATGGCGTCGTGATGGTGACGGTTAAGCCTTAGTCCTAACTCTCTGTGAGACGAACCGACAAACCGCCAGACGATACGGTTGCTCCAACCAGATCTGTTGGGGACGGCATAGTGCGCAGGTTGAAAGCTTTATTCGCTAAGCGGTATGGTGCAATTCCTTCGATTTACCGAGCGCCCGGGAGAGTCAATCTCATTGGCGAGCACACCGACTATAACGACGGATTCGTCATGCCTGCCGCTCTCGACTTGTACACCTACGTCGCTGTGAGTCCGCGCGTTGACCGGAAACTGAGAGTCTATTCTGAGAACCTCGGTGAAATGTGTGACCTTGAATTGGAGTCAATCCGTCCCGGAAGATCTGGCGACTGGAGCGATTACGTTCGCGGGGTGGCCGGAGTACTTGAATCCTCCGGATACCAACTGTGCGGCGCTGATTTGCTGATCATGAGTGAACTTCCATTGGGAGCCGGACTCAGTTCATCAGCGGCTCTCGAAGTCTCGACTGCATTGGCGCTGCTAAACAACTCCCAGATCAGTGTCGATCTCACGACGGTCGCGAAAATGTGCCAGAAGGCAGAACACCTTTATGCAGAGATGAGATGCGGGATCATGGACCAGTTCATCTCATGCCACGGCCGTGCGGGGCACGCCCTCATGTTGGATTGCCGTTCTCTCGATTTCCAACTCCTTCCCATATCGCCCCAAGTACGGCTGATGGTGTGCAATACCATGGTCAGGCATGAGCACGCGAGTAGTGGCTACAATACCCGGCGGCAAGAGTGCGAAGATGGTTTCCGCACATTGTCCGAGGCTCTTCCTGGGATCTGTGCCCTTCGCGATGTGACTCTCTATGATCTCGAAAACCATTCGAACCATTTAAGTGATGTTATTTACAAAAGGGTGCGTCATGTCGTGACGGAAGATGATCGGGTGAAGAAAGCTGCGATTGCATTAGAGATGGGCGATATCGCTGAGTTCGGTCGGCTTATGGCGGACTCCCATCGCAGCCTTCGCGATGATTACGAGGTCAGCACATTGGAGCTTGATTTGATGGTTGAGATGTCCAATGGCCAGGAAGGCGTGTACGGCGCACGAATGACGGGCGGTGGTTTCGGAGGATGTACGATTAACCTCATAGAGGCTGCTCACGCGGAAGAAGTCCAGCAAAGACTGGAACAAGGTTACGAAGCAAGAACGGGACTGAGGCCCACGATCTTGATCTGTGAAACCTCGGATGGGGCCGGAGCTGTGTCGGAAAAATGAGCCATGCGCCGACATCCGATCTTACCAACCAAGTCATGCAGAGTTCTCCGCATCGAAGATTCAATCCACTGACGCGGGAGTGGGTTTTGGTCTCGCCCCACCGGGCCGAGCGGCCCTGGCAAGGGCAGACCGAGCCTCGAGAACAGAACTCTGTCACGCCCTATGATCCGAATTGTTATCTCTGCCCAGGGAACTTTCGCACCGGAGGGGTACGGAACCCGCCCTATTCCGATACGTTTGTCTTCGATAACGATTTCGCCGCGTTGCGACCCGACACACCAAGGGCGCGCGTGGATGTCGAAGCTAGGGGAATTCTTGTTGCGGAGAGTGAGCGTGGCATCTGCCGGGTTGTGTGCTTCTCCCCACGCCACGATCTAACCCTCGCGCGAATGTCACCGACGGAAATCCGGGCCTTGATCGAGGTCTGGGTGCAGCAGTTCGAAAATTTGGGGCGACAACCCGGTATCAACTACGTGCAAATCTTCGAGAACCGCGGGCTGATGATGGGATGCAGCAATCCTCATCCGCACGGCCAGATCTGGGCAATCTCGACGATGCCGAACGAACCTCGCAAAGAGCAAGAAGCTTTTGCCGAGTATCAAAAACAGCGAGGCACCTGTCTTCTGTGCGATTACATCGGCTTGGAGGAAGCTTCCGGAGACCGCTTTGTTTGCGGCAATGATCATTTTCTGGCGGTAGTGCCCTTCTGGGCGGTCTGGCCTTATGAAATCCTGGTGGTCTCAAGGCAACACGTGGGCAACATGGGTGCCCTCGATGAACCAGGCCGATCCGCGCTGGCCGATATTTTGAAGCGCGTCACCAGCCGATGCGACGGTTTGTTCCAGGTTTCTTGCCCGTATTCTATGGGGTTTCACCAGCAGCCGACCGACGAAACGAAGCATGGTGAATGGCATTTCCACGCGCACTTTTTCCCGCCTCTTCTCAGGTCTGCCAGCATCCGGAAGTTTATGGTTGGCTTCGAACTGCTGGGATCGCCGCAACGTGATATCACGCCAGAATATGCGGCGCAGAAATTGCGAGAGATCAGAATTTCACCAGACAATTTGGCTTGAACGAAGCGCAGAAGTCAGCGATGCCAACTACTGATTACTCGGAGCGGCCTCCGACGCAGAGGCTGTGGTAGTTCCCGCCGCGAAGCGGTTCGGTTGCGGACGATACCCATTTCGCGTCCGGATGTGGTATTTCTTCAGATGCTCGCCCACCAATTTCACCGTGATGCCGCGCCAGCCTCGGTTGGGATTCGGCTGAGGATAGTAGCTGAGCGAATAGAGATGCGCGAGATCATCCCGTATCGAAGCAAACGCTCGTTGTTCGTCTCTCCAGTTCTTGGCAAAATACGCCTTGCCTCCCGTTGCCGCGGTCATACGTTCAAAAACTGCCGTGGAAACTGGTTCGAGCTTAGCCAACTGAGTGCTGATCATGTAGATGGCTGTCCCAGTGGACTGGGCCAACTCAGCCACATCCTCGGGAGGCACCATGCTGGAATTGTCCGGTCCATTTGAGAAAACAACCACCACTTTTCTTCCGGTGAAGTGAGATGCATCTTTGATAGTCAGCAACAGGCAGTTGTAGAGTGCGGCATCGTCTCCGGCCACGGTTGCACGGACTCCTCGCAGCACCGCCTCCCGATCAGGGGTCAGCGGAGCGGACCGGGAAAGATCGCGACTGTAAGAGTAGAAGGCCACTTTATCCGCGCTTTCCAGGGAACGCACGAAATCAGCGATAGCATCTTGGGCGAAGACAAAGCCACGGTACATGTAGTTGCTGGTATCGAAGAGCAAGAAAACGTTAGCGCCCGCCACCATTGAACCCAAACTTTGAGATGCGTCTTCTCCGGCCGACTTGGGATCCGCTTGAGTTTGTTGTCCGCCAGCTTTCGCCAACGTTTTTTCACTCGTCGACGAAGCGTCCGCCACTCTGTATGCGGGTTCGTTGCCTTCGCCAAATGTCGCGAGTTTTTGCGGAATGCTGTCCTCGACGATTGCGAAGTCCGAGGGATGAAGGCCGGTAACATAGTTCCCCTTATTGTCAGTCACCGCTACATTTAACTGCACCATGTCGACGACGACGCGAATATTCGGAGCGTTTTCCTGAGCGACCACTCGGATCCCGGGGCTGGAGAAGAGGGTCAGAACTAACGCGAGAAACAAAAACGATTTCTTTGTCATATATCCCTGTTCGGCTACACGGTCTCGTATTGGTGTAACAGCTTAAGTTTCTCTTTTCTCCAATTCAACAGTTCACGGCTGGGTGATCGCAACGCCCGTTGATAACGAAGCGATCTTGCCCTGCCGGAATTCTTCTCCAGTTTCTCTCATGGCGCGAAGCATAGCTGGCCAATCCTCGAAGTCGCTGGCAAAAATCTTTTCGACCATACGATGCGTCAGTTGGGGAACCAGGGCATTTAGCATCACTGCTGAGTAGCCCTTTTCATCCGCCAAGCGGGCCCAATACAAATTGTTCGAATCCCAAGTCTCGGCCAGCAAGCGGCTGGAATAGCCCTCGAAAGCAGGAAACGGTTTCAGATTCAGCAATTCGCGGGAATAGCTCTGCGCCAGGATTGGATGTGGAACACCGAAGTCTTGCGACAGCCTGTCCCAGCTTAGTTCTGTGGGATTCCGGCGACTCAGGCTTTCCAATTCCTGATTGGCGGGTCCCAAGGAATCGGTCTGTCCAGAAAACCTGCGACGAAACTCTGCTGCTAGATAGAACGAGTCAGCCGGCGTCATTTGAGGATCTGCGTCAGCCAACCGCCCCGTAACCAGAGCCGTCTCCACGCGGGCGGAGACTTGCGGATCCATGCGGTCGGACAGAATCGTCATCACTTTGATCCGCAGTTGTGGATCTCCTACCGAAGCCGTCAAAAGTTCCTCTCCGGAACGCTGATAGAGGGTGATGGCATGAAGTTCGCTCTGGCTTACGCCCCACCAGCGGGGTAAGGTCGCGTTGATCAAAAGACCGGGGACCAACTCCCTCCAGATTAGGGCTTGGACGTTTTCTGGGGCGATGAAGTCCTGCTCCACCTGAGCGAGGACATATGGCAAGTCAGCTAGAGAGCCAACCAGATGAGCTCCGCCTCCCGCCGGAGAGCCTTCGCCAAACAACTGGGGAGCTTGCCAGACTCGGTCCACGCCCGCGACCGTATCCCCCGAAAAGTCATGAGACCGAACGAAGAGTGGGTTGATGTGTAAAATCTGAGCTCCCGGTGGTTCGTAATACGCATAATTCAAGCCCACAAGGGTGTCCCGCAGAAACGGACAGAGCTGACCTCGGGCGTCTTCTAATTGCTGCTTCGAACCGGGCGTCTTGATCAATTTCGTCAAATCCGTCCGCATCTGCAGATCGGTGTGACGGTTGTTGTATACTCCGGTTGCCCATTGAGTTCTCTCGCCACTGCTGAAAATCGGGCGCGGCATCTCAAATTCCCGAAGCTCTCCAGCCAACGGGACCAAACTATCGCCGACAGCCGCTCCGTGCGCCATTGCATCTAACCCGTCGCCCAGGCCCAGGATCGCATCCAGAGAAACCAGGCGCTGGCCGTCCATCACCGATCGAATTTCATTCGCTACTTCCTGATGCATCCTTTGGCCATCAGGGCTCGCTTGCCGAGGACCCGCGAGCAAGTCGATGATTTCGTCCTGAGAACCGCTCCGCTGGCCGGTTGCCGCCTGCAGCAACTCGCCCAGTGAGTAGCTGCCAGCCTCGAAGAGCTGGGGCGACGAAAGGAGCTTGCCAAAGGGCTTAATCACGTTCTGCCAGGAATCATTCAGCGCGGTGCTTTTGATCTGTCCCTGACGAGCCAGGATTTGCCACATCCCGATGTTGGCCTGGAAGATCCCCATAGCGTTGCCTCGCAACGTGTGGTTGGGAATTTTGCCCAGGCTTTCGGCTACATTCAGAAAGCGAGTGATGGATGCGTCGTTCAACTCCGGAAATTCCGAGAAGATCAAATATTGATTGCTGAAGTCGGTGAACCTGCTGGCCATCAGGAGAACGGTCTGCGGACTCAAGTGATTCTCCGGAGACCGTTTGCTGTCCAGTTCACTCAACATAAGATAGATTTGCAGCGGCCCGGTCTCAGTCTCCACCCGGCAAAGGGCGAACATTGTTTCCGCCAGCTGTTCGGGATGGTTGATGTGACCGGCGCGCTTGCCCGAGTCACGAACAATCTTGGAGTCGCTTTTCTGCTGAAGAATTTGTTTCCAAACCTCCAGATTTCCGGGGACGTAGGGTTCGCCGTTAGGCTGCCACTGCAGCCGGGTCATTAGAAGCAGGAGTGCCGGAGCCGGCCGGAACGCCGGTCTAGCCGCATCGGGAGAAATCGACTGGCCGCGAAAACTCTCGTAGAAACGTCGCAGCCGGACTTCGGTGAAGTGGGCCTGTTGAGTTTGATTGACCCGCGACAAAGCATCAAAATAAGCGGCCAGCCAGCCATTGTCCTTGGCGAGCAACCGGCCAACAAATTCTCTTGGCGAATCTGGGCTCGCCCCCGTCAGATCCTTCCAGGCAGAGGGCGCGCCCGCTCCTCCCGGCACGATCACACGGCCGGATCTAATGCAAATATGGCTTCCGTAAAAATCCAGGACAGCGGCGACGGGAAGTAGTGTCCCGAGCCCCACGGATCGCTGCAATGCAACCCGGCTTTCGGCATCGGTTCGACTCAATGCCCAGTAGAGACGGCATAGCAGGGGATCGTGGAGAAGGGTTTCGATTAAATCTCTCGAACCTTTTCTGCTTTCACTATTCAGGGTTGTCCAGTCGCTCTCCGTAAACATCACAGGAACCCGGGAATCGGGAAATGCATAAGTGAAGGGCTTGCCCCCCTGGAGCGCAAGTTCCAGCTCGGGCAGAGGGAAGCCAGAGTCGATCGTGACAAAAGCCCGTTCCGGATCGGCGGTCACCAGGGCCGTATTCTTCGCTCCACAGTCCTGGCGCACCCGGTAACCAAGAGTGTGCAGCAACGGCTTCGCCTCATCACAATTCGAGACGTGGATGCTGCCGTCAGCACCGGTCAGAGCCGCCAGTTCTCTCGCCTGATGGACATACCGGCTCAACAGAATCAGAAATTCTGTTGGCCGACCGCCGTCGCGAGAGCCCTCGTAGCCCTGCGCGAACACGTTGTGAGCGAGCAGGGGCAGAACTTCTTCAGGCGTGACCTTCTGACTGATGCCGGCCATCCGCATGAAAGAACGCAGAGGGCCAGGAATGGTGACACTTGCGGTTTGGGGCGGCTTTGTATCCGGCTCCTCCGACCGAGAAGAGTCAGCCGCACTCGAAGCTGTTGCCGAGAAACACGTGGACAGGCACATCGATAAGAGAACTAGAGAAAAGGTGGGCAGACAACGGGGAAATTTCATGGCTGGAGTCCCTCTCCGAACCTTCACTATGTTACGGCCAATTCTTGATTAAACCCAGGAACCGAATGATCCTGCCTCACCCGAGTTCGCCTGACTCATTCTGTTCCTTACTTTCGTGTCGGCCACGATAAACCATCCCTCGCCTTAATCCAAGGCCTTTTCGCGTATTCCGCACTAGAAATTAGGGTAAGGCTAGAAAATGGATATGATTTTGGGGCTGATCTTCTCCTTACCAGCGGCCCCTACGTATGCAATTTCAAGAATGAGATCAGGCTTTGGTCATGTCTCCAAGTGCACGCAGGTCAGCATCTTAGTGCGGTATGTTTGGTGTCAAACCTTCAGGTTTCAAAAGTCGTGTCCCCAGCGAGGTCGCTCTAAGAGCTTTGCTGTTTGGCGGGGTGCCCGTACTGGGGAACCACTGGCTAGGTAGGGGAAACCGTGTCGTGCATCGAGATGCTCGACGGATTCGGGTTGGGACGGCGCGTGGTTCGTAGTGCGAGTCCGGCCGACGGGTGGTTGCGTTACACAAGGGTAACCTTCTGGCTTCGATACGTATCTGATACACAGCCTACGATTCTTGTATTCTGTAACCAGCGCTGCACTTTTGGGGCGGGAGCGCGGGACGGATTCTTGAACGAACTGGGACCTCGATAGAAGTAGGACAGGGGCAAGAAATATATTCATGGCTATCCGTTTTAGGTCAGGACTCATAGTTTTTGCGCTTGCCACCTTAGGTTGCGCGTCGATCGGCTTCGGCCAGACCGCTCAGCAAAACCCGCTGCCGGGTTCCACAAATCAAGGGGTGGGCCACCCTACGAGTCAGCAGGGGCCCGATCAACAATTGTCAGGGGGCATTAGCGGAACGGTTGTTGATCGTACGGGAGCCGTCGTCGCGGGGGCCCATGTAAGCCTTACCCGTGAAGATCACTCCCTTGCGCAGGTGGTGGTAACGGGCCAAGATGGGCAATTCTCCTTTGCCAACATCGCTCCCGGGCCCTTCCAACTGACAATTTCCTGCGCAGGGTTCGCGACCCAAGCTTCCTCTGGACTGCTCCATTCGGGAGAGATCTACACATCGCCGCCAATCGCGTTGGCAGTTGCAACGGCCATCACAGATGTGGAGGTCGTCCTTTCGCCAGAGCAGGTGGCGGAAGAGCAGATCAAGGATCAAGAGAAACAGCGCGTGCTCGGCGTCATTCCAAATTTCTATGTCAGCTACGTCCCCGATCCAGTTCCACTCACCGCGAGACAAAAGTTTGGGCTCGCCTGGAAGACGACAATCGACCCGGTCACTTTGCTGCTGAATGGGGGCGTTGCGGGAGTGGAACAGGCGACAAATCAGTTCAGTGGGTACGGGCAAGGCGCGCAAGGTTATGCCAAGCGCTTTGGCGCTTCGTATGCAGACACCGTTTCAAGCACCTTCATCGGAGGCGCTATTCTGCCGTCGCTGCTGAAGCAAGACCCTCGTTATTTCTACAAGGGAACCGGCAGTACGCGATCACGGATTTTGTACGCGCTCGCCAATTCAGTAATTTGCAAGGGTGACAACCGACGCTGGCAGGCGAATTACTCGGGTATCCTGGGAGCACTCGCCTCCGGCGGTCTCTCGAATCTCTACTATCCATCGACAGATCGCGATGGACTTGGATTAACCTTCGAAAATGCGCTAATCGGGATTGGGCAGGGTGCCGCCGCCAATATCCTGCAGGAATTCGTAATCAAAAAGTTGACGCCGAAGGTTCCTAACCAAGGTCCACCCCACCCCCAGTCGGGCGTCGTGACCGGGGGTGGGGTTGCGTCGGAAGGAAAGTGAGTCGCAGACCCGATTCGCCGCTCTTTACAAATATTCTTCTGCGCGGGGTTAAACCGCGCACCCAGAAACTGCATTCTCCAACTTCAAAGCTCCGTTGACAAAGCCTCTCATCGAGGATAAAGTTTGGCTCCGATTCATCCATACCCCGCGACTTTCCCGCCAGGAGGTAGGCCATGTGGAGGACGATCAGGCAGACAATTTTCTTGGTGGCATATTCGGCGATGTTGCTCTCGCTATCCGTCGGAGTTGCCGAGGCCTCGGGCGTTAAGACTTATAAAGGCAAATTTGCGGATGGCGCGACCTACCTGATGCAAGTGCCTTCGAACTGGAACGGAACGCTGGTCTTGTACAGCCACGGATATGTCGTGCCGGGATTCCCGAATCCGGCAGAAGATGTTGGGGATCCGATCACAGGTGCGTATCTTCTCGCCAATGGTTATGCCCTGGCGGGATCCTCTTATGCCACAGCCGGATGGGCGATTCAACAGGCGTTGCCGGATCAGATTAAAGTGCTGGACGCGTTCAAGACACGGGTCGGCACGCCCACGCGAACCATTGCGTGGGGACATTCGCTAGGCGGCATGGTCACAGCGGGTCTCGTGCAGAGATATCCTGCGCGCTTTGACGCGGCTTTGCCTATGTGCGGAGTTGTGGCGGGAGGGGTCGGCACCTGGAATCAGGCTCTGGACTCCGCTTTTGCGTTCGACGTGCTGCTCGGGGCGAATTCGGGATTGCAAGTGGTGAACATCACCAACCCAAATAAAAATATCGACATCGCGGAAGGACTCCTCGCCGCCGCTCAAAAAACCGCCGAGGGGAGGGCGCGAATCGCTTTGACCGCGGCGCTTGACGACACTCCAGGTTGGTACGATCCGCTGTCTCCCGAACCATCGCCTACCGATTACGTCACCCAGGAAGCCAACCAGTATCTTTGGCTGGCGAATATTGACTTTCCTTTTGGTTTCGACTTCCGGGCTGAACTCGAGGATCGCGCGGCCGGGAATCCATCGTGGAACAATGGCGTGGACTACGAGAAACAGCTCAAGAATTCTGTCGACTATCCTGAGGTTCAAGCGCTTTACCAGGAGGCTAGCCTTAGTCTGGATGATGATATTCAGGCGCTGAATAATTCCGCGCGCATCAAGGCAAAGCAATCCTCGGTCGCTTACCTGGAACACAACATTATCTTCGATGGCCAGATCCACATTCCCGTGCTCACTCTGCACACCAAAGGTGATGGACTGGTCGTGGTGGAAGACGAGCGCGCTTATAAGGATGTCGTCGACGCGGAGCACGACGGTGAACTCCTGCGGCAGCTATTTGTGCATCGTGCGGGGCATTGTGAGTTCACTCCGGCTGAAACCGTCGTCGCCTTCCAAGCTCTTATCAGCCGTTTGAACACTGGCAAGTGGCCCGGGCTTGGTTCGGCTGTGCTGAACAAAGCAGCCAAGGGCCTGGGCTCTTCGTTCAATGTACTATCGGTAAATGGCAAAGAAGTTCATGTGCCGCCTGCATATTTCAAGTTTCAGCCTGCGGTTTTCTTACGGCCGTTCGATGCGGGGAAGGACTAGCCACAGTCCGGCTGAACTTCAAATCCAAATAGATTCCGCGCGAGCGCGGACGCTCGCGCCTACATTCGCAGAACGGCTGCGCCCTTGATTTCGCTTTTCTTCAGGGCTTGCAAGGCTTGGTTGGCTTGTTCCAAGTCGAATAGTTCAACTTCGGTTTCGAGAGGAACCTCGGCAGCTAACTGCAGGAATTCACGGGCATCCTGACGGGTGCTGTTGGCGACGCTGCGAATCACGCGCTCGTGGTAGAGCAGCGAGTAATCCATGGACGGAATGGAACTCATAGTGATGCCGGCTAGCGCGAGCGTGCCGGCTTTGCGCAGAACGCGAAGCGACTGGGGAACGAGAGCGCCAGCGGGAGCGAAAATGATTGAGGCATCGAGCTGGTGCGGTGGCGCATCCTCCGCGCTACCCACCCATGCGGCGCCAAGACGTTGGGCAAATTCGCGATGGATCGGGGTACGGGTGAAGACGTAGACTTCGCACCTCTGATGGCGCGCAAGTTGCAGAACCAGGTGGGCTGAGGCTCCGAAGCCGTAGAGTCCCAGCCGCTGGCCCGGAACAACACCGCTCAAACGGTAAGAACGGTATCCGATGATTCCGGCGCAGAGCAGCGGGGCAGCATTCTCGTCGGAGAATACCTCCGGGATTCGATACGCGTAGTTCTCGTGGACGATCGTATAGTCGGCGTAGCCGCCGTCGACGTTGTATCCGGTGAACTGGGCGTGGTCGCAGAGATTCTCCAGCCCTCGCCGACAGTAGTCGCATTGATTGTCGGTGGAATGCAGCCAGGGAATGCCGACGCGGTCTCCTTTTTTGAAAACCCGGGCGCCCGGACCGAAGGCATCCACAACTCCGACAATCTGGTGGCCGGGCACGACTGGCAGCTTGGGTAATTGCAGGTCGCCTTCTACCGTGTGCAAATCGGTGTGGCAGAGTCCGCAGTAGCGCACGCGTACGCGGATTTCTCCGTCGCCAGGAGTTGGCGCGGGAAGATCTCGCAACTGAAGCGGGGAGTCTGCAGCAGGTCGCGGACATTCGAGGAGCATGGTGCGCATGAGTTGATTTTAGACGTGCGCCGACGGATTCGACAGCCTCTGCCGAGCTCCGCTCGGAGGGCGTCCGGGCCTATGTGCATTACGCGGCCAAGTCGGCAGTCCCTCACACGAACGGTCTAATTGTCCAAAACTTAGACAGCCGAACCGTACCAAAAATCTCCTAAGTGTCCTGATTTGAACTCAAAGCAGTCTCGGGTAGCGAATTAACATTGACATCCCTAAAAAGCAGATTGAGAATCGTGGCCGTTGTTCCTAACGACGTCCAGTTCCCCCTGGATGGTTAGGGACTCTTGGAGAAACTTCGAGATGTTGATCCGCCACTGAGCCAATTTCTAAGGAGAAAGAAAACCTATGAAGACACGTTTTGCTCGCATCAGTTCACTGGTTGGGGTCATCGCGGTGGCTTGCATTGGCTTGGCCAGCGTTGCCTTAGCTCAGGACATTAAGCTGCAGCCAAAGGGGAAGTATGTCGTTTTGCCGGCGCGGTTGCGCTATGACGTGAAGGTACCACCGGCTTCGTTGCAGACCTGGAACGGTTCGTTCAACTACCAGGGCACAAACTATACCTACAACATGGTCGGCACCGCACCTTCCAGCAATGCGTCGACCACGGTTCAGGTTTATGTCATTCCGCTCAAGGTAGTGATCACGCGCCGACGGACGAAGACCACTTTCGACCCGGCGCACGTGCTCTCGAACGGGAAGACAGTGACGAACAACACGGTCGGGTCACCGATTTTCAATTCCAGCACGACCTATGTCCAAGGCGGCGTGAATGTGGGCACGACCCAGTACATTGATGCCTTTCAGCGCGCCAATTTCTGGGGCACGGTGCAGAGCAATCCGAACTATCATCTGCTCTTAGGTGGGCCCACGGTGCTGGCGGAACAGACTCTAAGTCCGCCGTCGGGGTATGGAACCACGGGATCTCCCTTCGGATTCACTGCCGGACTTGTGGATATCAACTGGTTTGATGCGCAGCTGCAGAGCATCATCAGCAAGTTCACACAGATTCAGCCGAACACGCTCCCCATCTTTCTCACCTACGACGTTTACCTCACGCAGGGTGGGGGATGCTGCATTGGCGGCTACCACAGTTCGGAAGGCAGCATCAGCAATCCGCAGGCTTACGCCCATGCCACGTACGTGGACCATCCGGGCGACTTCGCTCAAGACGTTTCTGCGCTGTCGCATGAAGTGGGCGAGTGGGCGGACGATCCGCTGGTGGTCAATACCAACGGCAACAACACGCCTTGCGGAATCCTGGAAGTCGGAGATCCGTTGGAAGGTAATCCGAATTATGGAGGATATCCGTACGTGCTGAACGGGTTTACTTACAATCTGCAGGATCTGGTTACCCTGCCTTACTTCGGGGCACCGGCGAGCACATCGGTCAACGGCTTTTTCACATTTCAGGGTGAGTCGTTGGGCGTTTGCCAGAACGGCAGCTAGGGTTCAGGTTGGTCTAGCATGGCCCGCTTCTTACGGAAGCGGGCTTTTTCTTTTTTGCACATCGGAGTACCGCGGACCCCGGACGGGCGAGTCGCCCATCACCACAAAGCCGCACCACACGATCCCAGCGGAATCAGGTAAGATACTTCGTCATTCGGTCCGCTGACAAATGAATCGTGAATATCACAGAGGCTATAGCCAGGAACTTCACCGCGACATGGAAGCGCTGGTCTTCGGACACGGCGGGTCGCCGCTGCTTGTGTTTCCGACATCCATGGGCAGGTTCTTCGAATACGAAGATCGGGGCATGATCAGGGTGCTCGCCCCGAAGATTGAGAGTGGAGAGCTGCAGGTGTTTTGTCCCGATGCGGTGGACACAGAGAGCTGGTACAACAAGGGCATTCATCCCCGACAGCGCGTGCTGCGGCATTTGCAGTATGAACGCTATATTCTGCATGAATTCCTGCCCTTCCTGCGCTGGAAGAATCACACGCCAAGGCTGGCGGTGACGGGGTGCAGCTTCGGTGGGTATCATGCAGTCAACTTTGGGTTGAAGCATCCTGACGTGGTGACCCATTGTGTGAGCATGAGCGGAGCCTATGACATCCACCAGTTTCTGGACGGGTACTACGACGACGATTGCTATTTCAATTGCCCGACGGATTACGTGCCGAAGATGAGCGACGACTGGTTCCTGAGCCACTGGCGGCAGATGAAGATCGTGCTGGGGTCGGCGGACTGGGATATGTGTCTGGATCAGAACGTGAAGATGTCGGCGATGCTGAATGAAAAGGGTGTGCCGAATTGGCTGGATGTGTTCAGCGACCATTCGCAGCATGACTGGCCGTTGTGGGAGCGGATGGCAGCGAAGTATTTTTAGAGTCGTTGGTTAGCTGGAGCACTATTAACTCAGTTGCTGTCATCTCGAGCAAAGCGAGGGATCTGGGTTCTCGCGTGGCCGGAGAAGACCTAGATTCCTCGTCGCTTCGCTTCTCGGAATGACATAGAGTGCTTTGTTAAATAGAGTGCTTTGTTAACAGGCTGGGAGGTGCAGAGCGACGTCTCTGCAGGAGATTGTCATGAAGAAAATTGGAATTTTGTTTGGGATGGAAAATACTTTTCCGCCGGCTTTCGTCGACAAGGTCAACAGCATGAAGGTCGATGGCGTGACGGCCGAGCTCGTGAAGCTGGGTGGGGTGAACATGGCGGATCCCAGCGGATATCGGGTGATCGTTGACCGGATTTCGCAGGACATTCCTTTCTACCGGGCTTATTTGAAGAACGCTGTGCTGAATGGGACGATCGTGGTCAACAATCCGTTCTGGTGGACGGCCGACGATAAGTTCTTCAACTATGCCCTCGCGACCAAGCTAGGGGTGGCAATTCCCCCAACGGTGCTCTTGCCTCACAACAAGCATCCCGAGGGCACTACCGATCAGTCCATGCGCAACTTGATCTTTCCCCTGAACTGGGACGAGATCTTTGAGTACGTGGGCTTCCCTGCTTTCCTGAAACCTTATTCGGGCGGAGGCTGGAAGCACGTTTACAAGGTGCACTCGCCGGAGGAGTTCTTTCATCACTACAACCAGACCGGCGACTTGTGCATGACTTTGCAGCATGGCGTGGAATTCAAGGAATATTTCCGCTGCTATGTGGTCGGTCAGGAAAAAGTGCGGATTATGTACTACGATCCGCGTGCGCCGTTCCATGAACGCTACGTGCGCAGTCCTGTTCCGGCCGATGCCAAATTGCTGGAACGCGTGGAGAAGGACGCGTTAACCTTGTGCCGAGCGCTGGGGTATGACCTGAACACGGTTGAGTTTGCGGTCGAGGACGGGATTCCCTACGCGATTGACTTCATGAACCCCGCGCCGGATGCGGAAGCCACCTCGGTGGGCCAGGAGAACTTCGAGTGGGTAGTCAATACTGTCGCGGAAATGGCCGTAAAGAAAGCTCTTAGTGAGGAGAATCCGGCCCGAGAGTTGCGCTGGGCGGCGTTTCTAGCGGGCGAAGGGCCGGTCGCTGTTCCTGCGACGAAGCCTTCGGCTCGGAAGCGGATTCGAGCTTAATGGAGGCCGGGGCATTCCCGCCCGGCCCGGACGAGCGAGACGCGAGTCCTCCATTGTCTGGTACAGCACAAACACCGGGCTTATTCAGGGGTGGGATTGTTATACTGTCAGATCGAGTTGAGTTTCTGACGATGCGACCTACCTTCACTATCGGGATCGAAGAGGAATATCAGACCGTCGATCCGGTCACGCGCGATCTGCGCTCGCACATCCATACCGAAATGATGGAGCAGGGACGGATGCGCCTGCAGGAACGGGTGAAGGCCGAGATGCACCAGGCCGTAGTCGAGGTCGGGACTTCGGTTTGCACTGGTATTAAAGAAGCCAAAGCAGAGGTGAAAACCCTGCGCCGGGACATGGTCAAACTGGCCCGGGACAATGGTCTCAGGTTGGCCTCGGCCGCGACCCATCCTTTTGCCGACTGGCGGGTGCAGGAGATCACACCCGACGACCGTTACAAGCACATTGTCGAGGACATGCAACTAGTGGCGCGGGCGAACCTGATTTTTGGTTTGCACGTTCACATCGGAATTGAGGATCGCGAGGTTGCCATTCAGCTGATGAACCATGCGCGTTATTTTCTGCCGCACATCCTGGCGCTCTCGACCAACTCGCCTTTCTGGCTGGGCATGAACACCGGGCTGAAGTCATATCGGTGCAAGGTGTTCGACAAGTTTCCGCGGACCAACATTCCGGATTATTTCCCCAGCTGGGGGGAATACGAAAACTTTATCAAGCTGCTGATCAAGACCAATTGCATCGACAACGCGAAAAAAATCTGGTGGGACATTCGGCCGCATCCGTTCTTTAATACTTTGGAGTTCCGGATTTGCGATATTCCGATGCGGGTGGATGAAACCATTGCGCTGGCTGCCCTCATCCAAGCAACGGTTGCCAAACTTTACAAGCTGCACGCGGCGAATCAGGGGTTCCGGCTTTATCGGCGGGCGCTGGTGATGGAGAATAAGTGGCGCGCCGCGCGTTATGGCCTGGAAGGAAAGCTGGTTGATTTCGGCAAGCAGGAGGAAGTCCCGGCGCGCGAGTTGATTCTAGAGTATTTGGAATTCGTGGACGATGTGGCGGACGAACTGGATTCGCGCGAGGAGTTGAATTACATTCACGAGATCCTGGAAATGGGAACCGGGGCCGACCGCCAGTTACGCGTGTTCAAGGAAACCGGTGACCTGAAAAAGGTAGTGGATTACATCATTGATGAGACGGAAGTGGGATTGACCGAGTCTCCGGTCACGGCTTCCGCTAGAAAAGTAGGGTAATGAGCGTTCCTGTCAGTACGGCTAACCGCAATTTTAATACGATCCCCTTCGACCCTGAACTTACTCCCGGTGCCCGCAACGCGATCAAGGTTTGTTTGCGCGTCCAGCCCGGCGAGAAAGTCACGGTCATCACCGACGAGGCCACCAAGGAAATCGCGGCCAGCATGGTTCGCGAATTGGAAGCCGTCGGGGCTCCGTACCACGCGTGGGTGCTGGAGGATCTGGCGCCGCGGCCGCTGGGCGATCTTCCCCGAGAGATCGTTGAAGATCTCGAAACTAGTCAGGTGAGTATCTTTGCAGTGCAGGCGCAGGCAAATGAATTGCACTCGCGCATGCAGATGACCGACGTGGTCAACCGGCGCAAGATTCGGCACGCTCACATGGTGAACGTCAACCGGCAGATCATGCTGGAGGGAATGCGTGCGGACTTTCTCAAAGTGGATCGCATCAGCGTCAAGGTGGTCGACATGGTGCGGCGGGCGAAGCAAGTTCGAGCCAAGACGCCAGCGGGGACGGATCTGGTGGCGGATTTGAATCCGAATTATCACTGGGTGAAGACGAGCGGGATCATCAGCCCGGACAAATGGGGAAACCTGCCGGGAGGAGAAGTCTTTACGACACCGGGCGAGGTTAATGGGACATTTGTAATTGATGGCGTCGTCGGCGATTGGCTTTGCGCCAAGTTTGGCAGTTTGCGAGAGAGTCCGCTGACTATTCAGGTGAAGGGTAATCGCGTGGTTGAGGCTCATTCCGCGAACCATGACCTGGAGAGTGATTTCTGGAGCTACACCCACACGGATGAGAACAGTGATCGCGTGGGCGAGTTCGCGATCGGCACGAATATCGAATTGAAGGATGTGATCGGGCAGATCCTGCAAGACGAGAAATATCCTGGAGTACACATTGCCTTTGGCAATCCTTACGGGGCACACACTGGAGCGGAATGGTATTCGTCTACCCATATCGACGTGGTGGGGAGGAAGTTCGATATTTGGGTGGATGACGAGCAGATTATGCGAGATGGGAAGTTCCTGCTGGAACCATAACGGACCGTAGAAACGTTGCTTGCAACGTTTGGGGCGCGGCGAAAGCGAGACGTAACAAGCTACGTCTCTACAGATTGCGCTCTTGAGAAATCATGATTCCTGGCCTGCGACAGCAGTTCAACTCGAACTTCACGCCGGAGAAGTACCAGGCATTTTTGAAGTTGATGGAAGAGCGCTGCGGCACCCCGGTCAAGTTTCAGGTTTCGGAGACGCCCTGCTTCTTTCCCAAGCCCCTGCTGGACCAGATGTCGCAGTACGGCAAGGAACTCATCCAGCAACTGGGCGGACTGGAATACCGCAAAGCATCCTTCGACGCGATTCCGCCCGATTTCAATGTTCCCCGCGAATCGCCCCATCCTCTGTTCATTCAGGTGGATTTTGGGCTAGTGCGCGATGCTACCGGCAAGCTGCAACCGAAGCTGGTTGAGTTGCAGGGCTTCCCTTCTCTCTACGCGTATCAAGCGATGATTTCGCAGATCTACATGGAGGTCTTCGAACTCGATGAGAACTTGAAGTATCTGCTGAGCGGGCTGGACTGGGAGGGATACAAGAAGCTGCTGCGGCGAGCCATTGTCGGCGATCAGGACCCGCAAAACGTGATTCTGATGGAGATCGATCCCGGTCACCAAAAGACGCTGCCGGATTTTCTGCTCACGGAAAAGCTGCTTGGAATTGCGACCGTCGACATAACCGAAATCGAGAAACGAGGCAATGAGCTGTTTTACGATCGCGGAGGCCAGCGCACTCCCATTCGCCGGATTTACAACCGCGCCATCGTCGATGAGCTAGTGCGGAAGAAGCTCAAGCTTTCCTTTAACTTCACTGATGAACTGGAAGTGGAGTGGGCGGGGCATCCCAACTGGTACTTTCGCATGAGCAAGTTTTCCCTGCCTTTCCTGCGCCACGAGTGTGTGCCCAAGACCTCCTTTCTTGATCGTGTGGAACCGGTGCCCCAAGATCTGGAAAACTACGTGATCAAGCCGTTGTTTTCCTTCGCCGGGTTAGGCGTCATTCTTAATCCCACAAAAGAAGACCTGGCGAACATCCCCAAGGCGAAACGCTCGCAATACATCCTGCAGGAGCGCATGCAGTTTGAGCCGGTGATCGAAACACCGTTGGGCGGGACCAAGGCAGAAATCCGAATCATGTACATCTGGCTGGACGAACTGCTGCCCGTCATGACCATCGTCCGGATGGGCCGCGGCTTGATGATGGGCGTGGACCACAACAAGAGCATGCAATGGGTTGGCTCGTCGGCTGGGTTTTATAGGGATTAAGTCAGGCTTGAGTTCCGGTCCTTTTTAGCCTTGGTTCTTAGTATTAGTTCTTTGTTTCCGGTTCTCGAATCGCAATTTCCCACGCAATGGTTGACCCCAGCCCCGGGGCGGCCTAACATAGCCGCGAGCGGTCCCCCATGGTCGGCCAGACAGTCTCCCACTATCGCATTCTGGGAAAAATCGGCGGTGGAGGCATGGGCGTTGTCTATGAGGCGGAAGATGTGCGCCTTGGACGCCACGTTGCTTTGAAGTTTGTCCCGGACAATCTACTGGGCGACCGTAAGTCTCTGGACCGTTTCGAGCGCGAAGCCCGCGCCGCCTCGCGGTTGAACCATCCCAACGTCTGCACCATCCATGAAATCGACGATAACGGTGGCCATCCCTTCATCGTTATGGAAAGGCTCGAAGGCGAGAGCCTGAAGCAGCGCATTCACGGGAAACCCCTGGAG
>Ga0308309_10000728_pt1 | contig 20171 bp, 14 predicted proteins | sample HubBroMetageWFT5_FD_192491 | JGI IMG/M metagenome (GOLD analysis project Ga0308309, IMG submission 192491) | Warmed and freeze-thawed soil microbial communities from the Hubbard Brook experimental Forest, New Hampshire - Hubbard Brook CCASE Soil... | ecosystem: Environmental > Terrestrial >...
AGGCTGCGAATCTCCGTGGCGCTCCCGTTGAGAACATGAAACAAGATTCGTTCGCCTGGCTTTACGCGGATAGGTTCGCCGTGGCCGAGCATGCGCCCGTTGATGGTAAAGGAGCGATAGCCGACCTCGTAGCCGTGGGGCATGCCTTTGGCTAGCGAGGCCTTCATTGCGGACTCGCCTGTTTGCTGAAGAGCTTTGTCGGGAACTGGCGGGGAAAGAAAATCCATGGCCATATCGCCCCCGCGGCTGAAGGTGGGCTCGAATTCCTTGAGCGTCAGAAAAACTTCGCGGTCGTATTTGCCGGGTTCGTCTCGCGGCTCGATATAGACAGGGCCGACTTGGCCGCTGTACTGTCCGGCGGCTAAATCGGCGCCAGCGCGATTGTGCGTGTGATAGAAGCGCAAGCCGGACGGCTTCGGAGTGAATTGGACGCGGCGCTTGCCGTGGGCGGCGATGAACGGAGTGCCTTCTTCAGCGGCACCGTCGACGTCGACCGGAACTTGTTGTCCGTGCCAATGCAGTTGCTCGGGAGTGTCGGTGTCGTTGTAAATGTCGACGGTGACCTGCTGGCTTTCCTTGAAGCGAAGAAGAGGGCCTGGGAATTGGCCATTGTACGTGGTCGCAGAGACGATTCGCTTGGGTGCGATTTCGATTGGAGAGTTTTTGATGTGGAGGGTGTAGTCGGCGGCGTTGGAATCGGTCGGCGTGGTGGCGGACGCGGTGCCTTGAACGCTTGATTCCGATTTAGCGAGATCGAGTTTCGGAGAAAAGACGAGCGCTCCGGTCGTGAGGCATGCAGTTTTCAAAAATCGGCGCCGCGACTCTTCAAAGTTGTTCATGGCATTCCTCCTGTCTGATGCCGAAGTTTCGCGGTGCGTTTCGCTGCGAGCGTAGCCCGCACGTCCGGTCTCAGAAGGCCGACCCTTTACTTGGGCCGGATCGGCGGCGAGTTACGGCAGAGCAAAGGTGAACAGAGTAGAGCCGGCAGCTACGGCTATGTATTGTTTTTCGCCGATGGCAAAGGACATGGGCGATGAATAGACGGACGCGCCGCACTGAAAGTGCCAGAGAGCATTTCCGGTGGCGGCGTCGAGGGCGATGAAGTTGCCTTCGGCGTCGCCAGTGAAGACCAGGCCGCCCGCCGTCGAGAGCACTCCGGACCACGTTGGCGATGGATGTTTCCATTCCCATTTTATTTTGCCGGTGTCGGGATCGATGGCGCGAAGCGCACCCCAGAAGGGCGCGGTGTCGTCGTTCGGAAAATAAGCGCTGCCGTAGTAGGCGTGGCCTTCTTCGTAAGGCTGCGGGGCGGTGCTGAAAATGTCGCACTGCTCGCGGGCGGTGACGTAGAAAAGTTTCGTTTGAGGATCGTATGTGGGCGACATCCAGTTGGTTGCGCCTGCGGCGCCGGGGCAGACGCGATTCCCTTCCGGTGTAGGCGAAGCCTCTTTCAGCGAGGCGGGACGGCCTTCGGCGTCTTTCGAAGTGCTCCAGGTGACTTTGGCGTAGGGATTCGAGAAGAGGAGTTTTCCGGTAGAACGGTCGATTACATAGAAGAAACCGTTGCGATTGGCTTGTGCAATGAGATGTTTTTCGCCTTGATCGATCATGACGGGAACCTGCGTCGCATCCCAATCGTGTTCGTCGTGCTTGGTGAATTGGAAATACCATTTGAGCTTGCCGGTGTCCGGATCGAGGGCGAGCAGCGAATTGCTGAAGAGATTGTCACCAGCGCGGCCTTCGCCGCGATTGCTCGGTGAAGGATTGCCGGTGGTCCAGAAAGTGGTGTTGGTGCTGGGATCATAGGAACCCGTGATCCAAGCGGGGGCACCGCCAATTTTCCAGGAGTCAGCTTCCCACGTCTCGTGGCCGGGCTCGCCAGGGCCGGGAACGGTGTAGAAGCGCCACTTGCGTTCTCCGGTGGAGGCATCGTAGGCGTCAATGAAACCTCGGATGCCGTATTCGCCGCCGGAAACGCCGACGATGACGAGATTTTTGATCGCCAGAGGCGCAAGAGTGATGCTGTAGCCTTTGCGATAGTCAAACGCGGTGGCGTCCCAAATGATATTTCCCGTCTTGGAATCAAGCGCGATAACGTGAGTGTCGAGCGTGCCGAAGAAAACTCTGTCGCCAAGAATGGCCAAGCCGCGATTGACGCGTCCGCAACAAGGACGAATGTCCGCGGGTAGCGCGCGCTGATATTGCCAAATGGAGCGGCCGGATTTGGCGTCCAGCGCGAACGCGCGATCGTCCTGGCCCGTAGCGTAGAGAATCCCATCGACAACGAGCGGCGTCGTTTCAAACTTGCCGCCTGCCATGGTTTGGTAGGCCCACTTGGGGACGAGCGCGCTCGCGTTTGTAGTGTTGATTTGATCTAGCGTGCTAAAGCGATGGCCCGAGTAATCGCCGGAATACATCAGCCAGTTTTGAGGCTCCTTGGCGGAGTCGAGCAGGCGTTGCGGCGTCACTTGGGCGCCAGCATTCGATGCCGGGAAAATCGATGCGGCAAGAAGGATAAGGGGGGCGTACCGTGAGTTTTTCATGCGAGGCCCTCTCATTGCGCGCCTACGCTCAACAGGAATGCAAGGACGTCTTGGAGATCTTTGTCACTGAGCATTTTTTGGTCGTAAGCGGGCATCAGAGATTCGCGAGATTTTTCGTAAGAGTGGAGTTTGTCTTTTTCGAAGAGATGAAGTTGCTCGCGCAAGTCCATCATCTGTACGGTGAAATGATCTTCGTTTAAAACTACCCCGGTAAGTTTCTGGCCATCGGCTGTCTCGACTTTCACAGTTTCATATTCTTGTGAAAATTCTTTCATCGCCTCGGAGATTCCCTGGGCCAGGCGGCGGCTGGGATTGCGGACAGAGTCAACGAGGTAGTCGGTGGCACGGGCGGAGCCGGTGGTGGTGAGGTCAGGGCCGAGGCGGCCTCCCTTTCCTCCAATCATGTGGCAGGTGGAACAAGCGGCCACGCCAAAGAAGAGCGCTTTGCCGTGCGCGGCATCGCCAAGTGGTTGCGCAGGTGCTTTGACTTGCACGCTGCGAATGTAAGCGATGACTTGCCAGATTTCTGTGTCAGTCATGCCGACGCCTTGCTGAGTCGCGCCATTCGGAGGCATCGCGGTGCCGGGAACTCCTTCACTAATCGTGCGAAAAAGATCAGCGTCGGAGTTTCCATGGCGCTTTTGCGCACGGGTTAGGTCGGGACCGCGGCCACCGCCGCGCGCGCCGAGTCCGTGGCAAAACGCACAGTTGGAACGGAATTGGAATTCTCCTAGCTTGGCTGCTTTGAGATCGTTGGCGAGGGGATTCGTGTCCTGGGCAGAAATCTGAGGGGCTGCGAGCCAGAACACGATTGCGGCGAAGAAAGCTAGCGAGAAGCAGCGATCAACAATTCCACGATGCAGTCGACCCGACCGCTCATTTTTGTTCGCTACGCGGAAGGCAGACATATCCATGAGCCTCCTGTTGAGGTTGCGGAATCGCGGCAACTATACCATTGCGGCGGAGCCAGTTGGTTCGGAGAAATATTGCTTTTCGCGCAGCGAATCTATGACGAGCGCTGAATTATTTCACAGTTTTTGCAAACCCAATGTTTCGCACCCGACCGGCAAAGAGATCGCAGCCGGTGACGTGGCCCGCGGCATCGCGCCGGAAAACGATGGCAGTGCCGAACGGGCCTTGGAATTCGTCGAGGATGATTGGTTCAAGGACGGCAGGATCCTGCCAGTTCGTGGCGAGAGTGAGCTTGCCGTCCTTGACGGCAAAGCGATAGGTGGCTTGTAGCTCGGCGCTGGTGTATTCGCCGACGTACTGCGCAAAGTTCTCCGCGGAAGCCTTGAGCGGCTCATACCTTTCAAAAATCTGCGGCGCGGTGTCTTTGAAATTCATGGTAAGACGTAAACCAGAGTTTGGCTGGCGGTCGAAGGCGATTTCAGGGCCGGGAGTGGCGACGAAGTGGGTCGCGTCGCGAGGCTTGAAAAGTGTGCCGAACGCCCCGACGCCTTCCTTTGACGCAGAAATCTCAAGGACGGAGTGAGAGTCGAGATTGCGATACCAGCCGGCGAAAGGCTGGGCGTCAACGCTGGGGGTCGCGGAGGCTGGAGGCTCAGGCGAGAGCTGTCCTGCGAGGTAGAGATCCGCAACCTGATATGAGAGGCGCCCGGGATTGCTTGTGCCCAGATTGCACAACGTGATGACGGAAAATTTCTGCTGAGGAAAGCGCAGAAGTTCGGTGCGATAGCCGAAAAGAGCGCCACCGTGCTCAACGATCGGGAGTCCGCGATGGGTGCTGATAAAGAGGCCGAGGGCGTATTCGATTTGTTTTCCGTTGTTGAGTACTGCTTGCGTTTGCAGTTCCTTCAGCAGCGTGCCTTTGCCGAGTTTGTTGGCGTAGAAATTGCGGTCCCATTGGAGGAGATCGTCAACGGTGCTCATTAGGCCACCATCGCCGATTTTGTCGAAGTTGGTGGACCAGTCGATGCGGAATCCGCCAGCGGGGCGCGGCGCGTAGGCAGGGACTCGGCCGGGGACCACGACGGAATGGTCGTCATAAAAGCGCGTGTGCGTCATGCCGAGCGGCTTGAAGATATTTTCCTCTGCGAATTGCGAGAGCGGCTTGCCCGTGGCGCGGCGGACGACTACGCTCATCAGAAAATAGTTTGTGTTGCTGTAAAGAAATTCGTCGCCGGGCGGGTAGTTGACGGCCTTTTGGCGGGAGAGCAGATCGAGCATCTCCGGCGTGGGGTGGATGTCCTCGAAATTGCGGCCTGCGAGGAGGAGCAGGCCGAGGATGTCGCGAAAACCGCTGGTGTGATGCAGCATTTCGCGAAGTGTGATGGTCTTTCCGTAAGAAGGAAGCTCGGGGACGTATTTGCGAACGTCATCATCGAGAGAGAGAAAGCCTTGCTCGGCGGCGAGCACGACACTGGCGGCGGTGAATTGTTTCGAGACACTGCCCATGTAAAAGACGGACTGCGGAGTGAGAGGGACACCCAGTTCGAGGCTGGCGGTGCCATAGCCTTTTTTGTAGATGAACTCACCATCGCGAACCACTCCGAGGGCGCAGCCTGGCGTATCGGGCTTGTTGTAAGCCGCAAAAACCTGATCCACCTTGCGTTCCAGATCGCCGGCGTCCTTCGCATCGTTGTGGGAGAAGGATCCAGCTGCAGCCAGCGAGCAAACACTGAGCAATAGGATTGCGGCACAACGGAAAAAGCTCATGGCGGAGGCTCCTCAAAACTCATTAAACCAGCGGAGGAGACTATATCCACGTAGAACTCAAAGCAAAGGTTTTTGCAATCAGTTAGGAGACCAGCAGCTAGCGGGCAGCTTCCGATTACGGCTGCATGAGTGCGCGAGCGGAGCGTGGGTTCCGCGATCCATCTGTATCCCTCCTCCATGATAATCCGCCACCAGATTCAGGGCTTTCCCTTATCCAAAATCCCGAGGGGTTGCGCCCTTAATTGCAGAAGGAGGCCCAACCCATGGCAGAGAAACATCCCACAGAGGCGGCGCCTTGCCCTGCGGGAAGCACTTCTGGAAGGGCTAGGTAGCTCTATGTATAAGAGTTTCTTTGGCCTGCGCGAAAATCCTTTCAATGTTAACCCAGACCCTCGATTCCTGTACTTGACTCCACAGACTCGAAGAGCGCTGAGTGAGCTGACCTACGGAATTCAGAACCGCAAAGGCCTTATTCTGCTCACCGGCGAGGTTGGAACGGGTAAGACAACGCTGATCAACTGCCTTCTCGATTGGCTCCGTCATCGGAAAATACCGATGGCGTTTATCTTTAATTCCCACCTGAACGTCAAGCACTTGTTTGAATTCATACTCACCGATTTTGGCATCCCCATAGATATCCGGTTAGAGAGCAACATGCTCATGCGCCTCAACACATGGTTGATCGAATGCTATCGCGCAGGCGAGAGCCCTGTGCTGATCGTCGACGAAGCGCAAGGCTTGTCGTTCAAGTTGTTGGAGGAAATTCGACTCCTGCTCAATTTGGAGACTGCCTCCGAAAAACTGCTGCAAATCGTGCTAGCTGGCCAGCCGGAGCTTGAAGATAAGCTCAAGCAGCCTGAACTTCGGCAACTCCGGCAGCGAATTATGCTCCGATGCAGTACCAGGCCACTCACTCTTGAGGAATCCCACGGTTACATCACAGAGCGGCTGCGTATCGGCGGCGCCGTGGGAGATCCGATCTTTGCCTCCGACGCGATGGACGCCGTGCACTTTTATTCGCAAGGGATTCCCCGCGTGATAAATCTCCTGTGCGAACACGCGCTCATTAACGCCTATGTTGAGCATTTCCGTCCGGTGCCAGCGCGGGTGGTCGATGAAGCCGCACGCGAGTTCTTGTTGGACGAAGGCAGGCAGTTCGCGAAAGAAGAAGCAAATTTGCAGGAACCATCTCATGCCACATCGCTCGCTGAATTAACGGCATTTGACGCTATCGAGGAGCCAGCACTCACCACGAGAAACACTGCTGTTACGACAGCTCGGCACGGTGAAGCGATTTCGGCTTCGATGGTGAGCTCGAACGTCCCCGTCTTCTTGAAGGATTTGATGGTTGTACCAGCTCGGCCGGAGGTAGAGCCGAAAGAGAGCGCGCTGTGTTTGGAGTCAATCGCGCGCGTTTCTGGCCCTGCTACTCCACTCAATGCGCAAAGGAACCGGAATCCGGTGACAAGCTCAGCTATCCCTCCGCTTCATTTGGTCCGTTCGAGCACTGAGAACGAATCGTCATCAACGGCAGAGGGTAGCCCAATTTCCATTGCGGAAAACCGCACACTCATACCTGACACAGTAAACGAGCTTCCCCGCAGCTCTCGTCGAACAGTGATTGATGCCCTGCTTCTTTCATGGAAATCGTGGAGCTCCGGCTGGGTGACGGGTCTCTTGCCCACCATTTCTTTGGCAGAATGGTCGCACGTGTCCCTCGCAGCTCTTCGAAGAATCAGACAATCGGCCTTTTTTGGCCAGGCATTGCTGCGGCGTTGGAAGTCTCAGTTCAAACGCGATTGGGTTGCCATGATCAACGCCATGCATTCCCAGAGATGAAGAATCTTTCCCCAGTGACTACGGCGGCCTACTCATGCGCACACGTCTGTACCATCCCCCACCCCCTGTTTTTGGTAAGTGCGGATTCTAAAGGACTTAGTTTTTCTGTAAGTTGATTAGAATCAACAATTGCGGACGTGTTCGCAAATGTTGATTCTAAAGGGCTTGGTGGTAAACATAATGTACTCGAAATTCGGTGTTCTTAGGCACGCGAGCTGGGACTGGTCGAGCTTTGCTTTGGCGCTGCGGCAGAAAACCGCGCTGGGCTGCGTAGACTCCGCCCTACTACGCCCTGCGCTACCTTTGTGCCGCCAGACGTTGATACTTTACGAATGCGAGAAAAGAGCACAGCCAGGATTGGCTGTGCTACCGCGCCCTAAAAAATGAAAAAGCGGCAGTTGGGCTGCCGCAGTCCGAAGTCGCAGAACTTCCCAAAGACATTGTACCATTTCGTGGGTTTTTGACAAGGAGGAGTCGCGTTTTGGAGGAGTCGTTTCACTGAAACGGTGCGAGCGGGGTAAGATGGTCCACCACTGGATCGAACTGAATTGAGATGAAGTGAATTGATAGGACAACCGAGATGACTACAGAAGCCAATGAACGGATGCAGCGACCGCTTGAGGCGGTGGACCCGCGCATTGCTGAGTTGTTGCGCGAAGAGGCGGCGCGGCAGGCGACCGGGTTGGAGTTGATTCCATCGGAGAACCTTGTTTCGGAGGCGGTGCTGGAGGCGATGGGGTCGATCTTTACGAACAAGTATGCGGAGGGGTACCCGGGGAAGCGGTATTACGGCGGGTGCGAGTACGCGGATAAGGTGGAGCAGTTGGCGATTGACCGGGCGAAGGAGTTGTTTGGGGCGGAGCATGCCAATGTACAGGCGCATTCGGGGACTTCGGCAAATGTGGCGGTGTATATGTCCACTTTGCAGAAAGATGACGTCGTGCTGGGGATGAATCTTTCGCATGGCGGGCATTTGACGCATGGGCATCCTTTGAATTTTTCGGGGCGGATGTACAAGTTCATTGCGTACGGCGTGAAAAAAGAGGATGAGCGGATCGATTATGAAGAGATTGAGAAGCTGGCGTTGGAACACAAGCCGAAGATGATTGTGGCGGGGGCTAGCGCGTATTCGAGGATTATCGATTTCGAGCGGATTGCGCGGGCGGCGAAGGCGGCGGGGGCTTTGTTTTTTGTCGATACGGCGCACATCGCGGGACTTGTCGCAGCTGGGGTGCATCCTAGTCCGGTGCCGCATGCAGATATTGTTTCGACTACGACGCACAAGACGTTAAGGGGCCCGCGCGGCGGGTTGGTGCTGTGTAAAGCGGCGTTTGCGAAGGAGTTGGATAAGCTGACTTTTCCGGGGACGCAGGGCGGGCCTTTGGTGCATACGATTGCGGCAAAGGCGGTGTGTTTGAAAGAAGCGATGGAGCCGAGCTTTAAGGAATATCAGAAGCAGGTGGTGGCCAATGCGAAGGCGTTGGCGGCTGCGATTGCAAAGCGCGGGTTCCGAATTGTGAGTCGTGGGACGGACAATCACGTGTTCTTGATCGAGGTGCATTCGCGCGGGATTACCGGGAGCGATGCGGAGAAGGCTTTGGACCGCGCGGGGATTACTGTGAATAAGAACTCGATACCATTCGATCCCCTGCCCCCGATAAAGGGCGGTGGGATCCGGCTGGGAAGCCCGTCGGTGACTACGCGAGGGATGCGCGAGGCGGAGATGGAGCAGATTGGCGGCTGGATTGGAGAGATTCTCTCGCATCTAGGCGAAGCGGAAACGGAGCAGAGAGTGCGGAAGCAGGTTGCGGAGTTCGCAGGGCGCTTCCCGATCTACGAATCGCGTGTGCGCGGAACTTCCCGTGCGGAACACGCGCGCGTGTGAACGCCTAATGAAGCAAGGAATCATTGAGGCGACGCTTGAGTTTGAGAAGTGGCTGGGCGCGCAGCTTCCCATCATCAGGCAAGATCTTCGACTTAAACATCAATTCATGGCGGAGGCGGCGTTTCCGTTTTTCCGAGCGACTTTCTACCGGTGGCTGCAGTTGTGGCCGGAAGTGTGTGGCGAGCTCGCGAAAGCCCCCAAAGTTCTTGCGGTGGGCGATTTGCACATCGAGAATTTTGGGACATGGCGAGACCTGGAGGGGCGGCTCATCTGGGGCGTGAACGATCTTGACGAAGTCTATCCGGCGTCCTATGCCATAGACTTGGTGCGGGTTACGACAAGCGCCTATTTGGCGATCCTGGGAGAGCACCTTACCATGCCGCGGCGCCAAGCGTCCGAAGCCATCGAAGAGGGCTACCGGGACGCGCTGGCTGCAGGCGGGAAACCGTTCATTCTGGCGGAGGATCACCAGTGGCTGAGGCTAATGGCACTGAGCAAGCTGCGCGATCCGGTTCATTTCTGGGACAAACTCACGCACTTGCCGGCTCTTACCGCAAAACCTCCCCAAGAAGTGCGCGAATTGCTAGAGGAATCGCTGCCGCCCAAGAGCGTGTATCAGCTGAAGAAGCGAATCGCGGGACTCGGCAGTTTGGGGCATCCCCGGATCCTGGCGCTTTCGTCCGCGGGAGGCGCGTTCATTGCGCGCGAAGCCAAGGCGATTCGGCCCTCGGCATCGGTCTGGCACAACAGAGCCTCGTCCGGGACGGTATACGGACCAAAACTTGTGGCGAATTGTTTGCGTGTACCGGATCCATTTGTTCGCTTCCACAACAGATGGGTGGTGCGGCGGATGGCGCCAGATTGCTCGCGGATCGAATTGGTTTCCCTGACGGCAGAACGGGACGAAGCGCGTTTGCTCTATTCGATGGGATGGGAGACGGCGAACATGCATTTTGGTTCACCGCAGGGTATTCCGCTGATCAAGCGCGACCTGACGCAAAGGAAAAACCGATGGCTGCACAAAGCTGCGAAGGCGATGTGCAAGGCCACGCTAAAAGATTGGGAAGATTGGCGTAAGGGCTGGAAGAAGCTGACAAAGTAAATCGCCGCATAAGGTTTCCTGAGTTTGCCAGCGCGCTTTTCAAGCAAACCCTTCTGAAAGTGAAAAATGGCCTGTTTTGGCGGGATTTCGCATACTGTCCTTGCCCGGGCCGCTCCTACTTCAGTGCGGCTGACCCAAGACTGTCCCACGGGTCAGTAGATTCCCATGTAAGGAGCGCGTAGGTTCAAGAAGGACTGGGATGGGAACCGTAAACGCGACCCTGCTCTTCGCTGAACCGAACACCAACTGGGTGAATGCAACATTTTTATGCGTGACCTCGCAGCGGTCAATCTCTTGGGCGACCGCGAAGCGGCCGCGCGGCGAGTTTCCCGCTTCCCGGGGAGTCCTAATCCTTACCCATCCTGAGAGGTTGGGGACGACGAGGTGAAACAATGATGGATACGGAAGCCTTCCGCGAATTCAAGACCGGGTTAACGCTCCTGCGAGACAATTACGCCAACAAAGCGCTGCCGCATATGAAGCGCGCAGTCGATCTCGATAAAAACAATCCGTACTATATGTCTTATCTGGGAGTGGTGCTGGCTCGCTCGGAACAGAAGTGGGGCGAGGCGGAACGGCTGTGCGATACGGCCGTGCGCATGAAGCGGAACCAGGCGCAACTGTACTTGAATCTGGCGGAAGTGTACGCAACAGCGGGGCGGCGGGATGAAGCTGTGGAAGCCTTGCAGTCCGGGCTGAAATTTGCGCGGCGAGACGTGCGCCTGACGATTGCCATGAACCGACTGGTGGAGCGGCGGCCTCCGGTACTTACTTTCCTGACACGGCAGAACCCTCTAAACCGGCAACTAGGAATTCTGCGGCATAAGACTCTGCAAATGTTCGGGCAAGATTAGACTCGAGTTTTCTCCACCCCCCAAACAGCAAAAAAGGCGGATGGCGACACGCCATCCGCCTTTTTTGTTTTTCGAATGAGTTGAACGGCGCTGAACTTAGGGGCTACCAGGATGATTTGGAAAGGCCGTGCGGATTGGGCCGCTGCACGCCCATTTCCATGAGAATCTTCAGGCCGATGCCGAACATGCCTGTGGGAAGAGGATCTCGGCGGACAACTTCCGCGAGATATTCGCGATTGAGTGACATTGGATCCTGAGAGTAAGGCAAGGTCAGGAAAAGACGCATGCCGATTTCGTAGCCCGCCTCGCTGGTTTGGAAGAAAACGCCGCTGCGCGAGACGCTGAGGGTTCCCCGGATATCGTCGAAATGGTCCTTCTCGGGGTCGGACGGGCGAATACGCATGAGTTGGGTGATTTTGCAGCGGCGACTGCCGCGACGTTCTGAAGCTGCTGGTTTCTTAGTGCTAGAGCCACCTGTGGCGGGTGTCTTTCCCATGATGTCTTGCTGGATCTCCATGAAAGCCTTGGCCTCTCCGTGAAGGGATGCTTCAAAAGAGAGTGTGAGGCCAGCGCAACCCAAAACCTATAGAGGAAACGTACCGGCTAAAGAGTAGGACGCTCCAAATTGATGATAGTACGGAAGTACTGCGAAAGGAAGAGAGCAAGGGCGACTTTCTCCGTAAAGAAAAGAATAAGAAGGAATTAATGGGGAGTTCCGAAGTGAAGTGGCAGATGGGGATTAGTACCAATGTGGGACCAGGTAGGAATACGGTCCCAACGAAGTCCGGCCCTAAGACATAGGTACGATGGGAGATATTCAGGGACTGCCGATGGGAGGAGAAAAAGGAGTGCGGCTGCGGAATTGCAGACGTGGTATGGCTGCGGCGATTGCGGATTCTCCGGGAGAAATGCTTTCGCGGATGTGCAGCAGAGATCGCTGGAGGACATTTCACTATGAATGCAGCAGCGCGCCGAAGCACAATTTCGTCAGATGCAGGTTCGCACCAAGAGCTAGTGCGAGGGGAGCGGCGACGCAATCTCCCAGCAGGCGAAGAGCTGCTACGCATAAGAGCAAACGGAAGAGCGGAGCATAGAGCGCGCGTCTACATTGCGGCAGAGAACCGGCTGTTGCGAGAAGCCCTGTCTCGGATGCTGTTGAGGCAAGGCGACATCGATGTAGTGGGATTGAACTGCGCGGGGCCCTTTCGAGTGGAAGGATTGCTCGAGGAGAAAGCGGATATTCTGCTGCTGACGTCGCGCGGGAGCCTGGCGGAAGACATTTTCGTGATTCGACAAGTGCGGTTGACAGCGCCGACAGTGCGGATTTTGCTGGTGGGAATGACGGAAGACGAAACCGAGTTTTTTCAGTACGTACGAGCGGGAATCAGAGGGTACCTGCCGCGGGACGCTTCGGCGGAGGACGTCTTGGAAGCCATGCAGGCGGTGCATGCGGGCGAGGCGGCATGTCCGGGCTCGCTGTGCGCATTGCTGTTCCGATTCTTTGAGCGCGAGGCTACATCAGTACACTCGGCGACGATTCACCCGAGGCTGGGGTTGACGCGGCGGGAGCAGCAGATCGTTCCGTTGATAGCGCAGGGCCTGACGAACAAGGAAATTGCGAACCAGTTCTGCCTGTCGGAACAGACGGTCAAGAATCACCTGTACCGAATGAAGCACAAGGTCGGAGCGGGCGATCGATTCGGGATTGTGCATCTTTGCCGGACGCAAGGCTTTTTGGTTTAGCGGATCAGGGTGGCATTTCTAGCCACTTTTGTAGCACTCCTGCTTGTGCGTTTTTTGTACTGCCTCCAGGTGACTTCTTTCTACCGTTTGTGCGATTCTCTTCCTCGATAAAACGCGAGGAAGTGCCCATGCTCAAAAAATTCAAGGAATTAACCGAGAGAGAGATTCTGGCGCTGGCGATAGCGTCGGAGGAAGAGGACGGGCGCATCTACGGCGAATTTGCGGACGCCTTGCGGGAGACTTATCCGGCGACGGCAAAGATGTTCGAAGAGATGCGCGAGGAAGAAGTGGTGCATCGGGACAGGCTGCTGGCGATGTTCCGGCAACGCTTTGGCGACCATATCCCGTTGATCCGGCGCGAAAACGTGAAGGGATTTTTGCAGCGGAGGCCAACGTGGCTGGTACGGCCGCTGGGCGTGAACGTGGCCAGGAAGCAAGCGAAAGTGATGGAGATGGAAGCGGCGCGATTTTATTCGCGAGCGGTCAGCCGCATAACGGACGCGCCGACGCGGGAACTGCTGAATAAACTGGCGGATGAAGAGAGAAAGCATTCCGCGACGGCAGACGGCCTTCAAGAGAAACATTTGACGGAGCCCGCGCGCGCGGAAGAAGCCGAATCGCACCGCAAGCTGATCCTGCTGCAAATCGTGCAGCCGGGGCTTGCGGGATTGATGGACGGATCGGTGTCGACGCTGGCGCCGCTTTTTGCGGCGGCGTTCGCTACGCACCAGAGCTGGGATGCATTTCGAGTGGGACTTGCGGCCTCGATAGGCGCGGGCATCTCGATGGCCTTTTCGGAAGGGCTGTCCGACGATGGATCGTTGACGGGGCGAGGGTCGCCGTGGTTGCGCGGGACGGTGACGGGCCTGATGACCACAGCCGGCGGAATCGGACACACACTACCGTTTCTGATTGGCAATTTTCATATAGCGACGATTGTTGCGGTGATCGTGGTGTGCGTCGAACTGGCGATCATCAGCTACATCCGGCACCGGTACATGGATACGCCGTTCTTGCAGGCGGCGTTTCAGGTGATTGTGGGCGGAGTGCTTGTCTTCCTCACGGGATATTTGATCGGCAGCTCATAAAAAGGCGCGGGAGCCAGAGGCAAGCCGAGCGGCCTCGAAAAAACAGAGACATAATTCAGAGTAATAAGGACCAAATGCCGGATTAGTCCGCTTGAGCGGCGGCGGGGGCGGGCGCTTGTGCGTGCTTGCGGGAGCCTTGCAGCCAAGTCTGCAGACGGTCCATGTAGATGTAGACAATCGGCGTGGTGAAGAGAGTCAGCATCTGGCTGACGATGAGACCGCCGATGATGGTGATGCCCAGGGGGCGGCGTAGCTCGGAGCCGACGCCGGTGCCTAGCGCCAGGGGCAGGGCGCCAAAGAGCGCGGCCATAGTGGTCATCAAGATCGGGCGAAAGCGCAGCAGGCAAGCTTTGTAGATTGCATCCAGCGGAGGGATTTTTTCCTCGCGCTCCAATTGCACCGCAAAATCAATCATGAGAATGGCGTTTTTCTTGACGATGCCGATCAGGAGGATGATGCCGATGAGGGCAATCATGTTCAGATCGGAGCCTGCTGCTTTGATGGCGAGAATTGCACCGATGCCGGCGGAGGGAATGGTGGAAAGAATGGTGATGGGGTGGATGAAGCTTTCGTAAAGGATGCCGAGGACGATGTAGACCGCGATGAGCGCAGTAATGATGAGAATGGTCTGGGATGAGCGAGAGTCTTGAAAGGCCTGAGCCGTGCCCTGAAATGTGGCGTGCACGGTCGGCGGCATACCGATTTCGCGGGTGGCCTCCTGGATGTGTAGGACGGCGGGCCCCAGAGAAGCTCCCGGCGCCAGATTAAAGGAGAGCGTAATCGCCGGAAAGATTCCCTGGTGATTGACGGAAAGCGCCGTGTTGGAAGGCTCATAGTGGGCAAAGGCACTCAGCGGAACCAATTTGCCGCCGGAGGCAGGTACGTAGATAGACTTGAGCGCTTCGGGACTCTGCTGCGCGCTGGGCATCACCTCGAGCACCACATGGTATTGATTCAGGCCCTGGTAGATGTTGGAGACCTGGCGCTGGCCAAAGGCGTCTCCGAGAGTGTTGTCTATTGCCTGCATGGCGACGCCGAGCCGGCTGGCGGTATCGCGATCGATGACGAGAGAAGTTTGGAGGCCGTGCATCTGCTGGTCGGAATTGACATCGCGCAATTCCGGGACCTTAGCCAGACGCTGCTGGAGGACGGGGGCCCACTGCTTCAGATCGTTGAGATTGTCCGCTTGCAGAGTGTACTGGTATTGAGCGGCGCTGCCGCGGCCGCCGACACTGAGGTCCTGCACAGCCTGAAGATAGAGAACGGCACCGGGAACTTTTGAGGTGGCCTTTCGTATGCGAGCGATCACTTCGTCGATGCTGATTTTCCGTTCGCTAAGAGGCTTGAGTTGGCCGAACATGCGCGCCGTGCTGCCGCCGCCACCGCCTCCCCCAGCGAAGGAAGTCAAGGTATCTACCGCTGGATCCTTCAACACAATGTCGGCGAAAACGCGCATCTTCTGCGACATCGCGGTGAAGGATAGATCCTGGTCGCCCTGGATGCTGCCGCTGAAGCGGCCGGTGTCCTGCTGCGGGAAAAATCCGGAATTGACGTGAAAGAACAGATAAGCGCAGAGAACCGCAGTGAGGAAGGTCATTCCAAGGATCAGCAATTGACGGCGCAGAACCCACTTGAGAGAGACATCGTAGAGGTGAAGAAACCAGTTAAAGGCGCGTTCGAAAAAATTGTAAATCCAGTTGTGGCGTCCGGATTCATGTTTCAGGAAACGCGCACACATCATGGGCGTGGTGGTGAGGGAGAGGAAGAGCGAAACGCAGATGGCGACGCTGAGAACGACAGCAAATTCGCGGAAAAGCCGTCCGACAATGCCCGGCATCAACAGAATGGGGATGAATACGGCGACTAGGGAGGTGCTCATGGAAAGCACGGTAAAGCCGATTTCACTGGCGCCCTTCATCGCCGCGGCGAACGGCTTCATTCCGTTCTCGATATGGCGAGTGATGTTTTCGATGACCACGATGGCATCGTCCACCACGAACCCGGTACAGATCGTGAGCGCCATAAGCGAAAGATTGTCCAGGCTGTAGTTGCACAGATACATGATTCCAAACGTCCCGATAAGCGAAAGCGGAACGACGACACTAGGAATAATCGTCGCCCAAGTGCTTCGGAGAAAAGCGAACACTACGAGGATGACGAGTATTATCGAAATCACCAGCGAGACTTCGACGTCGTGTACCGAAGCGCGAATCGTGGTGGTGCGATCCACGGCGACGCTCAGGCTGAGGGAAGGCGAGATCGAGGCACGAAGCACCGGCAAAAGAGCCATGATGCGGTCGACGGTCTCGATCATGTTCGCCGCGGGCTGGCGGGAGACAGCCAGAAGTACGGCGCGGTGACCTCCGGAAAGACCCAGATTCCGAATATCCGCGGTTGAGTCCGTGACTTCCGCGACATCGCGCAGGCGCACGGGAGCGCCAGTATGCCCGCCGATGATGAGCGGCTGGTATTCATAGGCCTTGAAAAGCTGATCGGTGTCGGTTATGGCCCAGGTTCTCTGCGCGTCAGAAAGGAAACCCTTGGCGAGATCCGCGTTGGCTGATTGCAGCGACGCTCGAACAGTCTCGAGACTGATGCCGTAGCTGTTAAGCTGATAAGGATTGGCTTCCACACGCACCGCGGGGCTGGAGCTGCCCCAGACTTGCACTTGCCCTACTCCTTGGACCTGCGCGAGCTTCTGCGCCAGGATCGAGTCGGCAGCATCGTAGATTTCGGCGGGGGGAATATTCTGCGATGTGAGAGCAAGAATCAGAATGGGAGCGTCGGCAGGATTGACTTTTCGATAGTTGGGCTGGCTCGGAATATCCGCCGGAAGCTGACTCCGCGAGGCGTTGATGGAGGCTTGAACGTCACGAGCGGCAGCATTGATATCACGCGTGAGATCGAATTGGAGAGTGATGTTAGTGGACCCGAGGCTGCTCGAGGACGTCATCTGCGTTACGCCGGCGATGCGACCGAATTGCCGCTCCAGAGGCGTAGCGACCGCGGAGGCCATGGTTTCGGGACTTGCTCCCGGTAGGTTGGCACCAACGTTGATTGTTGGGAAGTCGACTTGGGGCAAAGGGGAGACCGGGAGAATCCGAAAGGCCACAACGCCGGAGAGGAAGATCGCAATGGTAATGAGCGTCGTGGCCACGGGCCTGCGGATGAAGGGAGCAGAGAAATTGGCGGAGGAAACCATAGTTTAATCCCCGTGAGCGGGCTCCTCGATGGGAGCGCCGGCTTGAGACTCGAAGCGGTGAGCCAGCCAGTCAAACGCGAGATAGACAACCGGCGTGGTGTAGAGCGTGAGCAACTGGCTGAGGATGAGCCCGCCAACGATCGTAATACCGAGAGGACGCCGCAATTCCGAGCCTACGCCGCTGCCAATAGCAAGCGGCAAAGCGCCGAGGAGCGCGGCCATGGTAGTCATCATGATTGGACGGAAGCGCAGCAAGCACGCCTCGTAGATTGCATCGAGAGGCGTCTTCCCTTCCTTGCGTTCCGCCTCGAGAGCGAAGTCGATCATCATGATGGCGTTTTTCTTGACGATACCTATGAGGAGAATGATTCCAATGAGGGCGATCACGCTGAACTCCATGTGGAAGAGGAGCAGCGCAAGGATAGCACCGACGCCTGCAGACGGAAGCGTGGACAGAATGGTAACCGGGTGAATGTAGCTTTCATACAGAACGCCGAGAACGATGTAAACGGTGACGAGCGCGGCGAGGATGAGGATGGGCTCGTTAGCGAGCGAGTTGAGAAAGGCTGCTGCCGTGCCTTGAAATGTCGCCTGGATGCTGGCAGGCATATTTAGTTCTGCCTTGGCAGTGTTGATGGCATTCACGGCATCGCCGAGAGCCGCGCCAGGGGCGAGGTTAAAGGAGATGGTCACCACGGGAAACTGGCCTTGATGGTTGAGAGCAAGAGCCGTGGCGCCGGGCTCGAAACGCGTGAACGCGCTCAGGGGAACCTGCGTGTTAGGCGTGGCGCTTACACTGGTCTGTGCATTGTTCGTGATGTTCGCTGTCGACCCGCTGAAGGCTTGCAACGAGCTGGTTGACGCCACATAGATGTTCTTCAGCGAGTCCGGATTCTGCTGAAACTGCGGATCGACCTCCAAGATAACGTGGTACTGATTGAGCTGCGTGTAAATGGTCGAGACCTGGCGCTGGCCAAACGCGTCATAAAGCGTATTGTCGATCGCCGCTGGCAAGACACCGAGGCGCGAGGCCGTGTCTCGGTCGATCGTCAGCGAGGCCAGCAGGCCTTGATTGAGTTGGTCGCTGGCGACGTCGCGGACATCGGGGAGCGAGCTGAGTTTCTGGATGAAACGAGGCGTCCAAACAGCGAGCTCCTTTGCGTCAACATCCTCGAGGCTGTATTGGAATAGGGTACGGCTGACGCGATCTTCGACGGTGAGATCTTGAACGGGTTGCATGAAGAGCGAGATGCCGTCGACCTTGGCGAGTTCGGGCTGGAGGCGGCGAATGACGTCGGAAGCATTGGCATCGCGCTGCGCTAGAGGCTTTAAATTGATTTGAATGCGGCCGCTGTTTAGCGTCGTGTTGGTGCCGTCGATACCGATGAAGGAGGAGAGGCTCTCGACGGCAGGATCTTTGAGAATGACGTCAGCGAGTGCTTGCTGGTGCGTGGCCATGGCAGCGAAAGAAGTGTTCTGCGCGCCTTCGGAAACTCCCAGAATGATGCCGGTGTCTTGAACGGGAAAGAAGCCCTTGGGAACGTAAATGTAGAGCAGGATGGTGCCCACCAAAGTGGCAATGGTGACGAGAAGCGTGATCTTGCGGTACTGAAGGACGAATTTCAGAGTGCGACCGTAGAAAGCAATGACGGAATTAAAGGCGTCTTCGGACTTGCGAAAAAACCAGCCCTGGTCTTCCTCTTTCTGATGGCGAAGAAGTTTGGCGCACATCATAGGAGTGAGTGTGAGAGAGACGAAGGCGGAAATAAGAATGGTGATGGCGAGGGTGATGGCGAATTCGCGGAAGAGGCGGCCAACGATATCGGCCATGAAAAGAAGAGGGATGAGCACGGCGATGAGAGAGACGGTGAGGGAAATAATCGTAAAGCCGATTTGCTCGGAGCCTTTGAGCGCAGCCTCGAGAGGCGATTCGCCTTCCTCAATGTAACGGCTGATGTTTTCGATCATGACGATGGCGTCGTCGACGACGAAACCGGTGGAGATGGTGAGGGCCATGAGCGAGAGATTGTTGAGGCTGTAGCCGAGGAGATACATGACGCCGAAAGTGCCGACGATGGAGAGGGGCACGGCCAATGCAGGAATAACGGTGGCGCGCAGGCTCCGGAGAAAAAGAAAAATTACCATGACCACGAGGCCGATGGTGAGGACCAATGTGAATTCAACGTCTTGGACGGAGGCGCGAATCGTGGTGGTGCGGTCGGTGAGAATCTGGATCTTCACGGAGGCCGGGAGCGCGGCCTGAAGCTGCGGCAAGAGATTTTTGATGCGGTCCACGACCGCGATGATGTTGGCGCCGGGTTGGCGCTGAATATTCAGGATGACGGCAGGGTTTTTGTTGGCCCAGGCGGCTTGCTTGGTGTTTTCCGTGCCGTCAAAAACGGTGGCGACATCCGTCAGGCGGACGGGAGCGCCGTTGCGATAGGCAACGATGATGGGGCGATAGCTGTCGCTGGAGATGAGCTGGTCATTCGCGCCGATGGTATAAGCCTGATGGGGGCCATCAAAAGTGCCTTTGGCCTGATCGACATTGGCTGCGCTTAGGGCCGTGCGCAAATCTTCCAAACTGAGGCCATAGGAAGCGAGCGCGGTGGGATTGGCCTGAATGCGGACTGCAGGACGTTGGCCGCCACTGATGCTGACAAGGCCCACGCCAGTGAGCTGAGAAATTTTCTGTGCGAGGGTAGTATCCGTGAGGTCTTCGACTTTAGAGAGCGGCAAAGAGTCCGAAGTGAGCGAAAGCGTAAGAATGGGGGCGTCGGCAGGATTGATTTTGCTATAGATGGGCGGATTTGGAAGCCCTTGCGGGAGAAGATTGGATGCGCCGTTGATCGATGCCTGGACTTCCTGCTCGGCAATATCAATGTTGAGATCGAGATTGAATTGCAGCGTGATGATGGAGCTGCCGAAGGAACTCGAAGAGGTCATCTGGTTCAGACCTGGGATTTGGCCGAACTGGCGCTCGAGCGGAGCCGTAACAGAAGAAGCCATGACGTCGGGGCTAGCGCCGGGATAAAAGGTCTGAATCTGAATGGTTGGGTAGTCGACCTGAGGGAGAGCGGAAACAGGAAGCTGGCGGTAAGCTACGAAGCCAACCAGCAGCACGCCGACCATCAAGAGAGTGGTCGCGACTGGCCGCAAAATGAACGGCCGAGAAGGACTCATCGAGCCTTTCCTCCCGACGGATTATTGGCAGGATTACTGGATTTCTTGCCAGC
>Ga0308309_10000729_pt1 | contig 20135 bp, 23 predicted proteins | sample HubBroMetageWFT5_FD_192491 | JGI IMG/M metagenome (GOLD analysis project Ga0308309, IMG submission 192491) | Warmed and freeze-thawed soil microbial communities from the Hubbard Brook experimental Forest, New Hampshire - Hubbard Brook CCASE Soil... | ecosystem: Environmental > Terrestrial >...
GGGGATGCGAGGTTGCGTTCCTGTCCCGCGCCGGTTCGTGCGCCCCGCGCCGGAGGGGATGCGGCACCGATTTTGCAGTGATACGTAATACTGTGAGGTCGTATGAGCCGATCCGTTCCTGAAGTGCAGCGTTATTCGAATTCTAGTTCCTCGCCTTCATCAAGTTCTCAGCGCCAAGAGCGGCAAAAAAGGGCAGCTTTCCCGAAAGGGATGGGCTTGGAGTTCTGGCTCGTGCGCTTTTTTATTACAGCTTGCACGACGGGGCTCTGTTACAGGCTCGCGCCTTTTGGCTTACGTGGTTTGCCGACCGCTGGCCTTGGCTTTCTTCTGGCGCTGGTGATTCTGCTGGCTGAATTGCGGCTTCGCAGAGCCGAGATCGACGGGTTGTTAGGCGGCGCACTCGGCACCATCCTTGGGATGTTTGCGGCGCTTCTCGTAACGCTTGTCATCTCGCGAACGGATGTACTCGAACCTACCAAGTCTTTCCTCGAATATGCTGTGCTGTTCGCGCTCGCCTATTTGGGACTGGTACTCGGTTCCGAGAGGGGTGGCGAGTTGAAGGCCGGCTCTCGAGCTGGAATCATCTCTGGACAGGCGCACGCACCTGAGCCCATGAAACTTCTCGATACCAGCGTTCTGATCGATGGACGTATCGCGGATGTTTGCGAAGCTCACTTTCTGGATGGCGTGCTGGCTGTGCCGCAGTTCGTGCTCCACGAATTGCAACTCGTCGCCGATTCTTCCGATTCTTTGAAACGCCAGCGCGGCCGCCGCGGTCTTGAGGTTTTGCAGCGGATGCAAAAAATGCCGCACGTTGATTTGCGAATTTTCGATCAAGAATTGCCTCAGGTGGGCGACGTGGATCACAAGCTGGTGGAACTCGCACGGCGTCTGAATGCGAAGATCGTCACCAACGACTTCAATCTGAATAAAGTGGCCACCGTGCAAGGCCTCGCGGTGTTGAACGTGAATCAGCTCGCCAACGCCTTGAAGCCCGTCGTGTTGCCGGGTGAACCCATGCGCGTGCTAATTTTGCGCGAGGGCAAGGAACCGAACCAGGGCGTCGCGTATCTGGACGACGGCACCATGGTTGTGGTTGACGGAGGCCGCCGTTTGATCAACAAGAGCGTCGATATCCAAGTCACGTCGGTTCATCAGACGACTGCCGGCAAAATGATTTTTGGCCGGCTGGATGAGCGGCTGGAACAGTCCGCTAGCATGACTCGCCAGGCGGCCGCAGCCGCCGGTGCAGGCCGCGGCGATAGCATCAGTACCAGCCGCGTCGATTTATCTGGCGCTGCCGATAGCACTTCGCGGCTGCCAGAGCCGCCACGACTCGAACGAAGCCGCGGTCCAGTCTTCCCCGGGCGGGACGCCGATTAGCGTTCGTGCATTTTCACAAGTGCGCGCCCGGCAAATCTGTACGCCCATTCTTTAAGCAAACTCTTCGCCGCAGCTCGCGCACTCGCCTTACGCATACGCCTGCAGGCTGCATTTTCGCCGTTGCGCTACTCGCCTGACACCCCGGCTTGAGGTACACTCTGAAGTTTGCGGCCCCGTCGTTTTTCGTGTCCGGGCGGGCCGCGCCTAAAATGAGCCGCATTGCCGCCATTCTCCCAGCCGCAGGTCTCGGCACCCGCATGGGAGCCGACACGCCGAAGCAGTTTCTTGAGCTCGAAGGAACGCCGCTCGTCATTCACAGCGTGCGACGCATCGCTTCTTGTCCGCTGGTGACGGACATTATTGTAGCGACGCGGGCGGACGTAGTCGCCTCGCTTGAGGAGCGCATCCGCGGCGAACGATTCATGCAGACCGTCCGGTTACTGCGCGGAGGAGATTCGCGGCAAGAGTCGGTTGCGCTGGCCCTCAAAGAAGTTTCGGACGACACGGAAATCGTCCTGGTGCACGATGCCGTCCGTCCATTCGTCACCCGCGAACAGATTGTGCGCGTGATTGAAGAAGCCCGGCGCTGCCAGGCGGCCATTCTTGGCATCCCCGCGATGGACACTGTCAAGGAAGTGAAGCGCGCCAGTTTGCCGGAGGACGTTGCGCTGATCATCGGAACCATCCCGCGCGAACGCGTGGTTCTGGCGCAGACGCCACAGGCGTTTTCGACGAAGCTGATCAAGGAAGCGTTCGCGCGCGCGCAAGCCGATGGCGTCAACGCCTCGGACGAAGCCGGGCTCGTCGAACGACTTGGCCGCGACGTCCACGTAGTCCTCGGCTCGGAGCGCAACATCAAGATTACGAAGCCCGCCGATATGGACCTCGCGCGCTTTTACCTGGAACAAGAGCGTCACAAAGCATGAGTGTGCGATGCGGCATTGGCTACGATCTTCATCGGCTTGCGGAAGGGCGCAAGCTGATCGTCGGCGGGATCGAGCTTCCGTTTGAGAAAGGTTCAGTCGGTCACTCTGACGGCGATGTTCTGGCGCATGCGATGTGTGACGCGTTGTTAGGCGCCGCGGGGCTTGGCGATATCGGAACGCATTTTCCGGATACGAATCCGAAATGGAAAGGCGCGAACAGCCTGCTTTTCCTGGAGTACGCGCGAAAGCTGCTCGACGAAAAGCATTTTGCAATCGAGCATATCGACGCCGTCGTCATCACGGAAAAGCCCAAGCTGGGTCCTCATTTTCCGAAAATGCGTGAAGTTTTGGCGCAGGCGCTTGGCGTATCCGCCGATCATATTCATCTCAAGGCCAAGACCAACGAAGGCGTCGACGCCGTTGGCCACGGTGAAGCTATTGCCGCTCACGTGGTCGCCACGCTCTCCCAGCGATGATCATGCCGCGACACACAAGCCCGCCTGCCAACGCGCGCTAGAATAGCAACGATGCCTCCGCAAGAAACTCCAAATCAGGCTCCGGCCGGAGCGACGAACGCGTGGACGACGTAGCCGAAATTCTGCGCGCGCATGGCTGGCTTACCGGGGATGCGTCACCCGCGCAAGTCGCGTGGTGCGAGCGCGCTGCCGCGCTTCTCGGTCCGCAAGTTTCGGACCGGCGCACGCTGGCAGAGCTGCTGCGTCTGGTTTTTCAGTACGACGCGCACGAAATCCTAGCCAAAGTGGAAACTCATTCTGTCCTCTCACGTTACGCCGCGCGCGACGTGCTGCGCCATCTCGCGCTTTTGTTGCTCGATGGCGTACCCCTCACCACGGATCGCTTCAAGGAAGTGATCAACGCGCTGAAGGACGGTCTAGGCATCCGAAGTCGCGAGCTTTTTCATCCCATTCGACTCGCGCTCACTGGTCGCGCGGGCGAAGGCGAACTCGATCGCGTGATCCTGCTTCTCGACGAAGCCGCGGGTCTTTCCTTCAGCGCGCCCGTCAAGTCCGCGCGCGAGCGCATCCTGGAATTCTGCGCCGCTCTCGACTGATTGGGGCCGGCGATGGAGTTGTAGAGGCACGATATATCGCGCCCCTGCGTGCTGTACACTCTTTGGCGCATGGACAAGCTCACTGGTATTCATGCCGTTCGCGAAGCCCTGGACGCGGGCCGCCCCTTCGATCGCATCCTCATTGCTCGAGGCCGACAGGATACTCGGGTCGAGGAAATCGTCCAGCTCGCGCGTGCGCGCGACATTCCTGTCCGCTTTGAAGACCGCGGCCAACTCGACCGCCTTGCCAATTCGAAAGATCATCAAGGTGTCGTCGCTCTTGCCGCCGCGCGCGCACCAGCCACACTCGAAAGCATTCTCGCGGCAGCGAACAAGGGTGCTGGTCACGGAAGCAAAGGACTCATTGTTCTTCTCGACGGTGTCGAAGATCCGCACAATCTCGGCGCCGTCATTCGAACGGCCCTCGCCGCCGGCGCGCATGGCGTGATCATTCCGGAACGCCGCGCAGTCGGGCTGACGGACACGGTCGCGCGCGCCTCTGCCGGTGCCATTGCGCATCTGCCGGTCGCAAAGGTCACCAATCTGGCGCAAACAATGGAAGAATTGAAGGAAGCGGGCTACTGGCTTATCGGCCTCGACGAACGCGCTGACAAGAGCTACACCGAAGCCGACTACACGTCCCCGGTAGGCATCGTCCTGGGGGGAGAAGGCAAAGGACTCCACGACCTGACGCGCAAACGCTGCGACTTTGTCGTGTCGCTGCCTACAACGGGCCCAGTGAAATCGCTCAACGTCTCCGTCGCCGCCGGTGTGGTCCTATTCGAAGCAATACGCCAGCGCCATCCAAAATAGCGGAATCTCGGCGCGCGCGGCACAAGCCAGAGGCAAAAACTATTTGTCGTATTGAATCAGCGAGAAAATATCCAAGCTGTTGAGTTTCGAACGCCCATTCAGAAACGTCAGTTCCACGGCAAACGCCGCGCCTTCGACTTTTCCGCCCAGCTTCTCCACGAGCTTTGCGGTAGCCGCAGCCGTGCCGCCGGTCGCCAGCAAATCGTCGCAAATAATTACGCTCTGCCCCGGTTCCACGGCGTCTTCGTGAATTTCCAGCGTATCTGTGCCGTACTCGAGGGCGTAGGAAATGCTCGCGGTTTTCGCGGGCAATTTTTTTGGCTTGCGCACCGGGACGAAACCCGCCCCCAGTCGGTACGCCAGCGCTGGAGCGAAAATAAAACCGCGCGCTTCGATGCCTGCGACGACATCAATCGTGCGCCCCTTGTAGTGGTCGCACAGCCGGTCGATGAGCGTATGGAATCCTTGCTTGTTCTTCAATAGCGTCGTCAGGTCGTAAAAAAGAATTCCCGGCTTGGGATAATCCGGCACTTCGCGAATCAACTTCTTCAAATCATCCATTCGAACAGCTCCCCTTCGTCATCTTCTTCTCAGGCGGCCTTCTCAAGCGTCTGGCTCGATTACAAATCCGTTCTCATACCGCGCGTCGTGGCGCGCTTCCTCTTCTCGAACTCCGGAGACGCTCGAAAATCGCGGCCCGCGCTCGAGCGCGCTCTTCATACCTTCCAGTTGTGCCGCGGTGCCGGTCGCGAGCACCTCGACTCTGCCATCAAACAGATTCCTAGCGTAACCGCCCACACGCAGCTTTTCCGCCTCGCGCTGCACAAAGAAACGGAACCCCACGCCCTGCACGATTCCAGAGACAAAATATCGCCTGGTTTGCTTCTCGTCGCCCACAAACTTCGGAATTGTAGCAGAGACTTCTCGTATTCTGTCGAAAGCCCGATTCGCGCGGAGGTCCCGGCCGGCCAAACGCTGTGACGCACGGGACGCCCCGAGTGAAGTGCGCTAAACTCAATCAGGTTCGCCGGGACCCCAAAGTTGCTCTTCGGCGCTCCAGGCGCATCCTATTTGCCATGCATTCGTACGCCCATCATTCCCGCGGCCGCTTTTCCCGAAGCGTACTCCGTTGCGGATTCTTTCTCTGCGCGTTGGCCATCTCGCTTCTAGCGGGCCGCACCCAGGCCGGTCAGCAAGGTCCGCTCACGCCTCCTCCGGAACACGACGTCCATCGCGTTGGGACGGAACCCGTCCCTCCAGCGCCCCCATCCATTCCACCAGAGGAAATCATCAGGCGCTTCTCGCAAAAAGAAGATCAGTACATCGCCGCCCGCGCCGGATTCACCTACAAAAAAACAGTCCGCCTCGAAGAGTTCGGTCCCGACGGCAAACTCTCAGGGCAACTTTCGTTGGTCATTGAAGCAAAGCCCGGCGCCGATGGCAAAATCTACGAAAAAACCGTCGAGCGCCCGCAGTCCAGCTTGCACTATCTCGAAATGGGTCCCGAAGACTTCCAGTCGCTCGCGCGCATGCCTGCCTATCCGCTCACCACGGCGCAGCTAGCAAAATACAATCTGAAGTACCTGGGCAAGGAAGTCGTCGACGAGATCAGTTGCTACATCTTTCAAGTAAAGCCTAAGGCCGTTGAGCGCGCGCATTATTATTTCGACGGCATCGTCTGGGTTGATGACGCGTACCTCGAAGTCGTGAAAACCTATGGAAAGTGGGTCAATGATCTCGGCGACATGCGCTCCGCCACCATGCCTTTCAACATTTTTGAAACCTATCGTGAAAATGTCGACGGCAAGTATTGGCTCCCGAACTACATGCGTTCCGACGACACGCTAAATCTGAAAGATATGAATGTCCAGGTGCGGCTGGTGATCAAGTGGACCGACTACAAACCGTTATCCGCAACAACTCCCGCGCCTGCTGCTGCCCAGCCTGCAGCTCCGCCAAAGCCTCCATCCTGAAGCCCGCTCCGCAGCGAGCGTTAGCTGCATACGCCCTTCAGAACCTCCGGCAACTCCCGGATCGATTCGAGCAAGAATTCCGGACGCGCCGCGCGCAAGCGCTTCTCCGTGGGAAACGGACCGAGCACCGCGATCGCACGCACGCCCGCGCTCTTCGCCATCTGCAAATCCTCCGGCGAATCTCCTACATACACGCAGGCGGATGGCTCCAATCGAAGCTGCCGCAATGCCAGGCGCAAAGGCGCTGGATGCGGCTTTTTCTCTGGCGTGTCCCCGCTGCACACGCGCGCTCCAAACAGCCGCGTAAGCCGGAACGCGCGCAATTGCTGCGTCACTCGATCGCGGTCGCCGCTCGTAACCAGCCCCAAATGATGCGCCCGGCCAAGCCGAACCAGCACCTGCCGCGCTCCCGCAATCAGCTGCGGCGAGTGTTTCGCGTACTGCGCACGCCACGCGCGGTCCGCATCGTCCCACCGCGCCCGCGGCAATTTTGCAGCGCGATACACGCGGTACCAATTCGGCGAATAGTGCCGCGCCAACTCCTCCAATCCCCAAGGAATTCTCATTTCACGAAACATCGCCAAGTAGGCCGAGGAATCCGCAGCGTAGGAATCAATCAGCGTGCCGTCCCAATCAAACAGCACTCCTTGCACAATTTTATTTTTTGGGGAAGCCATCAGAACCTAGATTAACAAAGCCCCAGCTCTAACAGGTCCCGAAAAGCTGCGCTCGATACAACCGCGCGAAAAGTATCCACATTTTTCCACAGATGGATCACTTACTCGCACCGTCTCGCGTTTGTAGAATAGGCGAGGTTTCATTTCTCGGGGAGGAACTCCATGCTGTTCGCCACAGTGTCTCGCGGTAAAAAGCGCGGAACCCGTTTGCTTCCGCACCGATTCAAAGACGACCGGTACCACGTCCAACTGGGGAAGGAAGGCCCATATATTCCGGTCACCGATTACCGCGATATTCCGTCTTACCTTGCGAACGGCTATTCTCTTCACATGAGCGACAGAGCCGAGAGCCACACTCCAAGTTTGATCAGTCCTCAATCCATTCGTGGCTGGAGCAGGACTTCACAGGATCTTTTCTTTATCTCTCGTTAGAATTTGAGTTTGTCTTCAAAACTTTTGTCCTTTGTGGACGGAGTGTTCCCCTGCTCTGTGAAGGCAAGCTAATCCACCTCTCCGGAAGCACGTTTACCTGAGTTTTTGAGGAAACAGCTCTCAAGGACGGAGGAATCTGGAAGGTACGCCGTCGTCGCGGTCAAACTGTACATCGTCAAATGAAGCCGCAACTCCGTACCACCCAGGCATAGCCGCGGGCTCGATGCGTTGGACACGCGCCGTAGTAACGATGAGGACGCTGCCATGTCCCATAGGACGGCTGACCAGCACAATTTCCAGCTCGATCAGCGCACCCGTCGCGATCTCCTTCGGGCAAAGGAAAAACACGCCTGTCGAGCTAATGTCCCGCGTCACAAGCGTTACGGGGAATTCTTCTGCGTGGGATCCTACGCTGCGTAACCGCAAGGGAAGTTTTAGTGATGCGCGCGGGTATTCGCGTTGTTCGCGGTTCACACCCACCGCATGGGTCGGCACCCTCGCAAAACGGCGTGGCTGTCCGGGCGTGAGCAACGGCGTCACGCGCAGCGCAGGGATGCGCACCGGTTCCACCACCAACTCCGGGAACGACGGTGCAAGCTTGGCCCTGCTCGGTTCTTTTTCCCCCGACCGAATGGGTGTTGCGCGATTTGTAGCGCCCATCTCGCCCTCAGAGATGCCACTTCGTCGCTGCCAGCCCTGGCCCAACTGCACTTTCTGTTGATCTTGCCCCGGTTCCCAAACTTGGTGAGTGGGTGGATAAAATGCCACTTCAGCCTCCAGACGTCAACCTGTGGAAAACTCTCGAAGTGTCTTAACATCAAACACTTGGTTATAGTACCGGGTCTGTCCGCGCAGCTCTCTTGCTGCTCTGTGAATATCTTCGTCCAATATGGTCCTCGACACTGTCCCCTTCTGCACCTACCTTTGTTTCTTTAGGGCTTCGCAGAATGTCCACACCCACCGTCGCTCCATGCACAAATAAAGGTGCCCCTGCGGCTGTGGCCCACGAAACAGCGAAGCGCGACGCCATCCTCCTCATCCTCGCCTTCGCCGCTGTCTATATCGTCTGGGGCTCGACCTACCTCGCCATCGCCATCGGCATCGAGTCGTTTCCGACGCTACTGCTTCCTGCCACGCGCCACTTGATCGCAGGCATCATCCTCTTTCCTATCCTGCGCTGGAAAACTGGGATTCGGCCAACTCTGGGGCAGTGGCGGACCGCCATTATCACCGGTCTCCTCCTCCTTCTCGTTGGCAACGGCGGGGTTTGCCTGGCCGAACGCACCGTTCCCTCCGGCGTGGCCGCGTTGCTCGTGGCCCTTGTATCCTTCTGGATGGTTCTTCTCGATTGGCTCCGCCCGGGTGGGCGACGGCCCGCCCCGAGAGTTGTAGCCAGCTTAGTGCTCGGGTTCGGCGGCTTGGTCCTCTTGGTAGGCCCAGCGCATCTAGGAGGCTCGGAGCGCGTCAATCCGACCGGAGCTGGGATTCTGGTCATCGGTTCCTTCGCATGGGCTTGGGGGTCCATCTATTCGAAGCACAACGACCTTCCTAGCTCACCCCTTCTAGGCGTCGCCATGCAAAGCCTTGCGGGAGGCGTCGCGCTTTGGATTGTTGGTTTGCTGGCAGGCGAGGGCCGCCAGTTGCATCTCGGCGCTATTACCGCGCGGTCTTGGATCGCTCTCGCTTATCTAATCATCTTTGGCTCAGGAATCGGCTTTACTGCGTACGTGTATATCCTCAAGAAAAGCACGGCGGCGCGCGTGGGAACCTATGCTTTCGTCAACCCCGTCGTGGCGCTTTTCCTCGGCTGGCTAGGAGCCGGCGAAACCATTACGCTGCGCACCGCCCTTGCGGCGGCAGTTATTCTCACTGCGGTTCTCTTGGTAATCAGGGCACCGCACAAGAATCCGATCGAGGCTGCCGAAGTCCTACCCAACCCAGGCGAAGCCTGAGCCGGCCTCCAAACGACATTCCGCCCGCCTTCCAGACCACACGGTCCGAATCCGCTTTGCCGAGCCTTTCCGGATAGATTTTGATTCGAACGCTGCGTTATTTTCGTACCATGGAAAAGATGAAAAATTCGAACGCGGACGCGACCATGCGAGTCTCGCCACGAAAAGCAGAGCAATACTGGCGCGCCACTCTCGAACGCGACGCGCGCGCCGATGGAACTTTTGTCCTGGCTGTGCGCTCAACGCACATCTATTGCCGGCCATCCTGCCCGGCCCGCCGCCCGTTGCGGCAAAACGTAATTTTCTTCCGTACGCGCGAAGAAGCAGAAAAACAAGGCTTCCGCCCTTGCCTTCGTTGCCGGCCTAACGAAATCGCGGCATCCGCAGCTCTAGTGGCACGCGCCGCGAGATTGCTGGCGGAATCCCACGAAGAAGGTGTGCGGCTCTCCGAAGTCGCCAGAGAGCTTAATTCGAACTCCGGGACGCTTCGCAGAGCCTTCCGGCAAGTCACCGGCCTCGCGCCACGCGAACTCGCCGAGGCTTTGCGCGTGAAGCGCTTCAAAAGTCTGCTTCGCGCAGGGAAAAACATCACCGATGCGCTCTATGAAACGGGATACGGTTCGTCCAGCCGCGTCTATGAGCGCAGTAACGCACAACTTGGAATGACACCAGCAACTTATCGAAAGGGAGGAAAGGGTATGAAAATCGAATACACGATTGCGAAGTCACCACTCGGAAAGGTTTTGGTCGCTGCCACGGAACGCGGCGTGTCCGCGGTTTATTTGGGAGACGCGCAAAACAAACTCGTCGCGGAGTTGCACGAGGAATACCCGCGCGCTGAAATTTCGCCTGCAACCGGCAGCGTGCAACGCTGGGTCCGCGAGATTGTCCAACGCATCGAAGGCAAGCCCGCGCAGGTCGATCTACCGTTGGATCTTCAGGCGACGGCCTTTCAGCGGCGCGTCTGGCAGGAGTTACAGCGCATTCCGCGCGGAACGACGCGCACGTACTCGCAGGTCGCCCGCGCTCTCGGACGTCCAAAGGCCGTTCGCGCCGTAGCCCGCGCGTGCGCCACCAACCCCGTTTCGGTCGTCGTCCCCTGCCACCGGGTTATTCGCGAAGACGGCAATCTGGCGGGTTATCGCTGGGGTCTCACGCGTAAAGAGCTACTCCTAGCCTCCGAGCGCGCCGCAACACACTGACAGCACCACGTATCAACTGGCTGCGGAGGTCCAGAACTTGTCCGGTAAATGCCTTGAGGTCGCTCAAGTCCTTGAAAATAGAGCTTAGAGCTTACCCCTTACGCTTTTCGGGGCTTTGTACGAGTCACCCGTCACGAGTCACTACGACTTTCAGGAATGCGGCCTTTCGTGGCTCGCGTTTTTTGGCCAATCCTGCTTGAACCTCGAATCGTTGATCTTGAGATTCTTCATCATGCTGGTGTAGTGGAACAAGATATAGTCGCCGGAACCGCTCTCAAAGATTTTCTGTTGAATCGGCAGCCAGGAAGCTTCGTCGATCCACATCTGAATCCGGGTGATCTGGCTGCGAATCTGATCGGCTTTTGGCGTCAACTCCACCACGACAGCTTTTCTGTGGTCGAGCTCTTCCTCACCGGTGACCGTCACGTCATAGCTTTTCTTCAGATCTTCACTCTTTGTTCCGAACCCGAGACGAATATATTGATCCACCATCGCGCGATTTTTGCCGAGATCATATTCTTCCACGCGATTCAGCTTTGGGTTGTAAAGGAAGAGGGAATCGCCGGTGCGCAATATCGTCCGCGCTTCGGGCTTCGTAAACTCGATCCGCATTTTCTGGTCGCGGCGGACGAAAATCTGTCCCGTTTCCGTGGATGTGTCTTTTACTACGGCCGTGTATTTTACGTTTTCAATATCCGCCGTCAGGGTGCGGAAATCCTTCGCTGACTTATCCATCATCGCGAGCACGCCTTCGGTCGTCCATTTCGCCGCAGTTTGTGCGGCGCCAGCCACCATGACGAAAACTGCCGTGCCGAGCGAAAGAATCAATGGAGTAAAATGCCGTTTGGTCAATAGAAGCCCCTGTTAGTGCTCGATTGTGTGGCTGGTCAGGCTCTTTCAAATCCTAGCATACAGATAGAGATGCATGAACTTTGCCCTGCGTTACCACTGACCTCACGCCAGCACTCTGCGGACTCGTTACGAAAGGTGTATTTCCATTCGACGCGGTCGAATTCCATTCCAGACACAGCAAGTTCCAGCCCTAACGGCGTATTTCGACGTGGTAGGCGATCACCGTGCCCTGCTCGTCCCGCACCGGATCGATCTTGGCGATCGTGAAGCGCTTGTTGCGAAGTTCGGGGAGCGATTTTTGCAGGGCGTAATGCAGGTCGTTCTCCAGCGCCGGGGTTTGCGCGGGAGGAGCGAGAATCCGCGCGTCGACACGGTACGTTTTATTTTCGCCTTCCTCGTTGACAAGCACCACTTGCCCAGGAGTGTTGGCTGGAAGGCCCATCTGCGGCTGGTCGTGGAACCATCCCCGCGGCGTCGCCAAAACAAAAATCAAAATCAGGATGACCGCGGCGTCATACGGCCACGTGCCGCGCTCGTACGCCCAGAAAAACGTCTTCGATAAAATCTGTCCGAGGCTCGCCATCTCAGTCCGCAGGCACTCCGTCGACGATCACGCCATCCCGCATGTGCACCACGCGGTCAAAATACGCCGTGGCTTCGGGATTGTGCGTGATCATGACGATCGTTTGGCCCAAATCCTTGTTGAGCTGCCGAAGCATCTGCAGCACGATTTCGGAATTCTTTGAATCCAGATTGCCCGTGGGCTCGTCGGCCAGCAGAATTTTCGGCTCGTTGACAATGGCGCGTGCGATAGCCACACGCTGCTGTTCGCCACCAGAAAGCTCCGAAGGTTTGTGTTGCAAACGTCCGGCAAGACCCAGCAGGTTCGTGACGACGTCGAAGCGGTGCGGGTCAAAACCATCCCCGTGAATAAATTGAGCAATGGCGATATTGCCTTTGGCGGTCAGCGTGGGGAGCAGATTGAAGCGCTGGAAGACGAACCCAATTTTACTCCGCCGCAGCTTGGTACGCTCGGCGTCGCTCATGGACGTTAAATCGTTGCCGTCTACCAGGACTCGGCCCTTGGAGGCCTGTGCAAGTCCGCCGATCACATAGAGGAGAGAGGATTTGCCGCAGCCTGACGGTCCCATGACCGCCACTGATTCACCGGGCGCCACAGCGAAGTTCACGCCGCGCAGGGCGGGAACGTCCACTTTCCCTGCGCGGTAAAGCTTCCACAAGTTTTCTGTTTTAAGTATCGGCTCCAAGCTCTTTTTTCCTGGGACAATCAGCCCTTCGGCAGGTTGCTGTATTGTAGCTGTGATTGCCATGTCTGCCTAGCCGCCGCGAGCGTTCGCGGCGTTTCTCCCTTTCTAACCGCATATTTCGTCCGTTACTCGAAAGCCTTCGCACTCAGCCATTTCTCAATCGTAAGAGAGTGCTTCGACTGCGTCTTTGCGGCTTGCCATCCACGCGGGATAGCTGGCGCCCAGCATTGCTCCTGCAAGGGCAATCCCCGCTGCGCGAAGAATCCATGGCCACGTTATGAGAATGGAGATAGTGGGGAATCCGGCAAGGAATCCCGCACGAACCGCATAGCTCAGCCCGACTCCCGCCAAAATCCCCATCACGCAAAGCCCCGCTGATTCCGTCAGAAGCGCCCGGACGATGAACGCCCGGCCCGCCCCAAGCGATTTCAGAACACCGATATCGCGCGTGCGTTCGATCACGGTCGTATACATCGTCAAGAAAATCACCAGCAAACCAATGGTGACCGCCAGCGAAATCATGGCGTTGATAAATGTCTGCAACCCAGGAATGTTCGTCGAAGTCATCTGCGACAAGAACGAACTGAGAGGACGGACCGTGTAGCCCGGCAAGAGGTGACGAGTCTCCTCGATGACATCTTCCGTGTGTTCGGGCCGCGTGCACTTAATCAGGAAAATGGAGGCTTTGTCATGCGCGCTCACGAGATCCTGGAGAGTCGCCAGAGCAACGAACAAGCGGGCGCCTTTTCCATGCTCGATGATGGCTACCACGTGCCAATCATGATTCAGGACTTTGTACGTGTCGCCGACTTTGATGTGTTTTGCCTTTGCCGCCCAGTCGTCCACGAGCAGATCATCCGGGCCTTCCAAGTCATGGCCTTCCAGGAAAACGAACCCGCCCGAGACGGCACGAAAGCTTTCCGGCTCGATCCCCCAAATGGTCTCGATCACGCCCGAGGAATTGAACTGGAGCAGTGCCGGGGCCGTCGCCTGGACGTATTTCAATTCGGCGAGTTTTTCGCCGATCTTTGTGGGCATCGGCGCGCCCGTGAAATTGATGATCATCGACGCCGCGGGCGGCTGAACCATGACGTCCGCTCCGATGCCTTCGATTCGCTTGGCCGTTTCAGTCAATATGCCCGACGTCAGTCCCACGATCAACACGACTAGCGCGACTTCGACCGCAACGGCAAGCACACTGATCAACGTGCGCAGCGGCCGGTGCAGCAGGTTTCGGACGATCAGCTCGCCCATCATGGTTTCTTCTCCGGCGCGGCTTCGCCAACATGGACGAGTTCCGAACCCGCGGGCTGCTCGAGCTTGAATCGATCCGCCGGAATATCTTCATTCAGCATCAGCTTGGTGACCTGCAAGTCCAGGCGGTAATCGTCGTGTGGCCTGTCGATTTGAATCACGCGCGGGAAAGCCGTAATTCCGGACGCGGCCGCCGATGTTTGCTCCTGATCGCCCGTAAGTGGCTCCCAATCGGAGTAGCGCACGTCCGAGAGCAGTGCACCTTTCGGGCCAAATTCCTGCAAACGCGCGACCTCAAGATCGGCGCGGTTAAACCATATCTTTCGCAAGATTTCCCTTCGATATCCACCGCGTAAGACAGTGAGCACATAATATCGAGCCTTCTCATCGTTGAACTCTTCAAATAACACGTCTTCTTCCTTGCGAATCTCGCTCCAAAGGAGCGCATCGAGCAGATGCTGCGGCCGTAGGTTTTCGATCGGCTTGCTGCTGGTGCGCTCCAGCGAAATCGCACCAACAAGAAACTTATTCTTGGACGGAATCGACACGCGAAACGATTCCGCATCGCTGGCCATGTCGAAAACCGTCTTTCCAATCACCGGTGCCTGTCCGATCATGCGAATGTAAGCTGGCCGCTCCGCCAGAAGAAACGCTTTCACTTCGTGATATTCCTCGATCACGCCGCTGTATTTTGAGCCCGCGGTAGGCTTTAGTTCCACGGTAGCGTTCACGCTCTTCACGCCCTTCGCGATGGCGTTGTACATGTCGAGTAATTCCTCGCGAGTGGCATCCTTCACGACGGCGACCTGTGTGGCGGGGAGATTATGCGTAGTCTTGACAGCGCCGCCGCAACTGTAAGAAATCGCCGCCACTGTCAGCCCTGCCATGCATGCCAACGCACGCCGCATCAGTCTCTTTCGCCCCTTCCGGTACAAATGAAGCAATCTAACAACCATGCCGAAACGCGTCAATCAAATGCCAGAGACGCTGCCAGCGAAACCGCCCCAATCTCCATTATGAACGAGTAAGCGGGGAGACTGCGAACCATCGCCAGAGGCAAAGCCTACTGCGGCCGGGCGAGGTAGATATCGAACGGCAGCACCGCGGGCCGGACGCGGCGAATGACTTCGCTGGCCCAGAGCGTCGCGCTTAGGAGCGTTACCCATCCGTCTTCTGGCTCACAGACAGCGCAAAAAAAGTAGCGTTCATAGGCGAACTGGTACGCGTCAACGCCCCGCTTCGAAAGGTCGCCTTCCAGCGCAGCGTCGGGAGTTTCCGCAGGGGCTCCGGCGCGCAATCCGAACGTTTCTCCCTCGAAGCGCTCGAAAAGCTGCAACAGTTGGCCCTGCTGCGGCCGCGGCAAGACCACGCAGCGCCCGCCGGCTTCGCGATAGTCAAACTTCCGTGCCTTGCAAAACTCCTGAACCCGATCGATGTGGCTGAAAAAATCCACGGCGTAGAATTCGTCGCCCGCAAGCGCAGGGAAGATCGCGGACCAAATTTCGGCTGCTGGCTTGCCCCGAACCGGCTCGCGGTTTTCTGTTTCGACCAGCTCGAGGCCGACCGCTTTCACGCCCGGACCGAGGTCCAAGGCTTCCACGTCCAGCGAGAAGGGAGGCAGTTCGAGCGCGCCCGGCGGCGCGCCGGGGGGAAGACTCATTCCAAAGTCTCCGCTTGCGGAAATCTGGACTTAAAATCAGGAGACTGCTTCCGCACGTCCAGCCAATCGAAAAAGGCATCCGGCGTCTCGAGCCAGATGCGAAACCAGTTGGCGATCTCCACTTTTTCCTCGCGCTTGTGAGGTTCCACTTTATGATTCCGCGAAATCATCTCGGCGCGCCGTTTGCCGAGCCGCGCCACTCCCAAAACGCGGTCGACCGCGGCGTGCTCACCATGCGCCTGAAACTTCCGCATCAACTCATCCAGCCGCATGATGCTCACTTCCGCGTCTTCCAGCGTTTTGAAGTGCAGCAGGTCTTCGAATTCTTCCTCGTACTGCTCTTCCGCCTCTTCTTGCAGAGTGAGCAGCACTTTCCAGCCCGCGGTCTTCAAAACGTCCGCGATATAGTCCGAGCTGGTTTTTCCCGCTTCGCCATGTTCCGCTTGGAGCCGCCGGCGCAACTGATCGATCTCCGCGAGCGTCCATTTCGAAGCGCCAATCTCTCTCGCCGTTTCCAGGATTATATCCTTCTTCGATTTTTCCGAATCGGTCATCAAGCTGTGCCCTTATGCGGTTTGGCGTGCACTTTCTTTTTGCTGCGCGCCGGCGTCTGCTTCTGCGGCTGCTTTTCCGGCGGGGGAGGCGGAGGATCGGCCGGAAGTCCCGCGAGCAGACGGCGGTACTTTGTCACATTCTTGTTGTGTTCGGCCAGTGTCGCGCCGAAAAAATGTCCGCCCTGCGTGTTGGCCACAAAATAGAGATAATCCGTCTCGGCCGGCTGCAACGCGGCACGCAGCGATGCTTCTCCCGGATTGCCAATCGGTCCAGGCGGCAATCCCGTGTGTTCATAAGTGTTGTAAGGCGAATGAACGTGCAGATCGGCGCCGGTCAACGTGCCGTTGTAGCGGCCCTCTTGCTCCAAAGCATAGATTACCGTTGGATCGCATTGCAGCATCATGTCTTTGCGCAAGCGATTTTCAAAGACTCCGGCGACGAGAGGTCGCTCGTCTTTTTTGGGGGTCTCGCGCTCGACCAACGACGCCAGCGTCACGATGGAGGAAATCGGATAGCCGGAGGGAAGCCGGGTTTTGTCGTCGCCCGCCTTCGGCGGCGAAATGCGCGCCCACTGCTCTTTGAACTTCTTCACCATCGCGGAAGTCAATTCCACGGCGATTGGATGCCGGGGCATTTGATACGTTGCAGGAAACAAAAACCCTTCCAGCGTCAAGGCGTGAGGGTCAATGTCGCGAACCAGCATGGGATCGCTGGCCGCTTTCACGAAATCATCGGCAGAAAGAAAATGGCCCGCTTCCAGATCATGCGCGATGTCATAGAGAGTTTCCCCCTCGCGCACGGTGAAGGGAATTTGATAGACGTCGCCCTTCGCCAGCTTCCAGAAAACGTCGCGGCCGCTTACGGCGTGATCGAAAAAATATTCTCCCGCTTCGAGCGATCGCCGAGGATGCCGCCGTGCATAGATTTCGAACGCAAGAGCGCTCCGCACTACGCCGTTACTCTCCAGCGTGTGCGCCACGCCCCGGCTGGAAGCCCCGTGCGGCACGGTAACGAATACGCCTCCGCTCGCGAACCCCTGGTAGGGCTGCGTGATGCAATACCATCCCCATGCCCCGGCTGCCGCCGCGGCCAGCACCAGCACCGAAATCAGTAGCAAACCTTTCTTCAAATCAACCTCGCGAACTTCTCGTGCATGCGTTTCATTTCGTTTCTTGCACAGCCTGCCGCCGGTCCAGATACTCCTTCAAAATCAAAGCCGCAGCCATGGCGTCCACGCCCGTCTTTTCGTTTTCTTTCTTTCGTTTTTTGTTTGGAGCAGCGTGAATCGTCCGGCCCTGGTGTTCCTCGAGCAACCGCTCCGCCTCCCAACTCGTCAGCCGCTCGTCCACCATCTCGACCGGCAAACCAAGCTGCTTGTGCACGCGTTGCCCGAACCGCGCTGCTTCCTCAGCCATTTCCCCGCGCGTTCCATCGAGCCGCAGCGGCAGTCCCACCACAATTTGCCGCACATCGTGCTGGCGAACCAACTCCCGCAACCGCCGCATGTCCTCGTTCCGGTTGATGCGATCCAAGGTTCCCAGCGGCTGCGCCAGCGCTGCATCCACGCCGGTTATTGCCATCCCGATTCTAGCCCGGCCGTAATCCAGGGCGAGAATGCGTGCCGGCTTGGAATCCCTTGGGTCCATGTCGAGAGAGCTCTCACGCATACTTCCAGTATACCGGGAAGCAATTCGCCAGAGGCGCGATGCTGCCTAAGAGTGGACTATCTCCTAGAGCACAAAGCACCTCTAAGATTGGATGAAAAAGGAGGCTTAAGGTTTTCGACCGCGGGCGCTGCTCTGCCAGGCGTCCCAGTAACCGAGGGCCTTCAATTGCTGGTCGAGGGCGGTTTCTTTGACGAGGAGGTCGAGTTCGCCGCGGGAAAGGCGTTTGCCGAGAGGCTCTGTGCGATCAGCAATGCCCCAGGCAGTCAGAGCGGCTAGCGCGGTGTGCAGCTTCAACTCACGAATGTCGACTTTGTCCAGTGTGTCCGAGGCGGCGTGGTAATTCGGCAGATAGTTTGCTTCTTCCTGATTGGCTACAAGAGTCGGCACGCCTTCCAGCAGGAAATCGAAATTGTCGGTTCCGAAGGAAGCGTCGTAGGTGTGATTATTAGCACCCCACGATTCCAGCGGTTTCAGAACCTCGCGAACGCCGGCCTCGATGTCGCGGCGACCGCCGAGCGAATAGCCGGTGACGCGCCCGATGCCGGCGTCGAACGTAATCATCGCGCGAATCTTGTCCAGTTCCGCGCGGTGCGCTTTCACGTATGCATACGAGCCGATGGTGCCCTGTTCTTCGCCGCTGAACAGCACAAAACGAATCGTGCGGCGCGGGAGAAGGCCCGTGGCCTTGATGGCTCGTGCGGCTTCGATGACCATTGCGGTGTTGCAGCCGTTGTCGAGAGCGCCGGTGCCGAGTTCCCAGGAATCGAGATGCGCGCCGAGAATCACCGACTCGTCCGGCTTTTCGTAGCCGCGAATTTCGCCGATGACATTTTCCTGTTCGATTGGACCGCCGATCTTGTTGGGCATGGTTAAGCGCGCGCGCAATTTGTCTGGATACGCGGCCGCTGTCCGTGCTAACCGCATGGCATCCTCGCGCGCCACGATAGCTTGCGGAATCTTGTCGATCGCGCCGGTCAACGAGTTGGTGTGGCGATAAAGCAGTAGCCGTTCGCGCGCGCCCATCCAAAGAATCGCCGAGGCGCCGCCTTTCAGTGCCTGACGAATGATCCCCGGCGGCCGCAGGTACTCGTTGAATAGATCGGCCCATGTGGAGCCGATGTCGCTGTGCACCAGCAGGATCGCGCCTCTGATGGCCGAACCGGCACGCGCGAAGTCATCCTCCGTGCCATAACCAACGTCGACGAGGCTTGCTTCAATGCCACTCTGTGGCGTTGCTGGTGACCAGCCCTCGGCTCTGAGCCGCACGGAGAAATTCACCGGGCCTTGCAGTTCGAGCCGCGTTTCGCCTTCGCTCCACGTCACGGGCAACGTGTACTTCTCGGTGTGAACCTCCACGCCTTCCGCGCGAAACGCAGTTACGGCCCACACGATGGCCTTCGCCATTTCGGGTGAGCCGGTCACGCGCCCGCCAATCTCATCCGTCAAACGGCGCAGGTTTTCTTCCATCGGCGAGGGTCCCATAACGATAGGAAGAATTTTGGCGGCGGCTTGGGCGCAACTCGAAGCATCCGTCGCCGAGCACGCGGCGGGATTTTGGCTGACTTGGGCGGGGCTCAGCGAATCTTTCGCGGGAGGAAGTTGCGGAGAAGCTGAGACCGAAGCGAATAAGTAAAGAAGTACTGATGTAACGAATCTCTTGACGTAGCGCATCGGCAAACTCTCCGTGACGAGACCGCGTTGCGGCCGCTCCATTCCGCGGCAAGGCCGTGCATCCTGGCGCGGAGTAGTATAAGCTCGCGGCGCTTTGGTGCGAAATTTGAAGGGACAAACCATTTGGTCGAGAGAACTGCGATGAAAAAGTTCATTTCCTTTGTCGGACTATCTCTGGCGCTTGCAGTCGCCGCTCCCGCGCAAACTTCCGTCCAAACCGTTCCTTCGAGCTTGGAGGCGCGCGCAAAAGCAGCCTTAGCTGTGATTCACGGAACGCTTAGCGTGCATGGCCTTCAGGAAAGCGTGCGGGTGCAGCGCGATCGCTGGGGCGTCGCTCATATCTACGCGCAGAACGAGCATGATCTTTTCTTCGCGCAGGGCTTCGTCGTCGCTCAAGACCGGCTCTTCCAAATGGAGCTTTGGAAGCGGTCCGGTCAAGGCCGCCTCGCGGAAATCCTCGGCCCGAGTGCAGTCAAGCGCGACGTTAACGCCCGGCTGCTGCGCTATCGCGGCGATATGGACGCAGAATATAAAAGCTACGCTACGGACACGAAAGAAATTCTTGAGGCGTTCACGTCAGGCATCAATGCCTATATCGCGGAAATTCAAAAGTCGGGCAGCATCGGTCTGCCGCTTGAGTTTCAGCTTGCCGGCTTCAAGCCCGAGCCTTGGAAGCCCGAGGACTGCCTGAACCGGCTGGCGGCGTACTCGGTGACAGGAAACGGCGCTAGGGAACTGCATAACGCGCAATTGGTAGCACTTCTTGGAGCCGAAAAAG
>Ga0308309_10000731_pt1 | contig 20109 bp, 25 predicted proteins | sample HubBroMetageWFT5_FD_192491 | JGI IMG/M metagenome (GOLD analysis project Ga0308309, IMG submission 192491) | Warmed and freeze-thawed soil microbial communities from the Hubbard Brook experimental Forest, New Hampshire - Hubbard Brook CCASE Soil... | ecosystem: Environmental > Terrestrial >...
TCCAGCCAAGCGCCGTGAACTCCCTCGCATCCCTTTCGTCTCATACGTCGGGCTTCTCGCCTACACTGTCATCCCGAGCGGAGCATGAGCGTCCGAAGGACGGTCCTGCGGAGTCGAGGGACCTGCTGTGGAGGAGGCCGCCTCGGGAGCCTGCCCTGAGCGAACCCGAAGGGTCCAGCCAAGCGCCGTGAACTCCCCCGCATCCCTTTCGTCTCATACGTCGGGCTTCTCGCCTACACTGTCATCCCGAGCGGAGCATGAGCGTCCGAAGGACGGTCACGCGGAGTCGAGGGACCTGCTGTGGAGGGGGCCGCCTCGGGAGCCTGCCCTGAGCGAACCCGAAGGGTCCAGCCAAGCGCCGTGAACTCCCTCGCATCCCTTTCGTCTCATACGTCGGGCTTCTCGCCTACACTGTCATCCCGAGCGGAGCATGAGCGTCCGAAGGACGGTCCTGCGGAGTCGAGGGACCTGCTTTTCTGCCGGCCCCCAGCACGGCGCCGCGACGAGCCCGCTACGCCAGAGCGTCCCTACGAGAACCTGTCCGCCGAGGCCAAGGACAGAGCTTTATCTGAAGTCAAAGCAATGCGAGATGCGCCAACCGTAGTGATCCTCGCGTGCTGGCGAATGAAATGGCGGCCTTCCTCGCAAGTCCATGTAATCAGCACTCACCGCCCCCGAGTGCCAGCCTCGAAACCCGATTTTCAACGCTTTTCCTTCGCCCTGTGTCTTTTCTACCACTTTCCAGGTCCATGCCATAAACCCATCCCTTCCAGCCACTTGCCGCCCACCTACTATAGCTTTAAGGTGGTTTTCCGAGTTTTCCGAGATTTCCATAGTGTTCCGGTAAAACCGCTCTTATGTTCCAGTTGGAACATTCGAGCGGTTTGTTCCCGAAGCAACGCCCTCGCAACCATCACCTAAGCGTCCTCGCAACCCACCCGCCACGAATCCTTCATCCCCTCAACAGGTTTATAATCCCGAAAGCGGTACCGTATGCAGACTGATCAACTCAGAAAGAAACTGCAGGAAGAAGTCGACGCGCTCGAGCACGAACTGGTCCACGACCTGCCCAAAGAGATCAAGCGAGCGGCAGCTCTCGGCGACCTTAGCGAGAACGCCGAGTATCACATGGCCAAGCAGCGCCAGGAGTTCGTTAAGGCGCGCTTCCGCCAGCTCGGCAAGCGCCTCGCCGACCTTTCTCTGACCAACATGAACAACATCCCCAAAGACAAAGTGGGGCTGGGTTCCACGGTCAAGGTCTTCGACAGTTCAAAGAATGAGGAGATTGAATACAAGCTGGTCACCAGCGAAGAATCTGACGTAGGCGCCGGCAAGATCTCAACCACATCGCCGATCGGCCGCGCCCTGCTGAACAAGAAGGTAGGCGACGAGGCAACGGTAATCACCCCTAACGGCAAACGCGAGCTGGAAATCCTCGCCCTGACCACGATCCACGACGAGGCCGAGCCCGAGAAGGCGGATGCCTAGTGGCGTCTTCGCATAGCCGCAGTTGGACCAGCGCGTTCGGGCGCGCTTGCGGCGTGCTGCTCGATACTATCGTCCGCTGGCTGGCGCTATCGCGCATCAATCCTAACGTGCTCACCTTCATGGGATTGGTGGTGAACACCTGGGCCGCGATTCTTTTCGGCTCCGCCACAGCCCTGACGCAGCGGCACTTGTTCTTCTACGCAGGCCTGGTGATCATTTTTTCTGGCTTCTTTGATCTGGTGGATGGGCAAGTGGCCCGCGCCACCAACCGGGTCACGCGCTTCGGAGCGTTCTTCGACTCGGTAGTCGATCGCTACAGTGACGCGTCGCAGTTCCTTGGCCTGCTGGTCTTCTATGCGCGGGGAGACCGCTTCTTCTATGTAGTGCTCACTGCGTTTGTGATGGTCAGCGCCATCATGGTCAGCTACACACGCGCGCGTGCCGAGTCGCTGATTGGGTCGTGCCGCGTGGGCTTTATGGAACGTCCGGAGCGGCTGGTGCTGGTGATCATTGGCGCACTCTTCAATCGCATGGCGCCAGTGCTGTGGATCATTGCAGTGCTGTCGACCGTCACCGTGATCCACCGCATGCGCTACACCTGGACCCGCACCCAGGACGCCCCGAACGCCGCAGCCAAAGCGGGGCAGGCGGCTTAGCTAAGTTGTTGTATTTTGTATTATCTGCGAGCTAACGCAGGTTCCCTGCTCGTCCTCAGGGGACGATGCGAAAAGGGCGTTTTTGCCAGGAGCGATACACGGCAAAATCCCGCCGGTCGAGGGTGAAGATCGTGTCGATCCTTTCGCGGGCCGCAAGATAAACCAGCGCGGCATCGGCGAGTTGAGGACGGATGTCCTGGTACTGTTTCATGACTTCAGCAATGGCGCTGGCCTCCGTGCCGGCCAAGGGAAGCAGTTCGAGGAAGCCGCCAGGCTTCTCGGAAAAGCAGCTTCTGAGAAGTTGCTGAACGGCTGACGGATGGGAACGCAACAGCCACACGGCCTCGGTGATCACAGGCCAGCAGGAAAATAGAGGGCCGGGCAGTTGATGAAGGGCTTTGACGCAGGCAGCGTGGTGGTGGTCTACGCTGGAGAGAATGGCAACCAGCGGGCCGGTGTCCACCAGCACGCGACGTTTCATTTGGACTTTCCGAGGCCTTCGAAGTGACGGGGATTGGTGCTGAGGTCTCTGGCTGGAGATTTCGGGCCGCGCCCGATGCAGCCAATCAATCCCGCTTCTTCGGCGAGTTCGTAGGCCGGGCGGGCGTCGGAGGGCTGTCCCAGATAGGTTTCCAGAGCTTCGCGGACGAGCGCGGACTCGGGTTGTCCCTTCATCCGCGAGCGGTGGCGCAGGCGCTGCCCGAGAGTCTCTGGGATGCGAATGGTGATGCGGTCGGATGCCATGTCAGACATTATAGCATTGTTGTCTGACACGCTCGGCACCGGCGGCGTAATCTCCCGCTACTATCCATTGCGGGAAACGAAGCAACGAAAGTCCAACCGTAGACGAGAAATGAACTCCAAACCTGTCATCCTGAGCGGAGTGGGCCGCTTCGGGAGCGAAGCAGCCTGCGGAGTCGAAGGATCCCTTTGCCCATGCACCTCGATAGACATGTCAGGGAGTTCCCTTGTGCTGTCGAACGCAGCGAGAGAACTCCCTGACGCGTTCGTGTCGAGGGTGAGTGCCACGGGGTCCTTCGGCTCCGTGAATGCTTCGCTTCGCGAAGCATTCGCTGCGCTCAGGATGACAGGTCGGTGGGAGGTGCGTTGAAGGATCACGAGTATTTCGCCTACATCGTTTGCAGCCGTTCAGGAACGCTTTACGTCGGCATGACCAACAGCATCTACCGCCGCGCATTGGAACATAAGCGCCGGGAAATCTCAGGGTTTGCAAGCAGGTATGGATGCGATCGGCTGGTCTATTACGAGGGCTTCGACGATGTTCACAAGGCGATCGGACGCGAAAAACAGTTGAAGGGGTGGTCCAGAGCAAAGAAGATTGCTTTGATCGAGTCGAGGAACCCACGATGGGAAGATTTTGCAGAGAAGTGGGGAGCGCAGATGGCGTTTGGGGGCGAAGCCATCAGAGACAAATGACTGTGCTATGAGTGTCCGTCCCACAGGCGCCCTGCTAGACTAGTCAGTCATTTTTCTGTCTGGGGAGTTCTTTTTGCCAAACGATCCTGTTCTTGTGGTTCATGGTGGGGCCTGGGCCATGCCGGATGACATGGTGGAGGCGCATTTGGTTGGGGTGCGGGCTGCTTTGGCGGCGGGGTGGCGGGTACTGGCGGCGGGCGGGGCGGCGGTGGATGCGGTTGAGGAAGCTGTCGTCATTATGGAGGACGACGAGACTTTTGATGCGGGGCGTGGAAGCTTTTTGAATCGCGATGGCCGGGTGCAGATGGATGCTCTCATCATGGACGGAGCTACGCTGCGGGCCGGGGGTGTGGGGTGCGTGGAGCGGGTGCGGAATCCGGTGCGGGCGGCGCGAAAGATTTTGAGTGAGAGTCCGCATGTCTATTTTGTGAGCGAAGGGGCGGAGCGGTTTGCGGCGGAGCATGGCGTGGCTTTGTGCCGGAACGAGGAGTTGGTGATTGCGCGGGAGGTGGAGCGGTTGCGCGAGTACCAGGCCAAAATCCCCACTTCTCGCGCAGAAGACGCGCGAGAAATGGGGCACCCGCCCGGAAGCGAGATGTTTGCTCCTGAGATTTCGCACGACACCGTGGGAGCTGTGGCTCTGGACCGCGCGGGCAACATTGCCGCCGCTACTTCTACGGGCGGGACTTTGAATAAGGCTCCGGGACGGCTGGGGGATTCGTCATTGATTGGGTGCGGCTGCTATGCGGATAATCTGAGTGCGGCGGTCTCGACTACGGGCTGGGGCGAGCCGATTATGAAACTCGTCTTAGCCAAATGGACGGCGGACCGCGTGTCCGCGGGGAATCTGCCGGAGTGGGCGGCGCAGGAAGCGATGAACTTGTTGCAACAGCGATTGAATGGGCATGGCGGGATTATTGTGCTGAATGCTCATGGTCAGTTCGGGATCGCGCACAATACACCGAGGATGGCTTGGGCTTTGAAGACACTGCGGACGGAAGACGCGGGCATTGAACGTAACGCCAGTTAGAAGGCATGCTCAGAAATACGTTGCGGACTTAGTTCAACCAAACACACTGACCAAAAGCTGAGTTCTGCCACTTTACGCAGGCGGACAGGAGTGTCCGCCCCACACGGGCTGTGACGCTTTGCTACAGCCAACCCTTGGTACGGGCCATTCTTGAGGCTTCTATGCGGTTGCTGGCGCCCATCTTGCTTATGGCTTCTGAGAGATAGTTGCGGACTGTGCCTTCTGACAGGCCTAGTTCTGCGGCAATGTCTCCGCTTTGCATGCCTTCGCCGGCGAGGCGCAGGACCTGGCGTTCGCGGTCGGTTAGTGGGTCCATTTCGGCCCAGGCTTCGGTGGCCAAGTCGGGATGGATCACGCGCAAGCCTTGCTGCACGCGGCGGACGGCTTCGGCTAGCTCTTCGGCGCGCATGTCTTTCAGCAAGTAGCCCAAGGCTCCGGCTTCCATGGCGCGACGAAGATATCCGGCGCGGGCGAAGGTGGTGAGAATAATGACCCGGGTGCTGGCGCGGCGGCGTTTCAGTTCGGCGGCGGCATCGAGTCCGGTCATGAGCGGCATCTCGATGTCGGTGATGAGAACATCCGGCTTGTGCGTGAGAACGGCATCGAGCGCCTGCTTGCCATCGCGCACTTGAGCGACTACGGAGATGTCGCCTTCGATCTCAAGCAGCGCGGCTAGCGCGCCGAGCACCATGCCCTGATCTTCGGCGAGCACGACACGAATGGTTTTGCGGCCTTCCTTCGAAGCGGGATTCAATGGGCACAGTCCTCGGATTTCGGCGTAACTTCTTTCAGCGGGAGCATGATGGTGAGCCTGGTTCCGGCGTGAGAGTCGCGGTGGAGCGTGCCGCCTAACATCTCGACGCGCTCGCGCATGCCGCGCAGTCCGTTGCCTTCGCCCTGGAAACCGCCGCAGCCGTCGTCTTCGATCTCGAGGCGGCAGGAACCGTTGCGCTGTTCGAGACGCAGCCTGCAGGTGCGAGCCTGGGCGTGCCTCACTACGTTGGTCACGGCTTCCCGCACCGCCATCGATAGAACGCCTTCCTCCAACGCGGGCAGCGCGACGCTGACCGCCTCGTATTTTACGGCCACACCGGCAGTCTCGAGCATGGACTTGGCTTGCGCGAGTTCGGCCGCAAGTCCCTGTGAGCGGTAGCCGCGGATGGCATCGCGGACTTCCGACAGCGCCTGGCGGGAAATCTGCTCGACCTCGCGGATCTCGATGCCGGCGCGCTGCGGATCGCGGTCCATCAGCTTTCCGGCAAGTTCGGATTTCAGGATGATCACGGAGAGTGTGTGCCCGAGCACGTCGTGCAGATCGCGGGCGATGCGTTCCCGCTCGGCGACTTTGGCGAGATGCTCAATTTCGTCGTTGGCCATGCGCAACTTGGCCAGAGCACGGTTACGCTGCGCGAAGTAGATGTTGCTGCCCCCGACCGCCAGAGACATTCCGCCGGCGTAGAAAAGGAACCAACCCGAAAGATGGAAAATCTGCTTTTCGATGGCAGCGAGCGCGACAACCCCGGCCATCAGCGCAATGGCTTGCCGCTCGGTTTTCACGCAAAAAGGAATGAAGGCCGCGGCAAAAATAAAGAAAGTAGCAGCCCCCGCATTGATGGGCGCGAACACAAGCCCCAGGATTACCATGCCGGCGACGTGCAGCAGGGGCCGCGTCCGCTCCAAGCGGAAGAGGCTGAGGTAAAGACTCAGGAATATGGCTGTGGCAAGAGCGGTGAGCGTCCATTGCTTCCAGCCAGCGTGGTTCAGGATGGGGTCGATGAAAAAGAAGATCAAGTAGGCGAGCCAAATGTATTGCGCCCAGCCGTGCGGTTTATCACGCGCGGACAGGCTCATGCGACTCTCGAAGGAAGCCGCGGGTTGCGCCGGTACGAGTTCGTTTTCGCCGGAGTTGTGGCCAGCGGTGGCCATGCGGTTCACGCTCCTTCTTATCTTCCCGTCTTACCTTCCCACCTTATTGTCCACCCTGGCGTCAATGACGGGGCGACGAGCCAGGCCACGGGCGCTGGCGGCCAGCCACACCATGACTGCTGCTGGAATCAGGAACTCCAGCCAGCGTGCGCCTCCATACAGCGCGAGCACGCCGAAAAACACGAGCAGCGCGGTGAAGAACAGAGATTCATTCGAAGTTGCGCTCATGACTGCTCCCTTCGCTTACCGTGAATTGCTAACCGTAGAGCTTTCCCTGGTCGCGCTGGAAGCCGATGCGCGCGACTCCCAGGCAAATCAGAGTGAAGGCGAGCAACACCTCCCAGTGCGTTGCGACTGGCTCGTGGCTTCCGGCGCCGACAATCCCCAGCGCCAGTTGCGACAAGTGATAGGACGGGAGCACCAGCGCGATCTGCTGCACCAGCTTGGGCAGAAACATGTAAGGCACCCATAGGCCGCTGCAGAATGACAGCGGCAAATAAATGAGGTTGATGGCGGCAGGCGCGGAGTTTGGTCCGGCAAAGTAACCGATCGCTAATCCCATGGCGGAGAAAGGGAGGGAGCCAGCCAAGAGCGTTCCGAGCAGCTCTGCCATTTCCGGGAGCGGGAGGCGCACGCCGCCGAAGCTGATGCCCAGTGCCAGCAGCAGCAAAACGACGATGGCGCTGAAGATCATGCTCAGGACAACCTTGGCAGTGAAGTAGGCGAATGGCGGCATGGGGCTGGCGCGCTTTACTTGCAGCCATCCCAGGCCGCGGTCGGCGGCGAGTCCGGACGCTGTCCCGAATAGCGAAGCTCCCATCACGCCAAACGTGCCGTAGGTTGCGATCAGATAGGTCGGAATTCCAGTGCCGCTAATCGCTTGCTTGCCATTCAAGACCAACCCGAACAGTACGTAGAACATCAGCGGAAAGCTGATGACCGACACCGTATACACGCGCAAGCGCAGGTTCTTCAGGAACTCATACTTTGCTTCCTTCAGGTAAATGGTGGCGGTGTGGCTTGCAGAACGCTCGATCCGCGTGTTGCTTAGAACTGCTGCAGCAGTACTCATCGTGGTTTCCTCGTTTCGTTCGCGTGTTCTTACCAGGGCTGTCAGCTGACAGAATCGTGGATCAGTTCTGGCGATTGGCGTTTTCGCCGTTGTCTTGCGTGAGAGCCAGGAACGCTTCTTCCAGTCCCGCGCTGGTGATCTCCAGTCCTGAGAGCGAGGAGTCGCGCGCCAGCAATGCGCGCACCACAGGCTCGGCTTCACGGGCATGGATCTCGACCGCTTCGCGGTCTTGCTTCGCATCGGTGACGCCGGGAATTTTAAGCAGGGACTCCATGCTAAGCGCCGTGACGCAGCGGATGCACTTGCCGCCGGTCTGCGCCTTGATCTCTGCCGGCGTGCCTTCCGCGATGATCTCGCCCTGATTGATTACGGCAATGCGGTCGGCAAGTGCGTCGGCCTCCTGCAGGTAGTGCGTGGTAAGCAGGACGGTCTTTCCGCGCTCGACCAGGCGGCGAATTTCTTCCCAGAGTGCGCGACGGGCTTCTACATCAAGGCCAACGGTGGGCTCGTCGAGAAACAACAGGTCGGGATCGCCGCAGATGGCTAGCGCAAACAGGGTTCGCTGCCTCTGCCCGCCGGAAAGATCGCCGAACTTGCGGTCGCGCAACTTCTCGAGGCCGGCCGCGGCCAGCACTTCTTCAATAGGCATCGGCTTTGGGTAATAGCTGGAGAACAGATCAATGTGCTCGCCGACGCGCAAAGTTTCCGGCACTTTGCCCACCTGCAACATGGCGCCGGTGCGCATGCGATTCTGCGGATTGGTTGGATCTCCGCCGAACACACGGGTCTTGCCGGAATTAGGCGGGATCAGTCCCAGCAACAGTTTTACCGCCGTGGTCTTGCCTGCTCCGTTAGGTCCGAGCAGCGCGACGACCTGCCCCGCGCGTACGGTGAAATTCACATTGCGCAGGGCGCGGACTTCTCCATAGTTCTTGCTGACAGCATCCAGGCTTGCCACCACGGTGCCGGAATCGGTGCGCTGCACGGTTTGCGTTTCTTCCAGAGTCGCGATCATAAGGACCTTTTTCTGCCTTCGCCTGACTTTGCCGGGCAAATCGTCGATCTCGCCCAGTGACTGCATCATCGCGGAGTGGCGAGCAACGCACCAGTGCCGTTCATCACCCGAGCGGAGTGACAAATGTCATGACGGCGAAGAGCCACGAAGGCCGAGACGGGAGGTAAAACACGCCGATTTGAGGATGAAGCCGGAGAGCTACAAGGGAGGGTTCTTGCAAAATCCCAGAGAGCTTGTTACGAAATCCGAACAAACAAGCCGGGCTCGGGAATACAGGATCAACAGACCTGACGCTGGCTTCCGAACGAGATCATGGTCACTTCCCCGGCTGGGCAAGGGGTTCATCTTGTTCTGAAATCGTAACAAAGGCGGTCCTTCCAAGAAAATTTGTACTGCTTACGACACAAAAAGGACCGCACCCTGCTATGATGTCGAACAATCTGTGGAGGGCAGTCATGCTCCCGGCCGGCAAGAGCCTTCGTACTCTGCGAGAGAAACTCGGATTGACCATGCGCGATATCGAGACATCCAGCGCACGCATGGCAGAGAAGTATCGCAACGAGGAATTCTCCATTCCACCCAGCCGTTTGTCGGACATTGAGACCAAGGGAGTCTTGCCCAGCATTTTCCGCCTCTATACCTTGGCCGTGATTTATCGCCGCGATCTGCGCGAACTGCTGGCCTGGTATGGGGTTGACATGAACAACGTGGCCGCGGACCTCGGCCTCATTTCTCCACCGCGATCGCATGTCTCCGAAGCTCTCTCCGGGTTGTCGTCCGTGCAAATGCCCGTCCGCATGGATCCCGGCTTTGATCAGCAACGCACCACCAATCTGGGCCGCATGGTCGAGCAGTGGGGCCTGGTACCTTTGTCCTATCTGGCCCAATTCGCCCACAGCGATTTTACTTACGGCTACATTGGTTATCAGGATTTCACCATGTACCCGATTCTGCCGCCGGGCAGCTTCATCCAGGTCGACGAAGCTAAGAATAAGGTGGTGGAAGGTTTGTGGCGATCCGAGTACGAGCGTCCCATCTATTTTGTGGAAACTCGCGACGGACACACTTGCTGCTGGTGCAGCATGCGCCGCGATGACGTGATCCTACAGCCCCATCCCTTGTCGCCGGTCCCGATTCGAGTTCTGCGCCATCCTCAGGAAGCCGAAATCATCGGCCAGGTTGTGGGAGTCGCTATGAAGTTGACGGAGTGGCACGCTTTTGGTTCTTCTCCAGGCTCGAAAGCGCAACCAGTACTGAATTAAGATGGCGGGCAGAAGCTGCGTCCTGGGGTGAGGGGAGCAGTTCACTGAACTGTTCACGCATGCCTTCCACGTAAGCTCCCGCGGTTTTCTCGCTGTCCTGGCTGGACTCGTGCAAATCCTCTACCAGGTCTGATATCGGCGTCCGCAGCACCGTAGACAAGACTTCAGTATGGGCCGCCTTCAGCGCGCGGTCCGACGACTCCTCCCCATGCACCAGCGACATGCCCCAGTGCAGGTACCCGCCCTCCCGGCGGCGCAGCGAGCCTAGATACGCCAACTTCGCCAGCAGCCCGGAAACGGCAGCCAGCGTGGTTTCTCGCAGATCTTGCAGAGCCGATTTCAGGGTCATTTGGTGTTACGAATTCCGAACAGTCCAACAGCCTGGCGTGATCTTTCCGCCAAGCGCAAGCCATGAAAGTATCACGGTTCGCTTTTTCAAAACAAGGAGAAAACAACCGTGAAACATACTCTACTGGTGGTTGCAGCAGCTCTGATGTTCCTCAGCACTTTGGTAATCCCCACCGTTGTGCACGCCGATGGCGTCGGCGGCACCAGTTGCGGAGGAAACACGCTCTGCAAGCCGTGATTCTCCACTAGCGTTACGAAAAACGAACACCATTAGCCCCGAGTTTGCCGCCTGCAGCCGGTCGCGGTATAGTGCCCAAGCGAAGACCATGCTGCAGGCGCACTCATTCCTCTGGCATTACCTGTGGCTTGCGCCGCACGTTCTGCAGTTGGTGCTTGCCATATTCATCGTGCGGGGTGGCCTTCACAAGCTTTTCCCGGTTTTTCTTGTCTATACAATCTTCGAAGCAATCGAAGAATTTACGCTGTACGCGATGGACGTGCTCCCCTCGGTCAAGGCGGAGACCTTTTGGCAGGCCTTCTCGGTCGGTTTGATCGTCGAAGGGTTGATCAGGTTCGCTCTGATTGGGGAGTTGTTCCAGCACCTTCTACGGCCTTGGCCCGCGCTGGCCAGACTGGGGAGCAAGTTGATCCGGGGAACCGGTGCGGTCCTTGTGCTATTCGCCACGTTGGCTGCGGCATATGCCCCCATCGACAATCCACAATATAGCTTCATTTCCCGCGCCCACATTCTTCAACAGACCTTGTACATCGTCGAGTGCGGGCTGGTTCTGTTCCTATTCCTGTTTGCCGCACATTTTAGGTTGGCCTGGAACAATTACACCTTCGGAATTGCCTTCGGCCTTGGCATATTGTCGTGCGAACACTTGGGTACCTGGGCCGTCATGGCCAGCGGCGCGCTTCTCGACAAGCGTGACCTCCTGGACTTCTTGAACATGGCCACGTATCACATTTGCGTCCTCATCTGGTTTTACTATCTCCTGGTCGCGCGGAAGAATGTTCCCAAGCCTGCAGGTCTGCCTCCTGAGCACAACCTCGAAGTCTGGAACGAAGAACTGGAGCGCCTACTACTCAAATGAATATCGCCATCGTGCTCGTCATCGCCGCTGTAGTTGCGCTCGCCACTATTCTGAGCATGGCTGTAACCCGAAGCTTGCAGGCCAAGGGCAGCGCCGGCCTGGCCGTGGCGATCCGCCCCATCGACATCGAAGCTTTCCGCAATTTGATCGATCCTGCCGAGGACGACTACCTGCGGCGCCGCTTGCCGTCGGCTCAGTTCCGTGTGGTCCGCCGGGAGCGCCTGCGCGCCATGGCCGCCTATGTCCAGGTTGCGGGAACAAACGCCACGCTGCTGGTGCGCGTGGGCGAAGCCGCTCTTGCCGGCGGCGACGCGCGCATAGCCGGAGCTGCGCGGCAACTGGTGAGTGACGCGCTGCTGCTCCGCCGCAACACCACCGTTGTGCTGGCGCGGATTTACCTGGCATTGGCCTGGCCCACCTCCGGGTTCGCCGCGGTGCGGGTGGTCGACCGCTACGAACAACTGAGCGGTGCGGCCATGCTGTTGGGCCGGCTGCAGAATCCCGCCGTCCCGGTGCGTCTCTCCGCGCTACGCTAGGCGTGGGAACTTCGCCGGTTCCCTTCGCGTAGACTCATAGCATGTCCGACCAAGGCATCATCATCCTTCCGCCGGAGGCAAGCACTCCGCCGCCCGCCCCCAACACCGTCTTCCGTGGACCCAACGGCATCCGCGCCGGCTGGCGGGTGCTGACCTTTGTGGCGATTGTGGTCTGTCTTCTCGTCTCTCTTCGGTTCGCCGTGTACCTCCTGAGGGTTGGAACCGTTCAATCCGGCGTGTCCGCGATGACCCCGCTGGGCTTGAGCATTCTCGAAGGGTCGATCCTCCTCCTCACTGGAATCGCCGCATTGATCATGACCACGATCGAGCGCCGCAAGTTTGGCGACTATGGCCTTCCTGCCCGGTTTGCCTTCCGCAAGGACTTCTGGATTGGCACTCTCATCGGCTTTCTCGCCATCAGCACCACCCTGTTTGCAATCTTCGTCCTGCATGGATTCCGCCTCGCCGGCCTCGCGATTCACGGCAAGACGATTGCGACCGCCGTTACATCCTGGGGCCTGGCTTTTGTGATTGTCGGCCTGGCGGAGGAATTCGCTTTCCGCGGATATCTTCAGTTCACTCTCACCACCGGCATTGGCTTTTGGCCCTCCGCGATTCTGACCTCTGGATTGTTCGGCCTGGCCCATGCCAGCAACCCCGGGGAGAGCAAGTTTGGACTGCTCTCGGTCGTCTGCTTCGGGCTGTTGTTCTGCCTGATCCTGCGCCGCACCGGCAATCTCTGGTGGGCCGTCGGATTCCACGCCGGATGGGACTGGGGCCAAACCTTTTTCTACGGCGTCCCCGACAGCGGCCTCGCGCCGTATCGCAACCTGTTCAACTCCAGCTTCAGCGGGCCTCGTTGGCTCACCGGAGGCACCGTCGGTCCTGAAGCCAGCATCTTCACGCCACTCACCCTGCTGCTCGTCGCCATCCTCTTCACTCGTTTCTATCGCGAGAACCGGTATCACCCAATCGAAAAACAGATGTAGAAGACTATCCCCGGCGAATGTTGAACCGAGACTCAACAGCCCTTCGACTTCCTCAGGGCAAGCTCCGCCCGAAGCCCGCTGCCGAGTGTTACACTTTTCTTTCACCCATCCTTGGCGCTTGCCGGAGTTCGTTCTCCAATGTCTCAGCCCCAAATGCCCACGCCGCGGACCCGTCTGGTCCGCGAAGCTCATCGCGCCGTCTACGATCGTGAAGCCGCGTATCGAATTCTTGACGAAGGCTTCCTCTGCCACGTCGGCTTCGTCGCCGACGGTCAGCCCTTTGTGATTCCCACTTCGTATGGTCGCACTAATGACAACCTCTATATTCACGGCTCCGCTGCCAGCCGCATGCTGCGCAACCTGAAAGAGAGCGTCCCGGTCTGCGTCACCGTCACGTTGCTCGACGGCCTCGTGCTCGCGCGCTCCATCTTCAATCACTCCATGAATTACCGCTCAGTGGTGGTTCTGGGAAAAGCGACCCTGGTCGACAATCCGGAGGAGAAACTTGAGGCCTTGCGCCGTCTCTCCCAGCACATCATCCCCGGCCGTTGGGCCGACTCTCGCCAGCCCAACGCCAGTGAACTCAAGCAGACCTCGGTCTTGCGATTACCAATCGAAGAATTCTCCGCCAAAGTTCGCATGGGCCCCGCCATCGACGATGAGGAGGATTATTCTTTCCCCACCTGGGCTGGAGTTATTCCGCTAGAGATGGTTGCGGGCGCGCCGATCGATGATGCGCGGCTTGATCCCGGGTGCACGGTCCCGGCTTACGCGAAAAAGTATGCGAGAAAGTGACTGAGGCGCACTTTCTGGTTGAGCCATCCGCGCGATTGTGTTGTAACATCGGCTGCCATGAAGAAGCCGCTTGAAGGCCGTGTGGCCCTGGTTGCCGGCGCGACCCGCGGCGCCGGACGCGGCATCGCCTGCGCTCTCGGCGAAGCTGGCGCTACCGTGTACTGCACCGGGCGCAGCGTTCGCGGCAAGCCCGCCACCAAGGGCCGCCGCGAAACCATCAACCAAACCGCGGAGATGGTCACCGCCCGCGGCGGCAAAGGCATTGCCGTGCGCTGCGATCACACGAAGGAAAGTGACGTCAAAAAACTGGCGGCCCGCATCGAGCGCGAGCAGAAGGGCAAGCTCGACATCCTGGTCAACGACGTTTGGGGCGGCGACGCGCTCACGGAGTTCGGGAAAACTTTCTGGCAGGTTTCGCTCGAAAAAGGCCTGGCCATGCTGCATCAAGCCGTGCATTCGCACATCATCACCAGCCGCCATGTTGCACGGCTCATGATCAAACACAGCGCCGCTGGCCGCGGCGCAGGACTCATCGTCGAAATCACCGACGGCAACTTCTTCGGCTACCGTGGCAACCTTTTCTACGACTTGGTGAAGATTTCAGTAATTCGGCTGGCTATGATCATGGCCTACGAACTGCGCAAGACGGCGATCACCGCCCTCGCAGTCACTCCCGGATTCCTTCGCTCCGAGGCCATGCTCGATCACTTTGGCGTCAAGGAAGAGAGCTGGCGCGACGCCGCAAAGAAAGACCCGAATTTCCTGCATTCGGAAACGCCGCTGTACGTCGGGCGAGCCATTGCCGCTCTGGCCGCTGATCCGAATCTGAAGAAGAAGTCCGGTCAAGTATTCAGCTCGTGGGATCTCTCCGACGAATACGGATTCAGCGACGCCGACGGAAGCCGACCGCATTGGGGACGCCATTTCGCCGAAACCTACGGAACGCCAATCAAGAAGTTCGACGCTTCCCTTTACAGCCACTTCAGGGAGGGGCCAATGTCAGCGGTGTTTCCGGACTGGCCGTGAGGAATGCCGGCAAAGCGCTTGACCTTGGGAGGTAAAGATTGCTATCTTTACTGTAAAGGTTATAGGTAAACATGAATAACTCCAGTACAATCAGCAGCAAAGGCCAAGTTACCGTCCCGCAGGAGATTCGTAAACGCCTCGGCCTGGAACCCGGCGACCGTGTCGAGTTTGTGGTGGAGGAAGGTCGTACCGTGATCCGTCCGGTACGCTCGGAAGCTAACCCCTTCGAAAGGTTTATCGGAATCTTGGGCCCGTTCCCTGGGGGTGAGGAGGGGATAAAGGCTTGGATCGACGACATGCGAAGCGATAAGGACTACGAATGAGGACGGCTCTCGACACGAATATCCTTTCCCTGTTTTGGTCGAGGGAACCGTGGGCGGCCCTGATCGCCGATCAGTTGTCAAAGGCGCGCGCCGAGGGAGGGCTCGTGGTAAGTGCGCCAGTGTTCGTGGAGCTTTCGGCGATTCCCACAGGCGATGCACAGCGCGTTGAGAGATTGCTTGGGGAAATGGCCATCGCGGTCGATTTCGACTTGGCGGAAGATGTCTGGAGATTAGCCGCAACCAGCTTTGCCGCTTATGCCGTCCGCCGTCGCCGCTCGGGGGGAGGTTCGCCGAAGCGTTTGCCAGCGGACTTCGTAATCGCTTCTCACGCCGTTCTTCAAGCGGACAGGCTGATGACCCGCGATGCCAGTCGCTATAGCCTGGATTTTCCAAATCTTCGGCTCTGGTAACATCCCTTACGGAATCAGCAGCAGTTTCCCAGTCGTCTTGCGTCCTTCCAAATCGCGGTGCGCCTTCTGTGCGTCGGCCAGCGGGTAGGCGTGCTCGATGCGGAGCTTGAGCTTTCCCGCCGCCATCATGCCAAACACCGCGCCAGACCTCGCCACCAGCTCCTCGCGCGTGGCGATATAGTGCCCCAGCGCGGGTCGGGTGACGTAGAGCGACCCCTTCTGTGACAACACCACCAGATCAAACGGTGGCACTGCTCCGCTCGACCCGCCGAACAGCACCATCATTCCCCGCGGCCGCAGGATGTTCAGTCCCTTGTCGAAGGTCGTCTTCCCCACCGAGTCGTAGACCACATCCACGCCTTTGCCGCCGGTCAGCCGTTTGGTTTCAACTTCGAAGTCAGCTTGCGTGTACAGGATTACCTCATCTGCCCCCGCCCCGCGCGCCAGTTTCGCCTTCTCCTCGGTAGAAACCGTGGCGATCACCCGCGCCCCAATGTTGTGCGCCATCTGCACCAGCAGCAGTCCCACGCCGCCGGCAGCGGCATGGATCAGCGCTGTCTCCCCCCGCTTGAGCGGATAAGTATCGTGCGACAGATAATGTGCCGTCATTCCCTGCAACATTGCAGACGCAGCCTGCTGATCGCTCACGCCCTGCGGAATCGCCACCAGGCGATCCGCCGCGACCGCGGCATACTCCGCATACGATCCCTGCAGTCCACTCCAGGCCACGCGATCTCCCACCTTCACGGACTTTACTTCTGCTCCGACCGCAGTCACCGTCCCCGCGCCCTCCTGCCCCGGAACAAATGGCAGCGGAGTTTTGTACCGCCCCTCGCGGAAGTAGACATCGATAAAGTTCACACCCGAAGCAGCCAGCTTCACCACCGCCTCATTCGCTTTCGGCTGCGGGACCGGCAACTCCACCATTTCCATCGCTTCCGGTCCACCGACTTGTTTGACTTGAATGGCTTGCATGCTGCGTTGGATTCCTCTTTCTGAACAAAGGATTCCGTCGCTCTCAGTTCCCAGTGCTTAGTTCTTAGTTCCCAGTTCTCAGAACAACCGAAAGCCACCGTTCCCAAACGAACCGTCGTCCCCAAATACTGAGCACTGAGAACCGAGAACTGTCTTCTGTTACACTGGCGCGTCCGCGCCGGAGCCCACTTCGTCATGGCCGAAAAGAAGCCGCAGACTTTCGCCAACCACACCCGCTTCGATCCCCTGTATCACTTCTTCGTGTTGCCGGTCTTTCTCGTCGCGGCCATAGCCGCCACTGTGCATTTCGTCTGGCGCCCGAGCCTGCACTCCGGGTTACTCTTTTTGGTTTCGGTAGCCGCAGCGATTGCGATTCTGAAGCTTCGCCTTTACGCCCTCAGAGTGCAGGACCGCATCATTCGCCTGGAAGAGCGTCTGCGGCTAGCTACGTTATTGCCGGAGCCGTTGCGCTCGCGCATTCTAGAATTGACCGAAGACCAACTCATCGCGCTGCGCTTCGCCTCGGATACCGAAGTGCCCAAATTGGTTGAAAGGGCAATCTCAGAGAAGCTGTCCCGGGCCGACATCAAGAAGGCGATCCAGACCTGGCGGCCGGACTACTGGCGCGTCTGACTCCGCGCTGTCGACCCCGAGGAAGCCAGGATTCGGGAGTTCGTTGGTCTCCTTCTAACTTTTGCCTACCTTCTGCTGTCTGGGCAGGAGGCCCGTGGCAGCCATTTGGTCCGGTGCCGAAAGTAACCGTGGTGGTTCCTTTTCAGCGTTGACCTTGGACATACCGCAGGGTACGATTTTTGTTAGAATTCACCGGGCTTTCACCCAGGGAGCAATCCGTATCTCATAGAGAAGTATGCGAGTTGCAAAACTCCAAGTACGGATCGCAATTTTGGCCGCTCTGGCTCTGTTGGCGTCCTCCTGCCAACCCGTGCAAAAACCCGCTTCCTTGCTACCTGCTAGAACTGCCCCGGCTTTGACCGCCACCACGGCGGCAACTCCAGAACCGGCTCCGCAGCAGACCCAGCCGGCTACGCCGCCAGCTACTCCAAAACCGCCGCAGCCCCCAGTCGAGGCTCCGGCCGAGGCCAAGACACCATCGCCGTCTCCGGAGCCCGCTTCCGATCCCGTGGGCGATCTCGTCACAAAGGTGGAGAAGGACTATCAGGCCGGATTGGACGCCTATCAGGCAGGCCAGACCGACACCGCCAAGCAGGATTTCGACAATGCCTTCAACGCTTTGCTCGAAAGCAACCTCGATATCCGCTCCGACGAACGTCTGGGAAAAGAATTTGACCGCGTCGTGGAAGGCGTCAACCACCTGGATCTAGGCAGCTTAGGCTTCGCGTCCGATTCCGAAACTCAGCAGAAGTCGGAGCCCGCCCCCATCGATGAAACCAACGACGTCACCCTGTCCACCGACGCCAAGGTGAGGGCCAAAGCCCAAGCCGAGATCAAGTCTACCCATTCCGACCTGCCGCTCATGATGACCGACCAGGTCGCCGGCTACATCAGCTACTTCTCCAATCGTGGACGCGGCACCTTCGAGCGAGCCTTCGCCCGCTCCGGACGCTACCACGACATGATGGTTTCGATCCTCAAGCAAGAAGGCGTCCCGCAGGATTTGATTTATCTGGCTCAGGCTGAGTCGGGTTTTCATCCCTTGGCTGTTTCTCGCGTTGGCGCTCGTGGCATCTGGCAGTTCATGGGCAGCCGCGCTAAGGGCTACGGCTTGCAACACAGCATGTGGGTTGATGATCGCCAGGATCCCGAAAAATCCACTCGCGCCGCCGCCCACCACCTGAAGGATCTCTACGCCCAGTTCGGCGACTGGTATCTCGCCATGGCTGCCTATAACTCGGGTCCCGGCACGGTGCAGGCCGCGGTCCGACGCACCGGTTACGCTGACTTCTGGGAGCTCTACCGCCGCAATGTTCTCCCCAAGGAGACGCGCAACTACGTTCCCATCATCCTGGCCGTGACCATCATGACCAAGAATCTGTCGCAGTACGGTTTTGATGATGTCTCCATGGACGAACCGGTGGCCTATGACGCCGTAACCATCAACTATCCCGTGGATTTGCATTTGGTGGCTGAGTGCGTGGATGCCACTCCTGCCCAACTCCAGGAGCTGAATCCCAGCCTGTTGCGGCTGACCACGCCGAGAGTGGGCACGTTCGAGATTCACCTCCCACCGGGAACCAAGGGCCAATATCAGGACGCCATCGCCGCCATTCCGAACGACATGCGTCTGTGGTGGCGCTATCACAAGGTACAGCCCGGGGACACCCTGGCCTCGCTTAGCCGTTCGTATCGCGTCACCACCAAGTCGATTGCCACTGCCAATCACTTGGAGGGTACCGAACTCGAGGCCGACACCAAGGTGATCATTCCGGTGGCCGCCGGCAAGCATCCGGCCAGCGATACTGCCACCTACGCGCGCCGGATCACGCGTTACAGAGTTCACAAGGGAGACACAGTCGAGACCGTAGCCGAGAACTTCGGCGTCTCCGCTCAAATGGTCCGCCGCTGGAACGGCCTGCCCCGCGGTGATAGCCTGCGGGGAAGAAAAGTGCTGGCCCTGCACTTGCCGGTTACGCCCAGCACCGAACCAGCCTCAACCACCTCCAACTCGGCCGGTCACCCCCGGAAAACCGGGCAAACCGCTAGCACCAGTGTTCCAGCGGACCCGTCAGCAAACAGTTCCACCGAAGATGCTCCCGGGACCACTGTGCTCCGTCACACCGTAAGATCCGGCGAAACTCTCTACTCGATCGCGACCACCTACAAGACTACAGTAGCCGCCCTCAAGCGCAACAACGGCAACGTCGCCGTCCTCCGCCCTGGCATGATCCTGATAGTCGAACCGAGCCGGTAGAGACCCTGATCCGAGCCATCCCCTGTGGACCTTTGTCCCTCCTGCTCTAGGCTGGACCCAGAATCTTCTTCCATTCCGCTCTTTCATGTGGTAACAGGATAGTCAGGGCCGGATGTGATCCCGGCCCTTGCAGCTTGCACCAAACGTCGTGCTATAATCGCCCGCCGTTCCAGCACAAGTTCTGGTGGTCTTTTAATTTCCCGTGCCCGGCAGCCTTGCGCAGCCGCTCTTGCGCCAGGAGGCCAATACAAGATCAGGAGGAGCAATGACGTTCTACGATCCCACACTCTACGGCCGCGATGAAGAAGAAGAATTCGGCGACAGCGGCGCCTACAGCGAGTCGCTCGAAGAGGATTTCGAAGAGGAAGAGGAGGAAGAAGAGGAAGCCGGAGTCCCGGAACCCTCGATGAGTGAGCCCATGACGCCCCCTCCGCCACCTCCAGCACCCAAACCCGCTGCTCCCGCCGGCGGAGGCGGTGGCGGCAAAAAGCCTGCCGCGAAAAAGAAAGCTGCTAAGAAGCCCGCCAAGAAGAAGGCAGCAAAGAAGAAGGCAGCAAAGAAGAAGGCAGCAAAGAAACCGGCTAAGAAGAAGAAAGCCGCAAAGAAGCCCGCAAAAAAGAAAGCTAGGAAGCCGGCAAAAAAAGCCAGGAAAAAAGCTAAGAAAGCTAAGAAAGCTAAGAAGGGCCGCCGCTAACGCGAGCATCTGGACTCAAGAACCGCGGCTCACGGGCCGCGGTTTTCCTGTTTATCGTACGCCCGCCTGATTTAACCGGCCATGCGCCAAATCACCCTCGGCTGTTCATAGCTCTAGCCCTTACCTGCCGACGCCCGGCT
>Ga0308309_10000732_pt1 | contig 20071 bp, 20 predicted proteins | sample HubBroMetageWFT5_FD_192491 | JGI IMG/M metagenome (GOLD analysis project Ga0308309, IMG submission 192491) | Warmed and freeze-thawed soil microbial communities from the Hubbard Brook experimental Forest, New Hampshire - Hubbard Brook CCASE Soil... | ecosystem: Environmental > Terrestrial >...
ACAATGCCGGCCTGCGCGTTTCCGGATTGCACAAACTGGGCCGCTTGCGAAATATTTTCTCCGTACACCAACTTGGATTTCACTTGCTCATAGATGCCGGCCTTTTGGAGCGCCACGACCGCTGCGCGTCCGTAGGGAGCGTGTTCCGGGTTAGCGATCGCAATTTTTTTCACGCTTTGGTCCAGTAAGGACTTCCATCCGAGGCGCGCTACGTCCACGCTGGCATCCGCGGGGAGCCAGATTGCGATGCGCCCGACCGCATACTCGTAAAATGTTCCAGGCTCGGCAAGGCTTGCCGCTTCCAGTTTTCTTGGATAGCCGATGTCCGCGGAAAAAAACAGGTCGAATGGCGCACCATTTTGCAGTTGGGAGAAAAAATTTCCACTTGAGCCGTAGGTCACGTCCATTTTTGTTCCCGTCTGCTTCTCAAATTGAGCTGCAACATCCTGCATCGCAAATTGCAAATCCGCGGCTGCGGCTACGCGGATTTCCGCGGTCTGGGCGCGGGCCTCGCCTTGCGCAAGAAAAGCGGCCGTAAGAGAAACAGCAATGAGGAGTGGCACGATCCCGAACACCGGAGGGCAGTTTGCTTTTCCACGAGTCACAAGTCACCGCGTTCCTCACACACGCAGAATCATTACTTCCGTGGACTTAATCAGGGCGGCAGCGCGCTCCCCGGGTTTCAGCCGCATCTCCTTCGCCGCATCTGCAGTGATAATTGCGGTGATGTGCTGCTCACCGATAGCCATCGTTACCTGCGCCAACAAACCGCTGTACTTCAGCGAAATCACGCGTCCGATTAACTGGTTGCGGCCACTGATTTTCCGGAAATTGCCGCGGCGCATGGCGATATCGCCGCGGTCCAGTTTCTTTGGGATCATGCGGTCGATTTCGCTCTCCGGGACGCGATGATGGCCGCCGGGCGTCTTGACCGTTTTTATTTTTCCGCGGTAGATCCACTGCTTCAGGGTCGGGTAGCTGATACCAAGAATTCTCGACGCTTCTCGCGGCGGCAATAGTGCAGCTCGGTACATCAAGCTCTCTCCTCAACTACGGCGTACCATTTTGCAGTGTATGAAATCGCAATTATAGTACGATTCTATGCGTTTCTATACGTTAGTTTTAAACTAGTCCGTGGAACGAGCTCTTTATTCCTTCGGCACCCACTGCCTAATTCTCGCCTCGCAGGCCTCTGCCGTCGCGTAAAGTAACGAACATAAGAAAAATCCGGAGAAAACCCTTGGGGGCCACTCATGTCTCTCGTCACCGCGAAATTGACCGCCGACGACGTCCGTAAGGCCGTGGAACTTTTCTGGGCGACTTTTCTAGCCAAATCAGAAGAAGAGCTGAACGACTTTTATGCGCCGGGCAGCACCGTGTTTCAAGTGGCCATGAGCCGGAGCGAACCGGGACGGCTGGGGGCGATGCGCCGCTCGCGCGAATACTTCAGCCCGGACACGCGCATGGAACTGAAACTAAGCCCAATTGACATCGTTTTGTGTGGAAACGATGCGGGCGTCGCCAGCTACACCTTTCAATTCCAAGCGACTGGGCGCGACGTGGGCGGCAAACGCATGGCGGAAAAGTTGGAAACCGTGCGGGCCACGCACGTCATGCATCGCGACGCTTCCGGCAAACTGCGCATCGCGCACGAGCATTTCTCGGTGCCCGTGGGGTAGTTCTTTCTCTCGCCGCCGGTGGTCAGCTCCGCGCCTAATTCCTCAGCGGTTTGCCGGTCTTCAGAGTGAACGCCATGCGTTCCTGCGTTTTCTTTTCGCCGCAGAGGGAAACGAAGGCTTCGCGCTCGAGGTCCAGTACGTATTGTTCGCTCACCAGTTGCGGCGATGTAAGTGGCCCGCCTGCCAGGATGTTCGCGAGCTTTCGTCCTACGTGCGCGTCGTAGTCCGTGATGTAGCCGCCGCGCTGCATCATGTGAATTACCAGCTTCGCGCCCGCCAAGAATTGTTCCCCAAGAACTTTGATCTGCGTAGTCTGCGCGCCTTCTTGCCAGCTTGCGGCCGGGGGCTTGTACCCGCCGCGTACCAGCGCGAGTGCAGCTTCCTTTGCATCACCTACGAGGCGGTCGCGATTCATGGAGACGCCGTCCTCGCGCCGCAAGAAACCAAGTGCGCGGCTCTCTTCCGCGCTGGTTCCCACTTTTGCCGTGGCAATCGCTTCGAACACCGGTTTCATCGCGTGAAACAAATCCAAATCCTCGCCGCCGGCATGTTCGTTCGCGCGGATCAACATTTCTTTCGTCCCGCCGCCGCCCGGGATCAAACCGACACCAACTTCCACCAGACCGATGTACGCTTCCGCGGCAGCTTGAATTTTCGCGGCGTGCAGACCGATTTCGCATCCGCCGCCGAGTGCCATCCCTTGCAGCGCTCCGACGACCGGCTTCGGCGCATATTTCAATCCCAGGTTCGCATTCTGAAACTGTTTCACGGCCATGTGCAGCTCATCCCACTCTTGCTCCTGCGCCGCGACGAGCATGAGCATCAGATTCGCGCCAACAGAAAAATTCACGGCCTGGTTGGCGATGACCATTGCGTCAAAGTCGCTGTCGAGCCGTTTCAAGCCTTTATGTAACATCGCGATCAATTCCGCGCCGATGGCGTTCATTTTGGCGTGAAACTCGCAGCAGACCACACCGTCGCCCAAGTCGATCAGACTCGCGCCGGAGTTTCGCTCGATTTCGCGGCCGGCCTCCTTCTGCGACTTCAGAATGATGATGCCCGGCGGCGTTTGCAAAGGCATTGCCGCGCCGCTCGTCACATCGAACACTGTCGTCTTGCCCTTCTCGGATTCGTAAAAGCCTTTCCTTCCGCTTGCGAGAACTTTCTCGATCGCAGGCGGCAACACGCGCCCTTCTTTCTGGATTTGCACGGCGAATGCTTTTACCCCGATTGCATCCATCATTTCGAAAGGGCCCATCTCCCACGCGAATCCCCACTGCAGCGCGTGATCAACGTCCACGACGTTGTCGGAAATCTCCGGCACGCGCCGCGCAGCGTACAGACACATTTCCGACAGCCCGCCCCAGATGAACTGCTGCGCCTTGTCGCCTTTCTGCCCTTCGAGAATCGGCCCTACGAGCGCGCGCAGCCGCTCTCGCGTGTCTTCAATCGCCTTTCCCATTTCAAGCGAAGCAAACTTCGCTTTCTGCCGCGGCCGGTACTCCATGGTGTTCACGTCCAGCGTCAGAATTTCTTTTTCGCCATCGCCTTTCACTTTTTTGTAAAAACCCTGGCCGGTCTTGTCTCCCAGCCATCCGCGCCGAGCCATCTCTTCGATCAGCGCTGGAACCTTATACATTTCGTGCGACTCATCGTTTGGCGCGGTCTCGTAAATGTTCTTGATCACGTGCACCAGCACGTCCAGTCCAACGAGATCGGCGGTGCGAAACGTCGCCGACTTCGGCCAGCCCACAGCTGGTCCCGTGCACGCGTCCACTTCTTCGATGGTCATCCCCAGCGTCGTCATGAGCCGGATGGCATTCAACATCGAGAATGTTCCGATGCGGTTGGCAATGAAGTTTGGCGTGTCTTTCGCAACCACCACGCCTTTGCCAAGCCTCCGGTCACAAAAATCGCTTAGCGTCTCGATCACTTCGCTGGACGTCTTCGGCCCCGGAATCACTTCCACCAACTTCATATATCGCGGCGGATTGAAAAAATGCGTCCCGGCCCAGTGCTGTTGAAACTCCTCGCTCATGGATTCTGCAATCAGGTGAACCGGCAATCCAGAAGTATTAGTGGTGACAATCGCGCCCGGCTTGCGGAATTCCGCTACGCGCGACAACAAATTCCGCTTAATCTCGAGATTCTCCGCCACAACTTCGATGATCCAGTCGGCTTCCGCGCATCGCGCCAGATCGTCCTCAAAATTTCCGATGGAGACTTTTTCCGCCAGCGCCGGCGTGAAAAACGCCGCGGGCTTCGATTTTTTCGCCGCCTCAAGCCCCGCGCGCACAATCTTGTTGCGATCTCCGGCGGAAGCACCAGGCTTCAAATCCGACGGAACAATGTCCAGCAAGATGCACGGCAGCCCGGCGTTCGCCAAATGCGCGGCGATGCGCGAACCCATGGTTCCCGCACCCAACACTGCTGCCTTCTCGATTCGACGTTTCATGGCCTGCCTTTTTTGGAGCCCTTTTGGGACATTGAGACGAGTGGACAGGTTACAAAACCGCCATCCCCTGGTCAAACGAACTATGGCCCCGCCGCCAAGCGCGAGATACAGTAAGGTGATAATGAGCCCTCGAAAAGCGACAGATGCCCTCGGCTGGCTCCAGTCCGCCAAGGAAAAGTTGCGCTCCCTGGCCCTGCCCGAAGAGCGCAAATCCACGGAGCGCCCGCGCGTAGGCCTCGCGCTCGCAGGCGGATTCGCGCGCGGCATTGCACACATTGGCGTCTTGCGAATCCTGCGCGAGGCAGGAATACCCATCGATGTTGTGGCCGGTACGAGCGTTGGCGCTCTTATAGGCGCTGCTTTTTGTGCGGGCACGCCACTGGACGAAATGGAGCGCATCGGCTCGACCACCAGCTTCACCGATTTCGGCCGCTGGACGCCGTCTTGGCTTGGCCTGGCAACCAATCAGCGATTGGAAAAATTCCTCGCTCGCTTCACACCGGTGAAAACCTTTGAGGAGATGACTATTCCCCTGGCGATCGCCACGACTGACATCAACGCCGGCGTTTCCGTCTACTACACACGCGGCCCAGTCGGTCTACCGCTGCGCGCGTCGTGTGCCTATCCTGGACTTTTCGTGCCCATTCAATACGAGGGCCGCACTTTGGTGGATGGGTTTCTGACCTCTCCAGTTCCGGTGGAAGGCGCGCTGCTTCTCGGGGCGGACATCGTCATCGCCGTTTATCTGGAAGCTGGCAACCTCGAACAGCCTCGCACCTTTACCGATGTGCTTAGCCGCTCATTCACTATCGTCCAGCGTCACACCGATCTCACCTGGCGCCAACAGGCTGATGTCATTCTCGAGCCGGATGTAAAGCCTTTTGTTTGGGATGACTTCACCAGGACCCCGGACATGGTTGCGGCGGGCGCGGCAGCCACTTTGGCTGCCCTGCCTGAAATCCGCGCAGCCATCAACGGCGAAAAGCGCGACTCCGCGGCGTAGCATCAACAACGCTACAGTTCCATTTCCCTTGCAAGCGGTTCCTGCGGACTATTCCGGCGTGACCTGCACGACTACGGGCTGGCCCTCGCCTTTGCCCCTCTGCGTAAGCCATGCGCCCAGCCCCTCAGCAAAGCGCTCTGGCGTTAGTCGGAAACTGGCTTCGACTTTGCCGTCTGCCACGGGCAACGTGTCGTCGAAATCCGCGGAATTCGTGAAATTTCGCATGCAGAATTGATCGAGCCAATCGAGCGGGCAAGCGCGGCTCTCCCCACGAATGACGACAGTCACTTTTAATTTTTGAGCGTACACTCCGCCATCATAACATCGCGGCGAGGGTGTCTTTAGCGAGGACTTCCGACTACCTACGAGGCGCGGGGACGCTTGACGCTATGCGCCAGACCCAGCTGTTCGAGCGTCCAGATGAAGTACCAGCCGATATCCGTTTGCCACCAGCGCAATCCAAGTCGCGCCGACCCTGCATGCGAATGATGGTTCGCGTGCCAGTTTTCGCCCCAGGCCGTAATTTGGAACGGACCAAGCCACCATACGTTCATGCTGGAATCGTCGCCGCCCTCTTTCGAATGCCCAAGGTGTGTGAGGCTATTGACAAAACATTGCATGTGCAGCGTATAAACCAAGCGGATCGCCCCGAGCCAGAAGAAACCCATCCAGCCCAGTCCGAGCAACAGCCCAGAAAAAATCGAGATCACAATGACGGGAGTTTCCAGCCAGCCCCACACCGTATACATGCCGCGGGTCAGTTCCGGAGCCCAGCGCTTTTTATCCGCGGGTTGCGTTTGATAAAGCCAGCGCAAGTGCGCCCACCAGAATCCACCTTGTTTGGGGCTGGAGATGTCGTCCGGTGTGTCCGTCACGGAATGATGTAGCCGATGGTAAGCCACCCAGCTCGCGGGATGGCCCGAACCATTAAACACAGCCCAAAAAATTAGCACCTGCTCGATAAATTTATTTGTCTTGAGCGTCTTATGCGCCAGCATGCGGTGATAGCAGACCGTGGTGCCGAGCCCGCCGAAGGCAACGAATAAGATCGCCAAGCCGACAACCTTTAGGCTGGGGAGCGGGAAAAGAACCAATCCAACGACAGCCAGCACGTGAATGAGGACGAGATAAGAGAACACGCCTTCCTTGCCATGCACTGGTTTCCAGAACGGACGTTCCCACGGCCGTGCTTCTTGTGTAGCGGCTAATTCCATGATTTCTCCGGCGATCTGCTTAATTGAGTGCGTGAATGCCTGGCGTTCTAATGGTGATAGGCAGTCCTAACCATACCATTTTTCTCAGAAGGGCGTCCCAATTCTGTACCGAATGAGACACCAAAGAGGAAACTGTTTCCCAGCTGGTTCAACGCTCATTCCGCAGAATCTGTGCACTCGCTTGAAACAAGATAATTTCGAAGCTGGTACGGAACAAGGCGTTGGTCTCCATCCGGCTCAACAAAAGGGCTGGAAAGGGAGTGGAGAATTCGAAACTATCTCTGTAGATCTCGCAGCGCGTCATTTAATTCCACCAGGTCTGAGTCGAGCTTGTAAAACCCGGGACGCCAGTTTCCGACCGTTTCTTCCGCTGCGAATTTCAGAACGGCAAAATCGCCCGCCCCAACCTCGCCGTCGGAGAGGCTAGGAAAGTTCTCGCCAAAAAACGTGACAGGGTGCTTGTTGACCACTCGTTCGCACTCATTTACGGAAAGCACGGCTCGCAGCATGCCCTGGTTTTTCGCATGGGGCTGGCAGAAGTAGAGGTTCGGCATACGTGAATATCATCGGCAGAATCGAATAAAACTTGAATAGTACGTAAGTCCTTTGTTATCGGAGACGTAGCTTAGCCGCCACCCCTGCCAAGCCCGTTCGTCGTTTTCTCCCCTATTTTCGCCTCATTTTGCGAATTATTTGGCCCCAGACCGGCACAATCAGGATTAGAATCCCGCAATTGCCTTCCGAGGTGAAGTCGTGGCAGATGAACGCCGCCGAACTCCGAGGTTCCCATTCGTCGCAACCGCCGAGATCCTTGAAAAAGGGGCGTCGGCCAGCAGCCCGGCGCGCGTTACGGAGCTAAGTCTCTACGGGTGTTATGTGGAGACCTCCAATTCCCTGGAGAAAGGTATGCAGCTCCTCCTGAAGGTCTACTCGGAGGGCAAATACTTCGAGTCTCAGGGCACCGTGCTCTATTCTCAGCCCAACCAGGGTATGGGCGTCGGCTTTCAAAACGTAAATCCCCACTATTTAACTGTACTGAAGAAGTGGTTGATCGGTGCCGCTCACACGAAATTTGGAAAGAAGGACTGAACTGCGGTCTCCCGTGGAACTCCTCATCTGGTGATCGCCAGTTCTCGTAGACTACTTGCGTTGCACCCACGCCAGACCATCCGGCCCATTTCCCGTCGCGATTTTGCCTGTCACCTCCAGCGTCTTCAAGTCGATCACTGCGACGGCATTCTCCCCGCTCAGCGCCACGTAAGCTTTCGCTCCGTCGGGCTGAACCAACGTGCCTTCCGGGCCTTTGCCCACTTTCAGTCTCTTGCGCTCTTTTCGTGTGGCAGCGTCAACAAAGACCACCTCACCGCCTCCATCGTCTGAAATCACTACGAGCTTCCCGTCCGGCGTGAACTTGAGCCGGTTTGTGCGCTTGGTCTTCAAGTCCAGCGTTGCGGTCACTTTCTTCGAAGCCACGTCGATGACCGAAACGCTGCCGTCCCCGGAATTCGCCGCCCATACTTCTTTGCCATCCGGCGAAAGATCAAATCCCTCCGGCCCTTTGCCGACAGAAACAGGCGTCACATTCCAGCCGTTTCGCCCACCGCCCGGCTCAATGAAGCAAATGGAGTCCGATCCAATGTTCGAAGTGAAAATCGTTTTCAGGTCCTTCGAAAGTGCAATCATGTGGGTCACGTTTTGCCCGGTGCCGAGGATCCAATCGACTTGATTGCCCGCGGGATCGTAACGCCCGATCACCTTGTTCGCTTCCGCCGTGAAATACACCTTCCCGTCGGCGAACGCCAACCCGTGCGGCGCGCGCAAAGCGCCCAAATCCACAGGCGTCAGGGCCTTCTGCGCCGTCAAGTCCACCACCCCCAGCGTTTTCAATTGCCCAACCTGCTGGCCCGCGTAGTTCGAAATGTACGCGAACTTCCCGTCGTCCGACGCAACCACCTCGTGAGGCGCGCCGCCAGATGGCACCCGGCCCACGATCTTCAGGTTCGCTGGATCGACAATGGCCAACTTCTCGTCACTCTTTTCGAGCACCAACAGCGCCGGCGAAGGCGTCTGCGCACTGGCACTTATTGCCGCAGTTAAACCTGCTGAGAACAGCGCGAAACAAGCCGCTATCTTCACAAGAGAATTTCCTACTCTAGAAATCGTCTCCATTTCGCCACCTCTCCGTGGACGCAAGGGAGGATATCACCTCTGGATTTCGTAGAGGACAACCGATGCCAACAATCGGCTGTGGGGCCAGCTTCTGATTAAGCGACTCCCAATCCCAATCTCCGGTAATCCGCGTGGGCTCTTGAGCCCTGCTATGATGGACCATCAAAACAAGTTAAATGCTGTCGGCGAACATAGTTTTATAGTGTCGATACCAATCGCTTTGGAAACGCTCTTCCGGATCGTATTTTTTCTTCAATCTTAGGAATTGTGGGAACTCCGGATAACATCTTTGAATCTGGTCTCGCGTGGCATAGCGATGGTATGTCAGATAGTAGGTGCCTGTGCGGCGTGCGGCCATGTCGATCAACCTCCGAAAGGCGTCCGCCGAACGTTTTAGCCCTTCGGGGCTGTGAACCGTATGTAGGTTGAAGATTGTGCACGCGTACGGCTGCTTAGCCCAAGGCAGAGAGCTTTGATCGTCCATCTCGATGAGACGTACAGTGCCATAAATCAATTCGGTTTCATTCTTGCGGAAATCTTCTCGCACCTCGTCAAGAAATCCTTTGAGTGCCTGTCTGGGAACATTGATCTCTGTGATCATCTCTGTCGCAGGGTAAGAAGCGTGAAGCCTGGCGTCGATTTCGTGGTGGTAATTGTCGGGGTAGATGCTTAGCTGGTGTAGGTCCGACCAATATATCTGGCCATTGGTCGAGAGATAGTATTCTGCGTACTTCTTGAAGGCTTCTTTCTTATTGGTATGAGCGAGGTACAGCAGTTGTCTCCAGTCATCATCGCTTAATTGCTTTTCTTCTTTCAGAATCGGCCGATCCATTTCTACTGGCCGGTAGCACGAGAAAACACCCCTGTGTAGAAAATCATCCGAGCCCTGCTCGATAGAGAACTGGAAATCGCCATACACGAATCCTTCGGCAATGCGCTTCTCAAATGCAGGAATCAGTTCGTCAACTTCTCGAATTTCCACTACTCTCTCAACTTTAGTTCTTGGAACGAGGCGCAATCGCACAGAGGTAACCACGCCGAAGAGACCGTATCCGCCATGAACCAGACTAAATAACTCGGAGTTCTCTGTCCGGCTGCACGCATGAGCAGTTCCCGTTGCGCCTACAAGGACCAAAGACTCGACATCGCTAACAAACGGCTTCATTTTCAGACCGCGACCGTGCGCGTTTGCAGCGATTGTTCCTGAAATCGTCAATCGGTCTGCACCGGTTTGTTTTTGCGCGATGCCCCAGATTTGGCCGCTCTCTTTTTGCAGCGCGAGATAACCGTCAATCAGCTCTGGCCACCCGATTCCCGCTTCCACTTCTAGAATTCCATTCTTCTGATCCAAATCGAGTATTCGATTCAGTTTTCTAATATCGATCAAAACGGTATCGGTCCCAAATTGCTGTCCGCCCATAGCGTGCCGGCCGCCCGCTATCGATATAACCTTCCGATCCTTGCGGGTACTTCGGACCATTTGCTGCACATCCTCAAGTGACCGCGGCTGTGAGATTTCCAGCACCCGGGTAGGATTTAATTGTGAGTGAACGTCGTTAACTAAAATTGGTTCGGGTTCTGGTGCCAGTCTCCTAGAGACTGAGCTTGAGGCCAGAACAGCGGTTGATCCAGCCATGAAACTTCGTCTCGAAATCATCGGACGTCTGTCATTTCGCATATGCATTACATGGCACTTGGAACGCCGGAAGTTCAAGGCAATAAGTCTTGCATTTTGTGAATGTCGGCCAGGACCTACGTTCGAGAGTGCAAGGGCTGGGCGACACCTCAAGCCCTACCACGTCGCATGGCGATAGAGTTCCATCAAAATATCTAGTTGTCTCGGGAAAGCCGCTCACTTCGCAGCACCAATCCGGGATAACGCCGTTACCGGAGAAGTGGAATTTACGAGCGAAAGTTGTTAGAAAGACGCTTGAGTTTTCGACGGGGGATTTGTCGCAAGTCCTGCGGTAGAATCTGGTCGTTTACGGTAGCAGGAGGCGTCTCGGTGTCTAGAAAAATGAAACTTTCTTATGTGCTGGTTGGTTTGTTCCTGAGTGCGGCGGTTCTTATTTGCGGCCCGCTGGCCTTCTCGCAGGCCACCGCACCGGCGGCTCCCTCCCAAAACCAGATACCTGCAGACCAGGTTGCCGCCTGGGAACACCTGACCCCTTACCAGAAATCTCAGCTGGAACGGACCTACAATGACTGGCCATTCCTCGCGAAGTACCGAGAGGCCAATACTTTGTTGCCTCCGGTGTCGCCCGGCGAAACGCGAGTTGTGTTCATGGGAGATTCCATCACGGAAGGCTGGGGGATGAAAGCAACGGCAACCTCTCCCGGCCGCGGCGAGTTTTTTCCGGGAAAGCCGTATATCAACCGCGGCATCTCCGGGCAAACTACGCCGCAGATGCTGGTCCGTTTTCGCCAGGACGTCATTCTCTTGAAACCCAAAGTAGTGGTCTTGCTGGCCGGAACAAATGACATCGCCGAGAACACCGGGAAGGAAACTTTGGAGGAAATTGGCAACAATATCGCATCCATGAGCGAGCTTGCCCGCGCGAATGGGATTCGTGTTGTATTGTGCTCCGTATTGCCCGCAAGCGATTTTCATTGGCACAAGGGACTGGAGCCCGCCCCCAAAATTAAAGAGCTAAACGCATGGATCAAAGGATACGCCGGGAAAAATGGTTTCGTATTTGTGGACTACTACTCAAGTATGGCCAACAGCGAAGGCGGCCTCAAAGCCGAGTTGAGCCCTGATGGCGTGCACCCCAATAAAGCCGGATACGACCTCATGGCTCCCCTTGCGGAGACCGGGATTGCGGAAGCCTTAAGAAAACCACTTCCCTGACGCGCCTGTTCCTCAAAGAGATTCCCGACCGGCATCTCCTCCTATAAAATCTCTGCGACGCGCGGACATCCGGAGGCAGCCATGAAATTCGCAAAAATTGTCTTTTGGATTGCGGGGCTCTGGGGCTTGCTGATCATCACGCCTCTCTACTTCATGTTTGACCTCATCGGCCAAAAAGATCCGCCTCCCATCACGCATCCCGCCTTTTTCTACGGTTTCGTGGGATGCGCCCTGGCTTGGCAAGTCGCTTTTTGCTTCATGGCTACCGATCCCGTGCGCTACCGGCCCATGACGATTCCCGCCGTCCTCGAAAAAGCCACATGGGCGATCGCCGTCGTCGTTCTGGTCTCACAGGGACGTACGCGCCCGTCAGATCTTGTCTTCGCCGGCACGGACTCCTTGCTAGGAGTGCTGTTCGTAATCGCCTACTTCAAAACTCGGCCCGGTTGAATTGCAACACATCCAGTTCCCTGGAACCTCCGTACATAGAGGAAGGGGCCAGGAAATGGTTGGTTCTCCCAGGCCGGGGGCTCGGAGGGCTGGCTCGCTGGTCCAGCATTCCAGACTGTTCTCGTTTTTTTCGCTTGACGGCGGCTCGCAATGGGAGGATACAAGTTGTACCACAGCCCCGGATTGAGGGACGGGGTTCCAGCTCAGGGTACGCGTGTGCGGCCCTATCATCCCACAATCGTTGGAGCAGAATTAACAAGTGCTTGGATCATCCTGGCAGGGAATAAATTCGGGCGGTTGCGGGTCTTCAGAATCGGCTGGGTTTATCTGCAGACTGTGCTCGAATGCGATCCAATAGAACCATGCAAGGACTTTTCCATTTTCGTTGAACGCGCTGCCCAGTGAAATTCGACGCACCTTTTGCTCTAACATGCCGTCTAACCCGGACGTGAACCGTCCGTAACAAGTAAGAGGACAACAACGGGGAGCACGAAAGAAATACTGAGCTTGATAACAATTAGAAGAATAGCCCCCGCTCGACACTTTGATCTTCACGGTGGGCAATCCGCCGGAAGGGCAGCAATAGCTTCAAAAATAACAGGAGGTCGGAGAGAGAAATGACAAAGTCGAATAAGTTCCTTATCACTGGCGCGGCGATTGCGGGCTTGCTCGCGGGGACCGGCGTCAGCGTTCAGGCTTCCAATCTGCTCACGGGCGCAAAGGCTTCGGCCACAGCCCAGGACACAGACAAGAAGACTGACACCAAGGTGAAAGAAAAGCACGCTTGTAAGGGCCAAAACTCTTGCAAGGGCAAGGGCGGCTGCAAGTCGAGCGACAACGGCTGCAAAGCCAAGAACTCTTGCAAGGGCAAGGGCGGCTGCGCGACCGACGGCTCCAAGATGCCTGCCGAAGAAAAGAAGCCCTCGTAATTTCAGTTACCCGCAGGGGCTTTACCAATGATGGGGGGCCGGTGGTTTGCATTCACTGGCCCTTTCGTCTTTCCACTTTTGTCTTGTCAGGTCCCGGAGATTGCATGTCAGCGAATCGATTCAATGGATTTACGGATTACGGCATCGGCATCGGGCTGCGTGCCCCGCATTACGACCACATTCTCACGCGCAAGCCGGTCGTCGACTGGTTCGAGATTATTTCCGAAAACTTTATGATCGATGGCGGGCGGCCGCTGCATATCCTCGATCAGATTCTCGAGCAATACAAAGTCGTCCAGCACGGCGTTTCCATGTATTTTGGCTCCGCGGAAAAACTAAACCGCGAGCACCTTCGCCGCTTGAAAGAACTCGTCAAGCGCACGAAAACGCCGTGGCTTTCGGATCATCTGTGCTGGGGCAGCGTCGATGGGCGCTACACGCACGATTTGCTGCCGATGCCGTACACCTTTGAAGCCGCGCGGATTACGGCGCAGAAAGTGCGCGAAGTGCAGGATTTTTTGGAAATTCCCATCGCTGTCGAAAACGTGAGCAGCTACGCGGAATACCACGACTCGGAAATGACCGAGTGGGAATTTCTGAACGAAGTCGTCGAGCGCGCGGACTGCGGGATTCTGCTCGATGTAAATAATATTTATGTCTCTTCGCAGAACCACAGTTTCAATCCCTTTGATTACGTGAACAGCGTTCCCGCGCAACGCGTCGCACAAATTCACATTGCCGGGCACTCGAAATATCGCAAATACATTCTGGACACGCACGATCATCCGGTGATCGATCCCGTTTGGAAACTTTACGAGCGCGCGATTCAACGGGCCGGCCATACCGCGACGCTTCTCGAATGGGACGACAGCATTCCCTCCTTCCAGGAAGTTCACGACGAGGCGCTCAAAGCCAATAAATTCCTGCGCGCTACCGTGCTGGCAGAAGCCGTATGAAGTTGATGCAGCTTCAGCGCACCATGGCTCGCGCCGTGATGCAGCCGCTCACTTCCTCGGAACGCATGCAGCGCCGCGCTCCCGACGGCGGGCCGATGAAGCGCTACGCTTCGCGTTTCATCAAGCCGAACGACCGGCTCGCTTCGTTTGAGCGACTCGAGATTTACAATCGGCAATACTGGTTTCGCGTTCTTTCTGCCCTCGGCGAGGATTTTCCCGGCCTGCGCGCCGTTCTCGGCGGGCGGCGCTTCGACGCCACGGCCAAGGCCTATCTGATCGCCAATCCTTCGCGTTCGTTTACGCTGCGCAATCTTGGCGCGCGGCTCGAATCGTGGCTGCGAAAAAATCCCAAGTGGGCGGGCGCTAATCAAAATCTTGCGCTGGATATTGTGCGGCTCGAATGGGCGGACATCGAAGCGTTCGATGGAAAGGCAGAGCCCGCGCTGCGTCCCGAGGATCTTTCCGGCGGCGCGGGACCGAAATTGAAACTGACGCTTCAACCGTACGTGCGGCTGCTCAGTTTTCGTTATCCCGTCGATGATCTGCTCCTTGAAGTCCGCAAGGAAGACGACGATACGGACTTCGCCAGCAATACTTTCGCGGAACATCGCAAACGCAAGCGGGTCCGCGCTGTCGCGAAACTCAAGCCGGCGCAGATTTTTCTGGCCGTGCATCGCATCGACTACTCCGTTTATTTCCGGCGGCTCGAGCAGGAAGAATTTTCCATTCTGACCGCACTGCGCCAGGGCAAAACACTCTCCGCGGCGGTGGAAGCGGCCTTTCGCAAGAGCAAGATTCCGCCGGAAGAGCGGCCCGCAAAAGTGCAAACCTGGTTTCAGACGTGGTCCACGCTGGGCTGGTTCTGCCATCCAGAGAAAAAGCGCGCGACCAGCTAAGATTGTTATAGAGTTACGCATCCAAGTTTCACGATTCCCCGTAGTCAATTCTGGCGACAAATCTTTACGGAACGACAACTGACCTCCATGAGAAAACTGCTCCCGGCCAATCTTCCATGAACAAAATACTGATAACGACAAAATCCTGGCACGACAAGTTTTGCCATTACGCCGATTATCTCCAGCATCCGTTTCTGCTGTTTGTGCGGCTGTACTGGGGCGTCCAGTTGATGCAGAGCGGCTGGGGCAAACTGCACAACCTCGATAAAGTGACGGATTTTTTCACGAGCCTGGGGTTGCCGGCTCCGGGCTTCACGGCTACAGCGATTTCGAGCCTTGAATTTTTCGGCGGATTCTTGCTGGCCGTCGGCTTGTTCTCGCGGCTGATTTCGCTGGTGCTCACCATCAACATGTTGATGGCCTACATTACTGCGGACAAGGAAGCGCTCCATTCCATTTTTTCCGATCCGGACAAATTCACTGCCGCAGCGCCCTACGTTTTTCTGATGGCCTCGCTCATCGTGTTCATATTTGGCCCCGGAGTATTTTCCTTGGATGCGCTGGCAAGTCGGTTTTTCTGGAAAGCTCCGCCGGAGAATAAGACTGCCGTCTAGAGTGGCGCGCAGATCGTTCGCACGTAATGCGGGCACGCGTAGTTCTTGCACGCGCGATTCTTGCAATTGGGATAGGATAGATTCCGGGCACTCATGGTCTGGATGGAATCTACCCTTGGCTTCAGCAAACGCGCTTGTTTTGTTTTCCTGCTTCTGCTTGTTCCCTTCCTTGCCGCTAGGGCGGCTGATGTGACTTCGACTTTGATGATCGGCGGCTCGCGCATCGACGTGATGATTCAATCGTCCGATACGCCCAACGCTCCGCTTTCGCAGCCCGACGTTATGAAATGGGTGCAGTTCGCGGCGGAGTCCGTCGCCGCTTACTACACGCGCTTCCCTGTTCCTCATCTCACGCTCCGCGTCATTTCTTTTGACGGAAGCGGAGTGCGCCATGGCATGACTTGGGGTCGCGAGGGCGGGCTGATCGTCATCCACGCGGGAAATAAAACCACTCCTGCGGAGTTTGCGGAAGACTGGATGCTGACGCACGAAATGATCCATCTCGCGTTTCCGTCGATGGCCGACGAGCACCATTGGATCGAAGAAGGCATCTCGGTGTACGTCGAACCGATTGCGCGCATTCGCGCGGGCCATTGGACGGCTGTGAAAATGTGGAGCGACCTCGTCCGCGACATGCCCAAAGGCGAGCCGCAAGCAGGCGACCAAGGGCTGGACCACACGCACAGCTGGGGCCGGACGTACTGGGGCGGCGCGCTTTTCTGTTTTGTCGCCGACGTGGAAATTCGGAAGCAAAGCAAAAACAAAAAAGGCCTGGAAGATGCGCTCCGAGGAATTCTCGAAGCGGGCGGCAATATCAATGAGGATTGGGCTTTGGAAAAGGCGCTGAAGACCGGCGACAGCGCGGTGGGATTGGACGTGCTGGAGAAATTGTACGCGGAGTGGAAAGACAAGCCGGTGCAAGTCGATCTTCCCGCAATGTGGAACGCATTGGGCGTTGAGGCCAACGGCGGAACGGCGATGCTGAAGGATGACGCGCCGATGAGCGCCGTACGCCGCGAGATCGAGATGGGCACTTCGGGCGCAAAGGCCGGAGACAAGGCGGCGCCATCTGGCGCGGGTGCGGTAAAGAAAGACTCGGCGTCTACGGGCCGACCGTTGGTCGTCTTTGCCGGACGAACCGCAAGATCGAACTGACTGAATGTTCGGCTGTTTTGTACCCCTACCCCACCCCTGGTGTTTTCTGCAAAGAGTGCGCAAGAGCATGAAACAATTGGAGATAGCATTTTGTGTGGTGCAAAAGAGTCCGTAAGAGTATGAAAACAAAGGAAAGCTAAAGCCCTTGGAATGATATTGATGGGGACCCTTGCAGGAAGAGCGGTTGAGAGTCGAAAGTCTGAAGTCGAAAGAGCAGGAAGAGGATAACGCAGTGACGCCGGGTGCACAGAGGTTTCGCAGAGCGGGTTGGACTGCTCGAACGGCCTGGCGACTGACTAACACAAGACATATTACCACATATGCCAACACTTTGTCAAGTGTTTACTGGAACGCCATTCGAATCACCTGTGGAAAATTGTGGAAAAGTTAAGAGTCCCACACGCAAACCCGGCGTATGGGGCACCCGGCTTCCAAGAGGGGACGTTTCCGGGAAAACGCTACAAACGGGGGGCACTTCTCATTAGAATTGGATTATCGGCGGTAACCTTCAGTGAAGAAACGCATTCTCAATCTTGGCGTTTCCGCGACTCACGCTTCGATCACAAATCTCGCGCACTTTAATGAGGCTGTTTCGATTAGCGATTTTGATGCGTTTATCATCGATCCGAACGTCTTGATGAGCGGCGTGGCACCTGAAAACTACGCTCGGAGGCAAAATGAAATTCGCGATTTGATCAACCAGAAGGGAGGCGTGGTCGTCTGTTTGGTTAGGCCAAGCACGGCAATCATATCAGCAGCCGCTGGCCACCTCGGCAATATCTATACTCTCTTCGCCCCGCTTAGTGCTTCCACTCAGATTCAACAGTATCTCCAGAGCGGATATGGCTCCAACTTCAGGGTAGTGTCGAATGCAAAAGGCGCCTCAGGATCATATTTCCGCGTTCTAAATGGGGTACTACGCTTCGCGGCTTACCTGAATATCACCGAGACCGCCCTTGCAGGCATTGGTGGAACTGCTTTTGCGTTCGATTCCGTGTCACATCCAATCGCAGTCGAATTCGTAATTGGAGCAGGGCGTGTCTGCTTTGTGCCTATTCCTGAGGGCGCTACTGGCGATCGCGTTGGTTCGGCAATCGCCCGGATTGTCGAATCTCACTATGGCGGCCCAAGCGAAATTGAAGCACCCCCGTGGTTATTTGAGGTCGGCGTTCCAGGTGCTAATGCGAACGATGCAACGATCTCGGAACTCGAAATGCGGAGGAAGCAAATTGACGAAGAGATCGTTCAATTTGAGCAGAAACGCACTGAGCTGCTGAGCTACCGACTTCTTCTTTATGGATACGGAAAATCCTCCCTTGAACCTGTCGTTCGGTCTGCATTTAGAAAGCTGGGGTTTAGAGTTCCTGAACCCGAGGGATACGCGGGTGAATGGGATATAGAAGTGCATTCCGATCGGCTTTCAATTTGTGCGATCGGAGAAATCGAGGGGTCAGAAGGCGTAATCGACGTAGATAAATACCGACAATTGCTTGATTACATTCAGACAGAAGCACTCGAAGATCGAGACCACAAAGGGATTTTAATTGGGAATGGGTTCCGGCTCACTTCGCCCGAAGCTGCTGAACGCCAAGCCCAGTTCTCGAATCATGCGCTTTTAGGTGCGAGAAAAAACGGATTCTGCTTGCTTCCAACTGTGGAACTCTTCAAAGCTGTCTGCGCCGTTCTTGAAAACCCAGCGGATGAGGGGCTGAAAATTCGAGTGCGCGATTCCATTATCTCGACGGTCGGTGTCTGGACTTTTGCGCGCGAGGCGGCGGTAGCGTCCGTGGCCGCATCTGCGTCTTCCGAGTCACCGGCAGACGTGGCGAGCAGAGCTCCAACTACAGAGTAAAACGAGAGTAAAACGTGAGCATCGACGACTTGGCAGATCGTCAGAAAGGTGCATTTTTATTGGGAAAATGGCGCGCCCGGCCAGATTCGGACTGGAGACCCCCTGCTTAGAAGGTGGAGATTCCTCGCTGCGCTGGCCAATATCATCGCAGGAGCGATGAAAATGGAAAATGCGTCGGCCCACTTCGCTTCAATGACAGTGGCAGGCGAAATTGTGAGAGGTGGGTGGGCTTAGGCGACTTTGCGTGTGGATTTTTCGAGGAGTTCGTGGATCAGGGTTTGGTAGGGCTTGGATTGTTTAGCGGCCATACGGCGGAGTTGGCGGAGAAGTTTTGGAGCGATGCGGATGGCGATGAGCTGTTTGGCGTTGCCGGTGGCGGGGCGGCCGACTCGGCGAGCGCGGCGGAGTTCGGCGGCGGTCGATTCGGGAATGTCCGAGAGATCGAGGTTGCTATCCGGTGTAGGCTTTGCGCTCTTGGCGCGTCGCTTGGCGAGCGCTGATGATGCGAATGAGTTCCTGGCCATGTTTTGACCTCCGCTGCGTGTACACCACGATGAGAATCCTGCCTGCGAGCGACATCCCGAGGCGCTTGGACCGATGCTCCGCGTAGGAATGCTCGGGATCATCCCAATCGAGGGCGTCGGGATCGACGAAAATCGTTGCGGCTTCCTCGAAGGGGACGCCGTGTTTCTTGAGGTTGTTCAGGGCCTTTTGGGCGTCCCAAGAGAACACATTTGTGTATATACGCTAATTAGGAGGGATTGTAAATAGGGAACGCCCGGTGCGAGGGCATCGACGGCGGCCAGTCTGTACGGCGGCGAAGAGGGCACGATGTATCGTGCCCCTACGGGGAAGAAGAGCGATGAGCGAGCGAGAAGAACAGTGCGGGAAGGATCCGTTTACGGGGACGTGGGTGTATCGGCCCGAAAGGTCGAAGTCGACGGGGCCAAAGCAGGAGCGGTGGGTGCAGTGGATTGAGGCGACTGCGGACGGTTTGCGCTTACGGGAAGAGGTAGTCGTGGCGACGGGGCAGCGAACAAATGTGTCGATTGAGGCGAAATTTGACGGGCGCGACTATCCGGTGACAAGGTCTTCGCTGTCGGACACGATTGCGTATACGCGCAAGGGCCGGCGCAAGATCATAGGGACGGGAAAGAAGAATGGGGGCGTGACTCTGCGCGAAACAATTGCAGTTGCGGGGGATGATGAGACGTTGACGCTGACGTTTGGGATTTTCGAGGGAGGGCGGCAAGTGATGGGATTTGCTGTTTTTGACAGAGTGGAGTGAGTAGTGGGTGGTGAGTAGATGGAGAAAAATAATGGCCGGGAGCACACGCTAAGAAACTGAAGAGAAAAGCAGATCCCTCGCTCCGCTCGGGATGACAATTCCTAATGAGGCCACGATTCTTAGTGGATGACAATCCTAGCGGGGAGTGGTGGTGCGGCGGATGGGGACGTTGATGGGAGGGGCGTCTTCGCTGTCGAAGGCGGCGGGGCCGGGTTGGATGGCGTGAAATTCGGGGCGGGACTCAAGGAGGCGGACGCAGCGGTTCCAGCGGAGGATGCTGTCGTCGTTGCCGGCGGGGCGGATTTTTTCGGCTTCGGCGAAGCAGCGGAGGGCTTCTTCGATGAGCGGGAGGAGGATGTGGGCGGAGCAGCCGGAGTGGAGCTGGGCTTTGGCGCGGCGTTCTTGCAGAAGGCCGGTGTAGTAGTTGCGCTCGTAGGGATCGCGGAGAGACTGGAAGATGGAGTGGGCTTCGGCGTAGCGGTCGGCGGCGGCGCCGGTGAACTGGTCAGTGATGGCCAGGCCGAGCATGCGGCTGGCGAGTTGATGATTGGGATCGACGA
>Ga0308309_10000734_pt1 | contig 20050 bp, 18 predicted proteins | sample HubBroMetageWFT5_FD_192491 | JGI IMG/M metagenome (GOLD analysis project Ga0308309, IMG submission 192491) | Warmed and freeze-thawed soil microbial communities from the Hubbard Brook experimental Forest, New Hampshire - Hubbard Brook CCASE Soil... | ecosystem: Environmental > Terrestrial >...
CGGTGGGGGGCCGGCGGTGTCGCGCGAATTTTTGTGGTGCTTCATTTTTTTGAGTCCTGCGCGACGTTATCATGCGCGGGTCGAGGGCGCACCTGTACGTTCGGACAGAACTGGTACAGAACTAGTACTCACTGGCCGAAATGATTTGGGGGATGTGCTTTGCTGTGGTGATCGAACGTGTAGCGTCCAAACCCGCACCTTTCAAAAACCGAAGGGATGCGGCACGTAACCACTTTAAGATATTCGTTTGAGTGACCTGGAAGAGCATTCCGCTCGCTCGGACGGTGCGGGTTTGGGTCAACCGCAGATCACCTTCGAAATATGCTAATTACTCCCGAACTGCGGCGCTCATATTTGGGTGGGAGAATCATTGTAACCAGCTGAGCGGCCAGCGGTGCCCCGGGAAAAAAGAAGAAGACAAACATTAGCGGCGAAATGCCAGGGTTCCCCGCGAGGAGTGCTGGGACGGCCCAAGATAGCACCGCCGCCACCGCTACGATCAGAACGCGGTGGCTGGTGCTGATTACGAGTTCCTCGCCACAGGCCTGACACTGCATAGTCATGATTGTCAGCGAGGATTGCAAGTCTACCCAGCACGCGGGGCATTGTCTGGGTCTCAATTCCTGCTCCACGTGCCTCATCCTCCATTGCAGTAGGTTCCGACGGGTGGGTGGACCACCGGCTACGTCAGCGCTCCAAGGAGTCCGACGACTAGCAGCACAGACGCAGCGACGCAGAGCAACCACCACCGGCTTCCACGCCAAGTGGCTGTCAATCCAGCCACGAGGGACAACACCGAGCCAATAAAGAGCGCTCCCCACCATCTCTCGTCCAGGCTCTGCTTTGCCAGAAAAAACATCCAGAGCAAAACGTTTAGCAGAACCCCCGTGCCACCTATCCATCGCGACCGGCGCCTTCTCGGTGGATGGGCCAGCCTTTCGGGCGGCGCGATTATTGGTGTGTCATGTGGAGGCGATTGGTGCATGGCGCGAGTGGATGATACCACTGCGGTAGTTGACGTAGAAGTTGATTGGTTTTGGGTTTGCCGTTGCATTCGTTTGGTGGTGGGGAGGGGCGTGCTACCGGCGCTGAGGTAAGGCTTTCGACCAGGCGTGCATGATTCAGTCTGGGTTAAGTGCAGGTGTGGTGATATTCTCCGGGCCACGGGATTCCTGGGAGTGTGGTTAAAGCGATGCATTTTGGTGACGGGTGCGACCAAATTGATTGGCTGCGCTGCTGGTGAAACAGCCATGAAGAGAGCATGCGGCAATCTTGCGCGCGTCGGCCTCGTAATTCTCGCCGGCTGTTTAGCCGAGACGGCATGGTGTCAATCGCAGTGCCCCGCACCGGCGATCCTGAACCCTCCGCCGGGCACGAACATTTTCACTGAACAACAAGAAGTGGATCTGGGAGAAGTAATGGCGGAGCAGGTAGAGCGAAACTTTCGCGTGATTCATGACGAGAGTGAAGCCGCCTATCTGAATTTAGTTGCGGGCCGCATCCTGGCGCAGATGCCACCTACCCAGTTGCGCATCCGAGTGATGCTGGTGGACCTGCCGATTATCAACGCATTTAGTCTGCCGGGGGGCAGAATCTATGTTGCGCGGAAGATGGTGGCCTTTCTGCGAAGTGATGACGAGCTCGCTGGCCTGCTGGGGCATGAAATGGGGCACATCCTCACACATCAGGGTGCAATCCGGATGACCCGGCTGCTCCACGATGTTCTCGGTGTGACGACTGTGGGCGACCGAAAAGATATCTTCAACAAGTTCAACGAACTGCTCGACAATGCCGCGCGCAATGCCAAAGCGTTCCAGCCGGACAGAACAGACGAGGAACCGCACCAGTATCAGGCGGACGAAGTAGGGCTGTATGCGGTTGCGAACGCCGGCTATTCCACGCAGGCTTTCGTCGATTTTTTCGATCGCCTGGCCCAAACGCAAGGCAAGACTGGGAGTTTTCTGACCGATCTGCTGGGACACACCAAACCCAACGAGAAACGCTTGCGCGAGATGCACAAATCTCTGGAGGCGTTACCGGCTGGCTGCAAGCATCTGGTTGCTGCGAAGGCTGGGGACGAATTCCTGAAGTGGCAAGCTGAAGTCGTCGCCTATTCCGGAACGGGCCGCAAGGATGCTCTGGTGGGCGTCATCAAGAAGGAGAATCTGGATCCTCCTCTGCGTACCGACCTTTCCTATTTGAAGTTCAGCCCGGATGGACACTACATTCTAGCGCAAGACGATTCGAGTATCTTTGTGCTTTCGCGCGATCCGTTCACCGTTCTGTTTCGCATTGATGCGCCGGAGGCGCACGGCGCGCAGTTTACGCCCGACTCCCACGGCGTGGTGTTTGACACCTCCGGAATGCGCGTGGAGGAATGGAGCGTTGCAGAAGAGCAGCGTACGGGCGTGCATGAGGTAACGGTTCCGAGCGGATGCCTGCAGACCCTTCTGGCGCCGGACGGAAAGACGCTGGCTTGCTTCAACACCAACTTCGACATTTCCCTGATTGATGTGGCGACGAGTAATACGCTATTTCAGAAAAAGGGTTATTTCCAGCCTAGCGGGGCCTACGAAGAGTACGCGGCGCGATGGATCCTGATGATGGAAGAGTTTTTTCGCGTCGCGTGGGTGCACATGGCGTATTCACCAGATATGCGATACTTCATCGCGGCCAACAGCCTGAACCGAATCGCCGTGGACATGACGACTCATGCAGCAGTTTCTATGCATGGAGCAGTTGCAGACATGGTGGGCGGCGGATTCGCGTTCATCGCAACCGATCGGATCTTCGCGCAAAACCCATTGGACAGGAGAAGCTCGGCAATTGTCGCGTTTCCTTCGGGCGCAGTGCTGAGAAAATTTCAGATGACGGGACAGAACCTGAAGCCGACGGCGCATGGCGAGTACGTCACCTTGAGCAACGTAAAAGACGCGCAAGCAGGAATCATGGATTTGAACACTCAGAAAATCTACACGGGCCCGACGAAATTGGCAGCTCTGGATATGTACGACCAGCATTTCCTTGCGGAGAAGGCGTCCGGCGAAATTGCAATCTGGGATCTCGCGGCCGGCAAACTGGAGGCAAAAGCGTCGTTGCCTCGCAGTCCACTTGCATCGCTGCGAACGTGGGCGGTATCGCCCGACTTGAAATGGCTGGCGGTCTCCGCAAGCACCCGTGGCGCAGTCTGGAACCTTTCCGACGCGAAGCGCCTCTACTATACGCGGGAGTTTCGCGGTTCTTACTTCGCTGGCGACCAGATCCTGTACGCCGACTATCCGAAACTCGATTCATCACCCAGAACCGTGGCTCTGCTCGATCTGGGCGGGCGGGGCGTTGCGGAAGGGATTTCCGTAAGTGAGGATTCAGCCGCCGTGCAATATGGGCAATACCTTGTGCTGCGCAAGCCGGCGGGCAAACAGGATTTCTTGTCGCGAAACGTGATCCTGGAGGTCCGGAATGTTCGGGATGGTCATTCGCTTTGGACCAGGAACTTTCCGAAGGAAGCGCCCAGTATTTCCGTAAATTCCGAAGCTCATAGGATGGTGCTCAGTTGGGAGGTTTCGGACGCGGCGGTGCAGGACGAAATCAAGAACGACCCCGCCTTGAAGGGCCGTTCTGCGGCGATGAAGGGGCACCGAGGGGCTTACTTGCTCGAGGTTCTGGAAATTGGAACTGGAGAGACTTTGGGAAAATTGATTGCAGATACGGGCGAGGGATCGTTCCGGCTGCAAGACACCAAGGCCATCGGCGACTGGGTGTTGGTGCCAGATAACGAAAATCGCACGCTGGTGTATTCGCTCGCGACGGGAGAGAGAAAGGCGACGCTTTTCGGGGCGCGTTCAATCATTTCTACGACCGCCGGACTGTTGGCGATCGAGAATGAATCCGGGGAGCTCGACATCTATGGCCTGCCGGGGTTCGAAAAGCGCACGCAACTTAATTTTTCCTCGAATATCTCGGTGGTGAGCTTCAGCGAAACCGGGGACCGGGTTTTTGTCCTCACGTCGGACCAAACAGCGTACATATTGGATTCAGCCGCACTTGCTCGCGGTGACGCGACGCAGGCGGCCGCGCGCTAGGACGAGAAAGTTGGTGTAGGCGGGTGTGCCGCCTGCCTGCAGGTTTCTCTTTACGGTACGCGGAACACCTTACTCATCAATCTTTCTGGGGGCGAATATCTTGGATGGTGAAAAGAATTCCGTTGGGAAGTCGTTCTAACTTGTGAGTAGAGATAGACGTCGTTAGCCGCTGGGCGGTCCCCGCGAGTCCGTCGCATTTCAACGGTCCTTTCTCGCCACCACTCAGGACCGCTATCTTTCCATTGTAAGACAAGACGCAGTATGGATTGCGCCAGCCGTCACTTCTGTGGTCCACCGATACTTGCGGTAGGAAATTGCTGCTCACAATCTGGTGCTCTTGAAGACCATGATTTCCCAAATCCTTCACGAGCAGGCCCGCGTTGAGCCAGGTTCTAACTAGAACGGCTCGCTGCTTAATCGCGCCCGGGTTGTGCGTATACTCATCGAGGATCGGTTCGGACTTAGGATTGTCATTTCTCAATTGACCAAGAACGCTCTGATCCAATACGACATCTGCGTAAGCGCTCAGTAGTACGTCCTGCGCGCCTTCGACCGGCATGGTTCGAATCTCAGAACTCAACTTCGCAAGTTGCCACTGGACTACTACAAATACAACGATTCCAAGGGCGACAATCGCACTGAGGATGATTAGGCGGACGAGCGGCCGACGCTTTCGCGTGGCGTCATCCGTTATCTCGTGCGGGTGCGATCGATGCATGGCGAGAGCGAATAATATCACTGCGGTAGTTGACTTTGAATCCGATTGGTTTTGGGTTTGCAGGCGGGCGGGTGCGGCACCCGCTCACGCTCCATTCGCTGCTATTTCTACGGCTCAGGATAGTCCACCTCTCCTATTTGGTAGTTGACCGTCATATTTGCCCACTTGCGGTTCTGGTAGGCAATTGATGAAACCTCGGGAACGGAGATGAGGATTGTATTTTGAGATGGGCGGGTAATAGAAGGAAGTGGAGCATCATATCTTACGGGGTCGTAACGGAACAGAAGTGTCCGTTGATTTCGCCATTTCGAAAAAAACCAACTTCCATCCGATGCCGTTGCCTCTGCGTACACCCTGATGGCCTCATCTTTTGCAATCGTGTCACAGCTTAGGTAAGTCACTTCGAACCTCAAGCCAGCTAGCTCCTCTACCTTAAGTGTTTGCTCGCTTCCGCAAGACATTCTCCTGATTGCAGATCGGATCGCGAGCAACCCCGCGTAGACGAGGCCGAGAGCAAGAGCCACTCCGAGCGCATAACGCGCGATGTGCTTCACAGCGCAATCTCCTCTTCAAGGTGATTCTACTCGTGATCAGGGGGTGGCCCACCCGCCGCTAGGACGAGAAATTGGTGTATCCATCTGTCCGCTTACTTCTTCTTGGTTTCTCGTTGGGCCACGACCGTGATAGTGAGTTCGTTGCTTGTAACTAGTCCCTTCCAGTTACCCGGCATGAACGCCGCTAACTCCTCAGGATTCCCAAGAAGCGGATTCAAATAGGTGTTTGAGTCAACGCCGGAACTTTCAAATATTGCTTTGACCTGATAGGTTCCAGGGATCAAAGGCCCCACAAACCCTTGAACGGTGGTGTTGGTACCATACGAGTATCCGGGCATCAAAGAAAGGCACCAATCGACGGCTGCCTTGGGGAGGCGTTTGAATGCGCCGGGCGCAAGGCCGTCGACGGACCCTTGAAATCCCTGCATGGCGTGACCGTCTCGTGCTTTAACGCTTAGAGTCATTCGCGATGGAGAGTCGTTAGTCCAGAAGTCTCGTCCGATGTAGATGTTACGTCTTCCCACATTAGCGATCTGAACATGTATAGGAATTTCGTCTCCCTGTGTGTATTTCGTTTTTTCAGTAGATATCTCGATTCGGAGCTCCTCTTGGCCATCGGTCTTTTGTGTGTTCGCGTGCGGTGAGGTGGGCGAAATGGCAGTGAAAATAACTAGAATCGACAGGGACAGAATCTGGAGCGTCCGGCGCATGGCGAGAGCGGATGATACCACTGCGGTAGTTGACGTAGAAGTTGATTGGTTTTGGGTTCGCCGTCGCTTTTGCAGCTGCGGGTGCCGTGCTGCCGCTAGCTTAGGCCACGCGGCTTGGTCAGTCGATTTCGGGCATTTGGTCTTTTGGCCATTCGAAGGGGAAAATCTTTGCTGCTTCGTCTGGGGTCAACTCAACACCGGAGAGTTGAGCGGCGCGGGCGAGGACGGGGTCGCGACCGGCGGCCAGGTCCGCGGGCGTGGGTAGGATGCGCTCATCTGGCATCACACCGACGTTTTCCAGGCTCTTGCCGTCGGTCATGATGAGGTTCGCAACGGTAATCATCGCGCCGTATTGGGTGACGTTGATCCTGTCGAGCGGTATCGCGTGAACGTAATACTTTCCTTCCATCACCGCACCGGCGGAACGGTCGCCCAGAACGACACCGCGCTTCTCCAATTGAACGATGCGGGCAAAAATCTCGGCCGCAGACGCCGAGTTGCTGTCCACCAGCACGACCAGCTTGCCGGTGAACGCCTTGCCGCCCCTGGTCTTTGCGATTTGGGGCTTGAGTTCTGCGCGGCCTTTGCGGTCGCCGATTTTCACGTCATGATCGAAGAATGCGCCGACGAACTTTTCCAGAGCGTCTATTCTTCCACCGGGATTTCCACGCAAATCGAGCACAACCGCCTCGTAAGGGCGCATTTTGTTCGCGCGAGCGTCCGCGTCTGACGGATCAACCAGGAAATCGGGAAGTTTCCAAACCAATACTTTCTTGTTCAGGTCGTGGTAGCGAGAAGGATCATGCGTTGGGTCATCGCGGTGGGTTCTTGCCCATGTCATAACGTCTGTATGAGTCACCATCGTTTGGCCCGGTATGACCTTGGCCTTGGCTACGATCGTTCGCGCGGCGCCATCCGACGAGCGCAGGTCCAGATGAAATCCAGATTGCGGAAATACGCGATAGGAGTATTCAATCGTGTGGATGTCGTTGCGCACGAGTGGTACCCCGTTGACTGCCAGCACTTGATCGCCGGGCTTCATGCCTTTCGCGGCCGCATCGCTATCTGAACGAACGGCGGTGACGTAACAATTCGAATCTCCGACGGCCTGCATGAGCCAACCGTAGTCCACACTGTAGGGGCGGACAGGCGGTCTGAAGCGAGTGTGCGAATCGTTCAGTGCGGCAACCGCGGCGGAAATGATGAGGAGGGCTTCGTCCTGAGATTTTGCGTCGGCAATCTTCTGGCTAGCATCGCTGAATCTTTTCTTGAGATCCAATCCATGCATCGCGGGGTCGTAATAGTATTGCTGGATGTCCGCCTGAATTTTGGCGAGCATTTCCTGAGCTTGGGCGTTCGTTATCGTAGCGAATTTAGTGTCAGTTGCGCGTAGCGACTTCACCGACAGCACAGCACCGGTGGCTGCGGTGATCAATAGTATGAGTGCAACTCGAAGGTAGTGTTTTCTCATCGGTGTGCTCGGCTCGACTAGCGCGCCGACCCGTCCTGTTTAGAGTTGAATTTCACACTGTTCTCGGATGTTCGCCGGAATTGTAGCTATTTTTGCTAATTGTGCAAAGTGTTACGCGATCCCGCAGTGTGCAACAAGCCACTCCGTCCGCGGCGAAATCGAGACCGTCTCGTGGGAAAAGCGCGCGGTGACGGCAATTCACACGGGAAAAATCGAGCCTTAAGGTCGGGCGATTTTGGAGCTCAAGGTCCGGGTGCGCTATTTTTGGGAGAAGTGCGACTGGAGAGGCGATTGGGGCATCTACGATTGAGAGGAGGATATCAACGTGGCGAACAGCACATCGGCGAAGAAACAGGAAGAGCGTCCGGCGAAGAAGGCCGGCGAGTTCTTGATTGGAAATGATCTGCGGGTGACGCGGCTGGGGTATGGGGCGATGCGCATCACGGGCGAGGGAATTTGGGGCGAGCCCGCGGACCGAGGCGAAGCGGTGCGCGTGTTGCGGAAGGCGATCGAGCTGGGAATTAATTTCATTGATACCGCGGATTCCTATGGACCGGAGGTGAGTGAAAAGATTATTGCGGAGGCGCTGTACCCTTATCCGGCTGATTTGGTGATTGCGACTAAAGGCGGATACGAGCGGCCGGGTCCTAACCGGTGGGTTGAAAACGGCAGGCCGGAGCATCTGAGAGCCGCTTGCGAAGGAAGCTTGCGGCGGCTGCGGCTGGAGCAGATTGCGCTATATCAGCTGCATCGAATTGATCCGAAAGTTCCGGCGGAAGAACAGCTCGGCACTTTGAAGGAGCTGCAGGCGGAAGGGAAGATCAAGCATATCGGACTATCGGAAGTGAGCGTGCAGCAGATTCAGCATGCGCAGACGATTGTGCCGATCGTGAGCGTGCAGAATCGCTACAGCCTCAGCGACCGAGGTTCGGAAGCGGTGCTGCAGTATTGCGAAGAAAAGAAACTCGGATTCATCCCCTGGTTTCCGTTGGCGGCAGGACAGCTGTCCAGCGGCGAGAGTCCTGTTCGTCGTGTCGCAGCGGAGTTGAAAGCCACTCCGTCCGAGGTGGCGTTGGCGTGGCTGCTGGCGCGTTCTCCGGTCATGTTGCCGATTCCTGGAACATCGAGCGTCGAACACCTGGAAGTGAACGTGGCGGCTGCGGGTTTGCAGCTGGACGCAAAAAAGATGGAGGAATTGAGTCAGGCGGCGCGCGGATAAAGCGAATCTTCGCATCGGTCACGAAGCTATGCGCGTGAGCTTGACCCACGGTCGAGAACGACCAATGAGGGCGGAATGGTAAGAATCGTTATTTTGGGCGGCGGCTTCGCTGGCGTCGAAGCAGCACGGTACCTCGATCGCACGGTTGCCAGAAACCGCGACGTTGAAGTAACGCTAGTAAGCAGCGAGAATTTCACCATCTTTACGCCGATGCTTCATGAAGTGGCCGCAGGAGACCTGGAAGCTACGCATATCTGCAATCCGCTGCGGAGATTACTGCGTCGCGTGACGATTTTGACCGGGAACGTCGAAGAGGTCGATCTCGCAAAGCGAACTGTGACGATCTCGTACGGTATTGACGCGCTTCGGCGGGAGTTGCCCTACGACCATCTGGTGCTGACGCTTGGTTCGGAGACGAGCTATTCCAGTGTTCCGGGCGTGGCGGAACATGCACGGGGAATCAAGAGCCTCGGCGACGCCATCATAATTCGAGCAGGAGTGCTCGCGATTCTCGAGAACGCCAGCGTGGAGAGCGATCCGGAGCGCCGGAAAAGATTGCTCACTGTGGTCGTTGTGGGAGGTGGTTTTGCGGGCGTCGAAACGATTGGAGCCATAATCGATCTGGCACCCGAGAGCCGGCCACACTATGGCCAGATTGATCCGCGCGAGGCCCGCGCTGTCCTGGTGCATGGCGGAAAATTTCTACTTCCAGAACTCGGTGAAGCTTTGGGACTCTACGCTCAGGAAAAGCTGCACGAGCGGGGCATCGAGATCAAGTTGGAAACGAAAGTGACCGCCTACGCGGATGGGGCTGTGCACTGTAGCGATGGCGAGATCATACCGGCCGCGTTGCTTATTTGGGCAGCCGGAGTTTCGCCTAGTCCAATCCTGAAAAGGCTGCCGCTCCAATTGGTGAAGGATCGAGTAGTCGTTGATTCGACGCTGGAAGTTCCGGGCCATCCTGGCATTTGGGCGGCCGGCGATTGCGCGGCAGTGACGGATCCCGAATCCAAGTTGCCATATCCTCCCACGGCGCAGCACGCTCTGCGGGAGGGCAAAGTCATCGGCAAAAACATCGAGCTGCGCCTGAAGGGACAAGAACCCAAGCCATTTCAATATAAGGCGCCGGGACAGCTCGCTGCGATAGGCCGGCGCACTGGAGTGGCACGGATCTTCGGGTTGAAGTTTTCAGGAATTATTGGATTTATGCTGTGGCGGTCGGTGTACCTGATGAAGCTGCCGCGCCTAGAGAAAAAACTGCGAGTAGCGCTGCAATGGACATTGGACACGATTTTCGAGCGTGATCTCGGCCAATATATAACGCTCCGCGATGTTGAATCCCTCGCTCGCCTGATGGACACGCCGAAGAAACCAGGACAGTAATTCTCCGGCTGTTTTTGATTGCGGACGAACCTAATTTTGCATTTCCGTCATCCCAGGACTGTTTGGGTAATTGCGGACGCGTGAGGAAACGGAGTCCAAACCCATGGACGGGCAAGCTCAGTGCCGAGGCGAGAGGGGAGGAAGCGATGCCTTTGCTCCGGATTGATGCAGTGGAAGGACGCAGCGAAATTGAAATGAAAATTCTTCTCGACGCGATACACCGTGCGGTGCGATCCGCGTTTCATGTACCGCAGTGGAATCGGTATCGGATCTATCACGAACTTCCGCCGGCGCACCTGGTCGCTTAAGATACCGGCCTGGGGATCACGCGCACACGAAGGCTCCAGATCGTGAACAGATGTCTTCAGCGCGATTGCGGGGTTGCGTACCAGATGTAATAGGTGCCGATCCCCAACAGCAAGACCGTCCACCAGAGGGCCAGCTCGATGCGCATCCAAAATTTCCAGCGCCGAAAGCGCAAGGCGTGCGGAAGGATGTTGGTCCCGGCGACTAGCAGGATGTAAAGGCCGAGCAATTCGGCTAAAACCCCCAGAGCACCGTGGGCCATGGCGATGGCGTAGTGTGGTCTTGCGAAATGCCGGGAGAAGCGTGGCAGCACTCGCGCGTCCAGAGACGGCCACATCACTAATGCAATCATGGGAAGGTTAAGGATCAGGACTGCAGTTTGACAGACGCCGTGAGCCGTATAACGTTTTGCGCGAGCGAGGAAGGCGCCAGCGAACAGCGCTATTCCCATCGCGATTTGGATGAGCAGGTTGAGGTCCGCAGCAAAACTCGCCCATGTGCCGAGAAACCCTTTCACGGAAGTTCTTCCCTTTGCCCATCGCGCCGGCCGCCCACTTCAAAAGTCAAAAACGCAATCGGCCTCGGCTTCATTCATTGAGGCCGAGGCCTTTTTTCACGCCGCTCGATTTCTGGCGGGCGCTGTCCGCGCCAGCATGCATTACTGACAGCTTGCCACATCGTTCGAAGCATCTTCTGACGAGCAGGCACGGGTCTGGGAAGACAGCTCTTGCTCCGACTGATGCTTCAAGATCCACAGCCCCTCGCTGTTGGTGATGTAAACCAAGCTGCGTGCGTCATCCGCGAGAGTGCTCGTTACACCGGAGAAAGTTAGGACTGTCCGCGGATTCGCGGGATCACTCAGGTCGAGCACCTTGAGAGTCTCGGTGGAAGAAATGGGTTGCCCCGTCGCGGCGTCCGGCGCTTCGGCCAGAGCCAGCCGCGCGCTGACCATTTGCAACTTTCCGGTGGATGCCTGATTCGGCCACGCTTCGCTCTTGATGACGGTTGGCTGGTCCGGCTTGGTGACGTCCACAATCGCGAAGCCCTCCTTCGAAGCCGTCTCAACGTACAAGTATTCTTCGTTGCCGTGTTGCTGCAGTTCCAATTGGCTCACCGCGGCTCCGGGCAGCGCCAAGTGCGCGATCACAGACGCCGGTTGCTGGGCGGGTTTGGCCGCTCGATGTTTCGCGCTGGCTCCGGGCGATATGACCACGAAGAATGCGAGAAGCGCCGCCACGCCGGCCGCCTGTTTTTGTACGGTTGACTTGGAAACGACTTTCATTTTTCTCTCCTTATGTCGGCACGTGCGTTCACCTCTTAAGACCGGCGGCGCCGCCGAATTATTCCCGGCGGTTGACCACTTGTGGCATCCCGGCGGAGATCGCTTGCGGCTGGCCGCGGATTTCAGGGGCTTCTATGAGTAGATGACCGACGCGGGAGGGTTTTTATTCCCCGAGGAAAGGGACGAGAGGTTAGCAATGATGCACGCGCACGTACTTACGCGTTCGCAATGGCTGTTCGTCGCGAACCCGGCATGGCGTTCTGATTCATCACAGTTGTGAGGGTCTGACGGAGGCGTCCGCGCGCACGCGATAGGCTCGACATTACGGTGCCCAGTGGCACGCCGGTGATAGCTGCGATCTCCCGGTAAGACATGCCGTCGATCTCGCGCAGAACCAGGACTTGTCGCAGACTCGCTGCTCACTTCGAACGCGTTTGGTTGAAGGCCGCATCGGAATCGGCCAGTTGCTCGCGCACCGCCGCGACGGTCAAGAGCGAACTCGGGAGGCCCAGGGTTGATCTCGTTTGCGGCGAGGTGAAGAGCACGATGGATTCCATTTTTCCGGGAATCTCGTTCATTACCCCAACATATCTCCCGCCTCCGGCCTCCACGATCGAGCGCAATTCGGCTTCGCTCAAAGTCGGGGGCGAATTGCCGTCCCTCCCGCAGTGCAGCTTCATCTTCTTGCAGTTTAATTCTGTCACTGTGTATTCCGTTGCAGGTGCCTCGAGTTTGGCCTCGTAGTTTTCCATTCGCAGAATGCTCACAGAGGAGTAAGGCTTATTTCGTAAGCTCGTTTGCATCGTGGCGTTCAATCGGCTGCATCGGTGGCTAGATTCTGCGGGCGGCCAATTAAGTACGTAATGCGGAGGGGCAACCATCCTCCGGATTTTTCTCCGATTTCCCAGCGGTATCCGCTGGAGTCAATTGCGCTGGTCATCTCTTGCAGTTCGCCGACCGAGTAGGCGCGCAAGCAGGAAACTATGCCATCGAAAAAAAGAACGAAAGGAGTCACGGGAATCAAATATGTCCATAGAAGGCGCGACCAACGAAAGGGGCGGCGAAACGGGACGAAGAGCCAGGTAGCGATGGGAATCAAGAATATAGACAGGAACGTCAGCGTGTGACGCGCGGTCGCTTCAAACACGCCAATGGCTTGGCGCTTGTTGACGCTGTCCTGCAAGAGGGCGCGCGCTTGGGCGGGTTTCAAATGGTGGAAGGAGGAAAATAGCGTCCTGAATCCTTGGAGGTATTTCGGGACCTGCGTGGCATCAATCGAGTCTTTGAGGAACTGGATGTGATTCGTGGCTGTAGAGTCCATATCGCGAAGTCTTGTGGTACTGGGATACTTGTCCGTCAGCAGAACCTCAGGCGGGATCGATCCGTGCATTTCAAAATCGCGCACCAGCGATGGCCACGGTCCGCCCGCCCCCGAGCACAAGTCCACCACCTGATGGGAACCGCACTCCTTCAGCCGACTCCGCAGCAGTGACGCGATTGGCTGATAGGTATTGGTGACTTCCAAATTCATCTGCAGCGAGTCCACGAATTGGTCGCGCAGAAATTGAGGAAACCACGGTTGTTCGTGAATCTCAAAGAGTCGGGCAACTGGCACAAACACCTCCTCCAAGATTGTAACGCACAGGCGGCCGGTCCTACGTGGCTGAGCCTGAGAACGCAGTAGCAAGTTCGTGACTGGCTGATGTGAACGCGTACTTCGGCCGGTCCATCGCAGGCGAACGGGAATCGGATTTGATTTGGCGAACGGCGCCGTTCGCAACTCTCGCTTGGAGCAGCTCGCGCAACCGAGCACGGGCCTTGTGCACTTGCGATTTCGAATTCCCCGCGGTGCATCCGAAAATCCCAGCGATCTCGTCGTGGTTGTATCCTTGCACGTCGTGAAGGATGAACATCGCTTTGTATCCGGGCGGCAACTCGTTGATCGCGGTTTCCAGCGTGATGCGGTCAACGGCGCCATTCAATCGCAGATCCGGTCCGCCAAATTCCTTGGACGCAGCGCTAGACCCGTCCTCAGGATTCGTGATCGTCTCCAGCGATTGTTCCGCCAGGTTCTTTTTGCGGAATCGCATCAGGACGATATTGACGGACATGCGGTGCAACCAGGTGGAGAAGGCCGATTCGCCGCGAAACTGATGGAGCTTCCGGAACAACTGCAAAAAGACCTCCTGGGTCAGATCTTCCGCGTCGGTTCTGTCTCCGACCATGCGCAGGCATAGGGTGTAAACTTTGCGGTTGTGCGTGCGATAGATTCGTTCAAACGCGTCGGCATCGCCCTGTTGCGCCAGCCGCACGACATCCGCGTCCGTCACCTCTGGAAGTTCGGCTTGTGTTGATGCGCTCACGGTAGCGTCCTTCGAACCTTTAGCTGCTGGTGCAAAATTGCCGCTTTCTAAACGCTGGAGCTTTATGGAAGCCATTGCCGCGCTGCGAAACCGCTTGCGACAAACCGGCCGACGGCGCTGAGATTTCACCGCCGGCCAGTTGACGCGCGGCATGACCCGCAAGTTACTTCCCAGCGAAGACGTTGACCACCTTGGCGGACGCAAGCTCCTGCTGCGTCTGCTTCGGGTAGAGGAATTCATGGCCGGTGACTTCACCCGGGTAGAACCAGGTCACGATTGCTTCAGGCTGCCCGGACTGGCGCTCCGCGAATCCAAATACGGTCCTGTCAGCTGTCGTAGGACGTTCGGCATTTGCCGTGAGGAGCGTCGCAAGCAACTTGGTGTGATCGGCATTGAAGATGCGGACTTGAAAATGATCGAGCGTCTCATCTGGCAACACGAACACGTACGTCCCCGCAGGCAGTACGCGTCCGGGAATCTGAACGGGCTGGCTGAAAGTAACTATGGTTTCCTGGTTGTTCTGGTCCGCGTGTGCAACGGGCATGACGATCACGACTGCAAGCACGAACAAGAAGATGACAACACTTTTTGCGATGGTCGTTCTGTTCATAACTGCTCCTTTTTTATGTATTGCGACCGCGTGCTGTTCGCAATTCATTTCTGTACGTCTTAGTTAACCGCCGCTGCGAAGTTTTTATTCCACCAACATGATATTTGGCGGAATCAGCTTCAAAACGCCTACGAGGATTGGACGCGATGATGCGCTGGCGGGGCACAGAAATGGATGTAAAGCTTTTGTCGCCGAGATATCTCGAATGTGTCTCACGGAAATCGGCGAAACACGCCTTAGGACTTGGCACGAGATGTTGCCCGGAGTGGCGTTGACGTCGGGCCGGCGCACTTCCATGTCCGCGGCGGCGCTGAAGGAATTGAGATTTTTAGTATTAGGGGGCGTCGCTCACGGGCAGTACCATGGGGTGGGTTACCGGGAGATTCCCATCGCCGAGATAAAAGAGACCCCCTCAAGCATTCCTGATTATCAAAGTCCGCCGGTTCCAGCCACTCCCCCTCCACCACCGCCGCGACACAAGGTCCCGCGAATCATTTGGTGGGGTCTGGCAATAGTGGTGTTGCTGATCGCGATTTGGCTGATCTATCAGCATCACGAGGAAGCGAAAAAAGCGGCAGCAGCGAAAGTTCGTCCTGCGGGCATCACGATTACAACCACCACGGCGCAAAAAGGCGATATCGGCGTTTACCTGGACGCGATCGGCACGGTCACGCCGGTGTACACGTCTGCGATCACCGCCCAGGTGACCGGGATAATTGTGGGCGTGCACTATACGGAGGGCCAACGTGTTGCGATGGGCGACCCGCTGATTGATATAGATTCGCGTCCGTTCCGGGCGACGCTCCTGCAAGCACAAGGCGCGTTGGAGCGGGACGAGAATGTGCTGGCGCAGGCCGAGATGGATCTGGAACGCTACAAGGAAGCGTGGGCGCACAACGCCATCGCCAAACAAATTCTGGACGACCAGGAAAAATTGGTGCGCCAGGACGAAGGCACCGTAAAGAACGACGAAGGAGCAGTACAATTCGATCAGGTGCAGGTGGATTTCTGCCACATTACCGCGCCGATCGCGGGGCGCGTCGGTTTGCGGCTGGTTGATCCCGGCAACGTGGTGCAGTCGGCTGGCACAATTACACTCGCGGTGATTACGCAGCTGGAACCCATCACTGTAATTTTCACGATTCCGGAAGACAGTCTGGATGCGGTGCAAGATCGCGTGCGCGCGAAGGCCAAGCTGCCCGTGGAGGCGTTCGATCGCACGGCACAAACGAAAATCGCGAGCGGCCAGCTATTGACGCTGGACAATCAGATTGATACGACGACCGGCACGGTGAAAGGGCGCGCGCTTTTCGCCAACACCGATGATCTGCTGTTTCCCAACCAGTTTGTGAACACGCGTCTGCTGGTGAATACGTTGAAAGGCGTGACGCTGGTGCCATCGTCCGCCATTCAACAAAATGGGCAAGCGTCGTTCGTGTATGTGATTCAAGACAATTTCGCGCACATGCGCAGCGTAAAGGTTGGCGTGACCAACGCCGGCATAACGCAAGTGGACGGCATCAACCCCGGAGACGTGGTCGCGAACAGCAGCTTCGATAAACTGCAGGACAATATCGCGGTCGTGGTTTCGAACAAGCCGGCTGCCGCGGAAACTTCTGGTACCAGCGGGAGCCCGGCCCCGTGAGTCCGTCTCGTCCTTTCATCTTGCGGCCGGTAGCTACGTCTTTGTTGATGGCCGCGATTCTTCTGGTTGGAATTGTGGGCTATACGCAACTGCCCATCTCCGCATTGCCGGAAGTTGACTATCCCACTATTCAGGTCCTCACGTTTTATCCCGGGGCAAGTCCCACGGTGGTGGCGACGACGGTGACGGCGCCGTTGGAACGCCAATTCGGCGAGCTGCAGGGTCTGAGCCAGATGACTTCGTCCAGCTCCGGCGGAACTTCGGTGATCGTGCTCCAGTTTAATCTCACGTTGAGCATTGATATAGCTGAGGAAGAAGTGCAGTCCGGGATCAACGCGGCGCAAAGCCTGCTGCCATCTATCCTGCCCGCGCCGCCGACTTACAGTAAGACGAATCCAGCCGATGCGCCGGTGCTGACGCTGGCGATTACTTCAAACTCGATGCCGCTGCCACAGGTGGAGGATTTGGTAGACACGCGCCTGGCGCCAAAGATTTCGCAACTTACCGGCGTCGGCCTGGTGACCATCAGCGGTGGGCAAAAACCAGCGGTGCGCATTCAAGCGAATCCCACGGCGCTTTCATCGTACGGCATTGACCTGGAATCTTTGCGCACCGCAGTGACCGTGGCCAGCGTGAATGCCGCCAAAGGAAATTTCGACGGACCGAGCCAGGATTACCAGATTGATGCGAACGATCAACTGGTCACTAATGAGGACTATACGAGGGTCGTGGTTGCTTACCGAAACGGCGCGCCGGTGATGCTCCCCGACGTCGCCGCCATTGTGAATGGCGTCGAAAATAATTCGCAGGCTGCGTGGATGAATCAGACGCCGGCGGTGATTCTGAATGTGCAACGCCAGCCCGGGGCGAACACCATCAGTGTGGTGAAAAGCATCAAGCAGCTGATTCCGCAGCTCGAGGCCAATCTACCGACTGGGATTCAGGTGACGACGCTTACCGATCTTACGACCGCGATCGAGGCTTCGGTCTCCGACGTCGAGTTCGAGTTGCTGTTGACGATCGGGCTGGTGGTGCTGGTCATCTTTCTTTTCTTGCGCAGTCTCTACGCCACGATTATCCCGGCGGTCGCTGTACCGCTCTCACTGGTTGGCACGCTGGCGGCGATGTATCTCCTGGGCTACAGCCTGGATAACTTGTCGCTGATGGCGCTGACCATTTCCACCGGTTTCGTTGTGGACGATGCGATCGTCATGATCGAAAACATATCGCGGTATATCGAGGCGGGTGATAAGCCGATGGAGGCGGCGCTGAAGGGGGCGGAGCAGATTGGCTTCACGATTCTGTCGCTGACTGTGTCGCTGATTGCTGTGCTGATTCCGCTTCTATTTATGGGCGATGTGGTGGGGCGGCTGTTCCGTGAGTTTGCGGTTACGCTCGCGGTCACGATCGTGCTGTCGGCCGTGGTTTCGCTCACGCTTACGCCGATGATGAGCGCGCGTATTTTGCGGCACACACCGAAAGACCAGCAGGGGCGCTTCTACAAGGCTTCGGAACGCGTTTTCGAGAACATGATTGCGTTTTATGGGCGCACTCTGAAATTTGTGCTGCGCTACCAGACCATTACTTTGTTGGTCGCGGTGGCTACGCTGCTGCTGACAATTTTTCTGTACATCATTATTCCCAAGGGGTTTTTCCCGGTGCAGGACACCGGGGTGATCCAGGGTATTTCGCAGGCGCCGGCATCCATCAGCTCGCGAGCGATGGCCGTAAAACAGCAGGAACTTGCCAAGGCGGTGATGGAAGATTCCGCCGTCGAAAGCATTTCGTCATTCATCGGAGCGGACGGCACGAACATCACCACCAACAGCGGCCGCATGTCCATCAATCTGAAACCGCTGGACCAGCGCAAGATCAGCGCATCCAACGTGATCCGCAGGCTCAAGAAGCGATTGGACAAAGTGCAGGGAATCGAGCTGTTCATGGAGCCGGTGCAGGACATCACCGTGGACGATCGCGTGAGCCGCACGCAATACCAGTACACGCTGGAAGATTCGGACGCGAACGAATTGAATCTCTGGACCAATCGCTTCATGGAGAAGCTGAAAGGATTGCCGGAACTGGAGGATCTCGCAACGGATCAGCAGCCCGGGGGCCTGGCCGTAACTCTGGTGATCGACCGCATCACCGCCGGACGATTGGGCATCGCGCCAGCCACGATTGACAACACTTTATACGACGCGTTCGGGCAGCGGCAAATCAATACGATGTACACGCAGGTGAATCAGTATCACGTGGTGCTGGAGAGCCAGCCGCAATTTCAGAAAGACCCCAACAAGCTGAATCATTTATATATTCAGTCCAATGCATCCACCGGGGGCAGCGGCGCGGGCGCCACTTCCTCCTTCGCCGCTAGCGGATCGTCGGCCGCGGGCTCGAACGCGCTCACGGGTTCGGCGCTCTTCAGTCCCTCGGCGAATACGCTTACGCCTCCTTTGAACGCGCTGTCGCCGAGTGCTTCGTCGAACTCCAGCGGCGGAGCAACTTCCGCGGGCGCGACCAGTTCGGCCATGAGTAACGCGGTGCCGCTGAGTGCGTTCGCGCACTTTGTAAGCACCACCGAACCGTTGGTGATAACGCATCAAGGGCAATTTCCGGCCATCACCGCGTCGTTCAATCTTGCGCCGAATGCCGCGCTGGGCGAGGCCATCACCGCGATCAACAAAGCGCAAAAAGACATGCACATGCCTCCGAGCTTGCAAGCGGGCTTTCAAGGCACCGCGGCGTCTTTCACGAATTCACTGGCCAATGAGCCGCTGCTGATTCTCGCCGCGCTCGTCACCGTGTACATCGTGCTGGGCGTGCTGTACGAGAGTTTCGTGCATCCGATAACCATTCTTTCCACTCTGCCCTCCGCCGGCGTCGGAGCGTTCCTCGCGCTGATTATTTTTCACCAGGATTTAAGCGTGGTGGCGATCATCGGGATCGTGTTGCTGATCGGCATCGTAAAAAAGAACGGTATCATGATGGTGGACTTCGCGCTGGAAGCGGAGCGCAAGGGCGGAAAGAATTCCACGGACGCAATTTACGAAGCGTGCCTGCTGCGTTTCCGGCCGATTATGATGACTACGATGGCGGCGTTGCTCGCTGGGCTGCCACTGGCGCTGGGAACTGGTTTCGGTTCCGAATTGCGCAGACCGCTGGGCATCGCGATGGTCGGCGGGCTGCTGCTGAGCCAGGCGCTCACGCTGTACACCACGCCGGTGATCTACATTTTCTTCGACAAACTGGCGCAGCGTTTTTCTCCGAGTTCACCAGAGCAGGCGGATGGCCAGGAGCATGGGCCGGAGCCCGGAGACGCGCCCGCAACGCCAGGTCCCGCATGAACATTTCCGCGCCGTTCATTCACCGTCCTGTGGCGACCACGCTGCTCACCGTGGCGATTGCGCTTGCCGGGGCGGTTGCATTCGAGGTGCTGCCGGTTTCGCCGCTGCCCGAAGTTGATTTTCCGACTATTTCAGTCAGTTCCGGCTTGCCGGGAGGCAGCGCCGAAATCATGGCCTCCTCCGTCGCCACTCCGCTGGAGCGGCAATTCGGCCATATCGCTGGCGTGACGGAAATGACTTCCGCCAGCACGCTCGGCAGCACTTCGATCACGATTCAGTTCGATCTCAGTCGCGACATTGATGGCGCGGCGCGCGACGTGCAATCCGCCATCAACGCAGCGCGAACTTATTTGCCCGCGAACC
>Ga0308309_10000736_pt1 | contig 19991 bp, 23 predicted proteins | sample HubBroMetageWFT5_FD_192491 | JGI IMG/M metagenome (GOLD analysis project Ga0308309, IMG submission 192491) | Warmed and freeze-thawed soil microbial communities from the Hubbard Brook experimental Forest, New Hampshire - Hubbard Brook CCASE Soil... | ecosystem: Environmental > Terrestrial >...
ATACCAACTCGCCATTACGATCACTTTCGAGAAGAGAAGTTAATTCCCCGTTGAGGAGCTGAGATTTTTAAATGGAAAACGGTCGGATTCAGGTTGAAGACTCGACTTAAGACTTGAAGTGTCAACTGAGAATTGGAGCTAATTTGAGAAGGATACGTAAGACAAGAACGATAAAGTCTTTTCTCTTCTCTCTAAGTACATGATAACCCAGGATCGCAATATAGCTACTGGCATCAAGAGAATCTAAATTTGTCTTAATTCTTCTGTTCTTCTTAATGTCTTGGGTTGTTTTTAGCGCGACGAAGACATTATTTTAGAAATCTTCTCCCGTAGCGGTGAGTTGTTAGACCAATCAGGTTGCCAGCTTAGCTCCCGGATTCCAAGATCAACTCTTCGTGAGTCTTCCTAAACCACTACGGAGAACGCTTGTGCTCTTCTCCGGGGGCTGCGTTGACGGCGAGAGGGCGGTGGACTGCGCGTTCTTCCTTCCCAGACGCCGAAGAGCGCTTAGGGGCCTATCCTTCTCTTGTACACGCTTTCCGTTTAAGTATTCTTTCCAGGCGTTCTCGGATTTGAAGGCGCTAGCCGGCATTCGAGGCGTCGCCAAGCCTCCCAGCTTGGTTAGTACCGTGATTCTGGCCTCGCGAAAGATTCCACCATCTTTTTCCACCAGAAACGCCCAGTAGCGCCATCAATGTTCCGTTCAAATCGAAACTTATCCGTCTCGCATCAACTGCTGGATCAATTTCTTTCCGAGCTTGCGCTTTGAGGACACCACTCTTTGGGCTTGTCCACCATACCCGCGCCATCGAATTGATCTCTCCCTCGATCGCCCCGGATCTCTCCGCACATTCGGAGAAGGCTCCCGTAAAGAAGGATTCTATGTGACTCGTGGCTGGCGCACATCGAACACCGGGTCTTCCCAGGTGGATCGTAAGTCTCCCTCCTTCTCTTTCTCCAATGCCAACCAGCGAGGTGTCCGATTTCGCTTGAAAAAGAACCAGTCCAACACTTGTTCCAGCTTCTCCCTGCGTCGATGGTTTTCCGAAATGGTGACTCACGGTCTTCCATCTTGCGGGTCGGGCGCGGCCTTTGGGGCGGTGCGCAGAAACTTCATCAGGCCTGCTCCAGTTGCCTTTCCTGCCCGCCCCTTGAACAAATCAGTCGCGGTTTCCACGACTCCCACCTTTTGCGCGACCGCTGCGGCAATCCACTGATTCAGGGAGACACCATCTTCCTTCGCTAAGCGACCCTCGGTCTTTAGTCAGTCTAGGCGGAATGCTTGATTCCATCGAGCGTGCACGCTGCGCAGGAGTGACGGATAGACGACCAGCTTACGGAATGGGTCGATCAGGGCCATGTAGATCGGCGTGAGGCGACTGACGCTGCGTACGTAAACGCCGAAATAAAAGCGGTACGCGTTCGGGGTTTCGACGAGGGCGCTCAGCGCTGCGGCGTGGGCGGTACGATTAATCAGCTCAAGGAGTTGCTCATTCTCGAAGCGGTATACGACGCGAAAAAGTCCGTCGCGCGTACCCGCCAGCGCCAGGGACTTGGAGCGATCGGCGGCTGTCAGACGCGTTGTGAAGGTTTCCCACGCCATTGCCGCTGGCTCGCGATCCAGGCCAAGCAACCCCCCGACGAAGAGACGGATGTTTAGCAGCGCGCGAGCGACCGGCGAGCATGGGAGCAGACACGTGCTGGCTGCGCGCAGGAACTCATCCAGCGTGATGCCGGAGCGCACCCGCGGGAGATCGACGGCCCACACATCATGAAGCGGCACGCCGGTAAGAAAGTCATGAACCCGCAGTGGCAGCCGTTCGAACTCTCGCGTCGAGATCTGTGGCATCGGACCTCCTCCGCTGTCTCACCCTAACTGTCTCAAATCGCTTCCGTAACATGTCCCTGTTCATCACGGTACAAGTTGAAGTGGACTTTAAGGCAAGAAATATTTTAAGCTCGGGCTAACGCTCGGGCGGGTCCGCGCATTTCTGCGTTTGGCGTTTGCTTCCCGTTTTCTGGAATTCGTTCTACTTTTTTCCTCAATTTTATTGCCTTCGGCTTCCCAGAACGTTTCAACAAGAAGATAAGGCGGCATTCGCGATTTTCCACGAATGGCCGCCGTTTCTGTTTTGGAGTGGTGAATGAAGAAGCTGAAGATGTCCAAAATGAAGGACCAGAAAGTTCGGGGCGAGTGGGCGGAGATGAAGTTTATGACGTGCGCGGCCGAGCATGGCTTGCGCGTCAGCAAGCCTTGGGGAGACTCGAACAGTTACGACTTCGTGGTGGGGCGTCCGGGGCACTTTTGTGGCGGTGCAGGTGAAATGCACTGTCTTCAGTTCGAAGAATAGATCGGGTTATATCTGCTCCGTGTGCAGCAGCCATAAGCAGTATCGGCAGGGGGCGTTCGACTTTGTCGCGGCTTATTTGGTTTGTGAGGATGCCTGGCACATCATTCCGGAGAAGAGACTCGGGGTAAGTGGTCGATTTCTCTGCGTACGCAGTGCGATCATTCCAGATATGAGAAATATCTTTGAGGCATGGGATCTACTGCGTCTCTACGGACTATTACTCGTGTTTTGTATTTCCGCTGAGCAATTGCAGCGCGTGGGGCAGCAGATCAATCACGGCTTCGAGTGAATCGACCGCGCCGGCGGGGCTTCCGGGCAGATTTACAATCAAAGATTTTCCCCGTACTCCGCAGATTCCGCGGCTGAGGGCCGCGAGCGGTGTCTTCTTGGCGCCTTCGGCGCGCATGCGCTCGGCCACGCCTTCGAGGAAGCGTTCGCAGACGGCTCGGGTGGCTTCGGGCGTGACATCGCGCTCCGCGATTCCGGTCCCGCCGGTCGTGACCACCAGTTGCGCTTCCTGAACCCAGTAGGCGATTGCGGTTTGAATGGCGGATTGGTCATCGGGAACAACTTCCGTTCCCATCAGTGAAAAATTTCTTCTTCTGAGGAGTTCCCCAACCGCCGGGCCGGAAAGGTCGGCGCGGTCGCCGCTGGCGCAGGAATCGCTGACCGTGATGACGGCTGCGGTCATGTCTTTCGGAGTCGAACCGGGATTCGAACGTTCGGGGGTCAAGCTTTCAGGAGTCGAGGAGGACATCTTCTTCCTCCTCTTCGGGTTTTCCGCCGCCGTCGCGCTGCGCCTCGTCCAGCTGGCGAAGGCCTTCCATCAGCAAGCCCTGAGTGTTCAGTTGGGTGGTTTGCTGGGTCGTCTTGCCTTCGAAATTGACTTCAAAGTTTCCGTCGGTCCAGCGCAGAACCTTGAATACGGCCGGATCCCCGACCAGCGAGCCGTAAGTGGCGTGTGTGACCTGGCCTTCTTTGAAGTACAGTTCGCATTTGTCGTCTTTGTTGGTCAGGGTGAGGGAACAGCTCTTGCGCCCCATTTCCAGAGATTGCACCAGGTCGATGACGTTCATCTGCAACAGGCTGCCGCGCAGCACTCCGTCCGAAGGCACGGTCTTTGCCATTTTTTCCAGGGCGATCTTGTCGATGACCCGCTTGATGCGTTGCGTGGCTTCCCTCAGGAAAAATGGTTTCTCGACAAAATCATCCACAGGAAGATCGGGCGTGCTCAGCTTTTCGCTGATGTCGGTTTTGGTCGCTACCAGGATGACTGCCGCTTCGGCGGTTCGAGGACGGCTTCTCAGTTTTTCGACGAGCTGGCGGCCATCCATCCCGGGCATGCGATAGTCGCACACCAGCAGGTCGGGCGGATCGTCGACAGCTTTCAGGAGCGCATCGGCAGCGTCGGTCGCAGTCGTCACCATGGCGAGCGGAGTGAGTGCCCCGCGCAGCAGCCCCAGCACCATCGGATTGTCGTCCACCAGCAAGAGTCGTACGTTGTTCGCCATGGAACGCGCTATGTCTTCTTTCGAGCGCGGCGATAATCGCCGCTTTTGCCGCCGGATTTCCGCTCGAGCACGATTTCGCGAATCTCGATGCCTTTGTCGAGTGCCTTCAGCATATCGTACACGGTGAGCGCGGCAACGCTGGCGGCCACCAGGGCTTCCATCTCCACCCCGGTCACCGCTGTGGTTGAAACTTTTGAGGCAATCGCGACGCCATTCTCGCACAGCCGCATTTGCACATCAACGTGAGCGAGGGGCAAAGGATGGCACATGGGAATCAGATCGGCAGTTCGCTTCGCCGCCATAATTCCGGCGAGGCGCGCCACCTCCAGCGGGTCGCCCTTGGGATTCTTCGGCAGCGCCTTGAGGACCTTGGGCTGCAAGAGCACGAAGGCGCTGGCCTCAGCTTCGCGCTTGGTGGAGGATTTTGTCGAAACGTCGACCATTCGGGATCGTCCGGAATGATCGTAGTGAGAGAGCTTCTTGGGCATCCGAAAACTATCTTACTAGAAGCTCTCGGACAAATGGATTGGTGGAGCGGGCCTGAGAATTACGCGGCGCAAACGGGTCGTTTCGTCAGCTGACAGTTCCTGGCGATCGGGTGGGCGCCAAGGCGAGAGGGTATTGCCCGGTCGTCGCCAGCAGGCGATCCGTGCGTCGCATTCTCTTCCAGTCATATTCGTAGGCGGTTCCACACGAGAGGCAGATCTGATAGTGCCGGCCATTGCCGCCGAGTCGTGGCCAGGTAAACCGATGGGAGCACAAGTCTCCGAAGAGTCGCTGAAAGAATTTCATGTCCGTTACTCGCTCTGCGCCGGGCCAGACTCAATGGCGCGATCTGTTTTGAAGAGTGGCGGGTGAATCGATTGGACTACGATCCGGACACACTTTCAAATTACGGGAGTGCATGTCGGGCGCAGGTTACCGCCGTGCCTGACGAGTGCAGCCTCCGCCGAGACGGTTTATGAAAAATCGGTTAAATGCAGCGGTAATCTCAACCGTGAAGTGGCGTTAGCCGCAGCTACCGTAAGTCAGCCAAGACCTAAGCGGTCGATCGTTTTCATTGGCCCAGCGGGGCGGGATGCGGATCATGCAGCGAGATTAAAGCGACCGCATGATCCGCTGCAACTAGGGAAGTCTGCCGGTATCCCGTGCTTCAGTAGGTTTTGTGTTCCTCGGCCCAGTTAATCCCGGTCTGAAGATCATTGAGGGCCTGATCGATGAGGGCAACGCCTTTCTCCCTTCGGCCACCCCAATCATTGCCGGCTTTTGCGAAGTCTGCCCGGGCGGACTGCAGGCTGGAGATGCCACTGTTCATCATGCTGGGCTCGTCGACATTGCCTGACTGCATTTCCTGGGGCGTTGAATCAGGACTTACGCCAAGCGCTTTGAAAGCCTGGTCAATCGAGGCGATGCCCTTTACGCGGTACCCTCCCCACTTGTCTCCGGCCTTTTCCAGATAGCCCTTGGCGATTCTTAGTTGCGCAATACCGCTCTGGTATTCCGCGGGCACATTCTGCTGGGCGGTGGTCGGCGCCTTGGTCGCAGGTTGCTTCGAGTTTGGTGTCTGCGCTTGAGAAAACGCTGTGAAAATGCCCACGCTTACTGCTAGCGCGAGGATGGTCGTTCCTGGTCTTCTGAGTATCATCACATCTCTCCTTTCTCCTGGTTTTAAATTGGCTGGACGGTGAGATAACCGCCGGGTCCGGCATGGATTTGAACATCCCCAGTACCCCGCTTATTGGATTAGTCTACAAGAATCGGACTTGTTGGCGTAACGGCGCGACCGCACCGTTCGCATCGGCGACAGATTGCACTCGCCCAGCCACGCCCGCTATGCACTTTGCTCAAAGACACAAGAGCTGTCCTTGTCGGTGCTGACGTAAACTCCGAACTGCCGTTTCCACGTTGCCCCGGCATGTTTCGCGGGGGTGAGTGCGTGAAGGAATAGGTCAAAAAAAGGGAACGGTTAACCTCGTGAAACCTGACTTAGCGCATCAGCAGCGGAACCCATTCGCCTACGGCGATCCGCTCGCGATCCGGCGGAATTACGATGTAGCAGTTTGCTGACGCTGTTGCTGCGATGTCTCCTGACCCTTGCCAGCGCACTAATTCCACCGACGCTTGTTCAAACTCGCCGGAGAGAATTGCGGGCAGAAAGCGTTTCAACCCTGTCTTGGTCCTGATCTCGGACTTGAGCCTGGCGTGGAGGAAAATTAACTTTCGCGCCGTCATGCCGGTCAGGGCTTCCAGCACCGGGCGGGCGAAGAGTTCGAACGTGACCATGGTCGAGACCGGGTTTCCTGGCAGGCCAAAAAAATATGTGTGGCCTTCGGGGGCTAAAGCCCCGCTCTCTTTTGTGCTCTTATCGGCACGGCTGAAGCCGCGCCCTCCCGAGGCGTGTTCCTCCCCCTCGCGGGCGGGGGCGCCCGCGCCACACGGGATGCGTCCGAACACTACTGGTCGTCCTGGTTGGATCTGCGCTCCGGTGAAAAAGAATTCCGCTTCGAACTGCGCTAGCACCTGTTCCACCAGATCATATTTCCCCATGGAGACTCCGCCGGTCAGCAGGAGCAGGTCGGCGTCAAGGCCGTCTGCAATCAGTTCTCGCAGGCGTTCCGGCTCATCCGGGGCAATGGGCAGCAACACGGGTTCGCCGTCCGCGGCTTGAATTTGCGCTGCCAATGAGTAGGTATTGGAATTGCGAATCTGGTTGGGCGCGAGGGGTACGTCGATGTCGACCAGTTCATCTCCGGTGGCAAGGACGGCGACGCGAGGCTTCGAATAGACCAGCAGGCGCGATCGTCCGACCGATGCGGCGACGGCAATGGCAGCGTGATCGAGGCGCACGCCCGGAGACAACAGCCGGTCTCCTTTCTTTGCCTCGGCCGCGGTGGGAACGATGTTGTCCCCGGCAGCAATCCCTTTTGCGATCGTCACTTGATCGCCGTTTCGCGATGTGTACTCGACCATTACAACCGCATCGCTGCCAGGCGGGGCTGGCGCGCCGGTCATAATGGCCGCCGCTTGGCCGGATTCGACCTTTAGAGACGCATCCGCCGTAGCACCAGCTTTGATTTCGGCGATCACTGCGAGCGTGGCGGGAGGGTTTGCCAGGTCCGCGGCGCGGACTGCATAGCCATCGCGCGTGGCTCGCGGGAAAGGAGGAAAATTGCGGTCTGCGAGTACGGGTTCGGCCAGAATCTGTCCGGGACTGTCGAGCAGTTCCACCAACTCTTTGCCTCGAGGACGCAAGGTCGCGGCGTGCTGCTCGACCAGGTGGCGTGCCTGTTCGAAGGTCAGGATAGTGGATGGTGTGGACATGGAAGAGATGATACGACAGGCGGGCCGAGGAAAAACTGCGACCCGGCGCGCCTGACCGGTTCGAAGACCTGATCCCACACATCTTTGGTGATTTATTTTTTCAGGCGAGTCCGCAATTCCTGCGGGGCGGTTGCGTACATCATCGCGGTATCGAAGTCTACCACTCCCGTGTTAACGAGTTTCTCCAGCTCGCCGTCAAAATGCTGCATGCCCTCGGAGGCGCCGTCTCTCATGGCTTGAAGCAGATTCTCACCGGAAGAATCATTCACTTCCATACACGACTGGGTACGGGGATTGGCCTTAAGCATCTCGACAATGGCGATTCGCCCGGTGCCGTCTTTGCGGGGAATGAGGCGTTGCGAAACAATGTAGCGGAAGCTTCTGGCCAGCCGGCTGCGAATCGACGACTGGTCGCATTGGCCAAATACGCTCACCATGCGCTCCACCGTTTTTGCAACGCTCACGGTATTCAGGCTGGTAAGAACCAGATGTCCGCTTTCGGCCGCTTCCAAAACCATTTCCATAGTCTCGCGGTCCCGCATCTCGCCCACCAGTATCACGTTCGGCGCCTGCCGTAACGCCGCACGGAGAGCCATGGCAGCGCTGGGCGTATCGCTGTGCAACTCGCGCTGGTGAACCGTAGCCCGCTTGTGATTGTGCAGGAACTCAATGGGATCTTCGATAGTGATGATATGGCAGACCTGCTCCTGGTTGATGCTGTCCAGCAGCGCGGCCAGGGTCGACGACTTGCCCGAGCCTCGCGGTCCCGTAATCAGCACAATGCCTTCGCGAAGATGAGCCACATCCGCCAACTGCCGCGGCAGGCCGAGTGAGTTCAAGATGGGGATCGCGGTCGCGATCACCCTCATCACTACGGCGCAGCTGCCGCGCTGGATGAAAACGTTCACCCGGAAACGGGCGACCCCGGTAAGGCCGTAAGACACGTCGCAAAAGCCCTGTTCGCGGAGGATGGCGATCGCCTGCTTATTCTCGCCGATCAGATCGGAGGCAAGGCGGCGGGTGTCGTCGGCGCTGAACGGGCGGAGTCCGGCACCTTGCACGCCGATCAGTTGACCGTTGACTTCCACCTGAGGCATCCGGCCAGGCGAAAAAATGAGATCGCTGACTTGATTGTTAGCGCGCAGGATAGAGGCCAATAGCGCGTGCGTTTCCATTGCGCCCGGGCCGGTCGAGGGCTCGAGGACCACGGAGATTGGAGCATTACCGGGTGCGGCCATAGTTTCGTTTCTGAGGGAGCGGGGGAATCGAGTCCCGTCAGGAATGACTGAACTTTACTCTAACGAAACCGAGGGCAGGGTTCTACGAAGAACGTCAAGTTCATAGACCTTCGTAATGATGTGTGGAGAAGATGTAAAAAAGGGCGGCCTTTGCAGCCGCCCCGATGAACCAGAACTATTTCTTGGTGGTAGCGGGCTTTTTCTTGCCGCTGCCGTAACTGGTTTCGACCGTGGATCCGAGTCCCTGAAGCATGGCTTTGGCCTCTTCGGCGTGCGGGCCCGTAGGCGCCAACTCAAGGTATTTCTGGAAAGCCTCGGCTGTTCCGGGAGGTGCTACCATTTTGTCTCCTTGGAGTGTCGCAGCGCCAATCAGATTCGTGCCCTTCCAATAATAGGCATCGGCCCGGGTCGGATCGGCGGCAATCGCCTTATCGAACGCTTGTGCCGCGGCGCTCCGCATATCCGAATTATTCGTGGTGTTGGCGTTGGTCAGAATCGCGCCCAGATTGAAGTAGTACATCCCTGCGCCAGCGGGGTCTAACTGCGCCGCTTGATTGTAAGCTTTGACAGCGTCGTCGGTCTTGCCAAGCTGGGCATCCGCCTTGCCCAGATTGTTGTAGTACGAGGCAAGTTGTTTGACGGCATCTGGAGGCTTCTGAGGAGTGGCGTCCAAAGCTTTCTGCTTGAGATCGACGGCCTTCTCATAATCTGCGGCTGTGGCCTGGTAGCGCTTCGTTTTCTCAGCGGCATCGGTCTGCTTCGCTACCGAAGCCAGTTCATAATCGCCGAGCTTGGCCCAAAGGATGTCGCGAGTTGGATCGGTCTGCGTGGCTTCCGTAACCTGAGCGATCGCAGCCTCGAAATCGCCAGCGTCTGCAGCGGTCTTAGCCGCTGCCAACTTCTCGTTCAAACCCTTGATGGTCGTATTTTCCTTTTGAACCTTGGCTTGCTGCTCCTGCTGCTGCTTGATCTGCTCGGGAGTCAGCCCGGTTCCCTGGCCGGCGGCGGCCGCCTCCTTCTTCATGTCAAAGTCCAGGGAGTTCTCAGCCTCGCTGGCGGCAAACCCGTTGTAATGAAAAATTTCCTTGCCGTCCGTCCCGAGAAGCGTGACCTTGTAATGGCCGAGTTGAATACCCAGAGAAAAGTATTCACCCTTGCTGTTGGTTTTGATGTCGTACTTCCGGCCGTTCTCGGTGTTCTCCCATTCAACGGTCGCGCCGACAATCGGTTTACCAGTCGCGTCCTTGCAGACACCCCTCACGGCCCCTGTGTCCTGGGCGAATGCTGGACTCGCGCACAGCCCAGCCACAACCACTAACAGCGCTAGCAGCACAAAATATTGCTTCATCGTTCTTACCTCCAGATTAAATTTCTGAGTTCCAATTCTCGGAGTGTGAGTTCTGGCCACGTATGCCTTTTTCATTCTTAAGATGAAAGTCCTAAAATCGCCGGGGTGCTAGGCCTTCTCGACCGCCTCACAGTAGTGCACCGGGTCCTCGGCACCAGCCTCCTGAAAGGCACGGAGCCGCAGCACACAACTATCGCACACTCCGCAGGCATAGTCTTCGCGGCTGTAGCATGACCACGTTAAATCGAAGGGAGCGCCCAATTCAAGGCCTAGCGCCACAATTTCGGCCTTGCGAAGGCCGATCAGTGGGGTCACGATTTCGATCCGGCCATCTTTGGTTCCCGTCTTTACGACCTCGTTGAAGGCGCGATAATAAGCGGGCCGGCAATCAGGATACCCTGAGCTATCCTGTTCGACCGCACCGATATATATTTTTTCGGCCCCCAGAACTTCAGCCCAGCTCACCGCAACCGACAACAAGTGCGCATTGCGGAAGGGCACATAGGTCACCGGGATTTCATGCCCGATTGCCGCGGATTCAGGAACCGTAATATTGGGATCCGTCAAAGCCGACCCGCCGATTGCCCGCAGAGCCTCATTTCGGACCACCAACTTGTCACGAATCGCCAGGCGATCGCAAATCTCCAAAAAGGCCCGCCGCTCTCGCTCCTCCGTGCGCTGACCATAGCTGATGTGCACCGCTGCCGGGTTAAACTCCTGTGCCGCCAGCGCCGCGCACACGCAGGAGTCCATTCCGCCGCTGAGCAGGACCACCGCGCGAGATGTATCACCTTTTAACATGTGAACATTTGCACCACAGAGTCACAGAGACACAGAGAAATCAGGAAAACGAACGAACCCGCTGAACTGTTGAACCTTGATCTCATCCAAACTCTCGGCGCCGATTTTCCTTGCCATGACCTTCTCTGTGACTCTGTGTCTCCGCGGTGAACGATTTATACACTCTTCAACGCCGGATCCCAGATGAATTTATGGATCTGCAATCCCAGGCGAGCCGGAACGTCGTCCGCCAGCATCCATTCCGCGAGGTCGCGCGGATCCAGCAAACAATGCGAGCTGTCTCGCGGGCCACCTGCGTCCTTCCTGAATGCGGGCGAAAACAACACTGCGGTCACCCGGCCAGCCAGATGGTGACGCGCGACGAAATCGCGCGCGAACTCATAATCCGTTCGGCTGCTCAGCACGAATTTCACCTCGTCCGGCGAATCGAGGACCTCCAGGTTCTGCACGTGGAAGCTGTCGGACTCACCAGAGTTCGGACACTTCACATCGACGATCTTGACGACGCCCTTCGGCACCCGCTCCAGCGGACGCTCGCCACTGGTCTCAAGCAACACCGTATAGCCGTCGTCGAGCAAGCTCTGCATCAGCGGGACCACTTCACGCTCCTGCAGCATTGGCTCGCCGCCCGTAATCTCAACCAGGCCGCTGTGACTCAGATGTTCGACTTCTTCGACGACTTCTTCGACGGTCATGCGATGACCGCCGCTGAAAGTGTACTCGCTGTCGCACCAAGAGCACCGAAGATTACATCCGGTCAGTCGCACGAATACGCAAGGCAGCCCCGCATGCGTGGACTCGCCCTGGATCGACTTGTAAATCTCCGTGATCTGCATGGTGAGGCTCGGCGCAGACGATAGGGCTACGGCTCCGAATAAGTTGCCGTGGTCGTATCCGTTTCAAAGACCGTGACGTTCTTCACTCGTACCCGCCCGCCGGTCACATGATCGAGCTTGTCGTTGGCCTGGTCGTAAAAATATTTGGCGAGGTTCTCGGCCGATGGATTCAAGACGGTGAACGGCTCCAGATCGTTGATCATCTTGTGATCGAGCCGCTCGATCGTCTGTTTCATGACCTCACGCAATTCCTTGAAGTCGAGCAGCAGCCCGGCCTTGTCCAGTTCCTTGCCGGCGAGCGTAACCCGCACCTTGTAATTGTGCCCGTGCGGATTCTCGCACTTGCCCTTGTAATTGCGCAGGTAGTGTCCTGCGGCAAAGGAGTCGTCTACGGTAACTTCGAACATGAATCCTCGTGGCGGCCCGTCAGCATGACGGACAGCGGCGTATCGTCCAACTGATTATTGTACCGCGTCGACAGCATGCTGGTTAGCGCCGTTTCTTGCTTTCGTTCTGCGCGACCCGCGCCTTTACCAGCTTCTTTACCAGCGCAGTCGGCAGTGGCTTGTCCGTGGGGAAGTGGATCGTCCCTTTGGATATTGAGAAGCCCTTAAGTTCGTCCTTAAATGCTTCGATAACCGCGGCTGTGGGGAACAAACTGCAGTGCTTCGAAAACGCAGCGAACCACACAAGCACTCGTTTGTCCTTGAACGCAGGAATCCCATAGCTGATGATTTCGGCTGCCTGCGATGGCACAGCGGACCGAATCGCCGCGCGCATTTTGTCAAAGGTACCGCGGGAGGATTCTGGGATCCCAGCAAGGTATTCATCGATGTTCTTGTGGGTGATTTTGCTTTTCGACGCAGCACGGCGATTGCGAGAGTTCGCTTTTTTCATACCAGCCATGGTACAAAGGCGCTAAATTCAAGTCCATTCATCAACCCGGCGGGCTATGTTCCTTTCAAAAAAGCCGGATAGCTTTCGCTTGTTCGATCGCAGACACCTTCCTGAGCTCCGCCAGTACTGGCTCGGGGACGACCCCATCCACGTGAACCACGGCAATGGCTTCGCGCGGTTTCGCATTCCCCGCCCGGCGTCCCAGCGAGAAATCAGCAATATTGATTTTGTGATTGCCCAGGATCGTGCCTACCTTCCCGATCACGCCCGGGACGTCACGATTGCGAAGGTAAATAAGGTTGCGCTCGAGCGGAGCTTCCACTTCAATTCCATCCACGTGCAGCAAGCGTGGGGCATCCTTGTGTAACACAGCGCCCTTGACGATGTGCTCTTCCGCTTGAGCTTTCACAGCTATGGAAAGCACGCTCCCCGCTCCTCCGGTCGAACCTTTGGGCTTGCGTTCCTCGTGAATGCGTAATCCGCGCGAGAAAGCAATCGCAGCCGCGTTCACCAGGTTCGCCTTCTCCTCCAGAGCCTCATTCAAAATCCCTTTGATCGCGCCGTTGCGGATCAACTCCGTCTTCCATTCCGCAATATGGCCGCTGTAGCCCAGCGAAATCTCTTCCAGCGCGCCTTCCGTTACTTGCGCCAGAAAGGAACCCAATCTCTCCGCCAGCACAATGTAGGGATGCAGTTCGACATACTCATCGTGCGAAACCGACGGCACATTCACCGCGTTCTGGATGACCCCGTGCTTCAGATATTCTTTCACCTGCAGCGCAATCTGATAGCCCACGGCCTCCTGCGCCTCGTGAGTTGAGCCGCCAATGTGAGGCGTGAGAATTATGTTGTCCATGGTTGTGAACGGTGAGTTCTTCAGCGGCTCCTCAACAAAAACATCCAGGGCAGCCCCGGCAGCATGGCCCTGCTTCAAAGCGTGCGCGAGTGCCGCTTCATCGACCAGTTCACCGCGAGCGCAGTTCACCAGACGAACTCCACGCTTCATCTGCTCCAACGACTCAGCATTGATCATGCCCGTGGTCTGGGGAGTAAGGCCGACGTGTAACGTAAGATAGTCCGACGCCGCGTAGACTTCCTCGAGCTTGGCGATGGCGATACCTTGCTCCTTGGCCACCGCGATCGAGACAAACGGATCGTGCGCGATAATCTCCATCCCGAAGGCTCGCGCCCGCCGTGCGACTTCCATTCCGACTCGCCCGAGACCTACAATGCCCAGTGTCTTGCCCCGCAGTTCCGTTCCTTGCAGAGATTTCTTCTCCCACTTGCTGGCATGCATCAACTCATTTGCCCGGCAGAGATGACGCGCCAGCGCCAGCATCATCGCCAAGGTATGTTCCGCGACTGCAACCGCATTCGCTCCGGGCGTGTTCATGACCGCGATGCCCTGTCGCGTCGCGGGTTCCAGATCGATGTTGTCGACCCCCACTCCCGCGCGCCCAATCACACGTAGCTTGCGGGCTTTTGCCAGCAGCTCGGTGTTGACCTGCACGGCGGAGCGGACAATCAGTGCGTCCGCTGATTCCAACTGGGCCGCCAATCCGCCTTCCATCTGATCTGGCGTGACGACGATCCAGCGTGGCTCGCGCAGCAAGTCCACGGCCGAGGCGGAAATCTTTTCAGCGATGACAATTTTCATAGTTGGTTAAGGCAGCCACGGATTCTCACGGATTTCTCAGATACGGTGTGGCTTATGCTGATCGGTGGAAATCCGTGGCTGGTTTTCGAACCTCAACCGCGTGCGACTGCTTCCACTCTTACCGACTTGGCATAGACTTCCTGAGCTGCACGAACTGCCGCGCCGTACTCAATGGGCTTTCCGGTCACGCTGGCGAGTACATGCTCGAGCGCCGCCAGGATGCCAATCGTATCGAGATAATCGTAGTACCCCAGGTGCGCAATGCGGAAGACTTGTCCCTTCATCTCGCCTTGACCGTTTGCCACGACCGCGGCGAAGCACTCGCGAAATTGCTTTACGATTGCGCTAGAGTCTGTGCCACTTGGCGATTGAATCGCAGTGAGCGCCGCTGCGGGAGCCGTGGGTGCGAACAGTTTCAATCCCAACGCTTGCGCACCGGAGCGAGTCATCTCCGCTGCCAACTCAGCATTCTCGACCAGCGCCTTGCGTCCTGCTACCAGATCGCCGTCGCCCATCTGACGGATGAAATCGAGCGCTGCTCCCAATGCGGCGAATAACGAAGTCGCGGGCGTGTACGCCGACTCTCCTTTGGCGGCGGCTTTGCGCTCTCTGCGGAAGTCGAAATAGTAACGCGGAGACTTTGCTGTCTCCATGCGCTTCCACGCTCGTTCGCTGACCGCACAATAGGCCAGACCCGGAGGAATCATCAGCGCCTTCTGCGATCCGCCAATGATGACGTCAATGCCCCAGCCATCCACATCGAAGTGTGTGGTGCCGAGGCCGGTGATGGCGTCCACGACCAGCAGCGTACCGTCGCCCGTCTGGCGTACCAAATGCGCGATGCCTTTTACGTCATGCCGCGTGCCGGTGGAACTCTCGGTCGATTGCACGTACACAGCGCGAATGTCCGGCGTCAGCTTCTGCCGGATTTCGTTCAGTGCGAATGTCTCGCCATAAGGCACGCTTACAATCTCCAGCACGCATCCGAAAGCCTTGGCCAGATCGCGCCAGCGCTCACCAAACTTTCCCGCCGTGAGCACCAGGACCTTGTCTCCCGGCGAAGTCAGATTCGAGACCGAGCCTTCCATCACGCCGGTTCCAGAGGAAGCCAGCACAAGCACGTCATTCTGGGTGCCGATGAAATCCTTCATGTCGGCCAGCACTCGCGAATACAGCGCCCGGAAGTCCGCCGTGCGATGGTGCATGGCAAATGACGCCATCGCGGTCTGAGCCGCGGGGAGAATGGGTGTGGGTCCAGGAGTGAAGAGACGGTTCTTGCGCAGCATTCCGATAACTTCCTTGAGATCGTAAAAATGTTGTTCTCAAGTAGTTTATCGGAAGCTGGTCATTCTGACATGGCACCGCGCCCGCGTATTTCACGATATCGGCGGGCGCAGGGCGGTTTTAGAAATCAGGCACGAGCCGATTTCGAGGCGAGAACTTCAGGTTTCGCCACTTCTGGCGGCTTGGCAAAAAGCTCTGCTGCCTTGGCGAAAAGGGCTTTGGCGATTTCCCCGTTCAGGTGCGCATTGCGGCCATTTTCGTCGGCGAACGTATCGAAGATACCGTATTTGCTAGGTCCCATTTTGATGGCGTACCAGCTGACTGTTCCGGGCTCACGTTCCGCGAGCGGCTGTGCCGATTTCAGGAACGCTTCCACTTCTTTCTCTTTGCCCGGTTTAGCTTCCAACTGTGCCCAAATGGCTAATCTGCTCATGAGGTCGCCTCCTGCACATAAGATGCGAAAAGAACGAATTGGTAACAAACATTCACCTCATGACACCGGGCACTGGCTGTCGTATCGCTCCGTTATAATTGGCGCATCATGACCTTGATCGAACAGATCCAGAAAGACATTACTGCCGCCATGAAAGCGCAGGAAGAAAAGCGCCTGTCCTGTCTGCGTATGGTGAAGACCGCGCTCAAGAATCGCGAGATCGACAAGATGGCACCCCTCGACGACAAAGAAGCCCAGCAGGTGCTGAGCACACTGATCAAGCAGCGCAAGGAGTCGGTCGAGCAATTCACCAAAGGCGGCCGCCAGGAAATGGCGGACAACGAGGCCGCAGAGATCAAAATAATCGAGGCTTACATGCCCAAGGCGGCCGGCGAGGACGAGATCGTAGCCGGAGTGAAGTCCGTGATCGCCGAGATGGGCTCACCCACGATGAAAGACATGGGGACGGTGATGAAGAATGTCATGGCACGCTTCAACGGCGCGGGCCTTCGCGTGGATGGAAAACAAGTCAGCGAAGCAGTAAAACGAGAGCTGACCACGAAGTGATGGATGACGATCGTGTCGCCCGTCCCGTCACTTGCTCCTCTGCAATTCCCGATAGGCTTCGCTCTTCGACATTCCCATTTCCTTCGCAACTTTTTTCAGTGCCGACTTCTCGTCCAGTTTCTCCTCTGCAATGATCTGTTCGACCCGCTGTCGAACGCTCACGCGTGACGATAACGCTTTCTGTTCCGCAGCCTCCATTTTTCCAATCAGCAGCGTGATCTCGCCCTTGACGTCGCCGCGCGCTTTCAGCGTTTCCAGAACATCGCCAGCGTGCCCTCGCAGGAACTCTTCGTGAATCTTGCTGACTTCGCGAGCGATAACCACATGGCGCTGCCTGCCGAGAACCTCGACGATGTCCTCCAGCGCTTCTTTCACCCGATGGGGCGCTTCGTAAAATACTTGCGTACGTGGCGACTCTCGAATGCTCTCCAAAATCTGCCGCCGTTGGCCAGCCTTCGCTGGAAGGAATCCACTGAAGCGAAATGAATCTGTGGGCAGGCCACTGGCTACCAGAGCTGCCAGAAACGCCGACGCGCCCGGGATCGGCACAACCGGCACGTGATGCCGAATCGCCAGCGAGATCAGCCTGAATCCAGGGTCAGAGATCCCGGGCATGCCCGCGTCCGTCACCAGGGCGATGCGCGCGCCCTGTTCGAGGTCAACTACAAGCTCGGCTGCACGGGTCATCTCGTTGTGTTCGTGGTAACTGGTGGTGCGGGTGGCGATGCTGTAGTGGTTAAGCAGTTTCTGAGTCTGGCGCGTGTCTTCGCACGCGATCAAATCGGATTCTTTCATCACCCGCAACGCTCGCAGAGTAATGTCTTCGAGGTTGCCGATCGGCGTTGCCACCAGATAGAGTCCGGGCGCAAGCGTGCGGCTCGAATCGGAGACAGCGTTGCTTTCGCCGGGCTTCATGTGTCGCGTACCATCGACCGGAGTCTATCACTCCAACTCCAACCCGTACCTGCTTCGCAAATTGACGGGGAACTGCCACGGACCCTAGAATCAAGAGCAGGAAGTGCTGACGGCCCTCGCCGGCGTTTCAGGAGTCCATGCCACTTTACGAGTACGAGTGCAAGAAGTGCCATCACCGCTTTGAGCGGATCGTGAAATACTCCGATCTCCCCATGAAGAAGTGCCCCGACTGCGGCGGTCCGGTCGAGCAGACAATCACTGCGCCCGCTGTACAGTTCAAGGGCTCAGGCTGGTACGTCACCGACTACGCCAACAAGCCGTCGGCGACCGCGTCTTCCTCGAATGGAGATTCCAAGTCGAAGGATGAGGCCGCATCCAAGAAGGAAGCGGCGTCGAAAGAAGAGTCGGCTTCGAAGAAGGAAGAAAAGTCCTCGAAGTCGAGCGAAAAGTCGAAGTCAGAGGTTTCGAGCAAGAAAGCTGACAAGAAGTGATACGAAGGCCAAGAGCAGTCTCACTACCCGCCAGATCCTTCGAGACCTGCCGGTCTCTCAGGATGACGTCAAGATTTTTTCACGTGTCTTACCGCCACGTCATCGCGTAGCCCAGCGCATTCAGGATTTGGTTTTCAAACTCATACTCCAGGATCACGTTGAAGTTGTCTCCCGGAAACTCCCAAGATGCAGCGTATTTCGTGAGCTCAGGCCGGTAGAAAGAGTATGCGGTGGTGTATCGCACATTACAGGGCTGCGGACACGCGATCATGCCCGTCGGGTCGGACCGGTGCTCTCCAGTCGCAGCAAACAAGTCCGCTGATGAAACGTCCGGTACAGCCTCTACCAAAAGCTGATGAGGTTCCACGCTCCAGGCATGTGGATCGTCGGGGAGCGTGTCCGGAGGCACGTTGTTTGAAAGTCGCTGTAGCGGGTTGAGGTCGATCTTCTGGGACACGCTTTGCTGTGCTTCCGTCCAGATAGCTTGCAACTCGGTGTCGGAATGCTGCGTCTGATTTACAAATCCTGCGGCTACCGGGCTGTGCGGGCTTCCCTCGCACCCCAGGAGAACGACTGTCACAATGACTGTGAGCATGTTTCGCATCATTGCTCGCCTGCAAGCCACTACTTGAAGCCATCGGCATAAGGCAATTCTTCTCCACTTTCCCCGAGCGTTATACGTCTTTCGCCTGTTTCAGGCAGTTCCCCGCCCGGAGGAGCACGCTGAATCCCTTCGGGGTTTCCCTCATCTAACTAGAGGCAACAATAGTCGTTGTAACGAGGATTTTACTATGATCAATATTCGACGCAGCAATGAACGGGGTGGCGGCGATTACGGCTGGCTGAATACACGCCATACGTTTTCTTTCGACCAGTATCACGATCAACGCTTCATGGGATTTCGCTCCCTGCGCGTGATCAATGAAGACCGGGTCGCCCCCGGCGAAGGGTTCCCCACCCACCCGCATCGCGACATGGAAATTATTACTTACATTCTGGACGGCGCGCTTGAGCACAAGGACAGCCTGGGCACGGGTTCGGTCATTCGCCCCGGCGACGGACAACGCATGAGCGCCGGCCGCGGCATCCGCCACAGCGAGATGAATCCGTCACCAACCGAGGGGGCTCATCTGCTACAGATTTGGATCATGCCCGACCAGGCAGGTCATGAGCCCAGCTACGAACAGAAGGCGTTTCCCGATGAAGAAAAGCGCGGCAAGCTGCGCCTGATCGCAGGGCCAGACGGCAAGGATGGCTCAGTGACTATCCACCAGGACGCACGCCTGTACGTGACCCTCCTGTCTCCCGGACAGGAAGTCACCCATTCGCTGGCGAAGGGCCGCTATGCATGGCTGCAGGTCGCAAAAGGAGCAGTGGAATTGAATGGGCAATCGCTCAGACAAGGCGATGGCGCAGCGGTGAACGACGAGGCGAAGCTGACCATCAAAGGCAGAGAAGACGCCGAGGTTCTGCTGTTCGATCTGGCATAGAATGCTGGCCACGGATTTGCGCGGATCACGGGGATTCTACATCCGTGAGAATCTGTGAAATCCGTGGCTTGTCTTTGCGAGGTAATCCATTGGCAGACCGGTCGACGCCGCCTTCTTCGGTTCCGTTCGGTGTCGCTGCGATTTCAATCGTCTTCCTTCTTACGACAGCCTATCTCGGATTGCTTGGCGTAATCATGCTGGCGTCTCCCGGCACAGCGTCTATGGCGCTGGGAGCCCCGCTGCTCAACGGGTTAGAGCTGGCTGGGCCTTACATGTTTTTGTTAATGGCAGGAGTGGGAGTGCTCATAGGATGGGGATTGCTGCGGCTGAACAACTGGGCGCGGAGAGCGGCCATTGCTGTGGGATTTATTGGAGTGGTGATGCTGGTTCCCGCTGTTTCAGCTGCGGCGGTGGATTTTCGTGCGTCGTTGCTTTGGGGCGGACTGGGAATTATCGTTCGCGTGATGATCGTCTGGTATCTGTATCAGGAGCCAGTAAAGCGAGCATTCGCAAAAAACTAGCCACGGATTTCACGGGTTCACGCGGATCAGCAACTTCAAACCAATTCTTTTCAGATCCGTGAAATCCGTGGCTGATTTTCTTATTTCTTGGCCTGTACTGGTTCATCCTCGCCCACGCGACGGCTGACCTCGAACTTCATCTTCCCGGCTTTCTTGTCCGCGTCGACGATCACGTGATCGCCGTGCAGCGCTTCGCCATCGAGAATCTTCATTGCCAGCGGATCCTGCACCAGTTTTTGAATCGCCCGCTTCAGCGGACGCGCTCCGAAATTCGGATCGAAGCCCTCGGCGAACAGCAGATCTTTCGCCGCGTCGGTCAACTCGATTGAG
>Ga0308309_10000737_pt1 | contig 19991 bp, 17 predicted proteins | sample HubBroMetageWFT5_FD_192491 | JGI IMG/M metagenome (GOLD analysis project Ga0308309, IMG submission 192491) | Warmed and freeze-thawed soil microbial communities from the Hubbard Brook experimental Forest, New Hampshire - Hubbard Brook CCASE Soil... | ecosystem: Environmental > Terrestrial >...
TATGCAATGTCAAACGTCGTTTCAGTGGTGAATGAATTTGGCCATGCGTAACCGACCAAGACGACCAAAAAAGGGCAGTTTCGCCCTAGCCTATCCCCTATCCCTTCCGTTCGTTGACTTGCCTAGGAACGCAACCTAAGATGTGCGCCAAATGGCGAATCCTTCCTCACTGATTGGCCAAACCATCTCGCATTACCACATCCTCGAAAAACTCGGTGGCGGTGGGATGGGCATCGTGTACAAAGCCGGAGACGTGAAGCTCAACCGCTTCGTCGCGCTGAAATTCCTTCCGGACGACGTAGCCAAGGACCCGCTAGCTCTCGGCCGTTTCCAGCGCGAGGCTAAAGCCGCGTCGGCTCTGAACCATCCAAACATCTGCACCATCCACGAAGTTGATGACCAGAACGGCATCGCGTTCATCGTCATGGAGTTTCTGGATGGCCAGACCCTGAAGCACCGGATCGGAGGCAAAGCGCTGCCGGTTGAGCAAGTGCTGGACTTGGCGATAGAGATTGCGGACGCACTTGATGCAGCGCATGCCAAAGGAATCGTCCATCGCGATATTAAGCCCGCTAACCTGTTCGTGACTGACCGAGGGCACGCCAAGATTCTTGATTTCGGGCTGGCGAAGCTCACTCCTGATACTAAAGGTGTCGGCGTTTCCGCTATGCCGACCGCTACGGTGGAGGAGCTGCTGAGCAGCCCAGGCATTGCGGTCGGCACTCTCGCTTATATGTCTCCTGAGCAGGCACGCGGCGAGGAACTAGATGCACGAACAGATTTGTTCTCCTTCGGTGCAGTGCTTTACGAAATGTCGTCAGGACGGATAGCATTTTCTGGCAACACCGCTGCAAACATTTATGATGCGATTCTTAACCGGGCACCGACCCCACTGGCGCAAGTGAATCCGGGGATATCTCCAGACCTGGAGCGCATCGTCAACAAGGCGCTGGAGAAAGACCGGAAGCTGCGCTACCTGCACGCCTCGGAAATATGCAGCGATCTTAAGCGTTTGAAGCGCGACATTGAATCAGGGCACCGTGGCACGGAACTGGAGAGGTTGCCAGATCCGCGAGTGAGTGGTGACGTAACAGCATCGCTGCCGAGATTAAGGAGGAAGCACTACGCTCTCATCGGGAGCGTGTGTGCTCTGCTGTTATTGGCCGTGCTTGCGATTGTGTTGTCTAAACACACCGAGGTGTGGCAAAGAATATTTGGTCCAGTGATTCCTCACCAGAAGAACCTCGTAGTACTTCCGTTCACTGCTGTGGATGGCCAGTCTAGCGAGCAGATTTACTGCGACGGACTCACGGAAACCGTCACCGCCAAAATGGCGCGCGTCGGGTCCTTGCAGGTGGCCTCGGCGCTGGAGGTGCGTTCTCATAACGTAACCAACATTCAAAAAGCGCGAAGCCAATTTGGAGCAAACCTGGTGTTGGCCGCCAGTTGGCAACAGACGCAAAATTCTGTCCGAATAAATCTAAGCCTTGTTGACGCCAAGACGGGACAGCAGCTTCGCACCGAGACGATTACCGCTCCGGCGAATGATCTGTTCCGGCTTCAGGACCAGGTCGTCCTCAATGCTTCGCGTATGCTAGAACTTCAGCTGTCGGCCAGTAATACTTCATCTCTGACCGCTCACGGTACGACCGTCTTGACTGCTTACGATTTCTACGTTCAGGCCGTTGGGTACCTTCAGAGATACGAGCGGCCCGAAAACGTCGAAAACGCGATCAATCTACTCCAGCGCGCGATTGCAGAAGATCCAACATACGCGCAAGCGCAAGCGGAGCTCGCTCAGGCCTACTGGTACAAATATGGCGCTACGAACAATCCCGAATGGGCTGACGAAGCCAAAACCGCCGTGAAAGCAGCTCGCAATCTGGACAGTCACTTGCCGGAAGTTCAGCTTGCCATCGCCCTCCTGAATCTTCAAACAGGGGAGTATTCCGATGCTGTGACCGGCTTTCGACACGTCCTTGATATGGATCCTCAAAACGTGGATGCGTACCTCAATCTTGGAAAAACTTATGACGCCCTCGGACGAACAGGGGACGCCGAGCAGCAGTTCCGTCGTGCCATTGAAGTTAGTCCGGACTGTTGGAATTGCTACAACTCGCTGGGAATCTTTCTGAACGCCCATGCGCGTTACACGGACGCCGCGCAAGCGTGGCAAAAAGTGACGGAGTTAACGCCGGACAATGTGTGGGGGTACCAGAATGTCGGCGCAATGTACTTCAACGTTGGCCAGTTTGAAAAAGCAGACGAATACTTCCGACAAGGTCTGCGGGTTGCGCCCAATGACGGGGATCTTTTGATGAATATCGGAACGGTGAGCTTTTTCCTTGGACGCTTTGAAGAAAGCGCCAAATACTGCCAAGAAGCGATTGAGCTGAGGCCTGAAAAATATGATTACTGGGGCAACTTAGCCGACGCGTATCGAATGATTCCAGGGGAGTCGAACAAAGCGGTCACGGCTTACAAGCAAGCAATACTCCTCGCGGAAGCTCAACTGAAAATCAATCCAAACGACACTGAGGTGCTGAGTTACGTCGCCCTCTATTATGCACGGACAAACGATTCTACGCGCGCGCGCCAATATTTGAAGAAAGCCTTGAAAGCCGGCCCGCAAACCGCGGACCTTCTGCGCATCGCATGCCTCGTCTACCTCGAAGCGGGTGAACGCCACGAGGCGCTGGCATGGCTCCACAAGGCCGTGGACGCTGGCTATCCTAGGGAGCAACTACTTGCGAATCCCGAGCTAAACAGCTTACACTCTGACCCACAATTCGATCGTTTCGCACAAGTAGCAAAGTCTTATCAATGAATGCTTGAGTACATTAACCCTAGGCAAATTCTTCCGACCATCCCGGAATCCTATGAAATTGTAAATTGACAGGAACTATTCGACCCTGATCTACATTGAGGAGGTTACTGATGCCTTACACACCCATTCTACTGCCTCGCTTCAAACGTTGCATGGTTCTCGCGATAGCTGTCGCAGCGATATGCGCTGCGCTATCGTCGAATGCAAGCGCCCAAACAACGGCATCAACTCATGCGCAAACGACATGGACAATCACGATTGATGCCACTGGACCTGGACCTAAGCCGGCAGGCTACACAGTAGATTTCACACCCAAGACTGGTGGCTGCCCTCTTGCAGAACCGCCAAGCCCGACTCCGAACCCAACGAGCCTTAGCATTTGTGAGAATGACATCGTCCAGTGGGTGGCAGTTACAAGGAAAAATGCTTCCGGAAACATGAAAAGTGAGATGTCCGTTTTCCACGAACACACAATTCTACTCGACCCAAACTATGGCGGGAAACCTAATCAGGCGTATCACGCGTCGGATGGGCAGCCAACTCAACCAGCGACCGTAGACCCGAATGCGTCCGTCAACCCAAACGTAAGTCATGAATACTACGTCGCCGTTTTCGATAAGGTAGGTCGTCGGTGGTATGTCGATGACCCCAAAATAATAATTGGTGGGGTCGGGATCGACGAGCTCATTGCCCTAATCAAGAAAGAGTGCAGCGAACAACATCAACGGGCTCATGCCGATGCGTCTGATAAAACTACGGTAAGTGAGCTATGTAAGCAGGTCGAAGATCTCGAAAATCGCCTGAATTTGAATTTGCGATAAACATAGCATTGTCGTATGTGAAAATTTTTCGTTCGCTTCGCGCACGACACGGATCTGGCGCGGACGTAACCCGGTCCCCGGAACTCCGCACCGCAACTGCAAATGGCGTTACCATGCGTGCGACCGGAAGCTTTGCGACGACATTGCCGAAGGGGCGAATGCAGTGAACGGTCTCATCATCAGAAATCCCTACGTTGATTGGATTCTCGCCGGGAAGAAAACTTGGGAGATCCGAGGACGCCAAACGCACGTTCGCGGCAAGATTGCACTCATTCGCGGTGGCAGCGGTCTCGTAGTTGGCACTTGCGAACTGGTCAATGTCATCGGCCCGCTCACGCTTCGAGAGCTTCGGAGGAATGCCGGTAAGCTTGCCAGGCGCAAGTCAGAAATAAGATCGCTCCCTTACAGGACAACCTACGCTTGGGTGGTAAAGAACTCCCGCCGGTTGAAGCGACCGCGTCCATATGAACATCCTTCCGGAGCGGTGATCTGGGTACGGCTATCAAGGGTGTGATCAACTCGGCTAGCGGATCACAAGCTTTGCTTATCGAAATTGTCTCGATTGGGACAGCAACTTTGCCGGGGATATTCAATGAAGAAGCCAACTCAAAGGAAAGCCTTCGCGAAAAAGACACGGGCGCCTCGCACCGCGCGGCACGCGACTGCCAATCAGCCCGCGTCCCAACGAAAGAAGACTTCCGTCACGCTAGACACTGGCGGGAAGCTTACTTTCAATCACGCTATGCTCTACGTGAAAGACGTGGAGCGCGGACTCAAGTTCTACCGTGATTTGCTGGGCTTCAAGCTCATCGAAGACTTCCACTATGAGAAAAAGCCAGTGTATGCACGCCTGCGCGCACCGGGCGGCGATGGCACGATCGCTCTGCACCAAGTGGGTCCGGAAAATTCCGTTTTGAGTGACGGTGTACGTCTTTATTTCGAAGTCCGAGGGCTCGATGACTTCTGCCGCAATCTCCAGCAAAAGGGCTTCCACATGACCCAATTGCCACGCCTGATGCCGTGGGGTTGGCGCCATGCCTATCTCAATGATCCTGATGGCCACGAGATCAGTCTGTACTGGGCAGGCGAAAACCGCATGAAGAAAACGATGATGAAGGCAGCGAAAGCCGCTCGGGCGTGAGTCCGGCACCGGTGCAGGAAATCTACTCGAAAAGTTGGCTCTACTTCTTTCCCGTTGGCGAAGGCATCTAACCCTCGCCTCCTTCGTCGCCCGGATCGACGGCGCAAATGTGCCAGGTTTCATCGGCGGCATGGACGGCGCAGAACCACCGGCCGCAGATGCCGCAGTGGGACGTTGCGCTAGACTCGCAGTGCTCAGCCATGGGCGAAATGGCCTCACAGGACCATTCGAGGTTCCGGGTATCGGTGTGACTCGATTGTTGCAACATATCCCCTCCTCGCGGGGGACCAGGCGGCAAGCTACCTAGGAACCCAAATTGATGAGGATAGGCCGTAAGGACGGAGGTTCTATGAAAATCTACCTCTTGGCTCTGGCAGCACTTATAGCAGCTCCTACCGCACCTGCCACAGTCTTTCAAACGTACGGTACTGAAACGGCGACCGGGCTTCGTACCTACGAGACTGAGGCGCCGCTTGATGATCTGAGTGCTGCTAACACTCCGCTACGAGCGACGGGCAAGGCCTCCTTCCACGTTGTGATATCTACGAACACCAAGAGTGTCACCTGTTCCCTACAGGGCAGTTTGACCAACGTGTCTTCAAAACCAGTTGTCGCGTTCGAGGCCACCCTCGACATTGCATCAGAACGGGGTGGCTGTGTTCACTGGGACTACAAAGTGGACTATATCTTCACGCAGTATATGCTCAATGCAGGCTCTAGTTATGATTTGACGGAGGAGTTTGGTCCAGTGGAGACGAGCCACCGCGGAAGTTTTCTTGTCGGGAAAGCCGAGGTCAACGTTAACGTTATGTTTGTTCAGTTCTCGGACGGCTCTTCGTTTGGGAAAAGTGGTTGGAGCGAACAGCTTCCAAGTCAACGGAGATCGCAGATAGAGCTATTGAAGTCGCTCTCGAAGGCGTTCGATGACGGTGATGCACCCGCGCTGGCCAAGATCGTCGATGACCGGCTTGCGCAGGGCGGAGAACCCGAGTTCGCATGGAGCGTACTCTACGAGATTAAACAGCTCATGCAGGGAAAAGGTGCTTCCGCTACTGTCGAAGAAATTCATCAGCGCCTTGCGACAGTGGCAGAACGCTCAAAGCTCATTGGCCCACCGTGAGGCGTAGCACGTGATTTTTTCCGATGTGTGGGTGGCTGCCCCTTCCACTCCACCAAATGAACGCCCTGAGAGGTTTAATGACGCCCACTCTACGCTCCCAAACACTGCTATCTTCCGCTGCCTTGCGAACTGGCACGCGGGTTGAGAAGATCAATTCCAAGCACGGCGATTCCCAAACGAACGGTGCGCACGGCACTATCAATACGTCGCTCGACCCAAAAATGTGGCATGGTTAAATTACTCACGGATACTTGGTGGCGTGGGACGATTGCAAGGCCCCCGCCTTCGTTATGGGTACCAGAATCCGGAGACTGACGAAGGAATAGCGACGCGAACTGCGTCACGCCGAGTCCGATAGAATCATACGCTGAAAATTTTCAATCGCGCGTCGTCCGTCAAGTCCCCAAGACGTAGTTATCGAGGTTTGGCAGGATTCGGAAATCGCGCATCCAGCCGCCGCATCAACTCGACAGCGTTGTCAATCGCATCCGTGAACGCGTGCTCCCTAGCGGGTGACGGCCGTCGATCGAGACCCGCGAGCCTCCGAACCAGGAACATACCGGCGACAAGATAAATCAATCTCTTTCGGCCCTCGTCCATACGAAAGACAAGATATCATCTTCGCTTTATATTCGCCTACAAATTTTTGAGTGTTTAGCCAGCCGTCTTCCACAATTTCTGAAACTGTTCAACAGTAGCAGGCGCAAATCCCGCGTAGTGATTGTTCACGTAAACATAGGTCGAGACACCGCGCCGAATCGTTCGCTGACAAACATTCACCCAACTCATTAATTCCTTCGAGCGGTCCACGATCACCTTGTCCCAAACCTTCGTTTGTTTCTCGATTCCCTTCCGGTCCCCCAAGAGACGGATGTAAGTGAAGTCGGCCGTGATGGGATCAAATTTCTCGAAGATTTCGTCAGGCCGTGGCATCCACGATTGGTCAATCAGGGCGTAGGCGACTTTGTGCGCGCGTAATAGATCGAAGAACGGTTTGGAAAGCCAGTTCTTGTTGCGAATTTCGACCGCGAATTTGTAGCCCTTCGGCAATTTCTTCAGAAATGGTTCTAGCCGCGCTAGAAAATCACCGGCGCTCCTAAAAACCGTTCTATTGAAATATCCGAACTGGAAAAGCAGCGGCCCAAGTTTATCCCCCATCAAATCCATTGCTTCGAGAAAGTGGTTCAGATCCTCCTCGCAATCCTGCAAGACATTTTCGTGAGTGATTGCCTGGGGAACCTTTGCGGCGAGTACGAAGCCCGGTGGAGTCTTGCGTTCCCAGCCGTTGACTGTTGCGACGGACGGGATTCGATAGAACGTGGAGTCTACTTCGACGGTGTTGAATTTTGTAGCATAGTAGGTCAGGTAGTCAGCTGGCTTCATGCCGGCGGGATAGAATGCGCTTTCCCAACCCGCTGCCGTAAATGCAGACGTTCCGATACGGAGGTCAGCGATGTCCGCAAATTTTACACCGAGACCGCTAGTGATACACTTCCGCTCATGCATACTCCGAAAAAATTACGCGTCTTTGCCAAGATGCAACGCGCCCAGTCGGTGATCGTTCATGGAAAACATCTGTTCCTGAAAGAGTGCAAGAAATGTGGTGGGGATTTCTACGGCGTTGAAAAGCAAACAGGCTGTGACGAGTGCTTGGGAAAGAGGAAAAAACGTGCTTCTTGAAGGTGGATAGGAAAATGTTTGACCTGTACAACAATGCGTACGGGAATTATGCCTCGGATCCCTATCGACAGGTGCGTATCGAGACCTATGGCCGAGACTTCGGCCAAACCAGTTGGGTCACAACCGAGGAGTCATTGGAAATTCCCCAGCTGCTTGGTTTGGGCCGCGATTCCTCCGTATTGGAGATCGGTTGCGGTTCCGGGCGATATGCTTTGCATCTTGCAGAAAAGCTGGGCTGCCAGATCGTAGGGCTGGACATCAATGAATCCGGAATTCGCAATGCGCAGCAACTTGCACAGGCGGCGGGGCTTGCTTCCCAGGCACATTTCGAGCAGCGTGACGCTTCCAAGAATCTTTCCTTCGACAAAGCGGCCTTTGACGCCGTGTTCTCGAATGACGTTTTGTGCCATATTCCCGCTAGACTCGGCATGCTGGCCGAAATGTTTCGCGTACTGAAGCCAGGCGGCCGGATGGTGTTCAGCGACGCTCTGGTGATTGGCGGAATGATTTCCGCCGAGGAAATCGCGACACGCAGTTCGATCGGTTTTTACTTCTACAGTCCGCCTGGGGAGAATGAACGACTCTTGAAAGAAGCGGGATTTCTCCGGATCCGTGCCACGGACACGACGGAGAACGCGGCCCGCATCGCGAAGAAGCGACATGATGCGCGAGAGAAATGGAAAGACGAGCTGGTTGCGGCGGAAGGAAAAGCCAACTTCGACGGAATACAGAAGTTTCTGTCCTGCGTTCACACCTTGACGAGCGAAAAGCGCCTGTTGAGATACCTGTATTTGGCGAGTAAAGCATCATGACTTGATCCCAGGGGTTCGCCGGCCCGACTGGATTCATGCACTCTCGACCGGAGGGCTACGAAGGGCGTCAGTTCACATGAGTGCCACGAAGCACGAAGCTGGATCCTCGCTATTTGGCGCCCGCCTTCTTAGCTTGTGCCTTGACCTTAGCCCAGCGTTCTTTCATCGCTTTAGAAATCTTCGCTCTGCCTTTCGCGGACAGCACGTGCTTTTTCGCGCGGGAAATGTCTCGGCTCGCGGTCTTACCCAGAACCTTCGCGGCCGATTGCAATCCAATCAAATCGGCCTGCAACTTAGCTAACTGTTTCTTTACTTTTTTCTCTTCGCGTCTGATTGCTGCCAATATGCTCATGGATCCTCCGCAAGCAATCTACATGAGAGATCGGCTTAATCCAATCCCGTATCCTTCGGATGTCATAATTCAGTATGTCAGGAGAAGAAGAAAACGAGGCGTCCGCGAAGAGCGTTTATCAGCTAGGTAACTCCCACTACCTCGGTTGTGTGGGTTTCATCAGAAACGGTTGCTGGACGTTCTGCTCGATTTCAAGCAATGATTGTTCGCTTCGATTAGACGAAAGTTCTCGGAAAAAGAGATGACGATCGAAAATTCACCTCTCGCGCATGATACGGCGCCTCACGAAATTCGAGGAAACTCACGAAGCGTGTACTCGTGGATTCTGGCCGCCTTCCTTGGCGCGGTTCTTACAGTCGTCTTTTTGGGGGCACTAGTTTGGCTATCGACCGGGCTCGGGTTACTGCAGCTGGTTGACGGTTTGCGCGGAGGGCACACGCTGATCAAAGTGGATCAGCCGACGGTGGTTCATCAGATTCAGCAACTCCAGCGACTGGAAACGGTGAGCTACACGATGGATAAAATTATTTCGGGCGAACACGATAATCCGTACCTTCCGCAATTCTTAGCGGGTGACCGCCTGCTTCTGGTAGTGCACGGCGAGGTGGTTGGGGGCATCAATCTCGCAGGCTTGCAGCCGGGCGATGTGTTATTACAAGGGCAGAAAGCATTTATTCACCTGCCTCCAGCCGAAGTCCTGAGTACAAGAATCGACAATGCGAGGACGAGAGTATATTCACGTGACACCGGCCTTTTCTCTTCTCCGGACCCCAACCTCGAAAGCGAAGTCCGCGAAGAAGCCGAGCGTCAGCTCCGGGAAGCCGCGCTGCAAGATGGCATCCTAACGATCGCTGCCGAAAACGCGCGCGGTACGATCTCGGGAATGCTAAAGGGCTTCGGGTTCCGCGAAGTGGATTTCCAGTAAGCCTGTTGGATGAACCTTACCGGACATTTGACGTACCAGGACTCTAGTCGCCCGGCCTGCGAGTTTAATCCTGGCAGCGGGATGTCTCAATTGGGATAGGAACGCGAAGTTGCAAAGTGCTTCGTGGCTCTGCGACCGGCACTCGTGAGGGCCCGGCCGCAACGACGATACCCGTACCCTTGCCTGGGGACTAAGACTCGCCACCTTCGTCGCCCGGTTCGACGGCGCAAATGTGCCAGGTCTCATCTTCGGCATGGGCCGGGCAGAACCACCGGCCGCAGATGCCGCAGTGGGACGTTGCGGTAGACTCGCAGTGCTCAGCCATGGGCGAAATGGCCTCGCAGGACCATTCGAGGGTCCGGGCATCAGTGTGGTTCGATTGTTGCAACATATCCCCTCCTCGTGCGCGCAGTATACACCCAGCAGTCGCCGGGGATGCCACAGAGAGGAGTTGGCGCTAAAGCGAAGCCCTGCGAGATTGTGCTCTGACTTCGCGCCAGCTTAAGATGTCGTTGGCACCGGTGATTAAGAACCATGTCCAACCAGATTCGTGGGCTGGTGCAGAACCCCGACTCGAAGTCCCGTTGGGCACGGATGGCACGGGCTGGCAAGAAAGTGATGCAATTCCTCAGCAACGGACGCTATGTGGCAAATGGGGTCGATGGGAAGGTGACTCTGTATGGGAGATGAAGATGCAGACCGAGTGCAACGGTGCTCGCCTCAATGAGTTGGGCAAGACGCTCTATTACCAGTCCTATCAGGCGACAGAGCGGCAGCGGTCTTATTTCCCACGCTCCCACTGCGCGTACATTGACGACAGCGGAAGCCACAAGCAAGGGCCGGCGTTTGTAATGGGAGGACTCGTAGCAGGGTGGTCGGAATGGGCTAGATTCTCAGAAGAGTGGCGCGAAGTACTCGAAGAAAAACCAAGACTAGCTTACTTCAAATTGAAAGAGGCGCTGCGCCGCGAAGGGCAATTTGGTCGCCTGAGTCCAAAACAGCGTGACGGCCGATGCGACCGACTTTTCTCAATACTGAAGCGCACGGCGGTTTTTGGCGTCACCGTCTCGGTGGCATGGGATTCGCTGAAGATTCCCCTTCAACTGTTTCCGAAAATCCCCCTGACCCCTTACCAACTGTTAGTTGTCGGATTGATGGGTCGGGTGACCTCGGAGTTGGCCCGTATGAAGTTGTCGCCGCGCATCATGTTCGTCTTTGACGACCACAGGGAAGGCTCGCGATTGGAACGTGCTTTGGATGACCTGTTGCCGAATGTGCCCGAAGCACCGCGAAAGCCCGTTATGGGTATCTCTCACATGGATGACAGAGAAATTCTTCCGCTCCAAGCCGCTGACGCTGTTGCATGGATTGCGAGGCGACTTGCATCCGAAGCTAACGACCACCACCCGGATATGAGCAAATGGAAGCCGACACAGCCATATTTGCAGCAACTCAGAGGAATCCCATTCATGTCCAGCCACTACAACGACGAGCGGCTGCGGAGTCTGTACGAAATGTATTTCGCCGCGATGAAAGAGAAGGAAAAACGAGTCATCACAAGGAACGACCCTGCTTTCTCGGCTTCAGTGGCATTTTCGAGGCGCCATACTACTGGCACGAAGTGATTCAAGCGTCAATCGCATCGCCCCCCTTGTAAGCCAGCCCACTCTGAGAGCCACAAGGTGGCAAGCCGATGCCGCCTTCCGCCTTCGTAAACCGCTGATTTCACGTCTGCCAGCCATTGAATAGTCGCTTGTCACGGTAGAGGCCGTGCGATTGGGACACGCAGAACGCTGAAAAAAACAGCAAGCGGAAAAAAATTATCACCTCCGGAAAATTTTTCTCGGTGAACTCGGCAGTTCCTTTTGCCCCGGGTCGAAATGTGTGACTCCACCCTTCCCCGGTCATTGCGCGTTCGTATTCTTCGCTTCGGACAAGGGCATCGCAACTCGCTCCCAGGATCACGCGGGCCGGATGCTTTCTGGGAGTGCCCACGGAGGCGGGCGGCAACCTTCAGGAGGGCGATCCTTCACGGCACGGACCAGAGCGGCACGCCGGCCGAAATGCTATGGCAACGTTGTCGCTGGTGTCGGTAGTGGTGTCGGTTGGGTTTTCAGTTCGATGCGTTTGGGTGCACGGCACTGCGCCGTACGGGTGCGGGGAACCCTTGCAAGTACAAGCGATTTCGTAGCGCTGCGTTTTGGTGCGTCGCGCTGCGAAATGTCTGCCGGGATTTTAAGTCCTCCGCGTATGCCATTCCGCCACCCGGGCAAGGTCGCAAGAAGAACGGCGCGAAACTTCACCAAAGATTAGCACGACCACCCAGCGCCAGGCACCTGTCCGCGAAGCCAAAAAATTCCACACCGCGCCGCTCGCGCTGGCCCCAGACAGTGATAGCCTTAGCCGCTGCGCAGTTCGCGGAAAACGGCATAGCATGTTATCCCGAACGGAGTCCCGCGCTCTTTCTGACGATGCGACGAACATCGTCATCCTGAGGTCGGCGCCGTTGCCTCAAGTCGGCCGAAGGATATCCTCCTCCGCAGCTTGGCGGGCGCGGGACGCAGAGAGGGATCTGCTTTTCCGCGCATTGTGAACCGGAGGCGCCAAAAAATATGCGCAAACCCATCGTAGTAGTAGGCAGCATCAATCTCGACCTCGTCGCCACCGCCGAGCACGTCCCACTCCCCGGCGAAACCATCATCGGCAAGACTTTCCGCACCTTCCACGGCGGCAAAGGCGCAAATCAAGCAGTAGGCGTCGCCAAACTCGGCTACCCAGTCAGCATGTTGGGCAACGTCGGCGACGATTCCTTCGGCGCCGCCCTGAAAGCCGCCCTCCGCCAAGCAGGCGTCGCCGTAAATTCCGTCCGCACCGTAAAAGGTTCATCCGGAGTCGCGCTCATCAACATCGGCAGCGACGGCCAGAACAGCATCGTAGTAGTCCCCGGCGCCAACGGAAAACTCCTCCCCAAAGACATCACCGCGCACTCCGCACTCCTGCACAAAGCCGGCATGATCCTAGCCCAACTAGAAATCCCGCTAATCACTCTCGAAACCGTCGCCGCCTTCGCCCATCGCCACAAAATCCCGCTGATGCTCGATCCCGCCCCCGCCCGCGAATTACCCAAGGGCTTGCTCCAAGTCATCGCCTGGATCACTCCCAACGAAAGTGAAACCCGCATCCTCTGCGGGCTGCCCCCAAGCGAACCCGTCACGCCCGAAACAGCCGCCCGCTGCGCCGATCTCCTCCTCGCTCGCGGCCCCAAAAATGTCGTAATCAAAATGGGCGCGCAAGGCGCCTTCCTAGCCACCGCCGACGGCCTCCGCGAAATGCTCCCCTCTTTCTCCGTAAAAGCCGTGGACTCCACCGCCGCCGGCGACGCGTTCAACGCCGGCCTCGCCGTAAGCCTGCTCTCAGGCAAAAATCCACGCGAAGCTGCGCGTTACGCCTCCGCGGTAGCCGCAATCTCCGTAACCCGCAACGGCGCCCAACCCTCCATGCCCACCTCCCGCGAAGTAACAAAATTTCTAAATTCACAAAAATAAAAATCGTGGCGCGAAGTCGGACGATTCCGTCTTACGTCAGGGCACGGCTTCAGCCGTGCCGTAACCACAGCGACATCGAAGCGGCTTTAGCCGCTGAGGGCCCGATTTTCCATTTTCTCTTTTCCATTTTCCGCTTTTCCCCGCTCACTGCACCTTCGGCTCCGCAGTCAATTCCGGCGACGGCAAAGCCCCCTCATTCAATTCATTATGCCGCCGCTCGCGACTCGCGTTCAGCAAAGCAGTAGCCGCCGCCAATTCCTTCTGCGCTTCCTCCGCCTTCCCCAACCGCATCAATACCTGCCCCTTCAAATTATGATAATTCGCATTATCCCCATCCATCCGCAAAGCCGCATCCACCGCCCCCAGCGCCAATGAAAATTTCCCCTCCCGCTGATAAACCCGCGCCAACCCAAAATAAGAACTCGATAAGTGCGCATCCAACCGCAACGCCTGCTTAAAACTCCCCTCCGCCTTCGCATCCTCCTGCAAATACGAATAAACCACTCCCAGCCGGTCGAAATCAAAAGCCACATCCGGCTCGATCTCCGCATCCCGCAAAAATTCATCCCGCGCTTTCTCAAAGTCCGCCCGCGTCAGATAAGCCAGCCCCAAATTGAAATGCACAAATGGCAAACGCGCGTCCAACTCCGCCGCCTGCTGCAGTTCCGCGATCGCCTTGTCATTCTCCTCGCGATTCAACGCCGCCTTCCCCATCAACAAATGATATTCCGCCGTGTCCTTCCCTATTTCCACAAATCGCGTCAGCGCCCGCTCCTCCACATCGCTCTGTCCCGCCTTGCTCGCGGCGTTCCCTAGCACGTACAAATAATTCAAGTCCCCCGATTCCGCATCCCAGATCGGCTCCAGCGCCGTCACCGCATCCCCGTACCTCTCCGTAAAAAAATAGCAAAGCCCCAGCAGATAACGCGCCTGCACCGACTCCGACTTATCCCGCACCACCGATTCAAACGGCGCAATCGCCGCATGAAAATCGTTTTGCCGGTAATAAACCAATCCAATATTCAACCGAATTCCTGCCACGTTCGGCGCCAGCCGCTCCGCCTTCTGCAACAACTCCAAAGCTTGCCCCCACTGCTGCCGCCGCATCGCGATCACGCCCAAATTCGCATAAGCCCCCGCCGACCCAGGATCCGCCGCCAGAACTTTCTTGAACGCCCCCTCCGCCCGCTCCAATTCCCCAGCCCGCAAAGCCGCCTCCCCCTCAGCAAAAACCCCCGCCAAATCCGCAGCCGCCGCTCGTCCTGTGCCCGACTGCGCAGCTTGTCCTTGCACCAGCCGCGCCATCACGCGCGCGCCATAGCACCGCGGCGCTGCCAGCCCCAACGCAAGCACCACGATCGCGAACCCCGCAACCACGCGCAATCTGCCCCCGCAATTCAAGCCAAGAACCTAACACACTTCCACTCCGCCAGCCTCCGCCTGGGAACGCCAATCCCGCAAAGCGGGATTGGCGTCGCTTCAATACACGATCAAGACTCTCCCGCGCAGCCACGGTAGGGGCGCTGCTTGTGAATTGCGCTACAGCGCAATTCATCCTGAGATCCCGCAGCGCGGGAACGAAGGGCCTGCCTGCCGCAGGCAGGCTGCGCCCCAGCTTGCCAATATGTCAGCCTAGCCAGACGCTTGGGTTTGCGACCAGCCCGCGCTTCGCACCCCATCCATGACCCCAACTTTTCCGCTTGACATCTCCCCGCTCCCGTATATAAATCTGTTTTAATAAATTTAATAAAACGTCAGGGGTGGCGTCTTTTACGTCCGTAAAGCCGACTCGCCGGGATAGCCGTTCCCGCGCCAGTTCCAGCGCAGCCTGCCAGCTGCTCTGTCACCACCTCCGCGCTTTGCAGCAAATCAGCACCTTCGGGTTTTGGCTTTGGGGGCCGCAAAATCCGCGCGCACGCCGCGCTATCTGGAGATGTACATGAGATTTCTTCGCCAAGCTTGCTGCCTGTTCGCGTTTCTCCTCTGCGCATCCATCGCCGCAGCGCAAGACACCGCCACCCTCACTGGCACCGTACATGACGCCAGCGGCGCCGTTGTCGCCGGCGCGGAAGTGAACGTCGCCAGCCCGCGCATCGGTATCAACAAGGTAGTCACCACCAATCAGGATGGTGACTGGGTCGTGCCCTACCTCCCGATCGGCAGCTACGATATTTCCGTCACCATGAAGGGTTTCAAAAGGTTTCAAGCGAGGGGCGTCGTCCTGCGCGTTAGCCAGCAAGCTCGCGTGGACGTGAACCTCGAGGTCGGCTCGGTCGCCAGCGAAGTAGTCGTCGCCGGCGAAAACGTCGCGCAAGTGGACACCCAGTCCGCGGCAGTTGGCGGCACCATCACCGGCTCCGAAATCACTCAGCTCCAATTGAACGGCCGCGATTTCACTCAGCTCGTAAACCTCACCCCCGGCGTGAATAACCAGACCGCCCAGGACGAAGGCACCGTCGGCATTCTCGGCAACGTGGTCTACAGCATCAATGGCGGCCGCGGCGAAAACAACAACTGGGAAGTGGACGGCGGCGACAATATGGACAACGGCAGCAACAACTCCCTCAACGTTTTCCCCAGCGTTGATTCCATCGCCGAAGTCCGCGTGCTCACTTCCAACTACGGTGCCCAATATGGCCGCAACGCCTCCGGCACCGTGGAAACGGAAATCAAATCCGGCACCAGCAGTTTCCACGGCGATGTCTACGAATTCAACCGCAACAATATATTCAACGACCGCAGCTATTTCGATCAGAGCTCGCCCAACGCTCCCGAGTACAAGAAGAACGACTTCGGCTACACCATCGGCGGCCCATTTTTTATTCCCGGCCACTACAACACTGACAAATCCAAGACCTTTTTCTTCTGGTCCCAGGAATGGCGTCTGGAGCGCGTGCCCGGCTCAGCCTGGCTTGCCTCGCAAGGTGATGCCGCGAACATTCCCGTCCCCTCTATTGCCGAGCGAGGCGGAAACTTTGCAGACGTCTGCCCCGGCCCGGATTGTCCCGTTTTGCCTGGAGGCGGCACCTCTATTCCAGCCAGCTCCATCGGCGTGAATGCCACCGCTCTGTTGGCGGAAATCCCGCAGCCAAACAGCTCCACGGGATGCCCTTCTCCGATCGGCGCCTGCTTCAACACAACTTTCACGCAGCCCACTTACTGGCGCGAAGAACTTCTGCGCGTGGACCACAACGTCACCCACAATCTGCGCGCTACCTTTCACTACATCCACGATTCCTGGAATACCGTTACGCCTCTCACCCTTTGGTCCAACGCCACCGTCCCCAACATCCAAACGAAATTCAATGGACCAACCACCAGCGCCGTCGCACGCTTGACCTGGACCGCTTCACCCACCCTCGTCAACGAATTCGTTTTCAGCTACACCAGCGACCACATTTTCCTCACTAACCAGGGCCCGTTCGAAAAGCCCGCCGGCATGACCATGACTGGAATTTTTCCAGACGCGCCGGGTTTCGCCACCAAGCTCCCAGCCGTCACGCTCAGCGGAAACAACGCCTACGGATTTACCTCCGACCCCTCCTACGAACCTTGGAACAACGCCAACCCCACCTACACCATTCGCGATAACGTCACCAAGATCATCGGAAAGCACAATCTTATGTTCGGTGCTTACGCCGTGTTGGCCCAGAAGAACCAGATGTCCAGTTTGCAGGACGGCGGCGCACTCACCTTCGACGCCACCAACTCCAACGTCTCCACCGGAAATTCCTTCGCCGATATGCTCCTGGGAAATATTGCTTCCTTCTCCCAGGCCAATCAAAACGTTAAATACTACGATCGCTACCAGTTCGTGGAACCTTATATCCAGGACGACTTCCACATCACTTCTCACCTCACCTTGAATCTCGGGTTGCGCATCAGCCTGTTCGGCACCTACTACAATAAATACACCACCGAGTTCAATTTCAATGCCAACGCTTGGAACCCCAATTTCGCGCCCGCTCTTGACCCCGCTGGCTCCGGCGCCTTGGTCAGTCCCACCGATCCCACTGTATTTCTTTCCCCCTCCAATCCCGCGGATGCTCCGTTTCTCTACAACGGTATCCAGCAATGCGGCTCGACGGGCGTGCCTCGCGGCTGCTTGCAGGGACATCTCTGGAATCCTGCGCCCCGCGTTGGCTTCGCGTGGGATCCTTTTGGCGACGGCAAGACCTCGCTGCGTGGCGGCTATGGGCTTTTCTACGACCATGGCCAGGGCAACGAAGGCAATTCCGAATCGCTGCAGGGCAGTCCCCCGCTGGTGCAGAATCCCTCGCAATCAAATATCGCCTCGGGCGTCGGGACCTGCACCGATCCAACTGGTTACACCTGCATCGGCGCTGGTGCGGGACAGATTTTGGCGTTCCCTCTGAGCGTGGTCTCTATCGCCAACAAAGCTGTTTGGCCCTACGCGCAGCAGTGGAACTTGAGCCTGCAGCATGAGTTCTTCAAGAATACCGTCGGTGAAATTTCCTACGTCGGCAGCAAAGGAACTCATCTCTCGATGCAGCTGGACCGTAATCAACTCCAGCCCATCACCGGCGCGAATCCTTACGGTGCCGGACAGCCCATCGTCACCCAAGACCAGCAGGCCCCGGCGGACCCCACGCTCAACAGCACCGGCCAAACCGTCAACACCGATTGCAACGCACTCACGGTCAACGGAACTGCTGTCACCGGGGCCACCGCAATCAATCTCGGCACCGCCTGCGGTAACGATCCATCGCCGTTCAGGAAATTTGTCGGCTACGGAACAATCACTTACAAGCCCTATGCGGCCGACTCCATTTACAATTCCCTGCAGGTCTCCATCCGCCGCACGATCGCGCCGCTCACCCTGTCCATTGCTTACACCTACAGCCATTCCCTTGACGATTCCTCGGACTGGCAGGATGCTAACTTCGTCAACTCTTTCAACCTCGCCGGCAATCGCGCCAGTTCCAACTTCGACGAGCGTCATATCCTCACGGTCAGCTATGTTTACAACATCCCCTCTTTCCACGAGAGCGGCATCACCAAAGCACTTCTGGGAGGTTGGGAATACTCAGGCATTACAACCTTCAATACCGGCACGCCCTTCAGCGTCACCAACGGCATCTTCGGCGATAACGCCGGAGTTGCCAACGGCGTCGGTACCAATGGTTCCTATACCGATTTGATCGGCAACCCTCACTCCGCGCCTCCGGCGGGTTCGGCAGCTTCGCTGGTGCCCGGTACCGGTCCGTTGCTGTTCAATCCAGCGGCCTACGCCCAGCCCCAAGGTTTGACCTTCGGTGACTCGGGACGAAATTCCTTGAACAACCCCGACCGCTTTAATTTCGACATGGCCTTGTTCAAAAATATCCCGATCCACGAATCCATCTCCATGCAGTTCCGCGCCGAGGGCTTCAACATTTTCAACCACACGCAGTGGTCGGGCGTGAATGCTCAGGCCTCCTGCTACGGCGGATCGAACAATTCCGCGGGCGATCCCGCATGCCTGGGCAACGGCTTCCTGCAACCCAACGGCGCCCACCTAGGCCGCATCTTCCAGTTCGGCCTGAAACTATTGTTCTAAAACCGCGCCATCAACCGCACGGCAAATAAAGCCACACGAACTGCACGGCAAAAAAAAAGGGCGCTGCAAAACATCGCAGCGCCCTTTTCAATTTCGTAGAAACATTTCAGGCGTTAGCCTCGGTAGGGGCGCTGCTTGCTGCGCCCCAGCTTGCCCAGACGCCAAAATTGCCACGGATCCGCGGACTTTCTAGGAACGCCAATCTCCCGATTGGCGTTCCGCACTACGGAGCCGGGAGCGCCACCGTTCCCCGTATCCCGTGCCCCTCGACCAAGTTATAAAAACGATCCGCCGCAACATTCACAAACTTCTCCATCGCGCCGCTAGGCCACAAAACCTCCACCGAATCGATCACCCCCGCCTTCCCCAATCCAAAATGCACTCGCAAATCATTCTGCGAAAGATAACTAGCGCCTCCCCGCACCTCATCAAACTGCACCAACTTCCCCGCCCGCACCGTAACCCGCGCACCAATCGCCGCTCGATTACTCTTCGTCCCCATCAATCGAAACTCCACCCGATGATTCCCCGCCACTCCATGATTCATCAGCAAACTCGGCCTCTCGCCCACATTCAGCAGCAACACGTCCACGTTCCCATCATTCGCCACATCCCCAAACGCCGCCCCCCGCCGCGAAGCCACCGGCACCGCACCCAATCCCGCCGCCGCGGCCGATTCCGTGAACGTCCCATCATGATTATTCATGTGCAGCAGCAAAGGTTCCTTGTACCGCGCCACTCCCTCCAACTGATCCATCTGCGGGTACACATGCCCGCTCGCCACAAATAAATCCACCCACCCATCATTATCGAAATCGAAAAATCCTGTTCCCCATTTCACATAAGGGTAGCTTGCCTTCGCCACCCCTGCCTTCCAGCTGACGTCGTCAAATCCCTTCGCGCCCAAATTGTGATAAAGGTTGTCCTCCTGGTCCGCAAAATTGGTCACGAAAATATCCAACCGCCCGTCGTGATCGTAATCCCCAAGATCCACCCCCATCGAACCTTCCGCGTCGCCTTCGCTGCTCAACGCCGCGCCCGCCAGCATCCCCTGATCCGTAAAAGTCCCGTCGTGATTGTTGTGATACAGAAAATTTGGCCCCGTATCGTTTGCCACATACAAATCCGGCCAGCCGTCATTATCGTAATCGCCCCACACCACGCCCAATCCGTAATATCCGTTCGGATCGCTCACGCCTGCCCGCTTC
>Ga0308309_10000739_pt1 | contig 19973 bp, 18 predicted proteins | sample HubBroMetageWFT5_FD_192491 | JGI IMG/M metagenome (GOLD analysis project Ga0308309, IMG submission 192491) | Warmed and freeze-thawed soil microbial communities from the Hubbard Brook experimental Forest, New Hampshire - Hubbard Brook CCASE Soil... | ecosystem: Environmental > Terrestrial >...
GACGAATTTGACGATGTCCGCGCTGTCCAAAGGGGCGGCTCCTTGGGCCTGGCTCCACCAGCTGTGAGATTTCTATCGGCTGGACCCGCCCCACAGCAAGTCGTGCGAGAATCGTGGGAGCACGCTTTTCCAGCGCTTGGCCTGCCAAGCCACACGCGAACGCATGAGAGGCGGGACACGTGAAAGGACTGGCTGGATTGACCTGGCGTGCGGGCCGAAAGCGCTGGCAGACCCAGATCGCGTTTGGCGAGTGGGTGCGGGACGTTTATCGTCTTCGCGACCATAGTGGCCCAGTCCAAACTGGCAATTCGTCGATGACCGACAAGCCCATCGTCCCCAACGTCGCCAACGAACTCGCGCGGGAACGCAATCGCGAGGCCGCGGAACGGACGCTGATGGCGTGGATCCGCACTGCGCTCTCGTTGATCGGTTTCGGGTTCGGCATCGGCAAGCTTGCAGCCTACCTGGACGCGGCTGGCCTTCACCCCGCTCACGATCCTGCCCACACGTCCCTGATCTTCGGGACGAGTTTCATTCTTGTGGGCATCCTCGGTCTGATGGCCGCGATCGTTCAGCACGCCCGCGTCCTGAAACGGCTCTCTCAGCCGGATTTCGCCTACAATGCCATGCGGCCGATCGCCATGACGGCAGCCGTCTTGCTCATGCTGATCGGGGTATTCGGCTTGTTTGCAATCTTGTGGTGAGCTGCCTCATTGCCAGATGGATCATGGGCCTAAAGGCTGCATCCGGGAGAGTGGACATGACTGTGGCGCACAAGGTCGCGACCATTTGCAGGCAGCATGCTCATGCGATCGGCGTGATTGCTTAGACGTATTCTACCCTCTCATGACCGCCGACGAAGAAAGCCCGATAACGATCAGCAGCGAGACGCGGCAGGAGGCCATGATGCCAACCGAGATCCACGCCAAGGCGACGCTGCCCCAACGCGCCGTTCACGAGTTCAGGGAGTTCGCAATCCTTACCCTCTACCTCTACATCACCCTCGGCGCGGTGATCGTGATGAAGACCGCTGTGCTGCACACGATGGGCATCGAATTTGCCCCTTGGGGCGTCGCCATCGTCAAGGCGCTGCTATTGGCCAAATTCATGCTGGTCGGGCGCGCCCTGAAGATCGGCGAGCGCAACACCACCAGCCCGCTGATCTGGCCGACGCTGTACAAGTCGTTCGCCTTTCTGGTGCTGCTGGTAATATTGACCATTATCGAGGAAGCTGTCGTCGGCCTGTTTCATGGTCAATCGATCACGGCATCGCTCCGCGATCTTATCGGCCGCCGGCTGGAGGAAACCTTGGCGGGCTACCTCATCATGTTGCTGGTACTGATGCCGTATTTCGCTTTCCGAGTCCTCGGCGAGGCGCTCGGCGAGGGTCGGCTGACGAGGATGTTCTTTATTGAGCGCGAGCCGATGGAGCAGAGGTAACGAGCGCGCTCGTATCTCGCTGGTACCGAAGGCACGCTATGGCTGGCGGGGCATACCCCGCCTGTTCCCGACAGGAACTTTCATGACTTCGACGAAACCGAAGGTTCCGTCCTCGACTACACTTACAGCCAGCAGACCCTTCGTGTGGTCGAGCTGATGGCCGATGTGCTGCGCGAGCGAGGTTGCGGGGTTCGGCAGGCGAAGATCGAGGTAACCCCGGCCAGCAGTGAAACGCCAATGTCGGCGATGTCTTCGCGCAGGCAGCACTTTCGACGCCGCAGATGGCGCCGGAACTGACCGACTGCTTTGCCCGTACCTCGCCGGTGGGCGCCTTCCCCGCCATTGGCTACGGCGTGCACGACATGATCGGCAATGTCTGGGAGTGGACGGCCGTCGGGTGACCCGCGCATCACGGCGGTCGATACCAATGCTCGCACCGCCCTAGCGGCGCAAACGCTCGATCTGCTGGTCGAGCGCGGGATCGCCGGGGCGCAGCGCGCGCAAGGTCATGAGATAGCCGAGCGCGGTCTGCCGCTCGCCGCGCTGCATCGCCCAGGCAGCGGCCGCCTCGAGCGCATCGGCGTCATAGGGATGACGCCCCAGAACTGCGTCGAGCGTGCGCACCGCCTCCTGCGGTCGGCCGGCGCGGTCGAGCGCCACGGCGTAGACATAGCCATAGCGCGCCGAGCCGGGCTCGAGCTCGGCGGCGCGCCGCAACTCTTCCAGGGCAAGGTCGAGTCTCCGCTGGCGGACCATTGCCAGGCCGAGACTGTAGTGGGCCAACGCGGAGTCGGGATTGCGCGCCAGCGCCTGGCGCAGGATCGTCTCGGCCTGCGCCTCGTCGCGGCGGGCACGGTAGAGATCGGCGAGCTGGGCATAGGCCGGCACGAAGGCCGGGTCGGCTTCGATGGCGCGCTTGAGATGATCGTCGGCTAAGAGGCCATTGCCGCGGCGCAGTTCCAGCAGGGCAAGGTTCATGTGCGCCTCGCCGCGGTCGGCGTTGAAGCGCTGCACGGCGACGTACTCGTCGAGGGCGGCGCGGAAGGCGGCGCGCTGGGCGTCGGTGAGGCGCATCTCGGCGGGGCCGGCCAGCGCGTGGGCGGCGTCGATGCGGACCTGGCGCACCGGGTCGGTGAGCAGGGCGGCGAGAGGGGCGGCAAGCGCGCCTGGATCGCGCGCGGCGGCGAGCGCCTCGGCGGCGGCGGCCCGCACCAGGGGATCGGGATCGGCAAGGGCCGCGCGGAGGTCGATGCCAGCGCCAGCCCGCGTGATCGCGCTCGCCCGCACGATGGCCGGTTGCGCCGGATCGCCCGCGATGCGCGCCAGCAGGCCGGCCGCGCCCGGTGCGCCACGATCGGCCGCGTGGAAGGGCTCGCCGAACGTCTGGAAGCCCGCGGGATCACGGCCCAAGCGCTTCTTGAGCTCGGCCGCCGCCCAGCCCGAGGGCTTGTCGGCATGACAGGTGGCGCAGACATTAGGCGTGTCGAGCGTCGCGCTGAGGTCGGGGCGCGGCACGCGGAAGCTGTGATCGTGGCGCGGATCGACGACCATGTAGGTGACGGTCGGCATATGGCAGGTGACGCACTGGCCCGCCGGCGAGGCCGGCTCGTGGAAATGGTGCGTGCGCGCCTCGTACCTGGCGGCTTCATGGCACTGGCCGCACAGCGCGTTGCCCTCGACCCGCAGCTTCTGGCTGTGCGGCTCGTGGCAATTGCTGCAGGTGACGCCCTTGGCGAACATGCGGCTTTGCAGGAACGAGCCTTGGTTGAACACCTCGTCCTGCATCTGGCCGTCGGCGCGATAGAGGCCTGGCTCGAGCAGGGCGAGACGAAAAGCGTCGGCGAAAGGCTGGCCGGCGTGGATGTCGTCGGTCATTTGCGACCGACGGGCGTGACAGCGCGCGCAGACCTGCGATTCCGCGATCTGCCCGGTGGCCGGCGGTGGCACCGCCGGTCGTTTCGCCGGATCGCTGCCCCAGGCGATGGAAGCTTGCGGACGGAACGTCGCCGGCAGGCTGCGCCGTGCATCGCCAACCGGCTTGCCGCTCTGTGCCCAGGCGACGTGATTGGCCCCCGGGCCGTGACAGGACTCGCAGCCGACGCCGAGTTCCGACCAGGTCGAGTGATAAGTGCGCTGCGCTGCGTCGAAGCCCTTGTGAAAATTCGTGACGTGGCAATCGATGCACATGAAGTTCGCGGTTTGCTGGATGCCCGTCCAATGCAGGGGATCGCTGGCCGGCAGCTTCTCGGCGGGATAGAGGTCGAACCAGCGCTGGCCGCCGGCCGCCTTTGGCCGCGAATCCCAGGCGATGCCGAAGGCCTGCAGCCGTCCGCCGGGCATCTCGATGAGATATTGCTGCAGTGGTGCCAGTCCGAACGTGAACTTGACCGGGAAATCGGCCGGCTTGCCGTCGGGACCCTCGGTGCGGACGAAGAAATCCTTGCCTTTGGTCAGGAAGGTCGAGGTCACGCCATCCTTGTCGAACGTGGCGCCATCGAAGGCGCCCAGCACCGTGGCCGGGCTGGCGTGCTGCATCGCCTGCGCGTGCTGCGAAGCCTTCCAGGCTGCGTGTTCGCTTTGATGGCAGGCCGCGCAGGTTTCGCTGCCGACGAAGGCCGCGGCCGCCCGGGTCTGGGCGACTGCCGGCGGATTGGAGGGAGCAGTCTGGGCGTGCAGGTGCAACGCGGCGGCCGTGCCCAGGAAGACAAGGGCTGGAAGAATGAACGGGCGCCAGCGGATCGTCACGGATCTGTCCCGACCGTCATGACAGGCCTGAGGCGGTCTGAGAAGCGGAGCCACCGGGAGTCGCTTGCCGCATGAGCGCCGCATATCGTTGTGTCAGGACCGGTCCCAGAATCGCCGTCGTCACGAGCATGACCAGAACCGCATTGAACACATCGAGCATCATACGCTCCACGCCGTACCGCCCGCTACCTGGGGAACATGAACTGAACCTGCGCGCGCACCTGCCAATCGGGGCCAAAGTCCGGCCTCACGACGTTGTAGTAGGCGGAGAGCTGTGCATTCACGGGCAGCTTGCCCAAGTGGAAGATCTTGCCGATGCCACCGCCCAGCGGCAAGACGAGCTGCTGGTTCGGCGGCGCGAGCCAGTCCATGGTGATGATCGGCGACGAGACGAGATAGAGCCCGTCGTTGAAATTGTAGTTGACGAAAGGTTGCAGCAATCCGGTGCTGTAGGCGCGGGCCGACGGACTCGTGCCGACCGACCAAACGTTGTTGATCAGCGCCCCAAACACCCATGGATCGTCCTTTTTCAGGTGCAGCAGAACGCCTGTCGGTCCAAGGCCGAGATTGTCGTTGCTCAAGCTGGCGCTCGAGTGCGTGGGCAATTGGATGATTGGGATGGAACTCATTTCGTCACTTGCTCGGCCGCGACGCGGATGCGTCCGGCCCGCCGCGCCTGTTCGAGCGTCTCGTAATCGCGCTCGGTCTGCTTGGCATAGGCGAGCGCGAACTTCGCCAGGGCTTCGTCCAGCACCGCGCTCTTTCCGCAATAGCCCGAGATCATTGCGGCGTCGCCCGACTTGGCGTGAGCGAGCGCCAGGGCCCAGCCGCAGAGCCGGCAATATTCCTGGAAGCCCGCGATCCCCTTGCGGTCGCCTTCCGCGAACTCGATACCTCCCTTCATGTCGGCGAGCTGGCGTACGTAGAAGTGCCTGTCCTTGATCGTAGCCCATCCCAGGAAAATGTCGGGCGATCCCTGGATCATGCGCTGGCCGACCACGACGCGCCGTCCCTGGTTGTCGAACGGCATGCGATAGCCGGAGTATTGCTCGAGCACCGAGGCTTCGGCCTGCTTGACCTGCAAAAACAGCGGATCGTCGGCGTCGGCGCCCATGAGGAGAACGACCCAGCAGCCGGTGCCGACGCTGCCCACACCCACCACCTTGCGTGCCACATCGACGATCTTGTAGCGCGACAGCAGCCTGCGCCGGTCATAGGCAAGCGACTCGACGTAGGACCGCAGCATTTCATCGAGGGCGTCCTTGATCGGAATTCCCGCTCCGGTATGGCTCTCTCGGATGATCAGGGGCAGGTCTTCGACGATGCGATGCTCCCCGCCGACCTTCTCGGTGAGTTTGTCGAGCACGCGCTGGTTACCCTTGGCGCGCGCCTTGTCCATGATGCGTTGGGCTCCGAGCCGGGCCCTGGGTGACAGGGCGTCGAGGATGGCGCGCTCGTCGATCCGGTCGTACCAGATCTGGAGGTGGCCCATCTCGCCGTAGCGGCTGACGTGTTCGCGGTAGGCTCGGACGGTCCCGGCGGCTGCCTCGGCCGCCTGCACCTTGTCGCCACCCATGAAACGGACGGCGACGGCTGCGCTCGCTACCAACCGCTTGAGGTCCCATTCCCACGGCGCGGGGAACACCTCATCGAAATCGTTGATGGCGAACACCAGCTCACGTTCAGCCGAACCGAACACACCGAAGTTGGAGACATGCATGTCGCCGCAGGCATTCACGAAAGCGCCGGTCACAGGTCCACTCGCCAGGTCAGCGGCCATCACGGCGGCAGAGCCGCGCAGGAAGGCAAAGGGCGACGCAAGCATGCGAGCGTAGCGCACGGGGACGAGATTCTGCGCGCGCGTGCGATTCTGGAGTTCCAGAATCTCAATCGGATCGCGCCGCTTGGGATCGCTGTGGAAGACCCCTTGGGCCTGCCGCGCGACTCTCCGGCGGAGCTCCTTGCCCGCAGCCAAGCGCTCCGACATTGACGGACGGTCGGCCGTGAAGTTCTCCAGCATCGCCCCCGGCTCGGCGGCTGCCTTGAGGCGTTCGAACGACTGGTCAAGAACTGGTTGGAGGACTGCCTTGGTCATGAAAGGGTGCCTCCCCTGCGCGATACCGACTGGACCCGTGATTGCCACTCAAGAGATGTTGGGCCACACCCGATTAAGACGAATGCACTTCAACGTACCTCTGGTACGCGGCATAGGCGGCCTGGTTTCCGACATACAGGCAGGCGCACACGGTGCGATCGGGCCAGACGTAGAAGACGCGGCCGTCGCGAATTTGGCGCGAGAACTGGTGCGGCGGAAGCTGCCTGAAGGAAGCTACGCGCTGCAGGGTATTGGCCGGCAAGAACTTGAAGCCAGCCGCGGTCAGTATGTCTTCCTTGCCGGCGATCTTCTGCTGCGGGGTCTGGCAGGCTGCAATAGCGACCGGCAAGTGCCAGAATGGTTGGAGCTGTCTCAATGCGCATCATCGCTTCCTCCTTGTTTGACCGTCCTGGCCTGGGCCCATGGATCGATCCGGTCTGCCCGGCCAGCGCACCTCAGTTGTGCCGAACTGAATTTCCCTAACGACTCCCTCGCTCGTAGCGTCGTTCAACCCAAATCCTTGCGGACCTTGCCGCGGAATACCCAGTAGACGCCGATCGTGTAGGCGGCGATGACCGGCAGGACTGCGATGCCGCCGTAGAAAAAGAACCTCAATGAGGCATCCGGCGACGCAGCGCTCGCCACCGTGACGGAATAGGGGATCATGTACGGCCAGAACATCACCCCGAGGCTCAGGAAGGCGGCGACAAAGAACACCACGGTCATCGCGAACGGCAGTCCGTCGCGCGGCCCACGTCCACCGACCAGGATCGCTGCCAGGGCGAACGCGCCGACCACGGGGAACACAAGGCCCCAGGGCCTTGTGTACACGTTGCTTTGCGCGAGGACGTGGTAGTCAAACGTGACAGTGAACGCCAAGACCAGGACGGCCAACACGCCGACGGCGAGCCACCGGATACGGCGGTAAGCCCAGTCGCGCAGCTCGCCTTCGCTCTTGAGCACGAGCCAGCCGGCACCGAGCAACGCGTAGCCGAGCACAAGCCCGATCCCGGTCAGGATCGGGAAAGGATGCAGCCAGACGAAGGCGCCGCCGGCATACTGCATGTTCTCGACCGGGATGCCTCGAATCATCGCGCCGACCGCTGCACCTTGGACAAAGGCGATCAGCACGGAGCCGTAGAAGAACCCACCGTCCCAAAACTGGCGCATGCCGGCGGCGCGATAGCGGAACTCGAACGCGATGCCTCGGAAGATCAGGCCGAACAGCATCAGCAGGACCGGCAGGTAGAAGGCCCCAAGAAACACTGCGTAAGCCGCCGGGAAGGCCGCGAAGAGGCTGGCGCCGACCACCACCAGCCAGGTCTCGTTGCCGTCCCAGAACGGCGCGATGCTGGTCAACATCTGCCCGCGCTTGGCCTCGTCCCGCGTGGTGCCGAAGAGGATGCCAACGCCGATGTCGAAGCCGTCGAGGATCACATAGACCAGGATCGCGATGGCGATGACGCCGGCCCAGAACAGTGCGAGCTCGCTCGGCTCCATGGCCGTCACGCCTTCGCTCTGGGCTCGCCGCCGGTGGCGCTGGCAGCCGTGTCGGCAAAGGCCAGCGGGCGGCTGGCGGTCGCGTTCGGGATTGCCTCGGCCTCGCCGGCCGGCCCTTCCCGGAGCAGCTTGTAGATGTAGAAGGTGCCGAATCCGATGAGGACGCCATAGACCAGCACGTAGCCGGTGAGCGAGATGAGCACGTCCCCGATGGTCAGCGAAGGCGTCACTGCCTCGCGTGTGCGCAGAAGGCCGTAGACGACCCAGGGCTGGCGGCCGACCTCCGCGGTATACCACCCGCTCAGGATCGCGACGAACCCGGTCGGGAACGACAGGAACGTGGCCCAGAGGAACCAGCGCGTTGTCTCCAGCCTCCCGCGCCAGCGCAGGAGGTTCCCGAGCCATGATACGCCAAGCATGATCAGTCCCATCCCAACCATGATCCGGAAGCCGAAGAACGGGATCCGCACCGGCGGGCGGTCCTCGACGGGAAAGGTGTCCAGCCCAATCTCGCGGGCCGTCCAGTTGCCCGAGGCGATGAAACTGCCAAGGCGGGGTATTTCGAGTGCGAGAAGGTTGCGCTCGTTCGCCGTGTCAGGCCAGGCGATCAGCACTTCCGAGGCGGGTTGCTGGCTCTGCCAGCGTGCCTCGATCGCAGCGAACTTCGCCGGCTGGTGTCGAAGCACATAGAGGCCCGTAAGGTGACCGAAGAACAACTGCACCGGGATCAACACCGCCGCGAGCCCAAGACCCCAATGCAGCATGACGCGCGCCTCCGGGCGGTGAACCTCGCGAAGCGCATACCACGCGCCGGACGCCGCGACGCACATTGCGGTGGTTAGGAAGGCAGCCAGCAGCATGTGCGGCCAGCGCACCATCATTACCGGCCCGAGCACGATCTTGCGCCAGTCCGCAGGGATGATCCTGCCGTCGACGATTTCGTGACCGACCGGGACCTGCATCCAGGAGTTGTTGGCGAGGATCCAGAACGAGGAGAACATCGTTCCGAGCGACACCATGCAACAGGCGAAGAAATAGAAGCGCGGCGAAACCCGGTCGCGGCCGAGCAGCATGACGCCGAAGAAGCTCGCCTCGAGCATGAAGGCGGTGAACGTCTCGTATCCCAGGAGCGGCCCCTGGATCGACCCGGTCCGCTCGGCGAGTACGCCCCAGTTGGTGCCGAACTGGAAGGCCATGACGATTCCCGTGACCACGCCCATGCCGAAGGACACCGCGAAGACCTTCAGCCAGAAGTCGAAAATACGCCGATAGATCGGATTACCGGTGACGAGCCGCACTCCCTCGATCGTCGCCAGCCACGCCGCCAGCCCGATTGTGAAGGCCGGGAAAATAATGTGGAAGCTGATGACGAACGCGAACTGGATGCGCGACAGGATGACTGGATCGAGGTCCATGGCCGACTCCAGCGTGCGGGATTCACCGCCCAAGGATCATGTCGGATGCTTTCTCGGCGATCATGATCGTCGGGGCGTTGGTATTGCCGCCGGTCAGCGTCGGCATGATCGACGCGTCGACGATGCGCAGCCCCTGCAGGCCCCGAACCCGCAGGTGCGGGTCCACCACCGCCATGTCGTCCTTGCCCATCTTGCAGGTGCCCACGGGGTGATAGACGATGCCGAGCTTTTCCCGGCAGGCTGCGGCAATGGCGTCATCGCTCTGCTTGTCCGGCCCCGGATGGATTTCCTCCTTGCGGTACTTGTCGAACGCCGGTGCAGCCAGAATGCGACGCCCAAGGCGCACGCCTGCGACCAGCGTCTTGATGTCCTCGGGGTGATCGAAGAAGTTGTGGTCAATCACCGGCGCTGCGGCGGGATCCGCACTGGCAAGACCGACTGTGCCTCGGCTCTTCGGATGCAAAACGCAGACGTGACAGGAATAGCCGTCATGCGACATCAGGCGGAGATCGCGCCCGGAGTCGTCGAACAGCAGCGGCAGGCTGTGGAACTGAACGTCAGGATCCCTGAGCGAAGCATCGGTCTTCAGAAAACCGCCGGCCTCGGTCAGCGACGCGCGCAGCTTGCCCATATCGGCGCCGTAGTATTCGGCGCCCTCCCCGACCATCTGCAGCATGCCCCGCAGCGAGAGCTGGACGCCACCATGGAAATGGCTGGTGGTGAGGATGGCGGCGTCGGCATGCTCCTGCAGATTCTTGCCGACGCCGGGCAGCGCGTGGGCCGCCGCCAGGCCATGTGCTTTCAGTTCGGCAGGATCGCCGATCCCCGAGAGCATCATTAGCTTCGGGCTGTTGTACGTGCCGGCCGACAGGATGACTTCCTTGCTTGCCTGCACCGTCTTGCGCTCGCCGTGGTGGTCATAGGTCACCCCGACGACGTGCCCGCCGTCCAATACCAGCTTCGAGACCTCCGCTCCTGTGATGACGGTGAGATTCTTGCGCTCCATCACCGGATGCAGATAGGCGACCGCCGTGCTCCACCGTCGCCCGTCCTTGATCGTGAACTGATAGGGCCCAAAACCTTCGGGGTTCGCGCCGTTGAAGTCGTCGTTGTACGGCAGGCCGGCCTGCTTGGCCGCTTCGATGAACACCTTGGTGATCGTATATTGGAGCTCCGAGTTAGACACATACAGGGGACCCGAGCCCCCATGATAGGCGTCGCCCCCGCGCTGATTGCATTCAGCCCGCTTGAAGTAGGGCAGCACCTCATCATAGCTCCACCCGTCGCCGCCCAGTTGGGCCCACCGGTCGTATTCCGAGCTGTTGCCGCGAACATAGAGCATGCCGTTGATCGAGCTGCTCCCGCCCAGCGTCTTGCCTCGCGGGCAGAAGATCGGCTGCCCGTGCCGAAGTCGGGGGTCCGGTTTCGCGTCGTAGGACCAGTCGTACTTCTTGGTGAACATGAGCAGTCCGAACGCGCCGGGCGTGTGGATGAACTCCAGTCGATCGCTCGGACCGGCCTCGAGCACGCACACGCTGTTGTTCGGATCTTCCGAGAGGCGATTGGCGAGAACGCAACCCGCCGAACCGGCACCGATGATCACGTAATCGTACATTGCAACCTCCATCCTGTGTGGAACTCAAAAAGATAGTTGAGTGCCGGAACGCCATCCGGCGTTGCGCCCGCGCGGTAGCCCATTGTTCTCGCAACAGTGTCGACTCAAAATCTGACGCTGAACCCGATGATCGGCCCGTGCAGCACGAGGTCGACGCCGTTGTTGTTGCCGGTATTGGTGTAGTTGACGCCCAGCGCGCGATAGCCGATCAGGGCGGCCAGTTGGTAGCCCGTCAACTGCCACGCGTAGCTGTGGACGCCGACCGCCTGCCATTCGAAGTTGCTCTGGAAGCCGAAGCCGCCCACGTCGCCGCGCACCATGAGTTCCTGGCTGGACGTGAATTGGTGACGCAGCCGCAGGCCGACCACGGGATCGATCGCAGCCGCGTCCGGCGTGGCCTGGGCGGTCGTGTCGCCGGCCATCGCGGCCCGGACTTCGACCGCGAGCAGCGCGAGCAGGACTGCCATCGACAGCGCAAGCCGCCGCAACACTGCCGCGCCTGATTGGTCTCCGCCCGGGGCTGCCGCGAAGCCCCGGGCCATATCCGGCAATGCCACGCTCACCCTTTGGGCGTGATCGAGGCCACGACCACCCGGCTGTTGATCTCGGTCAGGCTGTCGCCCTGCTTCACCCGCGGCAGTTGCTGACGGCCTGCGTCCGTGGTCACGTCATAGGTGCGCACTTCGCCACCACTAGGATTGACCAGCGTGATGGCGTTTGCACCAGGGTTGACGCTCACAACCACCCAGTTGGCGATCGAGTTGGAGACCCTGGCGCCGGCCACGCCGCCCTGGCTGGTTTCCACGGCGCCTGCCACGGCCGCCGCGCCGGGGGCTGGCGTCTTCACACCGGGGCTGGAGAGCACGAAGCTGCGCGTATCCTCAATGCCTGCCACCACGTTGTCGCCGACCTTTGTACTGGTGATATTGGCGGCCATCGGGCTTACGTTCAGCATCCGCTGCGTGCCGTCGGCAGAAGTGATGGTCAAGGTACGGGCATTGGTATCGACGGCCGCGATGCGCCCGTCGATCGAGTAGTGCGTCGTCGTCTGTATGCCGACGGTCGCCTGGCCCTGCGCGAATGCGTTGCCGCCGGCGAGCGCCGAACTCGCAAGAACGATGGCAATCAGGGATCTTCTGTTGAACATGATGTACATCCTCCTCTTGGTTGCAAACATTGGGAACGCGACGCTAGTTCACCCCCTCGGGCGGCCGGGTCAGCTTGTTGAGCACGCCCTCTAGGTTGAACGACCCCGGCCGCTGGCGCGGCGGGAACTCGACCAGGCTTTGGATGTAGCGTTTGACGTAGACCTGGGCCGGCACCAGCAGGAAAACGCGATCGATGCGCCAGCGGTCGTAGCCCATGCCCTCATGATCGCCGCGCTCGAACGGGTCGGCCTTGAGGTCGAACAGCTTCGGCACGCGCAGGGTCACCATCGGGTCCTGCCAGACGTCGAAGCCATGCGAGCGCTGCTCCATGAAGACGAGCTTCCATTTGTCGTAGCGCAGGCCGGCCAGGCCGCCGTCGTCCGTCCAGTAGAAGAATTCCTTGCGGGCGCCGCCGCTGCCGTTCGCCAGCAGATTGCGCTGGTCGTAGCCGTCGAGAAGGACCTTGAAGGACTTGGCGCCGAACGTGGCGCCCTGTTGAAGTTTCGCCTTGAGGTCGGGTTCGCCGGCCGCGCCCATCAGGGTCTGCATCCAGTCCTCGGCGGAGAACACGTCATTGATCTCCGTCCCTGGCTTGACCAGCCCGGGCCAGCGCACCAGTGCGGGCACGCGATAACCGCCCTCCCAGTTGGTGTTCTTCTCGCCGCGGAACGGCGTCGTGCCGCCGTCGGGCCAGCTCATGACCTCGGCGCCGTTGTCGGTGGTGTAGATCACGATGGTGTTGTCGGCGATCTTGAGGTCGTCGAGCTGCTTAAGAAGTTGGCCGACCTGGCCGTCGTGCTCAACCATGCCGTCGGGATAGACGCCGAGACCGGTCTTGCCGATCGCGTCCGGGGTGAGATGTGTCCAGATGTGCATGCGGCTCGAGTTGAACCACACGAAGAACGGCTTGTTGGCGCGATTGGCGCGATTGACGAAATCGAGCGTCGCATTGACGAATTCGCTGTCCACCGTCTCCATGCGCTTCTGGGTCAGCGGCCCGGTATCCTCGCATTTCTGCTTTCCCCACGGGCCGAAGCGCGGGTCGTCGCCCGGCGTATCCGATGTCGTGGCCACGCACTTCAGCACGCCCCGCGGACCAAAGGCGGCCTTGAAGGTCGGGTCCTTGGGATAGTCGATATTCTCCGGCTCCTCCTCGGCATTGAGGTGGTAGAGGTTGCCGAAGAATTCGTCGAAGCCGTGCACGGTCGGCAGGAAGTCGTTGCGGTCGCCGAGATGGTTCTTGCCGAACTGGCCGGTGGCATAGCCCTGCGCCTTCAAAAGATCGGCGATGGTCGGATCCTTCTGTGACAGGCCTTCCGGCGCGCCCGGCAGGCCGACTTTGAGCAGTCCGGTGCGGATCGGCGACTGGCCGGTGATGAAGGCGGCGCGGCCTGCCGTGCAGGATTGCTGGCCGTAATAGTCAGTAAAGATCGCACCTTCTCGGGCGATGCGGTCGATATTGGGCGTGCGATAACCCATCATGCCGCGGTTGTAGGCGCTGATGTTCCAGAGGCCGATGTCGTCGCCCATGATCACGAGGATGTTGGGCTTGCCCTGCGCCTGCGTTGGGGGACAGGCGCCGAGCGCGCCCACTGCGAGACCGATAAGGCCCAGGGTACGCACCGCCTTTCGACTGATCATGTTGGACTCCTAGGTCAAAACCCAATAAAGCGTGCGAATCGACTCCAGACATTGGATACGTTGAGCGGTTCAGGTCTTCGATTGAGCCCTCGTTTGCGCGTTAACGGGCAGATCGGTCCGCCGTAACCTGGGTGCCCCAGTTCGGGAGCGCAGCTCACGACGGGTGCTCCAGGCTATTGGACCACCATCGCGGGCGGAGGAATGTAGGCGTTCGGTTTCGACAATGTTTCGATCAGCGCTTCGCCGGGAGCGTAGGTGCCCAGGATCACGAGGAATGGCCCCCGAGGCGCGGGCAGCCAGTTCGCTTCCTTATCCTTCCCCGGGTTGTCCGCCTGCAGGTAGATGGTCAGCGAGCCATCCGCGTTGTACTTCATATCCGGGTAATCGCTCCCCAGGACGTAGCGATTGAGCGGATTGGGGACGGGGTAGGAGTTCGTCGCGTCGAACATCCTCAGAGCCCAGAAAGCGGGCTTGATGTAGGGTGGCGTCTTCTGGAAAGTCATCGTGTAGCGCTTGGCGCCGGTGAGCGGCTCCCCGTCTGAACCTAACATCCCGTCCAGATATACCGCTTCCTTCGGCGTGTTGGCGGTCAAGCCGACGCGCGCAATGATAGCGCGAATCTTATAGTCCGTTTTCGGATCGCCGATCGTGGGTGGTGGAACGAACCAGCCGTTGGTCAATCGGCCAAACGGCAAAGAGTTCATCATTGGCTGAATGTCCTTGGCCGCGCGTGCCATTGCCTCGAGCACAACGGGATCCACCCTGGACCGGTCCCACTGCTTGCCGAGTTCGAGGCCGAGCGGCTTGAACATCGGCAGCAGGGCGGAAATCTCGCTTGCGGGCGGCGGATTTTCGTTCATCGCCGCGGACAGGATGTCCCAGAATTGTAGCGGGTCCTTGAAATCCAGGTCACTCACCGGGAGTTTCGGGTTCACAAGCTGCGGCGCGGCGTAGTCATACTTGGGTGCGGGCAACGCCGGCTTGCCCATGTACTCGGAGAGGCCCTGCAAGGTGATGCCGGCGAGGACCTTTCTGGCCGGAGTCAACTCGCCCGCATTCGGCATGTGTACACGAGGCTGGATCAGGATCCACGGCGTCGGAGCATCGATGCGCTTGAGGTCCGCAGGCAGCTCGCCTTTCCAGCCTGGGCCTACCATGGCGTACTTACCTCCCTTGTACCCATTGGTCACGCCAGCCGGGTACGCGAAGGCATTGGTGTACATGTCCACGGTTTCCACCATGTAGTAGCGACCATCGGAATCAGGCAGAGTCAGGATGACCGGCTCCTGCCGGAGATCCAGGAATCCAAAGCCGTAGAGGACGCTGTCGTTGGGCAACACGTACCCCTCTTCCTCGGCGATCGAAGGAGTCGTGATGTTTTCCATTCGCCACAGGCTGTTCGGCGCCGCTTTCGCCTTTGGCCCCACGGCGTCGTTGTGGCGCAACGAGTACATGATGACGAGCGGGCCACCCCAGGTGGCGGCGTTAAGGGCCACGGCGTGTGACCAGCCGTCCAGCGTCTTCGTTTGTTCCGGAGTGAACTTTACCGAGGCGGCCTGCGCCTTGCCGGTCTGCGCCCAAGCGACGGATGTCAAGCTGCACGCGAGCGACAGCGCCAGTGTCCAAGCGATCCACTTCCAAGACTTGCTCATGACGCGTCCTTTACCTGATGACGAATCCCAATGTTGTCTGGGCGCGCTCCTTGCGGAGGGCGCCTGTGCCTGCGCCGGTCGGCCGCTCAATCCGACCACGATCGACAGTGTCGACAAACCGACCAGAAGAGCACGCCGGCGCATGCCCTCGAGGATCAGAAAGTATGTCATCAGCCACCTCTGCTGCGATTCTTCTCTTCGGGACACTATCAAGGTCGTCGAAGGGAGGGAGAAGCGGGCGCTCCCGATGGCGCGCCCGCCGCCTGATCGTTCGGTGCACGTCGAGGGTCTAGTCGCTGCCGTGAGGGCCCTTCTTCATCTGGTCCAGGATGCCACTGAGGTTGTAGGTTTCCGGCGCCTGCAGCGGCGGGAACTCCTTGTAGGATTCCAGCTGCCTTTCCCACAGCTGCTGCCCGATCGGCAGCATGTTCCAGTCGTAGATGAAGGCGGTGACCGGCCCAGCCAGCGCACCGCCGAAGCCGAGCACCGTTTTCTGGGACTGGCCGACGGCCTGCTCAAAGGGATCGCGCTTGATGTTCTGCACCAGGGTAAAGTGGAACGAGGTGAGAGGCAGGATCCAGCCTTCCGCGCTGGGCTGTGACATCGTGTAGTACATCTTCCAGTTCTTGTAGCGCACCGCCGACGGCGTCGCGCCCGAGAAGTAGAAGAAGAAGTCACGCGCCGACTTTTCAGATTTGCCTTCGAGATAGTCGCGCTGGTTGACGCCATCGAGCGTTGTCTTGACGATGCCGGGATACTGGCCGGCCTCGATTCGCTTCTTAAGGTCGTCGCCCTTCGCCCCGCCGGCGATGTCGACGAATGTCGGGACCCAGTCGAGGGCCGCGAACAACTGGTTCTTGACCGTGCCCGGCTTGATGACACCCGGCCAGCGGATGACCAGCGGTGCACGGTAGCCGCCTTCCCAGGCTTCGCCCTTCTGGCCCTTGAACGGGGTGACGCCACCGTCGGGGAAGGTGATCGCCTCGGCACCGTTGTCGGTGGTGAAGACGACGATAGTGTTGTTGAGCTGGCCCATGTCCTCGAGCTTCTTGAGGACGTAGCCGATATTGTCGTCCATCTGCTTCATGCCGGCTTCGTTGACGCCCCAGTCCTTGCCGCCGGGCTCGCCCACCATGGCCATGTACTTGTCGGACAGCACGGTGGTGATGTGCATACGCGCCGGGTTGTACCAGACGAAGAAGGGCTTGTTGGTCTTCTTGGGATCGTTGCGGTCGAGGAAGTCGATGACCTTGGCCGAGATCTCCTCGTCGACCGTCTTGGACCGGTCGAGGGTCAACGGTCCTTCATCCTTGCAGGTCTGATTCTTCTCCGTGCCGTCAGACGACTTGCAGAGGAGGAGCGGGCGTGGCGGCGTCAGGCAGATCGTGGTCTTGGGATCCACCGCGCCAGGCACCTCGGGAACTCCTGGAATCGGCGTGTTCTTGCAAGGCGGGGCGACGCCCTGCACCAGCGGGGTCTTGTTGATATCCGGGAAGCTCACCTGCTCCATCGCATCGAGGTGGTAGAGATAGCCCCAGTACTCCTGGAAGCCGTGCGCCGTCGGCAACGCCTCGGTGTGATCGCCGAGGTGGTTCTTGCCGAACTCACCGGTGTTGTAGCCGAGGTCGAGGAGGAATTTCGCGAGCGCCGGCGTTCCCGGACGCAGGTAGCTCGGACTTCCCGGCAGTTGCGGCGGGATCAAGCCGGTGCGCAGGGGATACATGCCGGTGAAGAAGGCGTTGCGTCCCGAGGTGCAGCTTTGCATGGCGACATAGTCCATGAAGATCGCGCCCTCGTTGCCAATGCGGTCGATGTTGGGCGTCTCGCCGACCATCAGGCCGCGATGGTAGATGCTCGGCTGCATCCAGCCGATGTCGTCGCCCATGATGAACATGATGTTGGGCTTCTGCTGCTGTTGCGCGATGGCTGGTGGGCTTGCCATCGTCATGGCGGCAAGCGCCGCCAGCAACCCGAGGTGGATCTTTGCGGTAATGTTCATGGTGAGAGCTCCCGCGGTGCCAGAGATGGGGCGAGTGTCGGCCTTGCCAAGCGTTCCTGACTATGCGGAATCGGCGACATTCCGGATTCGCCCAAATTTAATCACCGGGCGGCTCGGAGAATTTTTTCCTCGGCAAATTCACGGCCAGTTATGTCAGATAGGTGACGGGCGAGACATCGCTTGCGACGCTGGGAGCTCGATCCAGAGTCGGGACGAGTGCACGTTTCGATTTTGCTCGCGACAGTCACCGAAATCGCCTCCGACCGTGGCTTCTAGGAGTTCGGGCGGTTTGGTCCAGTATCGCTGCTTGTTTGGTGAGCCATGGCGTTCGGCAAAGAATTGTCCAACTGAACGCCCTGCCTTCCGATTTTGCATAGACCGCTGTCGGCTGCCGCTCGTACTTACTGCAATTCGATGAATGCGAAGGCCCATGATCGGGTGTGGCACGACGACATACACGGATCCCGACGCCCTCCGCGTGACCGTACCTGGGGCGACGGTTAATCTCGTGGTGACAGGTCCCGGTTCCTTCAGGTCCCGGCTGACCTGGGTCAACATGCGCCGCCTTCGCCTGATTCTGGTCGACGCGATCAGGCCACGCATTGCCTTTGTTTCATTGGGGTCGACGCCGGCGTTCGTCTCGTTTCCGGTGCGCAGCGACTCGCCCGTCGTGTGGAACGGCGTGCCCATGCGCAACGGCATGCTGCTGTTTCATGCCCGCCGCGACCAGTTTCATCAACGCTCCAGCGGGACCAGCCGTTGGGGCCTGATCGCCCTGGCGCGCGACGATCTTGCCGCCCATGCGCGGACGCTGCTGGGCGCCGAGCCAACCTGGCCGCAAACGACCAAATTCCTGCGACCCCCGTCCTCCCTGTTCGCCGACATCCGGCGCCTTCACACACAGGCCTGCGGTCTCGCCAGGACGCGGCCGGACATGCTGGCGCACCGCGAGGTCGCCCGCGCATTGGAGCAGGACCTCCTTCATGCTCTGGTCAACGCTCTGGCCGGCCCGGAGGCCTGCGACGGCGCCACCAGGCGCCAGCGGCACGCCGCGATCATGGCCCGGTTCGAGAAAATGCTGGCCGCGCAAAGCGACCGGCAACTTTCGATGGCGGAGCTTTGCGCCAGCGTGGGCGTGCCGGAGCGGGCCTTGCGCCTGTGCTGCGAGGAGTTCCTCGGACTCAGTCCGACCGCCTATGTCCGCCTGCGCCGGCTGAACCTGGTAAGGGCGGCGTTGTTGCGCAGCGATCCGGCGATCGCGACCGTTAGCGGCGTCGCCCGGCATCATGGCTTTTCCGAGCTCGGGCGCTTCGCGGCAGCCTACCGGGTCGCGTTCGGCGAATCGCCGTCCACCACCCTGCAGGGCCGAAGTTCGGCCGGTCGAAGCGCCGAATCGCCCATCGATCGGCGTCAGGTGCGGCGGTCACGCGATCAGCCGATCGTCGAACCGTGACCTGGCAGAGCCGCGTGTCGGTGGCTCGCTGAAAATTGATGTCGCCGCATTTGCATAGTCGGCGCCTTCGGCACATGCTGAATATGCAAGCTGGTGTGCGATAGAGCATCGCCGCGTAGTCGGGTCGGACTCCGGGGGAGCAGATCATGCCGCACGGTAACGTTTTCGAGTTCGACGACCCCTACAATCTTCAAGCGACATTGTCGCGCGGCGGAAACTATGAGGTGCTCCCGCTCGGCAAGGGTAGTCTTCATGCGGAGTACACGCGCGTCGACTTCGAGCACCTTTGGTTACAGCGATGTGACAGCAGCGAAAGCGTCCTGCTTCATATCGCCAACGACCCGGCCCGCGCGCCGATAACGTTCCTTGCCGACCCGGATCAGGGGCCTTGGCAGCAAAACGGCGGCGATCTGCCTCCAGATGGAATTGCCGTCTATCGTCGAGGCGCCGACAATCACCACTTGACACGCGAGGCGAGCAGGTGGGCAAGCATGTCGCTTACACCGGACGCTCTCGCTGTGCATGGGGGCGCGATCGCTGGCCGCGAACTTACGGTTCCACGCGAGACCTACATCGCGCGACCGGAGCCTCAGCTCATGGCTCGCTTGCGGTCGCTCCACGCTGCCGCGTGCCATCTGGCCAAGAGCAACCCGGAAGTGCTGGCTTGCCGGGCGACGGCAAGGTCCCTTGAAGAAGACTTGGTTCATGCGATGGTCGCGTGCCTCACCGCTGGGCTCCCGGCAGCGTCGAACTCGCGCCGGACCCAGAGGGCGAGGGTAATGTCACGCTTCGAGGACTACCTCGCGGACAAGCCATGCGAGCCGCTGTACTTGAGCGAGATCTGTGGCGCAATCGGCGTATCGGAGCGCACGCTTCGTGATTGCTGCCAGGATCATCTGGCCATGGGACCCCACCGCTATCTTTGGCTGCGGCGAATGCATCTCGCTCGTCGCGCCCTGCGCGACGCCGATCCGGCGCGCACTTCTGTCACCGAGATCGCAACAGACCACGGCTTCTGGGAACTTGGCCGTTTCTCCGTCGAATACCGGAACTTGTATGATGAATCGCCATCGACAACCCTTCGGCGATCGACAGTGTAGGGGGCCGAATGGTGCCGGCAGCCAAAGGACCGGTCGCGCAAAAGGGCGGCTGGGCGATTGTCGTCCTGCTCTTCTTTTTCATGCTGACAAATTTTGCCGACAAGGCGGTCATCGGGTTGGCCGGTGTGCCGATCATGAAGGAGCTGAACCTGACTCCCAAGGAGTTCGGT
>Ga0308309_10000740_pt1 | contig 19962 bp, 19 predicted proteins | sample HubBroMetageWFT5_FD_192491 | JGI IMG/M metagenome (GOLD analysis project Ga0308309, IMG submission 192491) | Warmed and freeze-thawed soil microbial communities from the Hubbard Brook experimental Forest, New Hampshire - Hubbard Brook CCASE Soil... | ecosystem: Environmental > Terrestrial >...
CTGGATTCGTTGAGGTTTTGCTGGGTCAGATAAAAAGTTCTTCGTCTTGGGTAGTGCCGTCGGATTCGCCTCGACGGCTTTGAGAACCTCGAAGCACATCGATTCCGACTTTTACGCCCTTCAATACGGCGGAGACCTGCTGAACCGGAGCCCACAAAGTTTTGCGAACCTTCGTGCCGGTGTCTTCAATCACTTCCAGCGCGCCGGTAAGGATTTGATCCGCACGGATCACCTGAACGCGCAAGCGTTCCAAACTATCGGTTACAACGCGGTCAATTCTCTGCGCCTGTCCACGAGCCAAGCGAGTGATCTCGGCGGTATCGCCGGTGATGCTGGCAATCTTGTCTTCGGAGTCTTCGAGGATGCGGTTCACGCGAAGCAGGATGGGGTCGACGCGCACTTTTACATCGTTGGCGATGACGGTAAATCTGTCGACCGCGGTTTTCATCTGGATAAACATGCCCAAAAGGATTGCCATTTGAATAACAATGGCGACCGCCGCGATCACAATGAATGCTTCAACCCAGACGTTCATGGAAATCCTCGCAGCTGCTAGCTATGCTTTCGCCTCGCGCCGGTAGGCGTCTTTGCCCGCTTCCACCGCCGCCGCAACGCCCTCTTTCTGTCGATCCATGATCTCTTTGCTGCGCTGGATCAGATCCTCAGCGCGTTCTCGAAGTTCCTGCGCCTTGCGCTGCGCGTAATCGCGGCCTTCATCGGCCTTCGACGACAAATACTCTCGCGTTTCTTCGCCGGATTTGGGGGCGAAAAGGATGCCTACCAAGGCGCCAATTCCCAATCCCGCCAGAAAATAGCTCACTTTCGAGCCGCCATTGTCACCCACAGAGCACCTCCAAGGTTAAATTCGCTAAATTTGACCTTAGCATAGCCCCTAAATACAAGCAATGGCGCGAAACCATTAGAAAGGTGGGGAAATCTTCGTAGGTACGGCCGTTACAGCCGAATCTTCTTGGATTCAGACGAGTGAGAAAATACGATTTAGTAGTCCAAAGGCGGCTGTTGGATTAGATTAAAAAGCCCGTATGCTGAATACGAAAACTCGGTTCTCACACGCACAGAGGCCTATTTTGCCGGCGATTGCATTCGTCTTTCTTTGCAGTCCACTTTACTCGCAAGACTCCTCGACGAACGCGGCAGCTAATCGAGTCGAAGCGCGTCCGTGGATGAGCCCGAAGTTGTCACCGGACAAGCGCGCGGACATGGTTCTGAAAGAAATGACGCTCGACGAGAAAATCGAGTTAATGCACGGCAATGGAATGGAGGGCTGGGGCCGGCCGATGCCGAACTTGAGTTCGAGCAATGGCGGAGCTGGCTTCGTGTTTGGCATACCTAGGCTGGGAATTCCGATAATTCAAATGAGCGATGCTGCGTACGGCGTGCGCGCGAGCGCCCAGAACGGGCGCTATTCCACTGCGTTGCCGGCAAATATCGCTTTAACAGCGACGTGGGACAGGGAGGCCGCGTGCGAATACGGCGCGTTGATCGGGCGTGAGCTGCGCGCGCAGGGTTACAACATGTCCCTGGGCGGAGGAGTGAACCTGGCGCGCGAGCTGCGCAACGGCCGGACCTTTGAATACCAAGGCGAGGATCCCATCCTGGCCGGAACCATAGTCGGCAACAGAATCAAGTGCGAGCAGGCGCAGCACGTGATTGGAAACACCAAACATTTCGCCTTGAACGATCAGGAAAGCGGGCGCGATGAGGTGAACGTAATTATTGGCAAGCGTGCAATGCAGGAGAGCGATCTTCTCGCGTTCCATATCGGAATCGAGATAGCCAAACCTGGCGCGGTGATGTGCGCCTACAACGCGGTGAACGACGATTTTGCGTGTGAGAATAAATACCTGCTGACGAACGTGTTGAAGAAGGATTGGAATTTTAAAGGATTTGTTGTTTCGGACTGGGGCGCAACACACAGTACAGCAAAGGCGTCGGCCGCCGGTTTGGACCATGAAGAGCCGATGGATGATTTCTACGGCGAGAAGCTGAAGCAAATGGTTTGGTCCGGCGTAATTCCTATGGCTGAGCTGGACGAACATGTGCGTCGGATACTGCGTTCGGAATTTGCGAGCGGGATCGTTGATTTTCCGACGCAAAAGAGCGTAGTGGATGTGGAAGGTGGTCTCGAGACCTCACGCCGGATCGCGGAACAGAGCATCGTTCTGCTGAAGAATGATGGAGTGCTTCCACTCGACCCAGCCTCGCTGCGTTCAATCGCAGTCATTGGCGCGCATTCAGATACGGGCATGATTTCCGGGGCCGGATCTGCGCAGGTGGATGCACCGGGAAAGCTCGAGGCGGAATGGCAAGCGCAAGTCTGGTTTCCCACTTCACCTCTGAATGCGATTAGAGAAAGAGCTTGGGGAGTGAGTGTGCGATTTGACTTGGGCGAAAACCTGGCGGCTGCGGCGACGCTCGCGAAAAATTCGGATATCGCGATTGTGTTTGCCTATCAATGGATGAGCGAAGACATGGATTTGTCAAGTTTGTCGTTGCCAGACGGTCAGGATGCGCTGATCGAGCAAGTAGCAGGCGCGAATCCGCGTACGATCGTCGTGCTGGAGACGGGCTCTGCGGTGACTATGCCATGGATCAGCAGCGTGAAGGGCGTTGTGGAAGCGTGGTATGCGGGCAGCAAAGGCGCCGACGCGGTTGCGCGCGTTTTGTTTGGTGATGTGAATCCGAGTGCGAAGCTGCCGCTCACATTTCCGTGCAATGAGGTTGATATGCCTCATCCTAAGCTGATTACTCCACCTCCCGGCGCACAGTCACCCGCCGTAGCGGATGCTGAGGGCAAGCCTGCGTTTAGCATTCGCTACGATGAGGGATTCAAAGTGGGCTACAAATGGTATGACGCGGAAAACAAAACGGTGCTTTTTCCGTTTGGCTATGGACTGTCGTACACGACCTATAGTTATTCTGATTTGAAGGTTCATTCGACGAGCGAAGGCGTGAGCGTAACTTTTTCTGTGAAGAATATGGGGCGGCGCGCGGGGTCGGGAATCGCTGAGGTTTACGCCGCGCTGCCTCAGGAAGCTGGAGAGCCGCCCAAGCGATTAGTTGGTTGGGCCAAAATTCCACTGAATGCGGGCGAAAGCAAGGGGACGACTGTAACTATAGATAACAAATATCTCTCGATCTACGACGAGGCGAGCGAGAGCTGGAAACTTGTGCCGGGGACTTATACATTCATGGTCGGCGGATCATCCCAAGACTTGCCGTTGGCTGCGAAAACCACGCTGAAATAATCCGTCTCATCCGAAGCAAACCGAAGTTCACCAGGAGATCAGAGCTACGACTGCGGGACGCTTGCGCGAAATTAGATTTGCGATTCTGAGGCTGGATGGTCTGGCACAGGCGAATCTGCGCGGAGCGCGGCGTAAATATGTTCGGCGCGGGAACGTGGCAGTTCGGAAGCGAGTTCGCCGACCGTTAGCTGTTTCAACCGAGCGACACTGCCGAAGCGGCGAAGGAGCTTGCGCGCCGTCTTTTCACCCACGCCGGGAATCGCAGTGAGCGACGTGCGCAGCCGCCGGCTGGAACGGCGCTGCCGGTGAAAGGTGACCGCGAAGCGATGTGTTTCATCGCGGATTTGTTGAATTAGGTGCAAGACGGGCGAGTGGCGTTCGAGGACGATCGGTCCATCTTCCCTTCCCAAAACGTAGAGAATTTCTTCTTTCTTTGCGACACTGGCCAGCGGCTGATTGATGATGGCAAGTTTCTCCAGCGCTTTGGCGGCGGCGTGAAGCTGGCCGATTCCACCGTCAACCAAAACTAAACTTGGTAGCGGCTTTCCTTCATTTTGTAAACGGCGGTAGCGGCGCTCAACCGCTTCCTGCATGCTAGCGAAATCGTCGCGAAAGCGGCCTTCGGATTTTTCCTCGCAGTTCTCCATGGATTCGCCGCGAATTATGAATTTTCTGTAATCGGACTTTTTCATGCGGCCCGATTCCCAAACGATCATGGACGCCACGGTATCGGAACCTTGAATGTGCGAGATGTCGAAACATTCTATTCGTTGCGGGGCAGTGGGGAGGTTGAGCGCGGACTGCACGGCTTCGATAATCGCTTTGGAGCTGGGCTTCAGAACGCGGAAACGTTGGATGAAGGATTGTTTGGCATTTCTTTCCACGAGTTCGAGGAAGGCGTGTTTCGGACCTCGTTGTGGAGCAATAATTTCTACGCGATGGCCGGCACGCTCGGTGAGCACTTCCTCGAGCAACTGGCAATCTTCGAAGGCCATGGGCGTATTGATGTAACGGGGCAAGTAGGCTGCGTCGAGGTAGAGCTGTTTCAGGAGTGACGGCAGAAATTCAGCGGGATCGAATTCTTCCAGATCTTCCCAGTAGAAATCGCGACGGTCAACAACCCGTCCGCCTCGCAAGTGGAAAAGATTTACGGCGACTTGTGGAGGCTCGGCGTACCAGGCGAGAACGTCGGTGTCGTCGCCGGAAGCTGCGGCAATTTTCTGGCGCTCTTCCATCTCCGTGAGAGTGCGCAGCAGGTCGCGATAGCCAGCGGCCTCCTCGTAGCGCTCTTCTTCAGAGGCGGTCTGCATGCGTTCTTCTACGCTGCTTGCGAGATCGCTGCGGCGGCCTTCCAGAAATAAGCGCACATCGCGAGCAGCCTCGGCATATCGCTCATCGGTGACCAGTTCCTTCACGCAGGGGCCGAGGCAGCGATGAATGTAATACTGCAAACAAGGGCGCGGATGATTGCGCGAGAGGTCCACGGTGCACGAAGGAACTAGGAAATGTTTGTGAATCAGGTGGACCAAGCGATAAGCCAGGCCGGCGGGGAAGTACGGACCGAAATAAATCGAGCCGTCTTTCTTTAGGCGACGAGTGACGTAAACGCGAGGATATTTCTCGAAGGCAGTGTATTGAATGTAAGGATAGGTTTTGTCGTCGCGAAGAAGGATGTTGAATTTCGGCTGGTGCTGCTTAATCAGATTGTTTTCAAGCGCCAGTGCTTCTTTCACGTTGTCAACGACGATGTAATCGACGTCAACAACTTCGCGCATCAAGGAGCCGGTCTTGGCGTCTTGTATGCTCTTGTCAAGAAGATAGGAGCGCACGCGATTGCGCAGGGACTGGGCTTTTCCCACGTATAGGACTTTTTCGGCGGCATCCCGGAATAGATAGACTCCGGGCTGCACGGGTAAATTGGCAACTTTTTCGCGGAGTTCCATCGATGCGTTACAATATATTGGGATCTGAGCGCACAGCGGGTTTAAGCCGCCGGCCGCTGTACAACTTTAATGATAGCAAACGCAACAAATTCAAGCAGGCTGATGCTTCATTGGATGCTAAAACTGGCGCTACTGATAGCTGTATGCGGAACTCCGGCGTGGTCTTTTCAGCAAAGCCGGGATCCGCAGCAGCAGGAAAAACCCCAGCCGCAGGCTAATCAGTCAAATCCGCCGCAAGCGCCGCCTCTCGGGCCGGGCGAGTCTTCCTCAGCGAAGCCAGAGCAGACTGGGGACCCGACCGCGCCGCAGCCAGATCCGGCGTCAGAAAAGCCTGTGACGGCTCCAAAACCGGGCACAAAACCCATGCCTTCAAATGCCGCGAAACCAGGAGTGCTGCCTCCCGAGGATAATCCGGCGTGGGATCCCTTCCACGCAGCTCAGGATATTGATGTGGGCACTTTTTATATGCACAAGGGTGACATGGACGCAGCAATCGGGCGATTTCAAGACGCCATCCGTTTGCGGCCGAATTTTGCGAAGCCTCGGCTTCTAATCGCCGAGATTTATGAGAAAAAAGGCGATAAGTCCGAGGCGGTTCATTACTACAAGGAATACCTGCAAGTCTTGCCGGATGCGCCAGACGCCGCAAGAGTTAAGAAGAAAATCGAGAAACTTTCGAAAGAGTAGTTCTTGCCTGCCGTTCGTTTGCGTTGAGAGAACTTGCGGACAATTCCGTCGTTATGCCCGGCGCGGAATGGCGTTACCCCACCCGGATAAGTTAAAGAGCATCCTCGGAAGCGATTTACAAGTGAGCGACAGCGCTGTTTGTTTTCCGCGTTGGTATCCGACATTGTAATAAGATGACGCGTCGAAATTTTCGCTTAAGTTGTGGCGCATTGAAAAATGGAACTACGTAAAGATCCCATCACACGAAGCTGGGTTGTAGCGGGCCATCCGGAGCGCGAGAAGGTTCGGCTCGATCCTTGCCCGCTTTGTCCGGAGACCCGCACGCAGACCGGCACGATTCTGGATTTGCCCGCGCATGGACCATGGCAGGTGCGCGTGTATCCGCACTTTCGTCCGCTCTATCGCATTGAGGGCGAGCCGGGGCGCGAAGCCGAGGGCATCTATGACCGCATGGCTGCAACCGGCGCTCACGAAATTATTGTGGAGACTCCGGAGCATACGCGGCAATTGTCACAGATGAATGACGAAGAAATCGAGCGCGTGCTGGAAGCCTATGCATTGCGCATCGCGGACCTAAAGCGGGACGCGAGATTCAAGTATGTCACTGTGTTCAAGAACCAAGGAGCGCAAGCGGGAGAAGAGTGGCCGCACGCGCACTCGCAGATCACGGCGACAACGTTTGTCCCACGCAGGATTTTGTATGAATTGCGCGCTGCTCGTGAATGGTACCGCGACCGCGAGCGATGTGTTTTCTGCGACATTCTGCGCCAAGAGATTCGGCAGTCCAAGCGCGTGGTAGATAACGCAGGGGGCTACTATGCGTTTTGTCCTTATGCTTCGCGCGTGCCCTACGAAGTTTGGCTCATGCCAAAAACACACAACCACCAATTTGAATTCCCGCAGCCGGGCGAAAACCGCCGCAACCTGGCCAACTTGCTGGGAAGAACACTGCGAAGACTGCTGGAATTTTCAGAAAACTATCACATGGTGATGCACACCGCTCCCAACACGCTGCAAACCAAAGGCGAATTAAGCGAATATTGGCGCACGATTGCGGGCGACTATCATTGGCATATCGAGATTCTTCCCATCGTGCAACAGAGAAGCAAATCCTACAGCATTAAGGAAATTTATTTTAATGGGACACTCCCGGAAGAAGCGGCAGAAAGCCTGCGCAAGATCGACCCAGGCAAATAATGAAGCCGGAGCGACTGCTTCTGAAGAAAAGGGCTAACCAGCGCGGCGGAATCTTCTCAAAACTGCTGTTTCTGATTTTCCTGGTCATATTTGTGGCCATAATTTATCTGGCGCGGTACCCGATTTTGCGTTTTGCCGGAGATTTCTGGGTGATAGACGAAACGCCGCAGGTCTCTGACGTAATTGTGATTCTTAGCGATGATAATTACGAGGCGGCGCGGGCAACAAGGGCAGCGCAGCTTTTCAAATCTGGCATGGCGCCGCGCATTTTAGCCAGTGGACGCTTGCTGCGACCTTACGCCGGAATTGCCGAGCTGATGGAGCACGATTTGAAGGCGCAGGGAGTGCCGGCAAGTGCGATTGTGCCTTTGGCTCATCGGGGAACGAATACGCGCGAAGAAGCAGTTGCCGACGCACAGGAAATCGCATTACATGGCTGGAAGAGAGTTTTGCTGGTGACGTCGAACTATCACACGCGCCGGGCGGATTATATTTTCGCTCGCACGCTGCCCAAGGGCATAGAGCTTCGAGTAATCTCGGCGCCCGATTCTGAGTACGATCCGAGCAGTTGGTGGGAACATCGCACGGGACTCAAGAGATTTCTTTATGAAACGGCTGGTTACATCGTCTGCTTATGGGAGCTGCGTCACAGCGACGTGCAGACATTTTGACTGGCGCGTCTACTCCAATCGGTCCAAATAACCGTTATTTCAGCGTTGTGACTGGATGAGCGGCGAGACCGTACCAAATCGTCACTTGACCGAACGCCGCGATTTACTCAGGGACGCCTCTGTACTATAGTTTGGACATCGCTCGGGACCCTGGCCGCCCGGCGTAGAGACCAAAGCATTCTGGGGGAGAAATCTAAATGTGGAATAAATCCGCCGAGGCCAAGCCGTCTTCGCAGCCGAACGAGACCGCAGTTCCAGTAATACCAGCACCAGCCGCAGACACTCAGCCAGCGTCCAGTATTTTAGTACCGTCATCAGCGCCACAGAATTCTGTTCAGGTAAATCCGATTACGCCTTCGTCTACCAGTGTGACCACGATTGCGGCCGGCCTGAAAATCAGCGGCGACATTTCCGGGACCACTGACCTATATATCGATGGTGAGACGCAAGGGAAAGTACGGCTGCCAAATGCTCGGGTGACTGTGGGTCCGAATGGCCGCGTTCAGGCGGACATCGAAGCGCGGGAAATCATGATCGAAGGAACGGTGCTCGGCAACCTGAAAGCCGGCGAGCGGTTGCACCTCGGAACTGCCAGTCGAGTGCAAGGGAGCATTCTAACGCCTCGATTTGCGATCGAAGATGGAGCGCGCTTGCGAGGCAAAGTGGAAATGGTACGCACCGGCAATTCGCGGTTAAATTCCAGTCCCGTGACGGCGGTGGAAGTCGAAAAAGCGAAAGCCATGTCTGCAAGCGGCAAGGACGAGTAAACCACAATGAGCTGGCAAGCCAAACCTCGTCTGACGGCGACGCCTGTGTCGGATGCGCGCCCTAAACCCGCTCCCTCGGCGGTAGCCGCGACTTCCGCAAACGTTCGGGTTTCCAACGGTCTGAAGGAATTTTTGTGGCTGCTCAGTGATTCCAAACAGGGACGGATTCTGGATCTTGGCCAAGTGTCGCAGGCGACTCTGACTTTCTTCATCGAGAAGGGATTCCGCGTTTCAACGGAAGATTTGTTGCGAGCCTGGAAAGAGTTCCTGGTCGCAGAAGAGGAAAATTTTAGAAAAGCCCCGGTGGGAAATCAAGCCGCCGAGGTTTCGCCGACGCTATTCGCGGACAAATTTCTTGAGACCGCGATACAGTATCCCGCGGAACATTTTCACGGAGTTCTGGCCTGGGACATTTTCGACTACCTGGACGCGCAGCTATTGCCCAAAGTGATGGACCGGTTGTACGCCATTCTGCAACCGGGGGGCGCGGTCCTTTCGTTGTTTCACAGCCGAACTCCAGAACGGTTCTCCCGGTATCGGATATCGGATCCGCAGACGATTGAACTTCTGCCGGCGTCCACGCTATCAGTTCACGCGCGGGTTTTTCAGAACCGCGAAATCCTGGATATTTTCGGGAAGTTCCGCTCGTCGAAGACCTTCGTGGGGCGCGATCAAGTGCGCGAGGGCCTTTTCCTCAAGTAGCTATCTGGTTAGATTCTTCAGATCCTAATCTTCGGCTGGTTCTGCTGGATTAAGCGGAGTGCTGTCTCCATCTCCCCGCGACTTCCATGCGTGATGAGCGGCAGGAAGAAGCGAGACCACGATGATCGCCGCAATTACATAGTGGATGTGCTTGTCGATATGCGGATCCGACTTGCCAATGGTGAACCCGAGCAGGATCATTCCCCAGACCCAACAAATTCCTCCAACAATGTCGTATGCAAGATAGCGCGAATACTTCATGCCTGCGGCTCCTGCTACCGGCGGACAGAAAGTCCGAATAATGGGCACAAAGCGCGCCAGGATAATGGTCTTACCTCCATAACGTTCATAGAATTCGTGAGCCCGGGTAAGATGGCGCCTCTTGAAGAATCTGGAATCCTCGCGGCGGAATAGGCTCGGACCTGCCTTCCAGCCAATGAAGTAGCCCAATTGATCGCCAGCTATAGCGCAGAGGGTGGCGCACACTAACAGCCATGCCAAATGAAGCTTCCCCGCGCCGGCAAAAACTCCGGCCGTAACCAGCAGCGAATCACCCGGCAGAAAAAAGCCTATGAACATTCCGGTTTCGACGAAGACGATGATGCAGACCATCAACGTCCCGCCCCAATCCAGGAGGCCGCGAATGTCGTAAAGACGGGCCAGAATTTGCTTTAGAAATTCAACCATTTAGCTTCTTTCCGGAACTTTTCTGCGGGCTACCGGGCAGCAAGTCCTCTAAAGACAATAACATTAAACTCCACAGGCGCGACGTCCGGCGGCTAGTACTTTTCTCCTACCAACAATAGCCCCCTGTACCATTGGCCACTCCCGAGCCCTGTACGAAGATGCAGGTGTACGAGGGAAGAGCCGAAGGGGGCAATTCATGGAAGGTGGATACGCAGCCTGGATGGGCCAGCCGGTGGTTCTTCGAGTGGTAGCGGGCAACATGAGAGTCCCGTTGCGCGGGCGATTGATGTCCGAAACAAACGACGTTGTGAGACTGCGAATCGCAGATAGCTGGGACGTGGACATCTTCAAATCGATGGTAGCCGCAGTGGAGCACGACAATCCAGTTTACGTAGTCAATTGAGGGGGAAGCGTGAGCGCACTGGCTAACAACGGTTTCGCGTCGGAAAGCGACGCAGAAGTGATAGCGCTGCCCAGTTCTTGGGAGGATACAAATATGCGCGCCCGGCTGGAGACCTTGCGCGACACAATTTTGGTAGTGGCACTTCAGATGGTTTTTCGAGCAACCTTAGTCATGCGGCGTTGGAATTACTAAGCCCGAGGTTACTCAACTAGATTCCCCGGCCCCTCCTCAACCCCCCAAAGCCCCAGGCCTGTGCCCCCAGGCCTGGGGTTCTTATTTTTAGCGCGACAATTTTGGTTTGCTTCTCGAACTCGACTAGTTGCGACTTTGAGTTGGCACGGCGAATTTTTCTTTGACTCTCTGACTCATCCGCTATAAGACTAGGCCAGTTCCGTCCCTACATGAGACTAACTCTTGCCGACTGGGCTGTAGTAGCGGCCTATCTCTTATTCACACTTCTGCAAGGATTGTATTTCCGCAAACGATCAAGCGGCAGCACGGCTGACTATTTCGTCTCCGGACGCTGCGCGGCTTGGTGGTTGATTGGCACCTCCATGGTGGCGACGACTTTTGCTGCGGACACTCCGCTGGTAGTTACCGGATTGGTTTATAGATTCGGAATCGCAGGGAATTGGATTTGGTGGAGCATGCTTCCGGCCGGCATGATGACGGTTTTTCTTTTCGCGCGGCTATGGGTTCGCGCGGGACTTCTGACAGACGTTGAATTTGCTGAACTGCGGTACGCGGGGAAGCCTGCGGCTTTCTTGCGCGGATTTCGCGCTCTATACCTCGGCCTGCTGATCAACTGCGTGATTCTGGGCTGGGTCACGAAAGCCATGACCACGATTGTCGGCGTTGTGATGGGACTGGATGACCGCAGATCGCTTGCTCTGTGCGTCTTTTTCCTGATTCCGTTTACAGGGTTGTACGTTTCGCTGGGCGGGCTTTGGGGAGTGTTGTGGACGGATTTATTTCAATTTGTGCTGAAGATGGGCGTGGTAATCGCGGTGGCCTGGTACGGAGTGCGCGCCGCTGGCGGGATGACCGAATTACTGTTCAAGCTTGCGACAATGCAGAAGTCGGCGGGACCCGGTGCGGCGAACATTACTTCGTTCTTTCCGGATTTTTCGCGGGGCTTCGCCAGCGAGGCATTATGGACAATCCCGGTGATTACTTTTTGCGTATATCTAGGTGTGCAGTGGTGGGCCTTTTGGTATCCCGGGGCCGAGCCGGGAGGAGGAGGCTATGTCGCGCAGCGCATTCTGAGCGCGCGCAATGAACGCGAAGGGCTGCTTTCGGTTTTATGGTTTAACTTTGCGAATTACGCCTTGAGGTCGTGGCCCTGGGTAATAGGCGCGCTCGCCGTTGTCGTGTTATATCCACACCTTGCGCGGCCGGAGTCAGGTTACATCTTGCTAGCGGTGGACCATCTGCCGCGCGCGGCGCGTGGACTGCTGGTTGCAGGGTTTCTTGCGGCATTTATGTCTACGATCGCGACGCATCTGAACTGGGGCAGTTCGTATCTCGTTTCGGATTTTTATCGAAGGTTTGTGAAGCGCGACGCGACCGAAAAACATTATGTTTCTGTTTCGCGCTGGACCACAGCGCTCCTGGTGATTGCGGGGGCTTGCGTTTCGTGGGAGCTGGCTTCCATCCGCGCGGGCTGGCAGATTCTGCTAGAGGTGGGGGCGGGAACGGGCAGCGTTTATTTGCTGCGTTGGTACTGGTGGCGGATCAATGCATGGAGTGAGATTGCGGCGATGACGACTGCGCTAATCGTTTCAATGACGTTTCGCGGGATTGCGCCGTTCCACGGTTCGGAACCGGCTGTTTTCGCCAAGCAGACTCTGGCAACCACGTTGATAACTACGACGGTGTGGGTGCTAATAACTCTTCTAACGCCCGCCGAGCCTGATGATACCCTCATAAAGTTTTACCGGCGGGTCAGGCCGGACGTGTCCGGGTGGATGCCGATTGCTACGATTGTAAAAGATTCATCGCCCACTAAAGACTTAGGCCGAAATCTGATAGACTGGGTTACCGGCTGTGCCATGGTTTATGCCGCACTTTTCGGCGTGGGGAAATTTTGTATATTGGAATTCTGGCAGGGGTCTGTGTTCATGGCTGTATCGATTTCTTGCGCCGCACTCATCTATCGGAGCCTGAATCAAGCCTATTAATAGCCGGTCTTTTTCTGGATCGTGGTGGGAAGAGCCGGCCCGGCATGTGCTCGTAGTCTTTATAAGAAGCGCTAAAAAGTTCCAAAACGACGTGGGAGATCGTCCGGAGTCGGGGTATTATGCGCAGTTACGCCACCAACTGAGGGGAGACTAGATGAGGATTGCCAGCGTTGCGAGTGCTTTTCCTGAAAATTATTATAACCAGCAAGTCTTGACCGATGCCTTGAAAAACGATTGGCGCCATCGGTTAGCCAATCCCGATATTCTCGATCGCCTTGACGAGAGCATGAAAGTGGAGGGGCGTTACCTCGTTCACACGCTCGATTTTTACGAGAATCTAACCACCTGGGGCCAGGCCAACAATGCGTGGATTGACCACGCGCTCGAACTGGGCGAAGAAGCTCTATGCAAGGCGCTTCATGCGGCGGCCATGAAACCGAAGGATCTGAGCGCCATTTTTGTCACATCGGTTACTGGAATAGCTGCTCCTTCCATTGATGCGCGACTGGTAAATCGAATGGGGCTTTCGACAAATATTAAGCGGATCCCCATATTTGGATTGGGTTGCGTGGCAGGCGCCGCAGGCATCGCTCGCGCCGCGGATTACGTACACGGATATCCGGACCAAGCAGCAGCCTTGCTCTCCGTAGAGTTGTGCTCGCTGACGCTGCAGCGCGACGATCTTTCCATGGCTCATTTGATTTCGGCCATGCTGTTCGGGGACGGCGCGGCGGCAACGATCGTAGTTGGATCCAACAGGAAGTCCGACGGCCCAGAAATTCTTGCCACCAAATCGATCTTCTACCCGCACACCGAGAAGGTCATGGGTTGGGACATCTCTGAGAAAGGCTTCCGCATCGTATTATCGCCGGAGGTTCCAGACACCGTGGTAAAGCACCTGGGCAAAGACGTAGATGCGTTTCTGGCCGAGCAGGGCCACAAGAGAAGCGACATCAAGACCTGGGTAATGCACACCGGCGGTCCAAAGGTTCTTGAGGCCACGGCGACTGCGTTGGGTTTGAACGAAAAAGACTTGGCCGCTTCATGGGAATGTTTGCGTAAGGTTGGCAACATTTCGTCTACTTCGGTGCTCTTGGTCCTTGAGGATGTTTACATGAATCGGCGCCCGGAACCTGGGTCGCTGAGCATTCTCGCAGCCATGGGGCCAGGGTTCTGCTCAGAATTGGTACTGTTGAAATGGTGAAAGGCGGCCTCTTCTGGCCAATCATGCGGATGTCCTGGTCATTGGAGCGGGACCTGCTGGAATCGCGACGGCGATTGCAGCGACCCTTAGAGGACTCTGCGTAGAAGTTGTAGATTGCAGAAAGCCTCCGATTGCAAAAGCCTGTGGGGAAGGATTGCTCCCCGGCGCCGTTGAAAACTTAGCCACGCTCGGCGTCAAATTGGATTCATCCCACGGATACCCATTCCGTGGTATTTCTTTTTCAGACCAAGAATCTTCTGCTAGCGCGAGGATTTCCCACGGCACTGGATATGGGGTGCGGCGCAGCACGCTGCATTCGTTATTGGTCGAGCGGGCAAGCGAGCTCGGCATCACCTTTAAATGGAGTGCTCAGGTTACAGGCTTTGATGCGCGTGGCGCCTTCGTAGATGGCTCGCGTACGACATGCAAATGGCTGATTGGGGCTGACGGTCAAAATTCGCGCGTTGGAAAATGGGCGCATCTGAGTTCTAAACGCCCGCGGTTGTCCCGGTTTGGGTTCTCTCGCCACTACGCTGTGTCTCCCTGGACTGATCTGGTTGAAGTTCACTGGGGTTCTGGCTGCCAGATGTTCGTCACGCCTACGGCCGACGACGAAGTGTGCGTTGCACTTCTATCTCGCGATCCACAGTTGCGCATCGAGCGCGGTCTAGCTCATTTTCCCGCAGTAGCCAACCGTTTAACCGGGGCGCATGGTCGCACAGCGGAATTGGGCAGTGTAACCGCGCTCAGTCACGCTCGTCGGGTAGTGCGTGCCAACGTGGCGCTGGTAGGGGACGCATCGTTTACTGTGGATGGAATCGCCGGGCTTGGGTTGAGTCTTGCTTTTGAACAGGCCATTCTGGTGGCGGAAGCTATCGCGCGCGGGGACCTGACTCACTACGAAGCCGCGCATCGCGAAATCTCGGCGGCTCCGTGGCGAATGACGCGGCTGCTGCTTCTTATGGATCAGAGCGCCTGGATGCGAGGAAAGGTACTTCGTCTGTTTGCGCGCAAGCCTGCGCTGTTTTCGAAAATGATGTCTGCGCATATGTCGCAAACCGTGAATGAGAGCTTGCATGCGACGGAGATGTTAGGCCTCGGCTGGCAAGTGCTGCGAGCTTGATCGTGCAGAGAACAATCCCCGTTAAGGCATCCAAAAAACCTTCCACAACTTTTGATCGGCCAATTTCTGTTCGACGATACGCCGCCAGAAGTCTCGCGGCGCGATATATTGTCGCGGCTTTCGCGAGCTGTCTTTTGTTGGCTTCCGCAGCTCGCGCGCAAGCGACAGGTTCGAACGTATTCTATTTAGATCCTGCGCAATCTACGATCAAATTTACTCTGGACACCACTCTTCACATGGTTGAAGGAACATTCAAACTCAAAAGCGGCAAGGTAAGTTTCGATCCCGCCACGGGGAAAGCGAGCGGACAGATTACCGCCGACGCCACCAGCGCCGATACCGCCAACAAAAGCCGTGATAAGAAAATGCATCAAGAAATTTTAGAGAGTCAGAAATATCCCGAGATTGTTTTCGTTGTGCAGCAAGTCAAAGGCGCAGTCAATCCGCAAGGTGCGTCACAGGTGGAACTATCGGGCGTTTTCCGAATTCATGGGCAAGACCACGAATCTACCATGACGCTTAGCGTTGAGCGCCTGCCAAGCGGGACGATTCAGGCCGACGCGAAAACTTCCGTTCCGTATATCAAGTGGGGTCTCAAAAATCCGAGCAGTTTCTTGCTGCGAGCAAACGACACCGTGGGAGTCGAAATCCACGTGACCGGCCAGTTAGTTTCCGAAGCCCAACATTAGTTCTTCAAAAAAACACGGCCTCGATTTCGCAAAGCCGTGTTCTCGTTTGAACCAAAACAATCGATCTGGTGCTTGGGGTCTTTATCTTGCTCCTTCTCATCCTTGGTCTTGGCCGGCGGTATTGATTCCTTCGGCGGCGGTGTTCGATTAGGAGCCGGTTTCTCCGCTGGTGTCCCATTCGTCCGCGCGGGTGGCTGATTCTCGTGTGCGGGCCGCTCAGTCCGATTCGGCGCAGGTGTTGTTCTGTTGGCTGCGCCTTAGTTGTACGAACTGGGGGCTCAGTTTCGCGCGCTGGTGGACAATCAAGACGAGCGATTGCGGGACAAAAATTCGTCGATAAAAAGCAAAAATATATGTTTTTATTTAATCAGCCTTGGAGTAATAGGCGGTTAACCAAAACGATTGCTGACCCATTATTGTCGTGTAGTTAGGAGAATTTTGTTGCAAAGGTCGAGTTGAAGTTCACATGCTGGCTTTCGTGTGACGAATCGTGTCATTTTTCTCGGGGCTGTGAGCTTTAGCCCCGTTCGGATCTGCAGGTTCCACTCGGATTAGACCCATCATGCCTCCGTCTTCGTGTTCAAGCAGATGGCAGTGGTAAGGAAATAGGCCCACGGCGTTTGGATCGCGAAAATCCATTCGCACCCTTACCCAGGGATATTGAAGTGTCTTGCCGTCGTAGTACGGAACATTAATGGTGTCTCTTAGGAAGGGCTCATTTACCGCAGTTCCAAACCAATCGAGCAACATGAAATGGATTTGGTGAATGTGGAAAGCATGCAATTCGGTCGAGCGATTCTCAATAATCCAATCCTCCACATCTCCCTGCTTCACCACAATATTTGGAGCGCGGGAGCTCGGATCGAACGGCGTGGGAGTCTGTCCTTCCACGGTGATGTAGAACGTAGTCGCGCTATTGGGATCGTTAGGATCTAGCAGCTTCTCTGAAAAATACAGACGCCGAGTTCGAACCGGGGCTACGCTCCCCAGCCATGGCACATTGGACCGAGGAAGCGCCTGAGGCGAAGTATCAAGTGTGGAGCGCGGTTTTGGGGCATCTTCCGCAGCCATTATTGTTGCAAGAGCACGGTTCGGGTCGTTTTCTCCTCCTACCCCGGTGTCCACCGTTCGGGTTACTAATAACCCTGATACTCCCAATGGCGGTCCCTGTACTATGAATTCCACACGGCCCCCAGGCGGCACTCCGATGTGATTCTCCCAATCCACAAAATTTCCTATAAAGCCGTTGTTATTCAGCGGAACACCATCCAGGGCCACAATTCCAAGTTGCTGGGGAACTTTTCTATAAAGGACCGCCAAATTGAGGTAGGTGATCGCCGAGGCATTCAGCACGCGCCAGAATTGGCGCTCGCCAGGTTTTATTTTGATTTGCGAGGTCGGATAATCCGGATAAGCTACAGGCACGAAATTAATTGAGAGATCTTTGGCGGGCTTGCCGAAGCCGGTGCCATTGTTCGCAGCATCTCCATCATGATCGATCAGCATTCGTCCGACCACGGGTTCTGATTTACTCGGTGGTGAATCCGGATTCATCAAATCCTGATCGCGAATTACCAGCACCCTCTCTGGCAACCCCGCGACTTCAGGATTGGCGCGCTCAATTCCTTCAATAATCATGGCTCCCGACAAGCCGCCCAGCACCTGCTTGGTACTGAATCCATGAATGTGGGGGTGATACCAATAAAGCCCGGGCGGCTCATTCTCCGGAATGCGGAAGCGGTATTCGAAGGGCGGGTCGCCCGGCTGAACGGACGTCTTCAAAACTTCGTCTTGATGACAATCGGCCGGGACCGTCAAGCCGTGAAAGTGAAGATTGGTGGAAGTTAAATTCATTGCCCCGCTAACGCAGGGATCTGATGCTTTGGCGCTTCTGCCGTGATTTTTAGCGTGGGCATCGCCGGCGTCTGCAGAACTGAGGTCCTCCAAATCATTCTTCAGATTCAAAATGAGAAGGTCTCCTGGATGTAGCCTTAGAGTCGGTGACTCTCCGCCGTCCTCTGCCACATAGCAAAACCGAGCAGGTTTACCAGTTTCGCTCACACTGCGGACCATTAAATTCACTTTCAAGACGCCATTCTGACTTCGGATATCTTCCGGCTCTGGAACAGCGCTCCCGGGGGATAGACGAGTGCAGATATCAGTCGGCAATTTTTGCGCAAAAACGCTTTCGGAAAAAAGAGCAAGGCTGGGAACCACGAATATATACAGAAACAGTCTTCGCATCCTGAGGCCTGTTGATACCGATGAAGACGTCGTCCGAAAAACAAATTACTAAGACATCCTTGGTTTCGCTGAGTACGTCGAATTGGACGCAGCTAGCGGCTCAGCCTTGTAAACGTCCAAAAGAGAACCGCCGACAAGCATATTGAGGCCGGGAGCGTGAGCACCCAGGCCATCAACAGATTTTTCACCGTGCCCCATTGCAGACCTGAATGATTGGCAGCCATGGTGCCGGCCACACCTGAAGAAAGCACGTGTGTAGTACTGACGGGTAATCCGAACCCGTCGGCAGCGCCAATTGTCGCCATCGCGGTAATTTCGGCAGCCGCTCCTTGCGCATACGTTAAGTGTTCCTTGCCGATTTTTTCTCCAACCGTCACGACGATGCGCTTCCATCCGATCATCGTTCCCAAGCCCAGCGCGATTGCCACTGCTACCTTCACCCAGGTGGGGATAAACTTTGTCGCATTATCGATGTGCTTTTTGTAGTTGTCGATGACGGCCGCATCGTTGGCTGAGAATTTCGGTTGGCCGGTCTTCTTCATAAGGCGCAGGGCTTCGCTTACCACATACATGTCGTTGCGGAAGTTGCGAACCTTGTCCTGCGGGACGCCCTTGAGTTCTCCGTACTGCGAGATTTCCGTTCCGATTCCGTTCACCAGACTGCGCAGCGCAAGCATGGTATTTGGAGTAAACTGCTTGGACCGAATGTAGTCTGTTACTTCGTCTCTGGGATCGCCGATTACAGCGCTTGAGGAAACGTAATGGTCCAAGACCCCTGCTGTCTGGGTGGATACGGCAACGAAGTCCTGCGACTGAGAGAAAGTGACAGCATGATTCACGGCATAAGCAGTCGGCACAGTTCCGATTAGAATTAGCATAATCAGTCCCATACCTTTTTGGCCGTCATTGGAGCCGTGAAAAAAGCTCACGCCAGTGCAGGTGAGTACCAAGAGCCCACGGATCCAAAACGGGGGCGGTTGATCTCCCTTCGGGGCTTCATAAAGCGCCTTGCTCGGAATCAGTTTGCGCATGAGCAATAGCAAACCACCCGCAACAACGAATCCCACTATCGGGGAGAGAACCAATGACTTCCCGATGTTTGCCGCCTGCCCCCAATCCACGCCGCTGGTGCCGGTCTTCACAGACATCAATTGGTTTGCTATACCCACGCCGATGATGGAGCCGATAAGGGTGTGGGAACTCGAAGACGGCAGACCGAAATACCAGGTTCCCAGGTTCCAGATGATCGCGGCCACTAAAAGCGCAAAAACCATGGCGAATCCTGCCTTGCTTCCGACCTGCAAAATCAATTCCACCGGCAGCAGCGAAACGATGCCAAACGCGACGGCGCCGCTAGATAGAACGACTCCCAGGAAGTTCCACATTCCAGACCAGACCACGGCGACGTGCGGTTCCAGGGAGTGTGTATAAATTACTGTAGCCACGGCGTTGGCCGTGTCATGGAAGCCGTTTACAAACTCGAATCCTAAGGCAATTAGAAGAGCTACGCCGAGCAGGACGTAAGGACCCACCGCGGTCGAGTGCATCTGCGAAAGATCTGACAGGAGATGGCTGCCGGCATAGACCAGCCCAATGACTAAAGCGACTCCGAACACGAGCATCCCGATGCGGCCTGGTCCAGCTCCAATCTTCTGATCTAGAACGGTTGGTGCTGACGTACTCATCCCTCACCTCGCCAAGTTTCCAATTTGAATTTGAGCTTCGCTGACACGGTTGGAGCGTTCGACGCTACCGAGTGATTGTTAATGGAATGTTATAGCCATGTGAACAATGCTCGTGACCCTGAAAGCGGCCAGATCGGATTGCAACCTCTGGGTATCAGGCGTTTTTTTTGACTTATTTTTTCAAATCTACCGCTCTCGAACCATTGCCGGAGAATTGTCACAGAAGATTCTTGGAAGATGTATCGGAAGCCAACAATCGTGGCGCATATTCAAATTGGGAAGGCCAAAGATCATGACACTACTGGAAGCCTGCGTTACATTGGTCGTTATTTTGCTCTCTGCAATCACAACATGGGCATGGATTACAATGCGTAAACGCGCGCCGCGAAACTGGGACTTCAAGGAAAGATCTCTTCAATACTTGAACGATGTTCACCGCCAAAGACGCCAGATTCCCACGCCTGGAAAACTGGATCAGGAAACGGCCGACTAGGAGGTATCCGCGCCCCTA